>ENA-ORXT01000978-ORXT01000978.1-marine-metagenome-genome-assembly--contig:-NODE-978-length-40862-cov-57.206963_pt1 | contig 40862 bp, 38 predicted proteins | sample MGYA00237868_ERZ511482 | MGnify/ENA metagenome assembly ERZ511482 | reverse complement strand
AGGCAACGCGCCCGTCAAGATCTCCCATGAACTCCCCCTGAACTCATTCGTTTGTCTGGGAGTGAATGTAGTCGGTCAGAGGCGATCGGCCCTGATCGAGCAGGTTGCAGAGGGCTACATACCTGGCGTCATGTTGACGACCGTGCCAAGTCCTGGAAGTTGAAGTAGCCCGGGTGCAGTGATGATGGCCTTGACAGCGTTCGGGCCTGTGGTCTTGTGCAGAGTCATATGCCGAACGAGTGCGGCTGCGACGAGCGGGGCGGCAAACGACGTGCCGCTCCATTTCGCCCAGCCATCGAACTTGTCAGGATCGACCGGGTCGACTCCGGGGATCGGGTCCCGTTTGCCATTGAACGAATGGAAGAACGAGCTGACAACTGCTGACCCAGGAGCGCATGCGGTGACCCAGTCGCCATAGTTGGAGTACGGTGCGCGTCCGCATTCATCCACCGATGCGACGCCGATGACGCCAGGTAGCGCGGCAGGGAACGATGGCCAGCTAACTGAATCGTTGCCAGCTGATGCGACGACGGTTACACCTTGTTCTTGTACCTTCAGCACTGCTTCTGCCAACAGGTACATCTCTTGATCGGCGTAGGCGCCGAATGACAGATTGACGACGGTTCTACAGCCCGTGTACTTGTCGATTCCGCCGAGGTCCTCTTCCATGCGAGCAGTGATGGTCGTCATGTCCGTGTCCCCGAATGTTGAGAAGATGCTCGATACGTTTACATCGCGGCCCGGAACAAGTTGCTCGAAAATGCCGGCGATGAAGCTGCCATGGCCTGCGACAGGGTCAAGAAGCTCGTCTTTCGGGATCCCTTCGTTGAGGTTGGGTTCGTCGGGACGGTCGCGATCGGTCTCGTGGGCTTGTTCGAGTTGCTTGCGGTTCGTTAGCAGTGGCGGGAGATGGTCGTTGATCGACACGCCGGTGTCATAGATCCAGACATGCACCATGTCGGGATCAACGTCATCATCGTCGAGTTTGTGTTCGGGCAATGTGATTGAGGTGGGGTGGTTTGGCGGATCAGCCGGAAGCGCACTGCTCGATCGCACGCCCGAGGTGGCGAAGTTGTTCGGCGTAAACGGGTTCGGCGTAAAGGGGTTGGGGGTGAACGGCGCTGCGACGACGCCATTCGGTGTGAAGGGGTTGGGGGTGAACGGCGCTGCGCCGACGCCATTCGGTGTGAAGGGGTTGGGGGTGAACGGGTTCGGTGTGAAGGGGTTGGGGGTGAACGGGTTGAGTCCAGCCCCGCCAGCGCAGCAACACGCAGCGCTCTGGCACCCACACGCGCCGTGAAGGAAGAAGACGTAGTTGGGCTCGGTTCGAAGACCGTTGACTCGCAGCTTGGCAACAACATCGAGCACGTCGAAAGCCGATGAACCTTCGACGACGAAATTCTCTCCGAAGATCAACTTCGTGGAGGTCTCGCCGCCTTTGCTCCGCGAAATCAGATCCTCTGCTGCTCCGCGGGCCTGATCGCCGATGCAGACCACCTGGCGTGGGCGATACGCGAATGGCCGATCGGGCGCAAACGCAACGCGTCCCTTCCACGGTCCAGTGGGGCGTGGGAACTTTGGCTCTTCGCCCTTTTCGAGTTGTCTTGGCATGGTGACACCTTTCGCAGCAGCGATAGTTGGTAAGCGGTGGACTAGCTGGCAGGAGCTGCGGAACGTTCGGTAGCTAGTTGGAACGTCCGGTAGGCATAGGCAGCGGCCTTGATGACGGTCAGCGCTGCGGTGCTCTCGATCAGGTTGGTCAGCGTGGCCGAGCCGTGTTCTTGGGTTGCCGCTTCGAGAGCAGTATCGAGTGCAAGCTGTTCGTCGTCGTACATTTCGTGGCCATGTTCTCCGAGCTTGGCTTTTGCCCAGAGGCGCATGGTCACAGCGGCGCGCCAATCGCCGATGTCGTGGGCGAGTCGTGCAGCCATGATGAGCGAGTTCGCGATCGCGACTTGCTGGCCAATGGCGAGACCATCGTCTAAGCACGCGCATTGGTGGTGAGCCGCTTTGTCGGTTATGCCAAGACGCCAAGCAGCTTCGGCCACATTGCTGTGCGCAATGGCGATCGCTGCTGCATCATTGAGTTCGATGTATATGCCCAGCGACTGTTCCAACGCGTCGAGACCGCGATCGAGGTCACCCATCGATGACAGAGCAATGCCGGCCACGCTCCACATGCGAGCCGCCGCTCGAGGAGCGATGTCTTGGGCCAAGGCGGCGTTGGCGAGCTCGAGAGCTGTCTCGAAATCGCCAGTCTGTGTGGCCAAGACACCGCGAGAGCGAGCAACTGCGACCTCGTTCCATTGCGGAGGCCCAACTTCGTCCTGCAAGCTCTCGGCTTCGTTGAGTAGCCGCTCTGCAGTGGAAAAGTCAACCATGCGCAGGTGTAGGTCGGCCAGCTCGGCGAGCAAGGCAACACGCGCCGGGGTGGGCGCAGTCAGGCTCCGCACGGCGCCGGTCAATTCGTCGACGCCAGCTCGGTATGCCTGCACCGAGTCGCGGTAGCGGCCGACGCTGCACATGAGTTGCTGCGCAACCTCGGGGTTGCTGTCGCCGATCAGGTCTACGACATTGCGAATGTTGGGCAACTCGAGCGCGACGTCGCCGAGCCAGGCCAGGTCGTTTGGTCTCCACGGTGCGATTTTCTTGAGCAACCACTCGGCCAAACCTTGCGCGACGAGCACCGGTTGGTCGTTGTCGATGAGTAGTCGCATGGCGTACTGCTGCACACTTTCGAGCAGGCGATACCGCGTTGCAGAGTCGCTGAGATCAGCTGCAATGAGTGACTTGTCGACCAGAGTCCAGACCAACTCGGGGACATCGTCGGGATCGATACCATCGCCAGCCAACGCGGCCTCGGCAGCCTCTTTCGAAAAGCTGCCACCGAAGACGGCGAGTCGCCGGAACGCACGCTGCTCAGATTCGGTGAGTAACTGGTAGCTCCAACCGAGCAAACCTTCCATGGTTCGTTGGCGCTCAGGAAGCGCTCGGTCACGGCTGCGGAGCAAGCGGAAACGGTTGTTGAGGCCAGATCGGATTTCGCCAAGCTGAAGCACGCCAACCTGGGCAGCGGCAATCTCGATAGCCAATGGAAGCCCGTCGAGGTCGCGGCAGATCTCGAGCACCTCGGCGATCTGTTCGGATTCACAGCTGAAATCCGGCCGGACGGCTTGCGCCCGATCGATAAAGAGCTCAACCGACGGAATCAAGCATGAGTCCTTGGTCTCGGGTCTGAGGTCAAGTGGGTTCAATCGGTACACGACTTCGCCTTGGCAGTTGAGCGGTTCGCGGGTTGTGCTGAGTACTGCGCAATTGGGGCATGCACGGAGCAGTCTTGGTACGAGCTCGGCTACGTCGTCGATCAGGTGCTCGACATTGTCCAGGATCAACAGCATGGCCTTGTCACCGATGAACTCGATGACATCGTCCCAGCGATCACCGACGCTCGCCGAGTCAACGCCGATGGTCGAGGCGACCTCTTCGGCGATCAGCTCGGGGTCGACCACCTCGGCGAGCTCGACCATCCACACGCCGGACTCCCAGGTCGGCGCTACATGCAGGCCGACCTCGATAGCAAGACGTGTCTTGCCCATGCCGCCCAGACCCGCAAGCGTGACTGCGGTCGCGGGGGTGAGCAGGTCGCTGACGGTGGCGACGTCGGTATCTCGACCGACGAACGAGGTGAGTCGTGCTACCAGATTGTGATGGTTGGCCGGTGTTGCTCGCACCGGTTGGTTGTTGGCCGGAAGCGATTTGCTGTCGATGCGATACAGCGTTGGTGCGTTGTCGAAGTCGCGCAGGCGATAGCGCCCGGCGCGAGCGACGGTTGCGCCTTGCAACGGATCAACGCGTTGCAGGATGGCGTCGGTGACCAATACCTGATTGCCGTTTGCCGCAGACATGACGCGAGCTGCTTGATGCACGGCGAGTGCCATGTAGTCGTCGTTGCGCGGAGCTGCCAGGCCGCAATGAATACCGATGCGGACTCGTACATCGCCGCCCGGGGGCCAGTCGACGGCTGCCAACCGTTCTTGCACATCGATGCATGCCGCAATGGCCTGGTTGGGGTCTTCGAACACCACGAAGAATGAATCACCTTCGGTGTGCACTTCGTGCCCGCCAAAGGCATCCCACGCAGCTCGCAGATGAATGTTGTGCAGATCGAAGACGTCACCCGCGACCTGATCACCGAGCACCTTGTACAGCCGTGTCGAGGCCTCGATGTCGGTAAAGACGAACGTGAGGAGTCCCGAGGGCAGTCCCCCAGATACACCGTCGTCTTTCGTAGCCATCGCAGTCCCCGTGGCTCTAGCTGTCCCGCACGCCTGGTCGGGCGCAACCGTCAACGTACCACCCGCGGCATCAGCGCTCTCAACAGATTGCTGGTCGCGGGCGGTCTGTGAGCTTGGTGCGAAACGGGCTGGCAGAACTTCGATTGTCATGACAGTCGCCCCGGGAATGGCCCAGGGTGCGTCTCTCCTCGGTCGGGGGACACCAGTATCGGTCTCGATTGTGGCTCCCGGCTGTGAAGCGGTTCACACAACGAGTGGGAGTGGCTCATGCACGACGTCCGGTCAGCGCCAGGCTGCGCCGCTCAGCCGGTCGGGATCGGCGGGGTCGGAGGTAGAGGCCGATGGTTCTGCTGGCCGGCACCGTTTCCGGCGACAGCACGCCCTCTGCGTCCAGATACCACGCAGTTGGATGGCTCGAGCGAGCGGCTACTCTTGCTCGTTCCGCCACTGGCCTCCGTGGACCAACCGACCAGCCGCGTCTCGCGTACCGCTGCCTCCGACCATCACTACGAATACTCGCCATAGTCCGATGTCGTGAGCATGTCGAAGAACGACTGCTCGTAGTCCGGCGTGAGCGCCAGCGGCGATGCCCCGGGTTCGAGCTCGTTCTCACCGATCCAGTTGGTGAGCGCACCCCACATCTCGTCGAGCTGGGCGCCCACTGCGCGGTCGGTCAGAGCGAGCTTGCTCACCCGAGTCATGCACACGACGTAGTCAGAGGCGATGCCGTATTCACTGGCGCCACCATGGCGCATCGTCTGGCGGAAGTAGTGGTATCGATATTCGAGGTAGTGAACAGTGCCGTCGCGCATGATGACGGCCACGTCTCGTTCGACATGATGGTCGTATTCGAGGTGTGAGCCCTCGAAGCCTGGCATAGACGCGCCACGCTACGCGCACGTCTGGTCGATCAGCCAGCCATGAGTGGCTGCTTCACTTGCTCGACGAACCGGTTCACATGTTCGGTCGTGAGTGGATTGCCGAAGTCCATCACGAAGTACGTCACGCCGAGCTCGGCCTTGCGGGCAAGCTTGTCGAGTAGCTCCTGCGCTTCGGCATCGGTCTCGGGCAACGCGTGCTCGACGGTCTGGCAGATCTCGATGGCGCCGGGATCGCGACCGGCGTCGGATGCAGAGCGGTGCACGATGTCGACCTTGCGGCGCCAATCGTCGTCGGTGCCGCGAGCGAATCCGTTCCAGATGTCGGCGTGTCGCCCGGCGAGCGGAAGGCCGATCTTCTCACCCGATGCACCGATACAGATCGGAGGCACGACGTCGGGCAGTGGCGGGGCCGACGCGCCATCGATCGAGAAATGGGTGCCGCTGAACGATGGCTCGTCTTCGGTCCACATGAGCTTGCAGATCTGCAGCATCTCGTCGAGTTCGGCGAAACGGATCGAGGGCTTGGGGAAGTCGTAGCCGTACGCCAGGTACTCGTCTTCGCGCCAGCCGGCACCGATACCCAGAATGAACCGGTTGCCCGACAGGACCTGCAGCGTGGCAGCCATCTTGGCCGTCAGGGCAGGCGGCCGATAGCCGTGACCCAGCACGTGATGGCACAACATGACGTCGGGGAACTTGGCCGCCATCCAGGTCAGCGTCGTCCATGCTTCCATGAACGGGTCGGTCTTGGCATCGAAGCCATAGAAGTGGTCGGCGATCCACAGCGAGTCGAAGTGCTCGAGCGCCGTCGGCAAGATGTTGCGCTCTTGGTACATCACGATGGGCTGGTGGTCGCTCCAACGGTTGCCGATCACCGGCGACAACCACCCGAATTTCATCGCATTGCTCATGGACCCGACACTACTCGTCTGTCTGACAGCGCGGCGCCGTTGGTTTGAGCGTCTGTGTCACGTTTGGTCAGCGAAGTGCGTCGACGACTCGGTAGTGCAGCGTCAACTCGTCGAGCTCGTCCTTGAGTGCCGGGTCGATGGGTGACTCGGTGGCGGCGACGGCGTCGGCCAACTGCTCTGGCTTGCTGGCGCCCACGATGGGCGAGGTCACCGTCGGGTTGGCGAGTGTCCAGCCCACCGCCATCTGCGCCATCGAGATTCCAGCCGCTTCGGCCAACGGACGCATCTGCTCGACCATCGAGAACTTGTCTTCTGCCCAGTAACGCTCGCGGTAACGCTGGGCCTGGGAACCGTGTTCGAAGCGACCGCCAGCGGTGGGCTCGTCGAGCGTCTTGTGCTTGCCCGTCAAGAAGCCCCCTGCCAGCGGGTTATATGGAATGACGGCGACATCGTCGTGGTCACACAGGGGGAACAGTTCACGCTCGGCATTACGAAACAACAGGTTGTAGCGAGGCTGCACAGACTCGTAGCGCACGATCCCGAGCGCCTCGCTGCGGCCGATGGCGCGGGCGAGTTGCCAGGCGGCATAGTTCGAGCAGCCGATGTAGCGGACCTTGCCGGCTCGAACGACATCGTCGAGCGCACCCAGGGTTTCATCGAGGGGCGTCTCACGATCCCAGAAGTGGATTTGATACAGATCGAGATAGTCGGTCTGCAGTCGCTCGAGCGAGCCATCGATGGCATCGAGAATGTGCTTTCGACTGCCGCCCATGTCCCACGGGTTCTTGCCCATCGGCGCATAGAACTTCGACGCCAGCACCACGTCGCCCCGACGCCCCGGCGATGCCTGCATCCACCGCCCGATGATCCGTTCGGTGTCACCCGCAAGCTCGCCGGTATGGCCGTTCGGGTACATGTCTGCCGCGTCGATGAAGGTGATCCCGGCGTCGAAGGCCGTGTCCATGATCGCCGCCGACTCGGGTTCGTCGCACTGGAAGCCGAATGTCATGGTGCCCAAACAGAGCTCCGAGACCTTGAGACCGGTACGTCCGAATTTCACATGCTTCACGGTTTTCTTCGCAATCGCCGCATCGCTGCGCTCTGGCGGCTCTGCGGATAGGTGGTGGTTAGCCATGATTGCGCACTGGTTCGTTTCGTACGCAATCGCTGCATCGCTGCGCTCGGGCGGCTCTGCGGATAGGTTCGCCCAGACCCGCTGATTATCATCTGGGTCAGACCCAGATGATAAACCCAGATGCGCACTGGTTCGTTTTGTACGCAATCGCTGCATCGCTGCGCTCGGGCGGCTCTGCGGATAGGTGCTGGTGAGGCCTACTCGAGGTCGATGATCACCACGTTCAGTGGACCCCGAGTCACCGATGCAGTGGCGGCTCGAGGCTTGCCATACAGGTAGACCGTGACTGCTGGGTCGGCTTCGATGTTCTTCAACCACAGCGAGCTCGACCGCACGGTGGACACGATGAGCTTGTCGAACACCCGGGACGCAAGCAACGGCACCCGACGCTTTTTCCCTGACTTGCGGCCCACCGTTTCGAGTACAACGGCGCCGCTGCCCAGGGGCAACGGGTTCGCCACCCCGAACATCACCGCTGGCTCGACGATTGAATTGAGCTTGCGGAAGCTGGCCTGGGCGATGCTGGCTCCGTCTTGTGGTGGTTCGTTCGCCGCGTTCATGGAGAGAGGCTAGCCATGCCGGCTAGCTGGCTCGCACGTCGAAGTCGAGACCGAAGCTGCGCACGGCACGGGCGAAGATGTTGGGTTCGATGTCGGGTTCGTTGACGACTCGCAGGTTCGTGATGCGACTTGTCAGTTCTTCGAAGAGCAGCCGTAGTTCGATACGAGCCAGATTGGCTCCTAGGCAGAAGTGGGTGCCATGGCCGAACGCCACATGCGGGTTTGGGTCGCGAAAGACATCGAAGCGATCAGGATCGGTGAACACGGCCGGGTCTCGATTGGCAGCGGGGTAGATCAGCACCACCCGATCGCCTGCTTGCAGCCGGGTGCCGGCCAGTTCGGTGTCGGCGGTGACCCGACGGAACATGTTGTTGAGTGGTGTGACCCATCGGATCATCTCCTCGACCGCGGTCACGACCACCGCCGGCTCCGTAGCCATTGCTTCCCACGCTTCGGGATGGTCTACGAGAACTCGTAACCCGTGCGCGATGACCGTCCTGGTCGTTTCCGCGCCGCCTGCGATCATCAGTCCTGTCTCTTGCACCATGGTCAAGCCGTCCATGCCGGCGCCCAGCCAGTCGCTGAACAGGTCGTCCTTGGGTGCAACCGCGCGGTCGGGCAGTAGCTCCTGCATGACCGCCGCCCATTCTTCGATCGAGGCGTGCAGGTCGTCCAACAGCTCGGGCTCGGCGAACCGGCGGTCGATACGCATCTGGCGCTCGGACCAACTCTTGACTTCTCGCCATCGCTCTTGGCCGAAACCGATCAGTTCCGCAGTGACTCGGCACGGCAACTGCGCCGCCCATGCATCGACGACCTCGACGGAACCATCCAGGCGGTGACCGGCGATTGCCTGGTCGACCAACGAGGCGACGAGTTGTTGGTAGTGATCGGCGTGTTCTCGTGTGGCTCGGGGAGTGAAGCGGCGGTTGATGATGCGCCGCTGCGCCAGATGCCCCGGATCGTCTTGGGCGATCATCGTTGCTTCGCCCGGCGACGGCTCGAGACGGTAGTGCTCTTCGCTGGAGAAGCTTGCCGGGTCGCGCTCGACGGTCATCACGTCGCCATGGCGAGCAACGCACCAGATTCCGCTGGCCTCGTCTCGGTGCAGCCCCGGCGTTGCCAGCAGTGCCCGATACGAGTCCTGCGGGTCGCCCTGCCACCAGTTCGGATCCAGCAGCGATGTTATCGACGACATAGCTACACCATAGGCGGCACGCCTTCGAGTTTGGCGGGCACGTGTTTGTGCCATGGCGTGCCGGCGTAGTCGTCTTTCCAGTCCAGGGTGGTGAGCTCGTTCGGTGGCACGCCGACGACGTCGCTGTCGTTGTCGGCTTCGGCGTACAAACCCATGCCGTTGGGGATCGAAATGTGTCCTTGCTGCATGGTGTCGTTGACTTCGACAGGCGCAACCGCAGAGCCGCCGCGGGTGGTGATACGAATCTTGTCGCCGTCGATCACACCCAGGTCCTTGGCGTCTGCTGGGCTGAGACGCAGCGCCCCGTCGGGGTCCTTCTTGCGCCAGGTGGCATCACGCATGATGGTGTTGGCGGTGAACGCCCGTCGCTCGCCAGCCGACAAGATGAACGGGAACTCGTCGGTGCGGTGGTCGGTGGGAGCGTCGCCCAGCGCAGCGAGGTCGTCGAGTAGTTCGGGAATCTGCGCATGCACCCTGCCATCGTCGGTGCGCACCATTGACCAACCCTGGTCATAGGTGTGTTTGGTGATCGTGACCCCATCGCGGCTGGCCATGATGGCGATGAAGAGCGCATCGCCCAGGTCGGCATCGTCGACGTCTTGGAAGCCAGCTGCCTTGACGGCATCGGTGAAGCGCAAGGCGCATTGCTGAGCCGAGAACCACACCGGTGCGGCGTCGGCCATACCGTCAGGAAGTGCATCGCCCAGGGTCAGATACATGATGATCGGCCCGATCGCAGCCAGCTGCGGACTGCTCTTGCTGGCGCCGATCAGGGCGGCGCCGAATGGCTTGAGACCTTCGTGGGCGGCTTCTTTCAGCGCGTCGATGATGTCGTCGTCGATCAGGCCGAGCTCGCGAGCCAGTCGGGCGTGGATCTCGGCTTCGGGCAGAGTGCCGTCGAGTGGTTCGAAGACCGGAGCGCGAACCGTGAAGTGATTCTCGGGGAACGATGCGCCGAAGAATGTGGCTTCGCTCTTCTCGTACTGCGACGACGCAGGAAGTACGTAGCTGGCTTCACGGGCGGTCTCGGTCATGGCGATGTCGATCACCACGGAGAACTCGAGCGCGCGCATTGCTTCTCGCCAGCGGGGGCTCTCGGCCAGCGAGTGCACCGGGTTGGCGCTCTCGACGAACATGGCCCGTATGCGATCGGGGTGGTCGGTCATGATCATGTCGGGGATCTCGTTGCACGGCACGAGTCCCGAGATGATGCGGCCGCCCGTGACCGGCGCCGCTGGTTCGTTGCCGGTTGCGCCGTAACTGAACATCGGGGCCATACCCGAGTGGGTCGTGGTTCCGCCAGGCACGTTGAAGCTGCCGACCAGGATCCAGATCAGCCGCTGCAGATACGAGACCAGCGTGGAGTGGGGTGCCATCTCGATTCCCAGATCCTCATAGATCGACACGCCGCCCGTGGCCATGCCGATGCGTCGAGCGGCGGCGCGGATCTGGTCTTCGTCGATGCCGCACCGTTGTGAGAAGTCGGCCACATCGACGTTCGTCAGTTCTTCGAGCACCCGGTCGGTGCCGGTCGCATGCTCCGCCAGCCAGGCATGGTTCACCATGTCTTCTTGCACCAGCACCCCGAGCAAGGCAGCTACACAGAATGCGTCGGTGCCGGGCTTGACGGCGAGATGGAAGTCGGCCAGATCGGCGGTCTCGCTACGCCGAGGGTCGATCACGATCATGGACCGTTCGGGATCCTTGCTGATGTCCTTGAGCACTCGCCGGGCTTCGTTGAAGCCATGGCTGTGCCATGGGTTCTTGCCGAGAAAGATCGATACCTCGGCATGGTGGAAGTCACCGTGCGTGTGGGCGCCGGTCAGTCGCCCTTCGACCCATGCCTCGCCCGTCTTCTCCTGGGCGAGCGCGTTCGATCGCAATGTGATGCCCAGCGCTCGCCGTGTCGCCGAACCATAGACACCCACCAGATGATTGCCCTGACCGCCCCCGCCGTAATACATGACCTTGTCTTGGCCATGCTCGTTTCCGACCGCCTGCAAGCCGGCGGCGACCTCACGAATCGCCGTGTCCCAGTCGACCGCCGAGTAGCTGCCGTCGGGTTCGCGACGCATCGGTGACTGCAGCCGCTTCATGCCGTTTTGATAGTGGTTCAGGCGCAGCGCCTTCTCGCATGTATAACCGAGCGATGCCACATGTGACTTGTTGCCACGAACGCGGGTGATTTCACGTCCGTCGACCCGAAGTTCGACGCCGCAGTTTGCCGAGCACAAGATGCATACCGTCTTGTGCCATTCGTCCGTTGCTGTCGTCGCCGTCATATGGATCCCCTCGAGCGGATTGGCCAATGGACCCAACGTACTGACCGATCAGCGAGCGGGGCCAACTGAGCCTGCTCCCATCGTGTCGATCGAAACAGTAAAGTCCGGGCCGTGCTGCGCATCATGTCGTTGAACGTCGGCTCCTTGTTCGAGCCCGAATGGGACACACGGCGCCACGAAGTCGTGGCGCAGATACGGCAGTCGGATCCTGATGTGGTCTGCCTGCAAGAGGTGTGGCGAGAGTCCGAACAGGTCGGCACAGCACGATGGATCGTCGACGCGCTTGCTGAGGCAGGAGCGCAGTACCACTTCGCATTCGGTGGCCATCCCTTCGGACTCTGGGCAGAACAAAATCCGCAATTTCGTTTCGGCTCTGCGGTGCTGAGTCGATGGCCGATCGATGAGCAGCACACCTGGTCACTACCGACTGCCGAAGACCCGCACGACCCGATCCCGGCGATGATGCCGTGGGAAATGGTGCATGCACGAACGGCGGGCCTCGACGTCTTCACGGTTCATCTGGCGCCGGCGCCAACCCACGGTCGCCACCGCCGCGTACAGGTACTCGAGGTCGACAAGTTGATTCGCGAGACACGAGGTGATCTCGACGGGTTCGAGTGGGGCGCGCAGCGCGTGCCTATGCCACCAATTCTGACCGGCGATTTCAATGCCGAGCCCGAAAGCGACGAGGTTCGCTTTCTCAAGGGCCTGACGGTCTTCGGCGAGCGCACCACGTTTTACCAAGACGCATGGGCGGTCGCTGGGGCCGACGATCCCGGGTACACGAGCGACTGGCGCACCCACCCGCTGTCGGAGATGTTGAACATTCATCGCAAAAGGATCGACTACATCTTCGTGGGGGATCCGTTCCGCCGGGCCGCCAATGCCGGGCGAGTTGTGGATTGCCGGGTGGTCGCGAACGAGCCCATCACCGGCGTGCAGGCGAGCGATCACCGGGGCTTGGTTGCCGAGGTCGAATGGCCCACTCGCCCTGCGTGAGCATCGCGAAATCAGGATCGAACGAGACGAGCTGGTAATGCCGCAGCGAACAAGCCACTGATCGGCAAGACTTCCGGCATGTCTTCTCATGCCCCAGAGATGCGGTGGGGTCGCCCGAGCGACGCCGAACGGATTGCGCAGTACCACTACGAGTGTTGGCTGCAGGCCTTTCAACCTCTCGTCACACCCGACGTGATGGAGGCCATCGAGCCCCGGGTCGAGCGGTGGAACGATTGGCTTGGCGAGGGTTCGGACTTCACCACGGTGGTGGCCGTCGACGAGAACGACGACCCCATTGGTCACGCCACCGTGAGCGGCAGCGAACTGGTGCATCTGTTCATCGACCCCGAACAACATCGGCGCGGTCTGGGACGTCAGTTGCTCGCAGTGGGTGAGCGGCTGATCAAGCAGACGGGTCATCGCCGAGCGCAGCTCCACACGATTGTCGGCAACACCCCGGCCATCAGTTTGTATCAGGCGTGTGGTTGGGTGCTGACTGAACGTACCGAAGACGATCATCTGCCGAACGGGTCGTCGTACACCGAACACATCATGACCAAGGACTTCGGCGCGCTGTCACACATCGAGTGCAACCGCTCCACCTGGGACGACGATGCGCCGAATTGGATCGAGCGAGGTCGTAGATCGTGGGCCGCCGCCCCGCATTGGGGCGAGATGAGCATCGCCGAATCCGCGGTGCAGGCGTTGCCGGATCTGGCTGGGCGTGATGTTGTCGAACTCGGTTGTGGCACCGGATACGTGTCTGCGTGGTGTCTGGCGACAGGCGCGGCAAGCGCCACCGGCGTGGACAACTCGTTGGCCCAGCTGCGGTCAGCGCAGGCGCTGCAGCAGGAGTTCGACCAACCCTTCCCGCTGATCTGGTCCAACGCCGAGCAGCTGCCACTGGCAGACAACTCGTTCGACGTGGCCGTGAACGAATACGGCGCCGGCCTGTGGTGTGACCCGCATCGATGGATTCCCGAGGCCGCCCGCGTGCTTCGTCCCGGTGGCAGCCTGATGTTCCTGGCGTGGTCGACCTTGATGAGCATGTCGGCGCCCGACTTCGAACACGAGCGAACGTCGACCCAGCTCCTGCGGCCCCAGGCGGGGCTACACCAGGTCGTGTTTCCCGATACCGACGGTTTGCAGTTCGCTCTCAGCCACGGTGACTGGATCGCGTTGCTCACGACAAATGGATTTGTTGTCGACCGACTGATCGAGTTGTACGCACCGGCTCCCCAAGCGGGTGGACCTGAGCGCTATTCGTATTACGACGCCGCCTGGGCCAGACAATGGCCACCCGAAGAAATCTGGTGCGCTACCTACACCGGCGGCTAGCCGAGGCGGTTTAGCGGCTCTGGTAGTACGACCGCAGTACCTCAGCCGCCAGCTTGGGTTCGCCTTCTTCGGAGAACAGGCCCTTGCGGTTGTAGCCGTCCTGGATTCCGGGAAGCACGCGTAGTGGTGTTCGGAAGTCCTTGAGAATCCATGGCGACATGCCAGCGCATTGTGTCTGGGCATCGATCATGGCGATCTGCTCGCGGTAGACCGCCGCCTGGAACTCTTCGGTCCAGATCTCGTCTTCGCCGCCGTGATGTCCCGCCTTGGCGCCGGCACCCAGTTCGCTGAAGATGATCGGCTTGTCGAACGCACTCGTGAACTCGGTGCTGGCGATATCGGCTCGATCGCCGTAGTACCAACCCAGATACTGGTTGATGGCCACGACATCGATGACCTCGCCGAGGGGATCGGTCACGTGTACTTCGGGATCAGCCGACGGCAGCGTGAGCAGCGCCGCGGTCGTAAGCCGCGTGGGGTCCAGATCGCGGGCGCGGTCGACCAGTGTCGTTAGGAACGCCGTGCGTTCCTCGCCGGGCAGCGTCTCGTTGGCGACCGACCACAAGATGGTCGAAGCACGGCTTCGGTCGCGGATGATCAGCTCGTCGGTCTGGTCGAGCGCATTCGCCAGCACCGCTTGATCGTGGAACGCGATACCCCAGTAGACCGGGAGCTCGCACCACGACAGCAGGCCGCGACGATCGGCTTCTCGCACAATGTGCTCGTCGTGTTGATAGTGGGCCAGGCGCACGAAGTTGACGTCGAGATCCTGCGCCCAGTCGAGCAAGGTGGCGGCTTCTGCGGGACCGTGTGAGCGTCGCCCGCCGCTGGGTCCCTCGCCGTGCAGCGAGATGCCCTTGAGCCATATCGGCTCGCCGTTCACGAAGATCTCGGTGCCCTCGACATGCACGGTGCGGAACCCGACCTGATCTTCGATCACGTCGGGGCCACACGTCCAGCGCACGGTGTGCAACACCGGGGCGCCCGGATTCCATCGCTCGAGGTCGGCTGGGGGATCGATGAACACGGAACCGTCGTCGGCCGCAGTGGCATGGATGCCGAGGTCGGGAAGCTCGACGGTCACTGTCGGCGCGTCCTTGCCATCGACGGTCACGCCACCCACGAGCTCGCCGTCGGGGTTCATGGTGAGCCAGGCGTCGCGCAAGAAGGTGAGCGGAGTCGAGACCAGGCTGACACTGCGGGTGATGCCGCCGAAGTTCCACCAGTCGGTGCGCATCGCCGGGATGCGATCGGGTTCGCGACGGTTGTTGACCTGCACGATCAGGGTGTGATCACCGGGGCCGACCTTGTCGGTGACCTCGACGGCGAACGGCCCGAAACCGCCGACATGGGTGGCAAGTTCCTCGCCATCCAGGAAGACGCGGGCGGTGTGATTCACCGCACCGAAATGCAGGAAGTGCCGCCGCATCTTCGACTCGGCCGAGTCCACCCCGTCGAACTTGGTGCGGTACCAAACAGTGCCCTCGTAGAAATGCAGTGACTCGTGCTGGGTGTTCCAGTCGCCGGGAACAGCCAGCTCGAGCGAATTGTCGAAGTCGTACTCGACCCGGTCACCAAGGCTGCGGGGCGAGAAGTCACGAAACCAGCCCCGTTCGTTGCGGGTGCCGAGAATGCTCACGTAGCCGGTCTCGTACGGGTCGGGAATCGCCCGCCAAACACCGTCGAGCGGCCGCCGAACCCGCAACAACACATTCGACAATCCCACCGTTCCGTGAGAAGCCGAAGGATTCGTCAGTTCATCTCGCATGACGGCGAACCTACTTTGCCAGGCCGACTGCCACCGTGGACGCTACACCGCTCCGTAGGCGAGCATGGCGTCGGCGACTTTGATGAAGCCGCCGATGTTGGCGCCTGCCACATAGTCGACCGGGCCGCCGGACTTTGCGCCGTGTTCGACGCAGGTGGCATGGATCTCGCTCATGATTGCCTTGAGCCGGCTGTCGACTTCTTCGCGATCCCACGAGATGCGCAACGCATTCTGGCTCTGCTCCAGGCCCGAAACGGCAACACCGCCAGCGTTCGCTGCCTTGCCGGGGGCGAACAAGACGTCTGCGGACTGCAACACGTGGACAGCGTCGAGTTCGGTCGGCATGTTTGCGCCTTCGGCGAGCGCTGACACGCCATTGTCGACCATGGCTTGCGCGTCGGATGCGTCGACTTCGTTCTGGGTCGCGCAGGGGAAGGCAATGTCGGCCGGCACATGCCATGGCCGTCCTTCGGAGAAGTCGCAACCGAAGTGTTCGGCGTACTCACTGATTCGGCCTCGCCGAACCTCCTTCAGGTCTTTCAGCCAGGCCAGCTTCTCGGGTGTGATGCCGTCGGGGTCGTGGATGAAGCCCCCTGAGTCCGACGCGGTCACGACCTTGCTTCCGAGTTCCGTGAGTTTCTCGATGCAGTACAACGCCACGTTGCCCGACCCCGACACCAGTGCGGTCTTGCCCTCGACGCTCTCGCCCACATTCTCGAGCATGTTCTCCATGAAGTAGACGGCGCCGTAGCCCGTGGCCTCGGTGCGCACGAGTGACCCGCCGAACGCCAGACCCTTGCCCGTCAGGGTGCCGACGAAACGATTCGACAGCCGCTTGTACTGGCCGAACAAATAGGAAATCTCTCGGCCACCCACGCCGATGTCGCCTGCGGGCACGTCGGTGTCTTCGCCGATGTGGCGGTGCAGCTCGATCATGAGCGACTGGCAGAACCGCATGACTTCACGATCGCTCTTACCCTTGGGGTTGAAGTTCGACCCACCCTTGGCTCCACCCATGGGCAGCGTGGTCAACGCATTCTTGAAGGTTTGTTCGAAGCCGAGAAACTTCAGCACGCTCTGCGTGACGCTCGGGTGAAACCGCATGCCGCCCTTGTACGGGCCGATGCTGTTGTTGAACTGGACCCGCCAGGCACGATTGGCGCGAATGTTGCCGTCGTCGTCTTCCCAGGTGACGCGGAAGATGATGATCCGGTCGGGCTCGGTCATTCGTTCCAAGATGCCATCGGCCCCATACTCGGGATTGTCGGCAATGAAGGGCACCAGCGAATTGACCACCTCTTCGACCGCTTGATGGAACTCGGGTTCGTGAGGGTTGCGCTTGCGCAGCCCAGCCATGAATTTTTCTGCGTCTATTCGCCGTGTGTTCTCGATGATCGTCAAAGTAGCCGACCCGAGATCGGTAAGCCTGACAAAACACGTCATGAGCGCCGAGGCTCTTACGGGGAGGGACAGGTGGGTCTCTACCGATCGGCGGCAACGGTGCCGCTAGTCTTGGCTGATGTCTGATCGCGCCGCTCCCGTTGGCTTCTTCAGCGATGGATCGCCGTACCTGACCCATCCGCTGCTGACCGCCGAGCGCACCGCAACGGAGATCGACGAAGTCGAACGTCTGGTTGGTTCGGTGACGGGTCGGGTGCTCGACGTCGGCTGCGGGTTCGGCCGCCACTGCATCGAACTGGCATCTCGCGGAGCCGACGTCACCGGTATCGACCCGTCGCCCACCATGATTGATGCCGCCCGGGCCCGTGCTACTGCGGCCGATCAGTTCGCCGACTTCGTCTGTCTTGCTGCCCAGGACATGCGCGAGGTCGCCCGCTATGACCTGGCACTTTGTCTGTTCACCACGTTCGGCCAACAGGCTGCGGCGACATCCGACGATGCGTCTCACGTCGGCTTGCTTCGCCACACCCGGCAGGCGCTTCGCCCCGGCGGGCGGATGGTCATCGAACTACCTGATCGCGAGCGAGCAATCGAGGCCCTGGTCGAGCACGAACAACTCGGCTCGACCCAGGTCATACGCCGATTCGACACCCGGTCGTCGATCGTGACCGAACGGTTCACCGTCGACACCGGTGCGGTCTACGTGCTGCGCTACCGCTTGTTCGACACGACCGAGTTGGCCGACTTGGTACACGACGCCGGGTTCGAGATCGAGAACGTGCTTCACCATGGACTCGTGCGGCCGCCGCCGACCATGACGACCATGGTGGCCAGGCGACGCGCCGTGTAGTCGCAGCTCGGCCAGCGCCAGTCGCAGTCGGGTTAGGCGACGGGCCGAGTAGTTTGCGGACACGACCGAGTTGGCCGACGTGGTGCATGACGCCGGGTTTGAGATCGAGAACGTGCTTCACCATGGACTCGTGCGGCCGCCGCCGACCATGACGGCCATGGTGGCCAGGCGCCGCGCCGTGTAGCCGAAGATGAGCCAGCGCCAGTCGCAGTCGGGTTCGGCGAGAAGCCAAGTAGTTTGCGGACATGTCGAGTTGGCCGACAGTCGAACTGAGCCGAGAGATCGCTTGCGGTCTGGTCATCCTCATCGCGCTACGCGGGCCGACCCCACCGGCGAGGGCTAGCGCGCATGGGTAGCCGGTTCTGGGTGCGCGCCGGGGCGGCCCTGCTCATTCTGGGGTTCGCCGGAATCGTCTGGGTCGATCTGGCGAACGACACCCTGCGGGCCGACGCAGTGACCAACACGATTGCCTGGTTCCTGGTTGCTGCAGTCGGCTACGTCGCTCTGTTGGGCATACAGACGGCTACTGGTCTCGCCATGAACTGGAAGTGGCTGCTCGTTGTCGGCCTGGCGCTACGACTGCTCATGCTGGTGACCACGCCGACGCTGAGTGACGATGTGTATCGCTACTTGTGGGAAGGCCATCTGGTCACCGAGGGGGTCAGCCCCTACAGCTTTGCGATCGATTCACCGTTGGGTGATGCCTACGACATTCCCGCCCGGTCACTGGCCAACAACACCTCGCTGGCGTCGCCCTACCTGCCGGCGGCCCATGGGCTTTTCGGCGCCGTGGCGTTCGTGTTGCCGTCGGAGCCCTGGACGATGCAGCTCATGATGATCGCCTTCGATGTGCTGGCGGTATCCATGTTGTCGAAGCTGCTTCGACTGGCCGACCTGCCCGATCGCCGAGTGTTGTTGTACTGGCTCAATCCGCTGGTGATCGTCGAGGTTGCGCACGGAGCACATATCGATGCGGTCATATTCGCCTTGGTGGCCGCGGGACTCGTCTTCACCTTGGACCGGTCACGAACCTCACCCGTGATCGTGTACGCAGGCCCGCTGCTCATCGCTGCCGCCACGCTGACTCGGCCCTTGGCGCTGTTGCTGATACCGGTGCTGTTCTGGCTTTGGAACTGGCGTCAACGAATGGTGTGGGCGGTGGCATTGCTCGTTCCGGTCACCGTGGCGACAGCATTTGTCGGGTCGGGGCTTCGCCAGCCAGCAACCGGGACCGGGGTCTTCGGTTCCGCTCGGGCCTACACCGACAGCTTCCGATTCAACAGCGGCATCTACCACTGGCTCGAACGATGGATTGCCAGCCAGGGCCTGGACGACCAGGGCTGGAACGAACCAGCGGCGTTGACCAGGCTTGTGGTGATAGGCATCGTGGGTGCACTCATGGTGGCCGTGTTCGTGGCGGCGAAACGCCCGCTCGACATACGGGGCGCGCTTCGCCTGCTGGCAGTACCCATGATGATCTACGTTCTCTTCACGCCGGTGTTTCACCCGTGGTATCTGCTGCTGTTGCTCGGTCTGGTGCCGTTCTTGGCGCCCGGCGCCGACGAAGCCGCTGTTGGTTGGCTGCGGGTGATGCCGTGGTTGACACTCGGCATTCTGGCCGTCTTCAGTTACCTCACCTATGAAGACCCGCAAGCCTTCGCGGAGCGAGAGTGGGTGCGCCGACTCGAGTGGTATCCAACGCTGGCTCTCGTCGCAGTCGCCACGGTTTCGCAGCCGCTGATGTCGCTGCGCCACGCGAGTGGACAGTAACCAAAAGTCCATGCGCCAGGCGGGTGGACAATTGCCGGTAGACCAGCCGGCTGCGATGGCTACTCGTCGGCGCCCACCGACAGCAGACCGAGATCGGCGGTGCGGGTCGCAATGTTGCTCACGGAGTCGAACTGGGGCAGATCGCCGCTCAGGTCCTCGTTGAAGTAGATGTCGTTGGCCGAAGCGAACGGCTCTGGCAATGCATCGAAGCCCACGATCGCGCCGATCAGTCCGGCCGACGTTGTCATGTTGTTGTCGGCATCCCAGCCTGCGAGGCCGGCAATGTCGATGGTTGCTCGCAGGTCCCCATCGCCATAGAGCAAGGCCATGATGGTGGTGGCGAAGTTGAGCCGGCTGGCCCACCATTCGGGATCGTCGTCGTACGCCAGTCGGATCTGCTCGCGGGAGACCTTCCAGTCGTCGGGGGACTCGTCGTGCCACCTCAGCACGGCGTCCACGATGGGAGCCACGATCGAGTCACTGGGTTCGTCGGCCCGGGCATGGGCGATGATCTCGGCAACATCGGACTCACCGAATGCCACGGCATACATGTGGGCGTAGAACGCGCTGGCGTCGACGGCAGGCCCACTGCTGGTGACCTGCGCAAAGAAGCGAGCCTGTTGCCGAGCGCGACCAGGTTGCCCAGGATTTATGAGCCCGAACAACTCGGTTTCGAGCTGGGCGTCCATGGCCCACGCCCCTTCGGGATTGCCCGGAAGGCTGCCCGTCGCCGGTGGCAGTACGCCCTCGTCCATCAGGCACCGAGCGCGACGCGTCGCTACCCAGATGTCGCCGTTCAGATGGTCAACCCACTCGTCGCGGATCTGTGCGTAGGTCGGGTCGAGTCCGTGGGTCTCCAAGATGTGCAGATCGAGCCATTCGACGTGGGTGTCGTCGTCGGTCGACCATTGATCGAGCAACACCAGATCAACGGCGTCGCCGGTTCCGGGTTCGTCGAGCCAGATGCCTTCGATGGGCAGGCCTGAGTGGTTGGCGACCATGGTGGCCACCCATGAGCCATGCACCCGGTCGCGATAGTCGACTTCTTCGACCTGGCCGCCCGACTCAAGCCAGGTATCCAGGGGACTCGCCGAGTCCTGGGTGCCACCGCACGCCGTCAGCAGCCCTGTGAGAACCAGGCCCGAGAAAAGAACTGAGAAACAACACTTGGTGCGAACCAACAGACGCGCAGTATCGCACTACGTTGATGGTGGTGGCCGTCATCACGCTCGCTCATCCGTTGTTTCTCTCGCACAATGCCGATGAGGCCGCAGCGTCGAGCCCATACTTTCCTCTGGGTCTGCTGTACTTGGCCAGCTATGTGCGTGAGCACGGACACCAGGTAACGATCTTCGATGGCACCTTTGAGCCGAGCGAGTCGGCGTTCCAGGCGCACCTGCAGACCCAACGCCCCGACGTGGTCGGCCTGTCCGCGCTGATCACGTCTCGCGAGACGGCATTGCGGTTGGCGGCTATGGCCGCTGAGTTCGGTGCCGCCGTGGTGATCGGCGGCCCCGACCCCACCGCGGATCCAGCGCCGTATCTCGCAGATCCGAATGTCGACGTGGTGGTGCACCACGAGGGCGAACAGACGATTGCCCGCCTGTTGGATCTCGTCGATGCGGAACAGCTGACCACGAGCCGGCTGGCCGACGAGCCAGGCGTGGCCTACCGCCTCGATGGCAGTATCCGTGTGAATCAACCCCGCCCGCCGATCGACAACCTCGATGAGCTACCGCTGCCGGCTCGCGACCTGATCGACATGGACCGCTACCTCGATCAGTGGAAGAACGACAACGGCTACTCGTCGATCACCGTCGCCACCACTCGTGGCTGTCCGTACTCATGCCAGTGGTGCCAGGACTCGGTTCACGGACCCGATTTGCGGCAACGGTCACCCGAGAACGTGGCCGCTGAGATGAAGCAACTCAAGGCCGACTATGGCGTGGAATCGATTCGCATGGTCGACGACGTCGACGGCCTCGATCGCGAGTGGATCGAACAGTGGGCCAGCGCCGCGCACGAACTCGATGCGGTCATTCCTTTCGAAGCACTCAACAAGCTGCAACGCACCGATTTGCCGCTACTCGAAGTGCGCGACAGCCTTTGACAGAAGCGCAACGCCGCAATCCCCACCGTGAGTGAGGACCTGCATTCGCCGCCACTAGCACCGACGCAGGGGAAGAACGGCTGACCCGACCGGGTTTCTGTTCTGAATCGAAATGCCTGCCCCAACAAGGAACTGACATGGAAACTACTTCTGCTTCGTACCGGGGCTCGGTCGGTGTGGCCATACTGCGAGTTGCTCTCGGGCTCACCACGCTCTTCACCTGGTTCGACAACACCGACAACGACTTTTATCGCGGCGACAATTTCGCCGGTTTCTTCGACTGGGTGTCCAAGTCGCCCGACGAGGGCGGCAACGGCGCATCACTGGGCTTCGTGCACTCGATCATCGACAACACGTTGTTGCAAGCCCCCGGCTTCTTCGGGTTCATCATCATGTTCGTAGAACTGTTCATTGCGGTGGGACTCACGCTGGGCCTGTTCACCCGAGCCGCCAGCCTGGCGGCCATTGGGTTCTTCGGCTCCTTGTTCCTGACCTACTACGGGGGCGAAGAATGGATCTGGACCTATGTGATCTTGACGGCGGCGGCGGTTGCGATCTTCCTGGACTGGGGCGGTCGCAAGCTGGGGGTCGATGAGTTCCTGGCCAAGCGCAAGGGTGAATCTCCCGGCACCTTGATCTGGTAGCAGCGCCAGTAACCATCGGCGAAACCCCAACGAAAGACCCGCGTGCTCCAAGACCTCCTCCTGATCACGACAGCAGTGGTGTACGTCATCACCAGCCTGCTGTTGTTCGTGTTCGGTCTGAACCTGATCGTGTTTTCCGTGCGCGTGTGGCACCGGGGTATCCACCAACGCAACGACACATCACCGGCGCGCGTTCCCGATCACGCCCTGCCACTCGTGACCATTCAGCTGCCGGTATACAACGAGCTCTATGTCAGCGAACGCATCATCGATGCGGTAGCCGAGTTCGACTATCCGCTGGATCGATTCGAGATTCAGGTGCTCGATGACTCCACCGATGAAACATCGATCATCGTGGCCAATGCGGTTGCCCGGGCGGCCGCCGCCGGCGTGACCATTTCACACATCCAGCGCGCCGAACGAGTTGGCTACAAGGCCGGCGCTCTCGCCGAGGGAATGAAGACCGCGACGGGCGAGTACGTGGCCATCTTCGATGCCGACTTCGTGCCCCAACCAGAGTTTCTGCGGCGAGCGCTGCCTCACTTCGACATGCCCGATGTCGCGTTCGTACAGGCGCGCTGGGGTCATGTGAACCGCGACTACTCCTGGCTGACCCGACTCCAAGCCCTCGCGATCGACGGGCACTTTCTGGTGGAGCAGTCCGGTCGGGGTGAGGCTGGCTACTGGTTCAACTTCAACGGCACCGCAGGCATCTGGCGGGCCGAAGCCATCGAGGCTGCCGGTGGCTGGAAAGCCGACACCTTGACCGAGGACCTCGACCTGTCATACCGGGCGCACCTGAATGGCTGGACTGCTCGGTTCGTCGAGGATCTGGTGGTGCCGGCCGAAGTGCCAGCCCAGCTCACGGGCTTCCGCCGCCAGCAACACCGGTGGGCGCGAGGGTCCCTCGAGTGTGCCGCTCGGTTGTTACCGCGGGTGTGGCGATCGGGCGAACCCATCATGACGAGGGTGCAGGCATCGCTGCATCTCGGTGCGTACTTCATCCAGTTGCTGCTCATGGTGCTGCTGCTCATCTATCCGCTGGTCGTTCTCGCCAGCATGGAATACCCGCAATTCAGCACCATCTTCGGCATCGGTTATGTATTTGCGATGGCCTCGATTGCGCCGACCGTGTTCTTCGTGACAGGAAGTCGCCAGGGCGGTCGTTCGTGGTGGCGCGACCTACCCCAGATCGTTGCCATCACCGTATTCGGAGCCGGGTTCATGGTGAATACGGCTCGTGCGGCGCTGCAGATTTTCACGCAACGCAATCCGGCCTTTGAACGCACCGCCAAGTTCGGGCTCGAACAGGACCAGGCCGAGAGCAGCAGCTGGACGCTCAAGCGCTATCAACTTGCACCCGACCGCATCGTGTTCTTCGAGATCGCCTTGGGCCTCTACGCTGTGTTCGCAGCCACGCTGGCATGGCGCAACGAGAATTGGGGCGTCTTGATCTATGCCACCATCTTCGGTATCGGCCTCTTCAGCGTCGCCGGCGCCACGCTGTTGCACACATTGGTGCTCTTCAAGGCGCGCCGTGATCGCGAGCGAGCAGTGCTGGCAGAGACAGCAGAGATCTCGGCCCGCCAACCCGCGGTGGACCGATGAACGACACCGCCGCTCGACGTGCCGTCATCGTTATGGCCAAGCGACCAGCAGCGGGTAGAACCAAGACACGGCTGACGCCTGCGCTGTCGCCGCAGCAAGCTGCTGACCTGTACGAATGCTTCCTGCTCGACACCCTGCGCGCGCTGACAAGCAGGGCAGATTGCACGACGGTGATCGCCATCGACTCGGCGGACGCAGAAGACTACTTCGAGTCGATTGCGCCCGAGGTGCCACAGGTCGAACAGATCGGTGAGGCGCTCGGCGATCGCCTCGACTCGGTCATGTCGGCGTTGCTGGACCAAGGGTTCGACCACGTCTTCGCACTCGGAAGCGACAGCCCCGACCTGCCGCCGGGCCATCTCGACCAGGCGTTTGCGCTGCTGGCTGCGCCGGACACCGACGTGGTGTTTGGGCCCAGCGACGACGGTGGCTACTACCTGATTGGTTGGAAGCAGCGCTGGGCGCGGCTGGTGACCGACGTGACCATGTCGACACCACAGGTTCTGGCTGACACGTTGGCCATCGCAGATGGGCTCGGTCTGAGCGTGACCTTGGCACCAACCTGGCACGATGTCGACACCCCCCAGGACCTCGACCGATTGCAGGCATCTATTCTGTCTGCGCCCGGTACCCGTACTGCTTCCTTCCTGCGCAGCCTATGAGCGCGACCGACCACCAGACCGCCGTGGTGATCCCGGCGCTGAACGAAGCCGGCAACATCGCCGCCGTGGTCGAAGCGTTGCAAGCCGAGTTGGTGACTCACGTGATCGTGGTCGACAACGGCTCAACCGATGACACCGCGATCACCGCGACCGCCGCCGGGGCGACGGTGATCAGCGAACCTCGCCAGGGTTACGGGTATGCGTGCGCAGCGGGCACCCGCAAGGCGCACGAGATGGGCGCCGACATCATCGTGTACATCGACGGCGACCAGAGTTCGCTGCCGTCGGAAGTCCATCGGTTGCTCGAACCGCTGGCTGCGGGCCGAGCAGAACTCGTGCTGGGATCGCGAACCCTGGGTACCATCGAAGCGGGTGCCATGGGCGTGCATCAACGGTTCGGCAACTGGCTGACCGCAGCGATCATGCGCCGGCTCTACGACATAGATGTGACCGACCTGGGTCCGTACCGAGCGATCAGCGCCGACCTGGTCGAAGCACTCGGTATGAGCGAGATGACGTTCGGCTGGCCGACAGAAATGATGGTCAAGTCCGCCCGCCGCCATGCTCGCATCGTCGAGGTCCCCGTGACATGGGAAGCTCGCGGATCTGGCGACTCCAAGGTCAGCGGCACCATCAAGGGCACTGTGCTCGCGGGTTGGTTCTTGCTGAGTGTGACCGTGAAGCACGCACTCGGGCCAGTCCCTGAACCCTGGCGCGCAGACCCGTCGAAGTAGGTTTACCTCATGCTCGGTCTGATCACAGGAAGTGGCTATTACAACCTGGCTTCGCTTCACGAACCCGAAGTCGTGACCATCGACACACCGTACGGGGCAGCACCGTTGACTCGGGCGAATTGGAACGGCGATGCCGAGGTCCTGTTCTTACCCCGCCACGGAAGCGACCACTCGGTTCCGCCCCATGTGATCAACTATCGCGCCAACCTGTGGGCGTTGCGCGACGCCGGCGCCACGGCGATAGTTGCCACCGCCGTCAGCGGTGGAATGGCGCCCGGCATGCAACTCGGTGACATGGTCGTGATCGACGACTTCATCGACTTCACCAATGGGCGAGCCCACACCTACTTCGACCGCGCGGGCAACCTGACCCACACGGAAATGGGCGACCCGTATGACGCGGTTCTGCGTGCGCTCATCACCGACAGTGCAGCGGCTGTGGGGCAACCAATCACTGCGGGCGGTACCTACTGCGCCACGAATGGCCCCCGGTTCGAGACCAAGGCGGAGATCGCCATGATGCGCCGCGCCGGCGCAGACCTGGTGGGTATGACGGGCTGTCCCGAAGTCGTGCTGGCCAATGAACTCGGTCTGCCCTACGCATCGATCGGTGTCATCGTGAACATGGCGGCCGGCTTGAGTGACCAGGAATTCACCGTGGCCGAGATCATGAAGACGCTCGAGGGCACCGTTGCTCCGCTGGAGCGCTTGTTGGGCGCGATCATCGACGGGTTCGCGTCGTGAGATTGGTCGGCGACTATCTGATTCCGGGCGCAGGCGATGGTGCCGTTGTTGCCGGGGGCGCCATCGATATCGGCCGTGCCGGTCGCATCCTGGGCGTGGGCACCGAGTCCGAACTGGGTGAGGCGGCGGGCAAGGTTCATCGAGTCGGCGGGTTGCTTATGCCGGGTCTGGTGAACGCTCATGCGCACGGACCGATGACGCTGTTGCGCTCGGCCGGCGATGGCATGGCACTGATGCCGTGGCTCACCGAAGCCGTGTGGCCGCGCGAAGCCAAGATGACTGCCGAGCACGCAGAGATCGGCGCCACACTGGCGATGTGCGAGCAGCTGCTGGCGGGGGTGACCACGAGCACCGAGATGTACCTGTTCGAACGCGCACTGGTGGCGGCCGCCGAGAACACCGGTGCTCGAGCGCACATCATGGCCGGGCTGATCTCGGTCGTGGTCCCCGACGAGGCAGCGCTGGAAGCGCGGCTCGATGCCATCGAGCAGGTGCGCACGCTCCACCATGATCCCGAGTCTCGCATCACTGTTGGCTACGGCGCCCACTCGGTCTATGACCTGGGCCCGGATCGGTTGACCCGCATCGCCGAGCGAGCCGTCGCGAAGGACATCATCGTGCATGTGCATCTCGAAGAGACCGAAGCGGAACGCAACGACGTGATCGCCGCTCACGATCGCACCGCAACCCAGATTCTCGCCGACACCGGCGCGCTCGCCGGCCGGGTGGTTGCTGCCCATGGCGTGTGGCTCGGCGACGAGGACATGGAGCTACTCGCGAACGCCGGTGCGTCAGTGATCCACTGTCCGCAGTCGAACCTCAAGCTCGGGTCGGGCATCGCCCGGATCAGCGCGTTACGCCACGCCGGCGTGAGGGTTGGCCTGGGGACCGATGGTGCGGCGTCGAACGACAATCTCAACCTCTGGGAAGACATGCGTCTGGCTGTGTTGCTCGCCCGAGGCGCAGCCAACGATCCCGGGGCTCTCACTGCGGTCGACGCCTTTGCTCTGGCGACACGCGATGGCGCTGTTGCCAGCGGTATTGGCGACGTGGGCGAGCTTCGAACCGGTGCGTGGGCCGACGTCGTGCGCCTCGATCTCGATCACCCCGAGTTCGCAACCGGTATCGAAGCCGACCTGTTCAACAACCTGGTATGGGCCGGTGGGCGCCATCATGTGACCGATGTGTGGGTGGCAGGCCAACGGGTCGTGGCCGGCGGCGAGATGACCACCGTCGACGCACCAGAGATCTATGCCCAAGCCAGAACCGCCGCCCACGAACTACTCACATAAGCAACGGCGCCAGGCCGTTGCGTATTCAGTCGTCGCGGGTGGCTTCGCTGAGACGGTGATTGGCCATCATCGGCCCGCCGACCCAGCCGCACATCTGCGGATCGCACCAGCGAAGTTCGCCCGAGATGTATTGCCCCTCGGTCGTGAAGATGCCGGACTTGGCACCGTCGGCCTCGGTCACCCTGATGTGGCCCTCGCCGTCTTGTTCATAGAGAGCACCGCCAAAGGGGTGTTTGATTCCGAGCATCAGGCATCGACCCATTCGGTCAGCTTGTTGTGCAACCAGCGCACCTTGCTCTCTTGGTACAAGCTCAGGGTCACGCCCGGTTTGTGCGTCTGCTCCAGGCCTTTCTGGACCTTGGACATGTTGAACAGATCCTGATTGAAGACCTTGCCCAGCATGCCGAGTTCGGTGGCGTCGGTGAAGGTTTCATGGTCTTCGAGCCAATGCACGTCGCACGGCGGCGGCTTGTCTTCGTCGGGCCCATAGGGCGCAAGGAAGATGCATTCCATGATCGACGAGCGATGATCGTCGCCGTTGGGGCGGAAGCGATACACGATGCGATTGAACGCACCCCAGGGGTGGAAGTTAGGGAACATGGTGTAGTCGATGCTGTCCATCATCTCGGCGTCGCTCATGGCGTCGACCACGTCGCCCACGTCGGCTCGCCAGCGCTCACGAGCACCAGCTGCGCCGATGGCTCGCATCGACGACTCTTCGTCGACGGTGAACGGAAGATCCTGGTCTTCACGCACGTCCATCATGGAACGCATCATGACTTCCTGGCTGGGCATGTCGTCGATCAGGTGCGGGCTGGGTGTGCCGCCGGGTGTGATCACGCGCGAGAAGTTGTCCCACACATCGACCTGGCTGTTGGTATCGCCCAGGTAGTACAGAATCTGGGGGTGGGTGGCGTTCACGTGATACGCCTCGCAAAAGGCTTCTTGGGCGATCTTCCAGTTGGCGTGGATCACCTTGGCCACATGAGCTTGCTTGTAGCGACGTTCGAGATTCCATACCTGCATGTGTTCGTCGAGGTCGCCCACGAAGTCCATGAGCGGTTCGGCATTCTCATCGGGGTTGATGAAGACGAATCCTTGCCAGACACCAGTCTTGGCCTGTGGCAGTTTGAACTCTTCGGCCTTGACCTGGGGGAAGTCCCACTGCGATGGCACGTCTTGCAGATCACCGTCGATGGTCCAGGCGAAGCCGTGGAAGGGACAGCGAATCTCGGAGCAGTGACCGTCGTAGTCCTTGAGTTGGCGCCCACGGTGCAGGCACGCATTGGGATAGGCCCGAATGTCACCTTCGGCGGCGCGGATCACGATGTAGCTCTGGCCCGCTATCTCGTAGAGGTAGTAGTCGCCTGGTTCGGGGATTTCGTCTTCGCGGCAGGCGTATTGCCACACCTTGGCCCACAGATCACGCTTTTCGGCTTCGTGATACTCACGCGTGGTGTAGCGATCTTTGGAGAAGTCGTGCGAACCCTCGAAACGCGGAGCGTCGATGCGCAATACGTCGGGTACCGGGTGCGTGTCGGTGTCGAGCAATTCTTGGTAGGAGATGCCCGGCGAACGCGCCGATCCCCATTCACTGGTGTCAGCCATACCACCAAGCTACCGACTGCAGCATTCACGAGTCCAACTGAATCGTCGTTCAATTACCTTGCGAGAGCGAAGGACTCGTGCTGCAGACGGCGTTCGTGGGTCCAACGGTGCATTGCTCTATCAGGATTGCATCGCCAGCGGGGCGTCGTGCTCGCACGCACAGTTCGCACCCATCACCAATGAAGCTACGCCTCGTTCAGGTCCAGCAGAACTACGATGCAGATGCTTCGAAGTCGCGTGCTGTCCCGCCCGAGCTCAAGGCAACACCCCCATCCATATCGGCACAGGCAGTACAGGTTCACCCATGGCAGTACAACTCGAAGGTCTTCAGGACGCATGTGGCGTCGAGGACACCAGCCGCGTCTGCAGCCGAGTGTTCAATTGGACCGACAACGAAACCCTGGCGGGTCTGGCCGAATGGGTGATCGACAAACCGTTCCGGATCCTGATCATCCTCCTCGGCGCGTGGATCGTGAATCGAGTTGCCCGTCGGGCAATCGGGTCGTTGAGCGATCGCATCAGGACGACACCGCAGAATCCGCGCCTGGCGCAGCTGCGCCGCCTCGGAATCGAAGCAGAACTTGCGACCGGCGTCGACGCCACGCTCGCGGACCGTGCGCCTGCCCGGGCCGAAGCCATCGAAGCAGTCCTGAAGAGCATCGTGACCGTGGTCATTTGGGCAGTGGCACTCATGCTGGTTCTGGGCGAACTCGACATAAATCTGGCACCGCTCATTGCCGGCGCAGGTATCGCCGGTATCGCAATTGGCTTCGGCGCCCAATCGATGGTTGGCGACTTCTTGGCCGGACTCTTCATCTTGATCGAGGATCAATATGGTGTGGGCGACGTCATCGAGATCGGCGATGTGACCGGCACCGTCGAGGACATCTCCCTGCGATCGACTCGGATTCGCGATGTCGAGGGCACGGTATGGCATATCGCCAACGGCGAGATCAAGAGGGTCGGCAACCACTCGCAGCTGTGGTCGAATTGCGTGATCGACATCGACGTGGCCTACGACACCGACGTGCGCCGAGCAATCTTCGTGCTCGATGGTGTCGCCGACACCATGTGGAAAGAATCGATGGAAGGCGAAGCAACGATCATTGCCGATCCCATCGTGCAAGGGGTGCAGGCGCTGGGCGAGAGCGCGGTCACGCTGCGGCTGGTAGTGAAAACCGACCCGATGTCGCAATGGCAGGTCCAGCGTGATCTTCGCCTGCGGATCAAAGAGGCGTTCGACGACGAGGGCATCACCATGCCGTTCCCGCAGCGCACCATTCGCGTCGTAGGCGAAAACAACCTCGGCACCTTGTCCAACGGCGAGGATGCTTGACCGGGGCGGGTCAGACGCCGTCGTTGGTGTAGCTGACCGTGCGGTGGGTGCGGCCCCCGGCGATCAGCAGTAGCTGGCCCGTCACCCAACTTGCAGCGGGTGAAGCGAAGTACACCTCGTCGTCGGAAGTTCACGACCACATCGCAGCCGGCGTCGGCCAGCGCCAGGGCAATGCCGCGACCGATCCCTTGCCCCGACCCGGTCACGACTGCGACCTTCCCATCGAAATGGAACTGATCCATCACGCTTGTTCCACACGCCCAGCGTGGCACCGCACCGCACGCCTCAGCAAGCCCATGAGCTCGAACTGTGCAGAAGCTGCGGTGCACTACAGGATTCGGCGTTGCAGACGGTCCGGTCGTACAGATGTAGGTTGGCAGGAACGTTCTGAGGGGAAAATAGATGTTCGACTTCACAGGAAAATCTGCGATCGTCACCGGCGCGTCCTATGGCCTGGGCGAGGTCTTTGCGCACGATCTGGCCCAGGCCGGCTGCGCCCTGACACTGACGGCCAGGTCCGGCGAACTGCTCGATTCGGTGGCCGAGAAGTGTCGCGAGCTGGGCTCGCCCAAGGTCATCGTGGCGACCGGCGACGTCTCGGTCGAAGAAGATGTCGTGCGAGTCGTCGAGCAGGCCATTGCCGAGCACGGCAGCGTCGACGTGCTGATCAACAACGCAGGTATCGCCGACGTGCGAGGACTCGCAGCCGAGAACTACGACGCCGACACCTTCGACCAGATTCTCTCGGTCGACCTGAGAGGCGCATTCCTGTTCCTGCGCGAATGCGGCAAGCACATGCTGACTGCCGGGTCGGGCTCGATCGTGAACATCTGCTCGATCATGGGCAGTGGCGCCAACGAACTCAATGTCATTCCGTACACCGCGGCCAAGGGCGGGCTGCGAAACATGACGCTGCAGCTCGGATGCGAGTGGGCCGACCGTGGCGTGCGCGTCAACTCGGTATCACCCGGCTTCATCTTGACCGACATGATCCGTTCTGCTGTCGAAGGCACACCCAACGCCGACTACATCGCCAGCCGCACGCCGATGCGTCGGATGGGCGAGGCGCAAGAAGTCTCCAACGCCGTCATGTTCCTGGCCAGCGACATGGCCAGCTACATCACGGGCGTCGACCTCTATGTCGACGGCGGTACCAACGCCGGCAACGGCTACTACCAGATCCGGCCGATCCATCACGCCTGGAACGCCGACTCCGCCCCCATGGTCGACGGCGGATACGAGGGACTGCTGCCACGGCCAGAAGGCCTCGAAGCCATGTCTGTCGGTATCCCCGGCATCCACCACTAGGCCTCTGCAACCTTCGTACACGGTCAGGTCTTTACAGAGGTTGGTGTGCCATCGAGTTTGGAGATCAGTTGATGAAGTTTGGATTCGTACTGCCGAACAACTGGGGTATCGCCGACCCGGTGGCCGTCGCCGACATCGGCGTCGAGGCCGAGCAGCTCGGACTCGATTCGGTTTGGGTCAATCACCACATAGTCAACGCCGGTTACATCGCCGAGCGACTCGGTAACACGCCGTATCACGACGCGCTCACGGTGCTGACCTGGGTGGCGTCTCGCACGAGCACTGTCAAACTCGGTACGTCGGTACTGGTCATGCCGTACCTGCACCCCATGGTTGCGGCCAAGGCGCTGGCAACACTCGATCTGATGAGTGGTGGGCGCGTCATCCCGGGTCTGGGTGTGGGCAGCCTGCCCGAAGAGAATGAGATACTCGACGTGATCTACGAAGGACGCGGCTCGTTCGGCGACGAGTTCATCGAGGTCATGCAGGCGCTGTGGACCCAGGATGCTGCCACGTACCACGGCGATCATTTTCAGTTCACCGACGTGATCGCATCGCCCAAACCAGCGCAGTTGGAGATGCCCATCTGGGTCGGCGGTTCGGGCGGTCCTGCTCGACGGCGTGCTGCGGCCTACGGAGCGGGTTGGCACCCCATGTGTTCTGCCGAGGGGCTGGCGCGACGCATGCCCGCCATGATCGAAGCGCTCGAATCGCGCGGCCGAGATCGCGCCAGTCTGACCGTCGCTCCTCGGATCGACGTGAGCGATCTGACCGAAGCCGGCGTTGTCGAGACGTGGGCTCGGGCCGGTGCCGATGAACTCATCGTCGGTGTCAGCAGTGCTGACCATGCCGAGCAGCGAGCGGGTTTGGCCCAGGTGGCGGGGCTGGCGAACTCGCTGAGTTCTTAGAGTCGTGGTGTGCGAGCGCGGTGGGTCAGAGCAGGGCGGTGACCAAGCCCATGGCGATTGCGGTGGGGATCAGTCCGAGGAAGCCAGTGATGATGGCTCCGCCGGTGGTCATCTCGCCAGCCTGACGGATGCCATACACCAGGGTCACGAGCGTCCAGATGAGAGCAACGAACCCGAGCAATGGAATGATGCCGATGGCCCGCGGGGCGGATCCGTAGCCGATGACTCGCAGCATCTCGCCGGTATCGGTAGTGGTCACGCCGAATACTCGCTTTGCGATCTCAGCCGACGCCCACGCCCATACGAACCAGCCGGCGACCGTGACGATGATCATGGCCAGAAAGCCCCAAATGCCGTTGATGAACAGACTGCCGACCGAACCGATGATGGCGGCGGCAACCAGGACCACGCCAGCCTCGTTGGTCGAGGACGTATCGGCCTCGACTTCTTCGAATGTGGGGATGTTCAGTCGAGCGATGCTTATCGATCGCTGGAGCGCGCGGGTTGGGTCGATGGCCATTCACCCACTGTAGATCGCCAGTCTGAACTCTCAGTTGTGCTCGGCAAGTCGCGCCGATAATTCTTCGATGGCACGATCGGGATTCGTGACGTGAATCGTGGTCCAGCCTCGGGCCTGGGCCGGGCTGAGGTTGTGGTCGAAATCATCGAGGTAGATGATCTGTTCGCCAGCTACGCCCAAACGCTCTTCCACCAGTTCATATATTCGAGGCTCAGGCTTGCGGGTGCCTTCTACGGCGGAGTCGATCACCGCATCGAACTGCGACAGGTCGAACTCGGCTTCGAGCGTCGGACGAAAGTCCAGGTTCAGGTTCGTCAGCAAGGCCAGCTTGTGTGGTCCAGCGGCCAGTTCGGCGACCTTGGCGACGGCGCTGTCGACGTAGCTGTAGGTCATGCCATCCATCAGCTGGTCGATCTCGTTGCCCGTCAGTTCCACGCCGGCCTGGTCCGCCCAGGGCCCGAGCAGGGCCTGCACTTCGTGCGCCCAGATCTCGCCCCGCTCCGAACGATGCCACGGATGACCCGTCGACTCGTGCCGAGGACCCATCAACAACTCGAGCATCGTCATCAGATCGGTACCGTGATCATCGGCCAACACCTGAAGCTTGTTGGTGATGGGCGTGATGATCACACCCCCAAAATCGAACACGACTGCTTTGGGCGGGTAGTCCGGAGTCGTCGCTGCGCTCCTCATCCTGTCCGAGCTTCGCGACTCCGAGGTCCCAGTCCGCTGCTGGCGATCGTCAGAATTCATGCGGATCGTTCCGGGTAGCCGCCGGGCGGTAGGGCGCTGATGGGGCCGTGCAGGGCGTAGCCGCCGTCGACGTACAGCGTCTGACCCGTCATGTAGCTGGCTGCAGGCGATGCCAGGAAAGTGACTGCATTGGCGATGTCCTGGGGTCGCCCGGGGTAGGGCAGCGGCACGCCACTCATGTCCTGGCCGACCTCAGGGTCATAGGCCTCTTCCCATCCCTGGGTGTGGAACGCGCCGGGTGCAACACCGTTCACCCTCACCTTCGGACCCCACTCGAAGGCCACGGTGTGGGTCATCTCGATCACGCCGGCACGAGCTGCTGCCGAATGGGCCATGCCAGGAAGGCCGCGACCCACAATGGCCACGATTTGCACGATGATGCCGCCATCCGAGTCGAGCATCTGGTTACCGAAAACCTGCGTCATTGCCCAGGTGCCGTTCAGGTTCAGATCGATGACGCTCTTCCAGCCGTTCTCGCTGAAGTCGCGCGCCTTCTGCGGAAACTGGCCACCGGCATTGTTCACCAAGATGTCGACGCGATGGCGCTCGGCCAGCGACTCGATCGTCTCGCGGTTCTTGATGTCGACCAGGTCGACCGCAACATCCGCGCCGGTCGCCGCCCTGATCTCGGCGGCCGTCGTCTCGAGTATCTCTGCGCGACGGGCGGCGATCACCACGTGGGCACCCAAGCTGGCGAGTTCGGTTGCGATCGCCCGACCGAGTCCGGTGCCGCCACCGGTGACCAGAGCTGTCTTGCCATCGAAGAGCCCGGGAGCAAACGACGAGGCGGGAGGGGTATCAGGGTCAGTCATTGCTGCAACCTTATTGGGGCTGGCTGGGTTGGGCCGAAAGCACGAGTCCGACCTGCCGGGCCACGGCAACGAGGGCACCGGATTCGTCCCACAGCCAGCCGTCTTCGATCGTTCGATTGCCGGCCGCATCGCTGGTGCGGAAGTGTCCTCGGATCCAGCCCACGACCGGGCGGCGACGAACATGCACGGTGAGCTCGATCGTTGGCACCCAGCCGATGAACCCCACCTTGGAGAACAGCGGCGGGGGAAACGCATCGGCAAACAGCGGCAAGGTGAGCGCATCGACCGGGCGACCATCACTGAACCGAATCCAACCCGTGATGGCGGCCTCACGACCGCTGCCAGCGACTGCATGATCGGGGTGGATACGCACGTCGAGGCGGCTCATGATCGGCAAGACCACGCCCTGCTCGAGATCGGTTCGTGACACGCAATCGTCGGGGTCGGGAATTGGTGCGACCGGGGTATCGATGTCGACCACATCTTCGGAGCCGGACAGGTCGGCGAACGCGGCGATGGACTCGATGCGCGTCTTGCCGCCTTGGGAGAGACGACCACGAACGGTGCCGATCGTGCGTCCTGTGCGTATGGACTCGACTTCGATGTCTGCAGGCGCGTCGCCGGTGCCGGGTCGCAGGTAGTGGGTGGTGATGGTCAGCGGATCCGGGTGCCCGGACACCGAAGCCATGGCCGCCACCAGTGGGGCCTGCAGATAGCCCCCGTTGGGATTCTCGCCGATATTCCAGTTGCTCGTCAGGCTGGTCTGCCAGTGCGTCTCATCAACCTGGGCAAGCGCCGTTTCATCATCGAACTGGTAAGCCACGCTGGCCATCGTGCCAGGCGCGCAGTACTCGCTCAAAGTGTGTTCCACCGCTCCACTGGGGCCGACGTGGCTGGTTTCACCACGCACGCACTTCGACGGCTTCGCCGATCTCAACTCACACCGCGTTGCCGACAGATCGCAGCCGCCATGGCGGAGTACTTGCCGCTCTTACTCGACTCGTACCCGCTATCCGGGGTGGCATGCGGTTGACATCGTTGTCAACGGTGCGACGCATCGAGCCGGGTCGTTCGATCTGACTGGCTAGATGCGCACCTCCTCCAGAGAACACGCAACTACGGTTGGGGACATGAAACGCTTTCGGTGTGTGTTTGGCCTGCTCGTTCTCGCGGTGGTGGCGTCGGCCTGCACCGGGAGCGTCGACATCTCCTTTGGAGGTGAAACTCCGGCTGAGGCTGCGGTCGACCTGATTGAAGGCAACGAGATGGCAGCGCGCATCGGCATTGCCGCGATCTCGGACGCCGAGTGCGACGATCCGCTCGATGAAGAGGTCGGCACCATCTTCATGTGCACTGCACAGAGCGATGGGCAGACGATCAACTTCGAGGTGGCGTTGGAGGAAGACGACCGCATCTTCGCCAGTCCTACCAACGTGGTCGACCCTGCCGGACTGTCTCGGCTCGAGGACGCCGCGGTACAGGGCTTGAACAACGAGAACGACTTCGGTCTTCCCGAGGGGGCTTTGGAATGCGGCGACAGCGGGGTGATCTTGAACGCCGAGAATCAGCTGATCTGCGCGCTGACCGATCCCGACACGGGTGTGATGTTCGATACTTTGGTGACCGTGACCGATGTCGAAACGGGCCAGTTCACTGTGGTGGTCGTTGGCGAAGCCGCCGAGTAGAAACCGGCCCCACAGCGCCCGAGCATCAGCAGCACCAGCAGGACCCGAGCACCTACAGAACCGAATTGCCGTACATTTCGCCCAGTTCGTCGGCCAGCAGCTCGAGCCGTTCGCCGTCGGGGCCCGTGAAGTAGATCGAGCTTCCGTACGCGAAGTCGATGGCCACGCCGGCCGCCTCGAGCTTGCTGCGAAGGTGCGTCTGCTTCTCGGGAGTCACCGAGATGGCGAGATGGTGCATGCTGCCGAGGACTTCGGCGTAGGGACCCAGGTCGAGTCCGGGAAAGTCGAAGAAGGCAAGCGCATTGCCATTGCCGATGTCGAAGAAGAAGTGCGTCGAACCCTGATAGTCGCGATTCTCGAAGAGTTCGGTCAAGGGGAACTCGAGCACGTCTTGGTAGAACTCGATCGTTCGGGGAACGCTCGATGACAGCAGCGCCAGATGATGCACGCCGCCCCCAGACGACTTGGGTCGATCAGGGCGTAAATACTTCTGCCGCATGGCTTCCCACTCGTCGCTGCGGTCGATGTCATCGCCGTGCTTGCCGGTTTCGGTGCCGATGGTGTTCTGGCTGTCGCTCATTGCGTTCCTTGCTGTCACTTGCCGGATGGTGCTGCGGGTGTCACTTGGGATGTGGCTGCGATGCCACCGACATCGCCACGCTCGGCGACGTCCTTGGCCCGGCCACACGGTAGTTAAAGTTTGAACTATCTAGCTTGTTCTCATAATACTTAAATGTTGAACTATGTCAAGTGGTGACGTACACTTGCGAACGTGAAGGACGACACGCCTTGGTTGGATGAACAAGAGAGCCGCATCTGGCGGTCCTTCCTCGAAGCAACCGGGCGCATCAACAGTCAGCTCAACGATTCGCTCAAGGCTTCCACTGGACTGACCATGGACGACTACGAAGTTCTCGTTCACCTTTCCGAAGCCGAGCCGCACCGTGTTCGCATGACTGAACTGTCCCATCGTCTACTCCACTCGCAGAGCCGCCTCACTCAGCGTGTCGACCGACTCGCGAAACGAGGACTGGTACGACGCGAGAAGTGTCCTGAAGACGGCCGTGGCACCTTTGCCGTGCTCACCGACGAAGGCCTCGAAGTCATCACCGACGCCGCACCCGACCACGTTCGCGACGTGCGGGCCGAGCTCATCGACCTGATCAAGCCCAAAGAACGCGCCGTGCTCGCCGACATCCTCGAACGCCTCGCCGCCAACGCCCGCGGGTAGCTAGTGCGGCGCTTGACGCTTACACCCCTGGGGTGTCTCCTCAGACCCCTAGTGGCCGCGTCGCAGGTTTTGGATGAATGCGTGCCCGGTGATCACGTTCGACGCGGTGCGATCGGTTTGGAGTCCGCGCATTGGTCGAAGCCTGGCTTTGAGTCGGCCGTGGTCGCACTCGACACGATTATTGGCGTACTGGTCGGTGTCGTGCAACGCCTCCGGGATCAGCTCGTCGAGGGGTACCGGTAGAAGTCGGGACGGTTGTCAAGGATCTTTTCGGGCGCGTGAGGCTGTGATTGGTCGATTTTTGGTCTCGCTGGCCGGAGGCTGACCATGGGGTTTGGGGGCGTGTTCCGCACGGCGTCTTGCTGGTTTGCTCGCGCTCGCTGGTGTGGCGGCTGCTGGAAGTCTTGGCGTGCTCGTGTTGTGGTGGGGCACGGCGTTTTTCTACGTGCGCACTGGTCCACAGCATTGTGTTGCTGTGGCGGTGCTTAGAAACGACAACGTTGGTCCGTGCCCCGTTCGCCACCATGACCGCGATGTAGCTCGGGGTCTCGGCGTCGACTTTTGTTGATTGATCAGGCGGTTCTCCCTATGGTTGGGTTCTGGGTCGGGTACGTCGTTTCAGGTCGCCTTGGCGGCTTTGACGGCCCGGCCCTTCTCAACACCTGCGGCCCACTGATCAGGGTCATAGGGCGTTTGGGATCGCATCATCGCGAACGCGAGCCGGTGGGCCCGGTGACCAACAGCGACCAAGGCCACCAGTGGCGGCTTGCCTGATGAGACCAGCCGCCGGTAGTAGTGAGCGAAGTCGGGTTCGTGGGTGCGCACACCATGGCCAAGTGTGATGATCGCGTGGCGCAACGGAACCGATCCTTCTCTGCTGATGTGCACTCGATTCGATCGTCTCCCAGCCGATTCATAGCTGGTTGGCGACAAACCCGAATACCGGTACGCGGCGTCAGCGTTTCGGAATCGGTGAGGGTCACCAAGAGCAGCGCCGTAATAAGACGCGGTGGTGACACCAACACCAGGAATCGATGTAAGCACGCCGGCTGGAGTGTCGACCAGGACCAGGGCGAGTTGACGGTCACACTCGGCGATCTCTGCCTCGACTAGCTCAAGCAACGCCACGTCTCGGGCCACAAACTGCTGAGCGGCCAGGCGTTGGCCTTCGGGAACAGCGAGTGCTTGGGCGGCAGCCTCGACCACCTGGTCTGCTTTGGATCGCCACATCTGCACACCGCGGTTCACGACATAGGCACGGAGCCGTTTGGGCCCGAGTCGCATGACCCGCTCCGGGTCACAGATGTGGCCCATGATGATCCGCAGTGACGCGTTGTCTAGGCCATGACTAAAGCAGTCACTCAGATGCGGGAACGCCAAATCGACCTGAGCGTGCAACTGACGAACCAGCACACCCCGAGCAGCTACCTTGCGGCGGCGTTGGCCAGCCCAGGCCGCCTGGGTGGCCATCGCCACCGTCCGCTCTGTTGGTGTGTGGCCGAGTCCATCAATCAGCACTTCGGCCATTGCCAGACAGTCCTGGATATCAGTCTTCACTCGACGTTGACCAATACGGCCTCGAGCATCCTTCACGATTGCCGGGTTCACCTCAACAACATCACGACCGCCAACGTCGAGCGGGCGGCAGACGCAGCCGGATTCTTGCAAACGATGTCAGTTCAGTAGAGCCCCTGGAATGACCCCTGATTTTGGTGCCGTGTAGTTTTGGAGTCCTTGATCGCCCCGTTGGGGCAAGGACATGACTATGACAAAGAGGAAGAATCATTCGCCTGAGCAGATTGTTCGCAAGTTGGCGGTCGCTGATCGGTTGATTGCTGATGGCGCTACTGGCGATGAGGCCGCCCGAGGGATCGGGGTGTCGCCGGCCACGATGTACAACTGGCGCAACCGTTATGGGGCGATGAATCTGAGCGAAGCGAAAGAGTTGAAGCAGCTTCGTGATGAGAACGACAAGCTGAAGCGGCTGGTGGCTGACAAGGAGCTTGAGAATCTGGCGTTGAAGGAGGTAGCGAAGGGAAATTGGTAGACCCGCCGAGCCGCCGGCGCGCAGTGCTCATGCTCCAAGATCGTTTGGACATGAGCGAGCGCGCGGCTTGTCGGGTCACGGGCCAAGCCCGAAGCACCCAGCAACGCACACCACGCAGTGACCAGCGCGAGGATCCTGATCGGTGGCTGCGTGACTGGCTCAACGAATGGGCCAACACGCCAATCAATGCTCGCAAGGGTTACCGGCGTGCGTGGGCTGACCTGCGCGCCGAGGGCCACATCATCAACAAGAAGAAGGTTCACCGGCTCTGGCGCAGCGAAGGTCTACAGGTATCGCAGCGACGACGACGCAAACGCGTCGGATCCTCATCAGGCCCAATCATCGACGCGGACGCACCGAATGTGGTGTGGGCGATCGACTTCCAGTTCGACTCGACCGCTGATGGCATCAAGTTCAAGATCGCATCGATGGTCGACGAACACACCCGCGAATCGTTACTCGATATCACCGCTCGTTCAATCACCGGCAACGGCCTCGTCGCTGGCATCGCAGCCGTCATTACAGGCCGAGGCGCTCCGGTGCTGATTCGTTGTGACAACGGCCCCGAACTCATTTCCGACGCCCTGCAAGCATTCTGCGAACACAGGATCGGGATCCGCTACATCCCGCCCGGGGAACCCTGGAACAACGGATACATCGAATCATTCAACAACCGAGTCCGCGACGAGTGCCTGAACATGAACCAATGGGTCACGCTGCTACACGCCCAAGTCGGCCTCACCGACTGGAAACACGGCTACAACCAACACCACCGACACTCATCGCTCGACTACCAAACACCAAACGAGTACGCTCACACCTGCACCCACACCCACCAGACTCCAGAACCGTCTGGCACCTAAAACGGGGTCATCCCACCCCGACTACCGCAAAACCGTCGCCGCTCAGAACGGCCCAGCTGGAATGCCCCCGTTAGTGGTGCCAGGTGGGGGGATAGCCGGAATACGCCCGAAAGCGGCCATTCGGAATGATGACCCGCTAGAGGACGCCGATCCGGCTGGCTGTCGACGCCTGATGTTGCGTGGTCACAGACACAGAACAACGGCCTGAACACAGAGTTCGGTCACGCTGTGGCCGGTTTGGACCGTATTCCGGTCGTCCCCCTTCTTCGCGTTGCCTTCAGTGTTGGCCCATGTGTTGAGCCAGTCGCGTAGCCACCGGTCCGGGTCATCTGGTTGTTCTCATCACGAAGCTTGCGCAGCTCCTTCGCCTCGTTCAAGCTCATCGCGCCGTACCGGTTGCGCCAGTTGTACAGCGTGGCCGTTGAGATCCCCAGCTTGCGAGCAACCTCCTCACCGCCAGCACCCTCAGCCGCCAGCCTGTCCGCAGTCGCGAGCTTGCGCACAATCTCCTCAGGAGAATGATTCTTCCGTTTTGCCATGATTGATGTCCTTGCCCCATCGGGGCGATCAGGACTCCAAACCTACCCGGCACCAAAACCCGGGGGCATT
>ENA-ORXT01000977-ORXT01000977.1-marine-metagenome-genome-assembly--contig:-NODE-977-length-40917-cov-6.260945_pt1 | contig 40917 bp, 28 predicted proteins | sample MGYA00237868_ERZ511482 | MGnify/ENA metagenome assembly ERZ511482 | reverse complement strand
ATTGGGCCATCGGCACCGTACTGGTCTTTGGACACAAGATCTGCGAGTTCGGCCAGCTTGATCTAAATTTGATCCTTCGGGCTGCCTTTGGATGAGCTTGTTGAAGCTTGACTCATGGTACTTTCTTCTCTGAACACTCGAAAACTACCCAGCTACTTGCTGAGAACGATTCCTAATTCTAACTTTCAACCAAAAACTAAAACATCAATTTGGACAACGCATTAGCCTTCTTGCACCCCACGTGACAGACCTCAGCGAATCGTTATTGACGCGTCTTTGACGGGTTGATAACTATTGCTCATACGTATTAACCTCCGGCAAACCGGGTCTTGTTCTTGAGCTATAATCGAAAAACGAACAGTTTTCTTACCAAAGCTACGCTAGCAATCGTTGCGACGGCAATGCTATGCTCGCAAGCTGCGACCGCTCAGCGCCCGCGTTTTGCCGACCCGTTCCAAACTGGCGCCGGAATTCCCGGTTCGATCATCACGGCACCTCAACTACCTCAGGTCCAACTACCTCAGGCCCGGCTTCCCCAACTACAGGCACCTCAATTCCAGTTGCCACAACCGCAGACGCAGCAGTTTCAAAATGCGCCGGCCCAACTGCCAAACTTTCTGCCGCAGCAAAACCTACCCCTGTTTCAACAGGGTGGCGTCCTACCAACGCTGGATCTGCCGAGAACCGCGGCTCCCGATCCTTCCAACTACAACCTTCAGCAGTTCCCATTATTCAACAACAGGAATCTTGGCCAGCAACAATTTCAGGTGCTTCCTCCACCTCCGCAACAACTGCCGAATAACCTCACTTTTGACCAGCCTCAGTATCAACAGCACCAGTATCAACAGCCTCAATACCAACAGCGCAACCTTGGCTATCAAGGCACATACAATCCGTATCAAAACCGTTGGCCTTACCAAGGCACAGGGGCAGATTGGCTCCCTTCTATCGATTGGTCATGGCCGCGTCAGCAATGGCAGCGTTTCCAAACGCAATTTCTTCCGCGCGTGCTTGAGCGTCCCCGTTTTCGACACACTTACCTTCACGGAAGCAATCGCAGCGGCGTCGATGGTAACGAATTGGACATCAACGATTTCGAACTCGCCACCACACTCACTCGCCCGAATTTCCTCGGCAGCGGACAGCCATTGAGAATAAGCCCGGGCGCCGTGTTTTCGTTTTGGGACGGGCCTGAGACTGAGTCAACCGGCTTCGACCTACCATCAAAAGCTTTCGGCGCGTACCTCGCATTTGATCACGTTACGGACCTGACAAAAACTTCCGGATTTGAAAGTAACGTGACAATTGGAGTTTACAGCGACTATGAAAATCTGGGTTCAGATTCGCTTCGTTTGACTGCGCGGTTGTTGGGTTGGCAACGTATCAACTCTTACACCGTCGGAAAACTGGGCGTCGAATATCTTGACCGAGTCCGTATCAAACTACTGCCTGCGGTCGGGGTGTTTATGTCTCCCAATGCCGATATGAAACTCGATCTGTATTTTCCCCGCACAAAACTCTCTCACCGTGTTCCGAACTTAGGTGAATATGAAGCTTGGGCTTACGTTGGTGGCGAATACGGCGGCGGCAGTTGGGCGATCGAACGCTTTGACGGCAGTGACGATCAAGTCGACATCAACGACGTCCGCGCCTTCGCCGGTATGGAATGGATAGGTCCCAGAAGAGTCACTGGTTTCGTAGATTTTGGGTACGCATTTGAACGAGAGCTGGTTTACCGCTCAAATCCGATCGACGATTTGAGCCTCCAAGACACGCTGTTCGTCCGAACCGGATTGGCGTTTTGATTTAGGTAGAATCAAGCTGCAATCAAGTCTTCATTCTCTGTGGATGAGAGCAGGACACTCGCGCGGAGCAAAGGGCGACTGTCTGGAATCTCTTAATGTAACATTGCGAAATGGACAAGCTATAGCGAACTCTCACGTTATTTGACTCGAAGGGTTTGTCGTCTACCACGGTTCATCGTATCCCTGATTCACCAGTTCCTCCCCCGCTTCTTCTTTAAACCACTTCGTTGTTTTGGGCGTGAAGTAAATCTTCCAATCGCCGACGGCCCCTTTTCGCAGGAACTCGCTGGGCCGCTCCTTTTTAAACCCGGGGCTCAAATTGCCTTCGATGACACTACATCTTTTCGGATCGACGCCCAAAAACTCGAACAGCCTTGCGCGCACACCTGCGGTGTCTGCGTGGAGATCTTCGTATCGAACAAAGCTCATCTTGAGATTGGGATATTGCTCAATCGCCGCTTTGTCGCCAACCACATGGTCACGCCACCAGGCTGCACTTTCCCGCACCATCAATTCATGGCACAGCAATTGATCAGGATTCTTTTGGAAGTAGAAAGAATCTTTCTTAAACAATTCAAACGTTTTAGCCATCGCCGGTATGCGTGTGAATAACCGATGAGCCTGCGGGTTGTTATAAAGATGAAAGGCACGGCTGACTAAAACATCGCGGCCATCGCGGACGATGCAAATCTGCGGCACACCTCGCAGTGTGACGGGTTCGATCGAATGGGGTGTACGTTCACCTATCACAACGGCGTCCGGATGAGCCTTTTTCACCAAGACTTGTTTGATCAATTCATCAAATTTGGCCCGCGTGAATTCGCGATATTCGGGATCGGAGTAGATCGGCTGTGTATGCAGCAGCGGATTAAGCTTACTTACGATTTCTTGCCAGTGATACTCACCGATACAGTCGACTTCTTCATGGCTGCTGAGTAAACTGCCCAGCCAATTGGTGCCGGACTTCATGAAGCCGCGCAGAGAGAAAAACCTTCGGTCCTGCATCAATTTCCCAATTTAAAAGTTGTACTAATTCCTACGTTGATTGTAGCCTTAACCGGCAATTACACTACATCGTCGGCCTACAATCTACGTTCGTCGACAACAAAGTTAAAGGCTGAGAAACAATGGCGAAAGAAAATACCGAAACTACCTCAGGCTCAGACGAACCTACCATTCAATTAGATCATTTCTTGCAATCCTGCGGCGTCCCCACCGGTGGACAGGCGAAACTGTTGATTCAGTCCGGTGCCATCCTGGTCAACAACGAAGTCGAAACTCGTCGGAAGATGAAATTGCGATTGGGCGATGTCGTGCTGTTTGATGGCGAGGAATTTGAAGTCGCTTCGGGTGAGTCTTCGGAGCAACCCGCGCTGGACGGCGACGACTCTGAACAGGAAGCTTCAGATGAAGGAGAGTCGCCAGAAAAGGAAGCCTAGTGGTTCTTTAAAGCTAAATATCAGGATTAACCTTTTTAACTTTTGCCACGGTTGCGGCACAGAAAACCGGGGCTAGCGACCAAACGGCTAAAGTTCCCTGCCCGAACTTCTTGGTTTGACAAATCACTAGTAGTCTGCCCCAACTCAGTTTTCGGGTAGCCGGATTCGCGCGTGAACCGCAGGGCTCACGAACTTAGCCGGGGGATGCATGAGCATTCTCGCAATAAACGGAGAGACCGCAAGCTGCGGTCAAAACCTACCTCGGCGGGTCCGTACCTGTCGAGAACCTGTTTCTCGAACTTTAATTATAGAAGGTAAGTAGCTAGTGCTTTGTGACTGTTGAAAATTCGGTTTGGAAATATTAGCCGTCTTGGCGATAGCCTCGGTTATTGCCTGTTCAACCGTGGCTATCGCCAAAACGGCTAATCCGAAAATTGAAGTGTCACAAAGCACTAGGTCAATGCCGCAAATCTGGCTTCGTTTCGTAGCACTCGGCTGCCGCAATCGTCGCTCGCCGTTAAGATGAATGTATGAATCGATCCTCGATAATTTACTACGCGCTCTTAAAGTCAATTGCGATCGGATTAGCGTTCATATTTGTGTTCGCATTATTTTCCAGCGATTTGTGGGCTCAAGATAAAGTTGCTGGCACAAACACAGGCGATGTCTCGTTCACACAAGGCGTTTGGTCAATTCTACAGGCGCGATGCGTCGTGTGCCACAATGCTGATCGAACCGAAGGCGACCTGCGATTCGATTCTGATCGCGCGGCCGTTGAAAACGGCGGCCACACCGGACGACCTATCTTAGGATCCTCGGCCGATGACAGTGAGTTGATTCGGCGTATCACCTCGACCAAGATAGGCTACCGGATGCCGAAAACGGGGCCGCGTCTAACCGATTCTGAAATCGCCACATTGACTGAGTGGATTAATAATGACGCGCCTTGGGACGAAACTCATCAAGAAAACAAGCGGAGTATCACCAGCGAACACTCTCTTGGCAACGGCGAGATGACGTTCGCCGATCGCGTCGTTTGGTTTGAGAGCCAAATGAAACATCCGGGATTCAGCGGGCTGGTTTACTTGTCGGTGGTGTTTTTTGTGGTCGTGATAGTGATGTTCTTTTTCCTGCGTAGGTCACACCCCAACGCGGCGTGGCTGAGCCGTTTGAAAACGATCGCGATTGTTCTGTTGGCTTTTCTATGCATTGCCACTTACATTCACTATGACGCCAAACATAAAAACGCGATAGCGCAGGCGGAATCGGTCAAAGCCGAGTTGCTCACTTACACAGGGCCGCCAGAATTCTCGAGGTCCCTCGATGCTCCCTATCCCATGCATCCGCCTCGACTGGGTGGCATTTACTATCGCGGAAATGACGAACGTGACCGTCAGTTGTTCAACGGTGGGTTTTACCGGACGGCGCAATTGGAGGTTTGGTTGGCCAATCTCAGCGGGAAGCATTTAAAATGGGGCGATGTCCCCTCCGGTGAACTGTTCGTTGATTTCGTAATCAAACGCGCCGCCAACACGACCGGTGAATTGTTCAACGACCAAATCATGTCGGTGGTCGGGTTGACTGACGATGTTCAGAACAGCCTAGGCGAGCAGAACCGTTTGACGATAGGAGAGGTACTGCCAATGGAAACGATCGAGCCTGACCAGCAGTGGCGGTGCCGATATCGGATTGGCGAACTTAAAGAGCTAAAGACACTTAGCGGCAAACTGTTTTTGGTACAGAACACGTCAAACCCCAAAGCCCACTATGCGATTGATTTTGAACTGGCCTTGGATGGTTCCGGTTCCATCACCGAAGATTCGAAATTGTGGATGGGGTCGCTTTATAATCTCAACGGGCGAGTCTTTGTGCCGTACGATGACCAGAAAATTCTGCTGGACCGTTGGTTTGACTTCCGTCCCATACCAGAGATTTCTGGGCTGCAGACAAACGATCCAGAACTGTTAGGGATTCCAGAGCATTCGCCAATACGAACCCGCAGCGCCAGCGAGTGAGATTTTTTCGCCAAAAAGGTTTACTCGCTCGTGTGTTTTGATGTTGAGCGACGCATGCCTTTTCGGGCCATCGGCCCAGCCTGAAGGGCTTGTTGATTAAGTCGGCTTTCGATTTTTAATGTGAGCCGTTTGGGCGCTAGCCTAATGGCACTTACTTTAGCTTGATGCAACGCATTTGCGCATCAGCCGCCACGCGATAGCGTCCGGTTTTTAGCGCGTAGGACCGGACGCTATCGCGTGGCGGCTGATAAGATTATCCTGCGTTTTGTCTAAAGGAAGTGCCATTAGGCGCTAGCCACGGTTCCGTTGTGCGAAAGAACCGTCGCTAACGCCAAAACGACTAATAGCTTGATTTTTTCAAACGAAAATCGCTTCTCGGCGTTGGGCTTTGCCCCTGAAGTAGTACGACTTGAAAACTCGCGCGGCCGCGTTGTGAATTCGGGAATCTACTCCGCCGCCTTCTCTGTTTTTAGCTTCTTCAAGAAATCGGTCAGCTCAGCGTCGTTGTTTAGATCGACAGCCTTGACTTGATTGGCAAGTGCATCATCTAGGCGATCCTGCACGTAGTAGAAATGAGAAAGAATATCCATTACGACGCCTTTCATCATCCGGCGGTCAGCGTCCTCGGCAGGCAACTCAGAAATGTGATCAGTTAGAATTTGCTCGGCCGTTTTAATCAACGCCGGGGCTGGTTCTTCGCCTTCGTACTTCATCTGCACGATCATCCAAACCATAGCTGCGATTCCACCGTCTTCGTCCTTGAGCTGCTCAGCCGTATCTTTGAAGAACTGAATCGCTTCGTCGTTGCCGACGCGGATGGCTAACTGTGTTTGTATGAATTTGGTTTGCAACAATTCACCGGGCTTTGCGTACTCATCCATTTGAAGCGCCAGTTTAAATGCCTCTTCGACGTTGTCAGCGTCAATTGCCGCATCAATTTTTTGCGTGAGTATCGCTTTCGCCTTTATCGCGGCGTAGTACGCTTCTCGGTCCCAAGTCCCCTCTGTTAATTCTTTTAACACACCGTCCATCGACATAGGATGACCGATCATTTCGATCTCCCCGGTTGGCCCTACGATGTAGGCGGTGGGAATCCCTTCGGCTCCCGAGGCGGCCATATACCCATTGTGCGTCGAACTATCTGGGTCGGACGTTAAGCAGTAGACGCTGGTCAGCTCGCCGAATGTTTTGCCGGTACCAGGATAGTCTTGAGCCATCAATTCAGAGATCTCTGAGAGCGGTTCGTCTGTCACGCTGATGAATTGAATTTTGCTGCCGTACTTTTCTTGAAGCTCGGCCAGATGCGGCATCGCTTTGAGACAGGGACCGCACCACGTTGCCCAAAACTCGACGACGTATATCTTTCCACGTTCGAATTCTGTGACGTGAGGATAAGCTCCATCGCCATCACTGATCCAGTGCTCGATGTCGAGCGCGGGAGCCTTAGAACCGACCTGTAATGTTTGAGCGGAGACCGGATTTGAGCCGGTCAGCAAAAGTGTCACACACAAGCATAGGGCGAAAAATAATTGTCTTTTCATATCGAAACTCGGCTTCTCTCTGGTTCTTTATAAGTAGGAAAGCAACACGCATTTAGATCGGTAGGAACCCCAAACAGTGAAAACGCGCGAGTGCTTTTCCGCATTTTTATTCTAACTTTATTACAAACCCTCTTCGGTCCAGTCAAGGTCGGCAACGGCGTGAGATTTTTTTAAAACGATGCGGCAGAACGAGTTAAATTTACACGGCGGGCGGAATATTTGTTGGGTAGCCGTAAGTTGCGTTCCGGCTTCTTAGAGGTTTTGGCGAAGTAAAGCTTACTTAAGTCACATAAATAGTGCCAGAAACCGACAGCGGGTCGTTCAGCCAATGAATAAGCCTTCAGATGAAAATTTAATTATAAACCAACCTGTTTTTGGCAGAACCAAACTTTAAGTGCCAATAGAACCTCAAAATTCGCTGGCACATTTTTCGATACCACAGGCAATAACAGAGTGTCTTGCCACCGTTGGACGTTAAATTTTGCTGGCCGTTTCGCAAATGCCGGGCGGCAGGGGCTTTATGCCACACCTTTTTCACGTATAAACCATGATTTTGCCGCTAAAGGAACCGATACTTCGTTTATCACACCTCTCCTCTCCCGCTTAGACCGCTTGTCAGTGAAGCGCATCTCAGGGACGTTTTTTGATGCGCCAGGCGAATAAATGACTCGACGTGAGTCAAAGCCTGTTAGCTGCCCTGAACTGAACAAATTTGGAGGCAGCCAGTGGCCGACCCCGATGCGATTCAACGCAAGCCGTACTCTAGGCCATGGTTGTCGCTTGTTGAGCAAATCGAAAAGCTCAAGATCCGTGGACTGGTCATTGAAGACGATACGACTGCCGAAGTATTTCTCCACCCTGCAAACTACTATCGGTTCACTGAGGGTTGCCTCGCTTTTAAAAAGCCAAGCCATTCGTTTCCGGCCGGCGTTACCTTCGAAAAGGTCCAATACGCTTACTTCTTTGACCTCAAACCTCGGCAGCTCATTTTTTGTATGCTTGACTGGATCGAGATCGACTTACGCACGTCTGTTGCTTACGATTTTGCCCAAGTCTATGGCCCATTCGGTCACACCAACGCAGGCAACTTTCACCATCGTTTTGGCAATCTTCCCGACTTTGTCAACGCTCATTAACTAACTGGACTACCGGAAACAACATCCAGTTTGTATACAGCAATAGGTGGCTTCGATGGCAAACTAAATTTCACCTGACAGGGATATGCAACGGGCAACGGCCAAGGTTGGAGCCGTGGATTCTGGTGTAAGTTCTAAGTAATTCCTAATGAATATTGGAACATCGGCATAACAATTCATTTGCAGTATGCTCTGCATTTCACTATTGGCTATCGAGAGGTAAATCATGCAAACCACGATCTACAAAGTCATCGACAAAGATGTTTGGGCCGCAGCAAAAACCGCCGGTGAATTTACCGGCGCTGCGATCGACATCAAGGACGGCTTCATTCACTTTTCGTCCGTGGATCAGGTCGTTGAAACGGTACAAAAGCACTTTGCCGGCCAAGACAATTTGCTTTTGCTTTCGGTTTCCACCGCAGACATGGGAGAGGATCTCAAATGGGAAAAATCGCGCAACGATGACTTGTTCCCACATCTCTTCCGGGCTCTGAAGACTGACGAAGTCACTGCTGAGGAGGCGTTGCCGTTGAACGACGACCGATCGCACCAGTTCCCACCGCGTTTCGCAACCGCCTAGATCAAAGTCGTATTTCACGGAGAGGTTGTGAATCTTTATCAGCCGCCCGCGATAGCGTCCGGTTTTACGCGCGTAAGACCGGACGCTATTGCGTGGCGGCTGATGGGTTCTGCGAACCTTCGCCATAGAATCACAGCCTCGGCGTAAAATATGACTTTTGAAAAAGCGGTATCGCGCCTCCACCGCACGAACGTGAAGGATTACGTTTCCTCTGCCAAAGAATTTGGTAATTAAATGCTCGCCTCCTGCATGATATTCAAGACAATCGGCTACTCGCCACTTGAAATACTTCTCAAGCGTATCGTGGCAGGTTATAAATAGTGCTCTGAAAGTTGACTGAATCAGTCGGTCAATTTATCCGGACAATGTTCTCACTGAGATTCCCACTGAGCCATGAAAAATCTGTCATTCAAGCGTTCGATCTTCTTTGCGATCTGTTTCTCCTTTTTGGCGATTCCGTTAAACAGCGGCTGCGAGACAACGGACTACGAGCCGTTGGTCATGAAGAAGAAGTTGCGCCAGATGGAGCGAAAAATATCTGATCTTGAAGCGGCCGTCAAGCGAACTGCCGTTACCCCTGAAACTTCAACACCGCCGGCGGCTTCCGAGCCACCAGCGTCAGAACCGGTAGCTGATGGAAACAGTGGGGATGTGTCGATCATTACGTCACCATTAATTAAAATAGATGTACCGCCAAGCAAATTGGCGTTGACTGAGAGTGCGAAAGATATGGCTGAGTTGACGCCTGTTCCCAGCGACTCGAAACCCAAAATACCAAAAAATATAAAACTCACCGATGACCTTAAAAGGGCTTCAGAACCACTCAGTACTGAAGCCCTTTTGTCATCGATTAAGTCGGCCGGAGGCTATGTCGCAAGTGGCGATGATGGGTTGATCACCAGCGTTGATCTTTCTGAGACTTCCGATTTTACCTCTCTGCTGCCGAAATTGACTGCCGTGCCGACGCTAGTTCATCTATCACTTAATGGACCTGCGACCGATAGTGAGACTTTTGAGCAGCTGGCGAATTTCAAATACCTCAAGCGCTTAGATATTGAACGATCAGCGCCGACCGCAGATGACATGCAGCAGTTGAAAAAACTGCCCGCCCTGACGTATATCAGCCTTGGCCGCGCCAGCATCAGCGACGACGCGATGAAAGTGGTTGCCGAGTTTCCCGCGCTTGAACAGGTACGCTGCAGCCAGACGCGCGTCAGCAACGAAGCGGTGATGTCGTTGGGTAAATTAAAAACGCTCAAGGCGCTCGACTTGAGCGATGATCAAATCTCTGATTCAGCGTTAACGGCGCTCGAAGACTTGCCTAAACTCAGTTTCCTCAAGCTGTGGGGGCGGCAGATTACCGACGCAGGTATGGATTCGGTCGCCAAGATGAAGAATCTCAAGGTCCTTGGTCTGAATGACACCGCGGTAACTGACGCGGGGATTGCAAAGCTTGCCGGTTTGAAATCGTTGCGTGAAGTTCATTTGTTCCGCACCACGATCGGCGACGACGCAATGAGAACGCTAGGTCAAATGCCGGAGCTTTCGATGTTGAATCTACGCGACACAAAGATTTCAGACGAAGGGGCCCGGCACCTCGCAGCGCTGCAGAAACTTAAAAAGCTCGATCTCAGCGAAACCAACTCGCCAGGTTTAACGGGCCAAGGCATCGCCGCCCTCGCGGAGATCCAAAGCTTGGAATCTTTGAATTTGTGGAGTACCAAGACCAGTGACGACGCGGCGGAACACTTTGTGAAGATGCCAAACTTAAAGTCGCTGAATTTGGACAATACGAAGATTACCGACGAAGCCGTGAAACAGATTTCAGATATGGAACAACTGACTTGGTTACACCTTGGCAAGACAGCCATCACCGATGCTTCGGTTAATCCTCTCTTGCGTTTAAAGAATTTACGCTACCTTAGCGTCCGTCAATCAAAGATGACCACAGCTGGGTTTTACGAACTGGATGACTTCTTCTTCCCCAATGGCGGCGAAGTCGTCGAACCTTAGTTTCGCGTTTGCTCTCCGTCCAGTTATTAGCGCCCAATGGCACTTGCTTTCATATTTTAATAGCAGTGCGGACACCAAAATTTGGCTCCCCCTCTCCCTGAAAATTCGGACGTTGGATCTTACCATTGGTAGCAAACGCCATCTGGATTTTTAGGCAAAGGGGGCTGGGGGCAACGCCGTGAACGATTTCTTTCCCTGATTTCATGAGCCGTTTTGGCGTTAGCCACGGCTCCGTTGTGCGAAAGAACCGTGGCTAGCGTTCAATAGCACTTACATTAGACGAAACGTGGGATAATCTTATCAGCCGCCACGCGATAGCGTCCGGTCCTAATTGCGTAAGACCGGCCGCTATCGCGTGGCGGCTGGTGGGTCGATGCGTGGCATCAATCTAAAGTAAGTGCCATTGGGCTAGCGTTAAAACGGCTAATAGGTTGGTTTTTCATGTTTGAGTTTAAAATAAGTGCCGTTCAATCACGCCGCGCCTTGCTCAACGAAGTAATCCATCACTAATTGGAATACGTCGGTGTCTGCCAGTAAGTCTGTTGGGACTGGAATCGACGACAGAAGGATGCCTTGCGATTTTTCTGCGCCCCAATCGTAACCGTGCGAACCTCTGATCAGTTCCGCATCCAACGGCACCTGCATTTTTTCGAAATCGAAAAACAGTTCGACGGGATCGTAGCCCGGTTTTTTGTGAATGTCGACCTCGGTTGCGAAATCGGGGGCCTTGGTATCGTCTTCCCACCAGTAGTAGGCCTGCCAACTGATGGCCGATGAAGCGAGGATCACATCGCCGCTGCGCGGGTGATCTAAACTGCCGCGCTCGGAACCGGTTAACACACGCTCTATTCCGGAGCAGTCTGTAAACAGATCAACGACGGCTTGAATGGTTTCTTTGGCTCGGTCGCGGACGAAAATATGAGAAAACTGATGGTCCACCATCGCCCATGCTCGACTGGCTGATAGATCTAAGTGTTCGCCGTCATCCCGATTGTCAACGTGTAACAATCCGGCTCTGCGAAGGAGGCGGTTGGGGTAGCTGACATGATTGACCGGTGTGATCTCGTACTCACTGGCAACCATCCAATCGACTTCTCCGTAAGCCGCCACCATTTTCTGTGCCATCGCCGCAATCACGTCATCCAGTTCGGTAAGGGTTTGAATCGCTTGGTCGCTGTCAGGGCCGAATTTCTGAGCCGCATAGTCCAAGTGCGGTAGGTAGATGTAGAAGAACTGAGGCTTAAATGTTTCCGCCGCCAGTACTGCTGAATCAGCAATCCATTGACTCGATTGAATGTTGGCCAGCGGTCCCCAAAAATGTTTCAGTGGGAAATGTTCGAGCTTCTCCAGCAACGCCCCGTAAAATTCTTGGGGCTTTGTGTAGCACCACATGTCTTCACTGCCGTCGGGCTGATGGATGGGGGCAGGCATGCAAACGAAGTCGGCATTGGAGCCCTTGCTGAGCATAGGAAACCAAGCGGCGGTAGAGATACCGTGCGTCTTGAGTTCATCCCACATTTGCGGCTGGTGGATTACCTCGTTCCATGCGGTCCACATTTCTACTTTTTGTTTATCTCGCCAGTAAAATCCGTTTCCCACAGCACCGTGTTGATCGGCTGTTTTGCCGGTCAGCATCGTCGCTTGAGAAGGCCATGTGACCGCTGGGAAGGAATGGGCCAGCGTGCATGGTGAATGCGATTTGCCAAATAGCGATTGAAGATTTGGCATCACCGATAGGTCTTGGCGGCGAAGACCGGGAACCGTTAAGAAGATGAGGTTTTTCATAGTTCGAAGATTCTAGGTGAGTTTAAGATCGGTATTGCGTTCTGCCAGCCCGAATTACGAGCCTGGGCCGATGAGCTTAAGGAAATTGTGAGCGGCAAGGCGGTAGCCGCCGGTATCGTAGCCTGTTCACGGTCGGTATCTTACCGGCGGCTAGCGCTTGCCACTCACATTATGAGCCTACGTAGAATACATCCATCGAGACAAAACTAACACCGGCACAAGCAACGCCAAAACGACCAATGCATAGACCATCTGATCAGGCCGCGCCAAAAAGCAGACCGCAGCGTCGAACACGATTAAGCTTCTCAGTGACGCGATGACGGCAAATTTTACCGACCGACTGCTGGGTTGGAAAACGCAAACAACCAATCGCCGGAAAATCGTGACTGAAATCATGGCGATCATAAACGGATAGACCTTCTCGACCATATCGGTGACGACGAGGTTGCCTTTGTACAGTAAGGGCGCTGTCGCCAAAGCGGCTAAACCGGCGACCATCAGCAAGGAAGACACGGCGATCCAAAATCGCGATTGTTGGGCGGCGGTCTCATTGCGGGCCAGCAAAGTGACTCCTGTAATGAATAGTCCTATCGCGAACGCAACGGTCCAGAGGATGGTCGGGAAACCGGCCACGCAGTATCCGACTTGGACCGTCGTCGCTGTTGCACCGCCGAGTAAAAAATTAAGGCTGCGACAGGATCCCATTAAAAACGGAGCCAACACAGTCCGTTTCAAGGGGCCGTCGTAGAGATAAATCGTAAGCGCTAACAGCCCCGAAACGATGGCGCACTTCAGCACGTCCTCCAGCGTCCCGGCAACGGCTCCCGCGCAGATCGCAGCGACCATCCCCAACGCCAGCAACGACAGGCCGGTCTTTTTCGCGGTCGCGAGTGAGATTTGCCCGCTGGAAATCGGCCGGTGCGGGCTTTGGGCGGTGTCTTGAGCGATGTCGAATACATCGTTGAGAACCATGCCAGCACTATATAACGCCGCAGAACTGATCAGCAGGAGCACCAACGGGGGCCATGCAGACCACGATTGATTTACCAACAAAAACGCAGCAAGTACGTTGGCGATTGCAGATGGCAGGTTAGGCAGCCTGATTAACTTAAGCCAAGGAAGCATAGAGATTCACAAGAGATTATTTGTCTAGCGGTGAAGTGGGCTGACCTCATCAGCCACCACGCGATCGCGTCCGGCCCATCAGCGCGTGGAACCGGACGTTATTGCGTGGCGGCTGGTGCGTTGCAAAAGTGTAATGTAAGCGTTATTGGGAAAGCCCCTCGCCGCTCGCTTCATCAGCCCCAATTTGATCAACCAGGAAATAAAGACGATAGCAGTTTGCAAGGCCCGTTCCTACCGGTCAGTAATGACGTTTGTCAGGCGTTGCTGGGAGCGTGGCTACGGCCAAAAAAATAAGCCCGGCAATCAGCGAACTGATGAACCGGGCTATTCCCCCCTGGGATATCTCCATACTTATTAAAGGAGGGTATCGGACTAACGGCGAAGAAGGATTAGTGAATTTATGCCGATCACGTTGATTTTCTTTCTGGGGTAAAAAAATCTGCTTTTCCGGCCTTTAGCGACAACAAAAGCTGTCCTGAAAGGGCAAGGAGTTCCGATCTGGTGAGAGTCGACTTTCCCTTGGCGCATGAACGGATTTTGCGCTCGATAAAAGGCGACGTAGCAGTTTTGCAGATGAAAAACTCCCATCGAAGCCAATCTTTCGACAGCCCACTTATGAGTACAGATCAACCCGCAACTGGATCACCGGTCAACAAGACTTCTGGATGGTTCACCGTTCTGCCGTCTCTGGTGACACCAATCTGCGTAGGACTGTCGCTGTACTTTGGTTTGCAGTATCTAATCAACGAACACCACATCACCAACGAGACGCTTCTCCGTTACATTAACGGCCATCCCGTATCGCGATTAACCGTGGGCATGTTTTTGATCGGATTGACATCGTTAATGATGATCGGCATGAACGTGTTTGCTCAATTCAGCGCTGAGCGACAGATTTATCTAGAGAACCTTCCCGAACCAGAACCCGAAAAGTTGCCAGCAATGGGCGGCGTGTCGCTTCCCTCCGAGCCCGGCGACTACGGAAGATCGGACGCCGAATTGGCGGTTGAGCACGGCGAAGATTTAGTTGCAATGCGAAAATCTTTCCAGCGACATTATCTCTGGAGTCGATTGGTCAACAGTCTACACTACATCTACCGCACGGGATCTGTTGGCGGCGTCGAAGACGAACTGAAGTACCTTGCCGAGATGGACATCGAACGTCAGCAGCAACGGTATTCGTTGTCGCGGATCCTAATCTGGGCGACGCCGATGTTGGGATTTCTGGGAACGGTATTGGGTATCTCACAAGCCTTGGGCGGGATCTCTGTTGGGCCTGAAAATGATTTCCAGCAAATGATGGGCGGGCTGCAAGGCAGTTTGTATATTGCCTTTGATACGACGGCGTTGGCGTTGTCTCTATCGATGGTGTTGATGTTCTGTCAGTTCTTGGTTGACCGCTTCGAAGTTCAATTATTGGAGTTGGTAGATCAAAAGGCGCGTCGCGAAATCGCCCGGCAGTTCGACCTTTCGGTAGGGGCTGGCACCAACGGATTGGGCGCGACTGGATTGCAAGTGTTGGAGGCAACACGCGACGTTGTTAGAAACCAAACCGAAATTTGGCGAAACAGCATCAAAGCGGCCGAAAACGCATGGTCATCCTCGCTTACGCAGACCAGCGAAGTTGTGCGAGAGAATCTTAGCGCCGCGCTCGATGAGAACGTTTCAAATTTGGCTCATTATTTGGGCGAGTCCATCGAGAAGGCTGATCTTTCGATTGCTCATCGGTGGGAGCAGTGGCAAACGCTACTTTCTTCCAACGCGCGGCTGATGAAGGATCATCAAGAGAGCCTGCTCTCTCAGACGGATAAAATTCAGAGTGTGGTGCAAACGTTAGATGACACGACGTCATTCAAAGAGGCCTTGAAACATCAATACGACTCGATTGAAGCCACGACCAGGATGCACGACGTGTTGGCGCAGGTCGCCAAAGAAGTCTCAGTCCAAAGCGAGCAGCTTCAACAGCAAGGAAATCAACAATCGGCCTCGTTGAAGACTTCCAGCGACGCGCTCATCCAAAATCAAAAAGCGTTCGAGCAGCGAATTGCCAACTTCACGATGGAGTTGCCGTTGGCCCTGCCGGTGGCGGACCCAAACGAATCTACCAATCCAATTTCAAATGGTTCGGTAGATGGTTTTGCGAAATCCGAACGTCGGCGTAATCCTAAGAAGCCTGTGATGTTTTTACGCTCGGAAGCGGTTACAGAGATCCGCGAAAAAACTCAAGCTTCAAAATTGGCGGTGACGGAAAAACCGGTTGTTCAAAAGCAGGTCGCTCAGGTCGCTCAGGACGTCCAACCGATAGCTCCATCTAAGCAACTGCAAAAGAAGAAGCAGACCATCACCATCAGTGAGTTGAAGCAACAGTTGGGTATCAAGCCAGATGTTCAAGCGACCGTCCAAGATGCATCGCCGCCGTTGTTGATGCCGCTGAGTAACCGTTTGCGAGGCCGGGTTCGTGCAGAGGCTGAAGATAATGCTGAGCGACTATCGCTGGTCAAAAAAGACGATGGCCAACCTGCAGTTCAACGTAAAAAAGCCGCATGAGTCGATCTTCGCGACAAAGAAAACAGCAGCAATATGCTGTTTCGCTGTTCCCATTTCTGGCCGTTTTGGTCTGCACGTTGGGTGTGCTGATCGTCATGTTGGTCATGGCAGTTCAAGCTGCCGATGTTAAAAGCCAACAGCGCCATGACGAAGTCGCCCGGCAGCAACAACAAAAGTTAAAATTCGCAGAAGAACGTCGTGAGTTGGCCGATTTCCAATCGGCGTCCATTCTTTCGGTCCGAAGCGACTTGACGACACGTTTGCAGCAAGCAAAAGGCGATCGTAGCTATTTAGAACAACAGATCAAAGACACCAACCGTCAAGCGGAAGATTTGCTCACGTCGATCTCAAATCTGAGCGCTGTGATGCAGACCAACTCCACGGATGATTCTCGTAGTCAATCGCAGGCTGTTATCGATGGCGATGTAAGACGATTGAAATCACAAATCACTGCGGCCCAAGAGTCGCTGAAACATTTGCGTGAAGATCAATCATTCGAAACTCAGCGCGAGTACGCGATCGTTCCTTTCACAGGCTCAGGCGGCACTCATCGGCAACCCATTTTTGTCGAATGTATGCGAGCGGGCCTCGTGCTTCAACCCTACGGTATTCACTTGGACCGCGCAGATTTCACGCTGCCTCTGACCATCGGAAACATGTTGGACTCGGCGCTATTAACAGTACGCGAATACTGGGAACGACACGGTTTGGCCGACAATGATTCTAAGCCCTACCCACTGTTGGTTGTCCGCCCTGATGGCGCTGAATCCTACGGGTTGGCCAGACGCGCCATGAAAAGTTGGGACGACGAGTTCGGGTATGAGTTGGTCGATAGTGAGACAAAACTGCGATTCGGTCAACCGGATTTGCAGCTAAAATCTGAAATCGAATCCGCTATTGCAACCGCAAAGAGGCGCCAACTAAGAGTCGCGCGGCGACGTCTTCTCAGTCAGGACGATCGATGGAAGAGTGCGCTGCAATTAGCGCGCGGGCTCAGTCCCTCCGCTTCGGGCGGTTTCGAGTTTGCGGCCACCGGTCAACCCGCACATGAGTTGCTGACCGAAGGTGAGCGTGAGAGGGGTAACGAGGGGGGGCCGCGATCACGATCAAGCGAACTCTCCTCTCGGGCGTCATTCAATATGCCCCAAAGCGATTCTGAATTCCGAAATCAGTTCGGCGATCAACAATCCTCTACGCCCAATCATTCTTCACCAGACCAACTTGCAAGTAGTATGTCTGAGCGCAAGCCCAACAGCGGTGATCAGAACGGCAATTCTTCGGCTGGCAGTTCAGCCAGCAGCCTGGCAAATTCTCGTGGTTCCAATTGGGCATTACCTGCTCATACCAGCGGCGCTCGTGCCTACGTTCGTCCTATTCGTTTGATCTGCGAAGCCGAAAAAGTCAGTGTTGTTTCACAGAATAGGATCACGGCGACGATTCCGCTACACTCGCAAACGGTCGCGTCGGTTGATCCGCTGGTCTCTGAAGTTTGGAAGACGATCGAAGCCTGGGGCTTGGCTGGACGGCAAGCTTATTGGAAACCTGAGTTGCGTTTCTCCGTCGCGCCGGGAGCCGAGCGACGATTTCAAGAGCTGCGAGCATTACTTGACGACAGCGGTTTGTTATTGGAGATGGCCAATGAAAGGTAACATCACAACAGGACAAGACGCGTTTTTGGACATCGTCGCAAATCTGGTTGGCATTCTTATTATTTTGGTTGTGTTGGTCGGTGCTCACGCGGGGTCCAACGCTAGTAACCCTGCCGAGCCCGAAGTCGCTGTGACCGAAAAGGTGATCGCCGCCGATCTTGCTGCCGATGAGGCCGCGTCCCGGATGGACGTTCTGGTGAAAGACAATGAAGAGATAGAAGTACTGATCGACCAAGAAAACGCGGTGGCACGGCAACTGACCAGAATACGCCATCAGCGTTTGGTCGCGATAGAAGAGCTTAAGATCCAATTGGCGGCCAAGCAATCAACATTGGACGCTCAAGATCAAACGCTACTTGCAAAGCAATCGGAAAAGATCGGGCTCGAGAGCCAGTTGAAGCAACTGACCGACACGGCCGCTGCGGTTTCGAGTCTTAAGACCAACGCGTCTGACGCCAAGACCATTGACCACTACCCAAATCCAATCGCCAGCACCGTGTTCTCACAGGAAGTGCACTTTCGGTTGAGCGGTGGAAAATTGGTCTACGTGCCTTTGGATGAATTGGTTAGCAAGATGAAGCAAGACTGGCAGTTGATCGCAGAAAGCAGAACCGAGTTCAATTCGTCGCGTGACACGATAGGTCCTATCGGGAATTTTCGTTTGCAGTACGAACTAGAAACTGCCGCGACCGCAGGATCCCGCCGCCAGATTAGATTCAAACGATTCGCGCTGTATCCAGTGGTCGAAACTGCCGGAGAGCCAACGTCGGCCGCGTTGTCCAATCCCGCGTCGCATTGGAACGCCGTCTTGAAGAATCTCAACCCGGCTCAAACCACCGTGTCGATCTGGGTTTACCCCGACAGCTTCAAAGAACACGCGTTTATAAAGAAGTGGTTGTACGAAAACAAATTCAAAATGGCCAGCTGGCCGCTAGAGTTCGGCCGGCTCATCTCCGGCGGCCCCGACGGCCTTAAAACGTCGGCTCAGTAACCGCATCATTCGCGGGGCAAGGCTAGTACGTCAACCTTACTCCCCGAATAAGCTGGCGGAACTGTAAATTGTATTCCGACTACTCAAGACATTGCCTCAGTTCCTCTGCGGCTCCGCGTCTCTGCGCGCGGCCTTATGAATACTTCCGCGCGCAGAGACGCAGAGCCGCAGGAGTTTCTTATAACGCTTCGCCTGGCGTTTAAATCGAGCTAGTTTTGCGACGTTGTGTTCTCATCACCAGAGAGCCCGTTTGCACCCAGCGACACCAACTTTTCTTTCTCTGCTGCATACTGACGAACATCCTCGGTAATTTTCATGCTGCAAAACGTCGGGCCGCACATACTACAAAAGTGTGCGGTCTTGGCACCTTCGGCCGGCAGCGTTTCGTCGTGATACTCAATCGCCCGGGCAGGGTCCAGCCCCAACGCGAATTGGTCTCGCCAACGAAACTCGAAACGTGCTTTTGATAGCGCGTTGTCACGAATCTGAGCCGCCGGATGCCCCTTTGCAAGGTCCGCCGCATGGGCTGCGATTTTGTAAGTGATCACGCCCTCGCGTACATCGTCGCGATTGGGCAAACCAAGATGTTCTTTGGGCGTTACGTAACAAAGCATTGCACAGCCGTACCAGCCGATTTGTGCCGCGCCGATTCCGGAGGTGAAGTGGTCGTAGCCGGGCGCAATATCCGTCGTCAGCGGACCCAGTGTGTAAAACGGTGCTTCGTGACACCACTCGATCTGCTTCTGCATGTTCTCCTGAATCAAGTGCATGGGGACATGACCGGGGCCTTCGTTCATGACCTGACAACCTTTGGCCCAAGCACGTTTGGTAAGCTCTCCTTGAACTTCCAATTCCGCCAGCTGAGGATAATCGTTTGCATCGGCAATCGACCCCGGACGCAGACCATCGCCGATGGAAAAACTCACATCATAGGCAGCACAAATATCGCAAATCTCGTCCCAATGCTCGTATAAGAAATTCTCTTTTTCGTGGTGAATACACCACTTGGCCAGAATCGAACCGCCTCGGGAAACAATGCCTGTCATACGCTTGGCCGTGTGCGGGACGAACGCTTTTAAAACGCCTGCGTGGATCGTGAAGTAATCAACGCCCTGCTCTGCTTGTTCGATCAAAGTGTCGCGGAACAGTTCCCAAGTCAGGTCTTCAATTCGGCCGCCCGTTTTTTCCAGCGCCTGATAAATCGGGACTGTGCCGATAGGAACGGCGCTGTTGCGAATGATCCACTCACGCGTTGCATGAATATTTTTGCCAGTGGAAAGATCCATGACCGTATCGGCGCCCCATTTGGTGGCCCACCGCATCTTTTCGACTTCTTCATCGATGGTTGATGTTACCGCCGAATTGCCGATGTTGGCGTTGATCTTGACCAAGAAGTTCCGGCCGATGATCATCGGTTCGCATTCGGGGTGGTTCACGTTGATCGGAATGATCGCGCGACCACGGGCAACTTCGCTGCGTACAAATTCAGGCGTGATGAGTGCCGGCGTCTGCGCACCCCAGGTTTGTCCAGGGTGTTGATGGTTCAACCGATTTCGTGGCACCTGTTGTTGCGGGTTGATCTCCGAAGGGCGCGGCATTTCGTAACCCTCGGGAGTACTGCACAATTGCCGGATGCGGTTAGATGCCTCAGGGGGTAGGTCTTTGAGGTTGGGATACTTGTCGGCGATCGTTTGGTATTCTTCTTGGCGTCCAAGATTTTCCCGGATCGCAACGTATTCCATTTCGGCGGTGATGATTCCTTGGTCGGCGTACCACTTCTGCGTGACGGGGTGCCAATCGGTTTTCTGTTCCGCTTCCTGACCGCTTCCTTGGGCTCGCAGCGGATTCCGTTTCAGGCCCGGATACTCTTTGAGTCGATTCTTTGCCTGTTTCAGAGAGTTGTATTTTTCTGAGTGAGCTTCAGAGAGGTAGCCGTTGTCTTCAGGCGTCACATCGCGCCCGGTGTATTGTTCGATATCGCCCCGGTCCTGAATCCAATGGGCTCTGAGCGCGGGAAGCCCTTGCGTCACGTCTCCGTCAAATTCTGGATCTCCCCACGGTCCCGAGCAATCATAGACACGAACGGGTTCATTTTTTTCGATGGTTCCATCGGAGTGTTCGGTATCCGAAACGCGGATTTCGCGCATGGGAACTTTAATGTCTGGATGGATTTCGCCCTGAACGTAGATGCGGGTCGAGTTGGGGAACAAAGTAGGATCGTTTTCGATCGCACGAATTTCTTCCGCGTTATCCACTTCTTCGGTGAACTGGCCGGTGTAGTCGCTGCGCTGTTTGCCGCTGACTGATGGTGTTTGGTCGGTGGGCGAGGCTGATGGGGTCTTAGGGGCGTTCATGATTTTCCCAGATCGTAAAAAAACCGGAAAACAGACGCAAAGAAAGAGAGGCTTTAAATAGGGCGTTGACTGCAACGGCCTCGTGCTCCCTACGCCGGTATTATCCGTATCAGGTTCAAAGGGTTACTCTGATTCAATGCCAGAATTCTCAGTCCCACGAGGACACCCCTGCGATATTGGATCCCATTGTATCACGAGCTTTGATTTTTGGTCAAGATTTGCTCGGGTTTATGCAGAGGGAAAAACTCGAGTTAAAGCTAGTTAAAGACAGTTTGGCTTGATTTAAATGAACTCTTAATCAAAGGATTGATGTCAGAGGTCGCCATGCGGAAGGTTTGAAACGAAACTGGCTGCCGGAACGCCTCGGCATAGCGTGGTCCGCAGATGCGGGCGGGAGCCTTTTCTAGCAATTTTGCAAATAAGCGTTCACTTGCGATAACCATCACCGTCATTCGTTAACACAAAACCACCAGAGAAAATAGCCGAACCCGTGATCCAACCCCGCCGAAACGGCATTTACTTTTATTGACCCAGCGAATCGACTATCAACTCATCAGCCGGCTGATGGGCCCTGTAGCCAAGAACAAGCACTACTGATTTGCCGACGGGCAAACGAATTTGATGACGCGGTTACGAATTACCATTCGTATCTGCATTGCGATGATTGCCTTCAAGGTGAAAGTCACCATGATTGCCTTCGCCATTTACTCGGGCGAGCGATTAAGAAAAATGCAGTCGGTTGGGTTGCTGTTGTCGTTGGCTGGATTGGTTGGCCTATTGCGGCCCGGGCTGTCGGCACCACCGCTGGTAGCTTCTTTGCTAATCTTGTTTTCTGGTATCGCGTGGGCGAGTTACACGTTGTTGGGACGCGGTTCGAGCAATCCGCTGTTAATTACGGCGGCCAACTTCGCGATGAGCGCCCCTTTACTGCGATTTTAAGCGCCTTGACGCTCAACCAAGTCGAACTCCCCGCTGTGGGCGTTGGGTTTACGTTCGCTTCTGTGACGATTTCTTCCGAAGTGCTCAACCGTGCAAGCGTTGAGCGTCTTGATCGAAGTGCGACTACACATTCTTGGCTTAGATGCAAATAACTTCCTGCACAGAAGTATTTTGCGAGATGGCACGTAAGTTAAACCGGGAGTTTACTTTTCCTTCGAGGAGGGTAACAGTTTTTCGGTTCAGGCACAGAAAATGCCCAATATTTGTTCGCTGCGGTATTTCCGCTGAATATTCACTTTGCGATTATTGAAGCTCGGACAACGCGTAATTAGGGTGGAAATCTCAATATGTATCAGATGTTACGATTTTCTCCGGAGTTAATCTTGTTTCGAAAACGCTCGCGCCGGCCACAGTGTATTGGCTACCAAATTCTTGAGCAGCGACAGTTGCTGGCCAACATCACTTTCCAAAGTGGCAGTGTTGCCGTGATCGGAAATGCTAGTGATGATGTTATCGAGCTTATTGGCAACGTAGCTGAACGGAATTTCACGATTAAAGTCAATGACGATCCGAGATTTACGAGGACGTTTTCTTATCACGAAGTAACCCAGTTGACCGTCTACGCAGGCAGCGGCAATGATCGAGTAACCAATACGCTTCTTCGTGGCACTACCATCTACGGTGGTGCAGGAAATGATTATTTAGAAGGTAGTTATCAAAACGATATACTCTGGGGAGGCGGCGACAACGATATATTAGTAGGCCGCAATGGAAATGATACTCTGCACGGGCAAGCCGGAGCGGACATGTTATTTGGCGGTGGCGGGATGGATAAACTTTACGGTAACAGTGGCAACGATCGACTTTTTGGTGGATCGGATAACGACGCGATTTTCGGCAATGATGGAAACGACGAACTTCGTGGCGATTCTGGTGATGACCGATTATTCGGTGGCAGAAATGCTGACCAACTATTTGGATCCTTGGGCAACGATGCGATAGTCGGAGGTAATGGAAACGACAAACTTTCAGGTGGCAGCGGTAACGATGTTCTGCACGGGGAAGCCGGGGATGACCTACTCAACGGGAACCTCGGCAATGATACTATTCATGCTGGCGCAGGAAATGATGTAGTCAATGGAGGATACGGAAAAGATTTAATTACTGGCACCAACGGCACCAATTACTTGAATGGTAACTCGGGCGATGACCTAATCTACGGCGGGGTTGCGGTGGATCACCTTCACGGGGGAATTGGGAATGATTTGCTGGTTGGTAATAACGGTGACGACGTCATCATGGGAGGCGTTGGTGATGACCGTATACGAGGAGACGCTGGAAATGATCTAATTGATGGAAATGCAGGCAATGACACCATTACTGCCGGTGCGGGAAATGATACCGTCAATGGAGGCGATGGAGATGATGTAATTACCGGCATTAAAGGTCGCAATAATCTCAACGGCGATGATGGCAACGACAGAATTGCTGGCGGTGTATTTAGCGATAACATTTTTGGCGGGTGGGGTGATGATTTTTTGTACGGCGGTGGCGGCAATGACGTGTTGGAGGGTGGGCTTGACAATGATCGCCTTTATGGTGGCTTCGGCAACGACGTAATTAACGGGAATGAGGGGGATGACTTTCTCTATGGACAGCAAGGCCACGACAGCTTGCGAGGTGGTGAAGGTGCCGACCATGTTTTTGGAAACGAGGGCAACGACAACATCTATGCTGGTGCCGGTGATGACCAGATCAATTGAAATAGTGGCTCGGATCTCTTGCATCAATATTCCAATATAGAAAATTACTTTTTGGAGCGAGTCGGTGCAAACTATAGAGGAACAGATCTAGGGAGTTTCAATGGACAGCAGACAAACAGGTTTGGCGTCGACCTGCTAACGAATGTTGAAGAGATTCTATTTGGTGAGACTTCAAACAAAATTCGAAAACCGATTTCTGAAGTGGTGGACCGTCAGTTTGACGACTCGCTTCAAATTTCTGAATATATAAACGAAGCTCTTCCCGATGGTTGGAATTCTAGAGTGCAACTCGTTGGTAATGATGTTTGGTTAAGAACGGTAAAACCCAACGGCACGGCTCATCTGGATATTCGGCTGGGGGCTGCTGGAGTGATTGCCGAAATTCGTGACGTTGATACCGGCAAGAGTTTACTGGCCCCTTCTTTCAACAATGAGGTGACCGACAGGGTTGCCCAATGGACGATCTGGGAAATTGGAAGTGTCGTTCGACATGATGTTCCGTCGCTTCCCGATTTTGAGGACCGTTTCAATATGACTCAGGCCGGCACCTTTCAAAACGTACTCAACGGCACTACCGATGTTGATGTTGATTTCAGAGAAAGGGAAGTTGATGTATGGTCGGTAGTAAACCACAATTGGAAATCCGAGCAGAATCCTCATATGCAGGGGACGTTGACGACGTTGACCCGTACTACGATTCTCGAGGGTGGAGCGATTCTCGTGAGGCGCATTGTACGAATTGGCGAGATTCGTCTAAATGGAAGAACGGTCTCTTTGTCCGATCCTTACTTTGAGGCGTGGACCCCATTTTCTGATTCGGAATTTAATTCTTTGGCGCTCAGCATCAATGCCAATGGCACTCCGACGCAATGGTTTGCTGATGGGGTCAACATCCCCTTATATCCCTTTACGCCGGTTGAAGATACCCGCGGATGGGCAATCAGCTACGACCGCAACCGCATTTACAACAGCAATAATTTGGCGGTGATTTTTGGAACAGACAAAGGAACAGTGCAAAGGGCCGATGGGACTGTCACCGATTCCCACAGATTTGCTTTGAATTCAATGGACTTTTCCGGTGGAATGGCGATCCTGCCCGGTCTTTTGCCTGGTGGTTTAACGGAGGGCGCGATCATCGATCAACACTTAATATTGTTGCCCGGGAAGGGGATTAATGGGGCAACGCCGGTCCAATTGGATGCCCTGGCGAAGCGCCTGCCCCCGCCTCGAGTCTATCACGCTGGCGCGGAGCTTGGAGGTGAGCTAGTGACGATTGCCGATAGGTTATCAACCTTGGCAGCCGAACCGCGCCTCGCCACCGACAATTTAGGAAGACTAGTCTAAAAGAAACTTCAGTGACGCGATGGCCTACCTCAGCAATTCCAGCGTCAACAATCGAAAATCAATCGCTGCGTTTCCAGGCACCTCCAGTGCCTTTAAACCAAGTTTCGAAACACCATTGTTGAGCTCAATCGTGCCGATGTTTAGGGCTTGAAAATCTTTGACGTAGGACTCTTGTCGAACGAATCGGTCCTGTTGCGCTCCCTCTCGCAGCGGATCATGAGCTTCATTGATCGTGAACGGCAGTTTGTGTTGGCCATCAGACAACTGGATTTTGCAGCCAACATTTTCCGGTTTGCAGGTGTAATAGATCGTCGCTTGATAGCGACCGGTCGAATCGACTTCAATTGGCCAGCTAAGCCGATCGTCGACGGACGTCCAGTTGGTGAAGTACGAGCAGTTGGGGAACTTGTTGGACCGTTTGATGTTGCCGCTGACGACGGCATCATCGGCGGGAAGGTGTGTGACCGGGAAATCAACATAGCCCACCGTGAAGGGCTGCTTGGTTTCGTTCTGGGCAACCGAAATCTCTTGTCTCCAATTGGCGGCTGCTGCGGCTAGTCGCGATTCTACTGGGCCATCCTTCGTCGGATTCAACTGTTTGGGATCATCAACCAGATTAAAAAGTTTCCCTTTGTGGTCGAGGCGGAACTGTTGCGACCGCACACTCACCCGTCCATTCCAATGGTTTAGCAAAAGTCGATCTGCAAATTCGGCGTTTGTGTTGGTCAACAAGTTGAAAAGTGATATCCCATCCAATGGCAGTGATGGCTTGAACTTCGTGCCGGTCATCTCTAGCAGGGTGGGCAATAAATCTACTGCACCGGCAATCGGTGAAATGATCGTTTCGGGTTTGATGTGATTAGGCCAACGCACAAACAACGGCGAACGAACGCCGCCTTCGTCGGTGCTGCCTTTGATGCCCTTCCATCCACCATTGAACCGATGGCCATTGGGGCCGTTGTCGCAGAAGTACATCACGATCGTATCGTCGGCGATTTTTAATTCGTCTAACTTGGCCAGCAACCGACCGACGTTGAAGTCGATGTTTTCGCACATGGCCAATGCCGCGCGCGTGTGCTGGAGCTTTTCGCGATCCGCTTGGGTGCCATGTTGAGTGATGGCAGCGTTTTCGAACTTCTTAAAGAAACGATCCGGAACCTGCATCGGCGAATGCGGGGTGTTGAAGGCCAGGTAGGCAAAGAAAGGCCGCGCATCGTCTTCGGCCACGAACTTCATCGTTTGGTCGGTTAGATCATCGGGCAGAAATCCATTACCACGAATCACCCGACCGTTGCGCTCCAGCACGGGATCAAAGTAGTTTCCCCAATGCCCGCTGGCGAAACCGTAAAACGAATCGAAACCGCGTCCGCAAGGATGATAGGGAAACTGAGCCCCGCTATGCCATTTTCCAAACGCGGCTGTCCGGTAACCGCTTTCGGAAAGGGCATCAGCTATCGTCGGCACGCCCAGCTTCATCCGTTCGCCGCCGGCGGAAGTGCTGAATACGTTTGATCGAAACGCATACCGTCCGGTCAGCAGTTCGGCGCGCGTTGGCGAACATACCGGCTGCACGAAAAAATGCTCGCACGATGCACCTGACTTCGCCAGACGGTCAAGATGAGGCGTCGAGAGACTTTTATTTCCGTTGCTGCTGAAATCGCCCCAACCTTGATCGTCAGAAACGATGACGATGACATTGGGTGGACGATCAGCGGCGTCTGCAACCCATGGGTGGCAGGCGCCAATCAGCAAGATCAGGACGAAGCAACGAAAATAGTGACTCATACCTATCCCAAAATCTCGGCCTTTTTCGATTCTTGTGACTCATCCAATCGCGGTCCGAACTTGGCAACGACTTGTGCTGCGAAGTAGTTGCCCCACTTCGCCGCTTTCTCATTCGACAAACCGTTGGTGATCCCGTACAGCACGCCGCCGGCGAACGAATCACCCGCCCCGACCGTGTCGACCGCTTTCACGTTGAACCCGGGAACCAGTTGGGATTTGCCTTTTTCAATCACGTAGCAACCATTTCCACCATCGGTGATGAAAACCAGGTCACAAACGGCGCCCAATTTTTCAGCACAGGCGTCCATATCCTGTTCGCCCATGAACATTTTTGCTTCATCCGCGTTACAAAAGACGATATCGCAATAATCTTTGACGACGTCTTTGAATTGGTCACCGTAACGATCCACGAGAAACGGATCAGAGAAACTGAACGATGACCGAACGCCCAGTTTCTTGCACTGTTCAAAAGTCTCAATCGAAGCCGCGCGCGGGTCATCGGCATCCCAGAGGTAGCCTTCGACGTAGGCACATTTTGACTGAGCCAGCAAATCAAAGTCCAGTTCCGATTTATTCAGCGTTGTTGAGATGCCCAAGTGCGTACACATGGTCCGTTCGGCGTCGGGCGTGGTCAGCACGACACAGGAGCCGGTGGTTGCGTGGCCCGCGGTGGCCATCGGGACGTAGAAAGGGATGCCGACCCCTTCCATGTCTTTTTTGTAAAACTGTCCGTTCGAATCATCGGAAACTTTCCCTGCGTAGACGCCTGTGCCGCCGCTTTGTTTAATCGCGACCATCGTGTTGGCGGCGGATCCTCCGGAGGCAAACGTGAGCGAAGGGTCGTCGATTTTTGTCAGCACATCGCCCTGTTGTTGGGTCGACATCAGCGCCATACCACCCTTGTTCAGTCCCAAATCGGTGACGATCGAATCGTCCACTTGAGCCAAGATATCGACGATTGCGTTGCCGACGCCAAAGACGTCATATTTCTTTTCGGTTGTCACTTTGCTGGGTCCTGCGAGTTGGGTAAATTCTTAAAACGTCGATTATCTAACGATTTGGGTTCGGTGGCAACGGGGACCCTCCTAATAGTAAATAGGGAATGAGGAATCCGTGTTACATTCCGCATTCTCGATTCGGCTCTCGGCATTTTTTCTTTCTCTGTTAAACTGTCATCCATGGCTAAAATAAAGACTTTCCTTTCCGTTCACCCCTCGCAACGTGTGGCAGCAAACATCGCCAATGTTGTCGAAAAGATGGCCGCGCGGTCCAACGCTTATAACTGGGCAAAACCCGAAGACCTCCACGTCACCGTAAACTTTGTCGGCGAAATTCTCGACCGCGAGGTCCCCGAGTTCTGCAAATCGGTCAAGGATTTCGTGCAAACCTTCGAGCCCTTTGAGATGTCGCTTTGCGGCGTCAAAGCCTTTCCGACCAATGAACAACCGCGCACCGTTTATTTGGCCGTCGATGAAGGAAAAGACGCGCTGACTTATATGAACCGCGAACTGACGAAAATGATTCAGGATTGGGGATTCAACAAAGACAAAAACGCTTTCGTACCGCACGTGACGCTGGGGCGTTTACGGCGCGGCAATCGTCCCGACGAAGCCATCCAAGAATCGCTGCATCGGTTAAGAAATCACGACAGCGGATTCTGTCACGTGGATTCCATCAAAGTGAATTCCAGCTACATGGACACCACCGGCCCAACCTACACGCCGATGGCAACCATCAAGCTTTAGGGTTGGCGGGAGCTTCAGCAGTGCTATCTCGGACGGCTCTCAAGTAGGCTCTTGCCGCCCATGCTGCGAAAAAGGATGTTAGCCCGAGGCAGACTGCGAGTAGCCGGCAGGCGTCGGCGTTTCGCGCGGCAAAACACGGTCGGCTGCCGGCTTGTCGTTAAACTACCTGGGAATTCTCCCTCTAAATTCTTCGAAGAGCCATTGGACTTATCTTTAGGATTCCACATGGCCTATCATTGGCGGCTGGCAGGTTGAAAACCTGCCCCACGTGGAGCAGGTTTTCAACCTGCGGTGAGCGCTCTTCTCAATAAACCTCAGCAGTGCACCCATTCTACGGGTAATTCCTGCCAGTCTAAAAAAATGCTTGCAGTGACCTCGAGCGTGGTTGACAGGCCTTTTTCCAATCGTCTATGATGATTCAGTAGTGTTCGTCTGTACACTTCGTTTTCTTTTTCGTAAGTTTCTTCGCCGGGATGACCTTAGGTGTCACTGTCCAAGCGGATAGTAATACCAGAAGGCAAAAGGAAAACGGAATACCCAGTCATTTTGAAGGACTTGTTGATTGCAGGTCAGAGAATCGGGAAGGATTTAAGCTCCTCTCCGGCTGACCGTTTTCCAGAACGGGGAAGAATCGGTACAAGTAGCGATTCTCCGCCGCACTGCTGAAATCAAACTTGCACATGTAAATACGGAGAATGACCCATGCCCGCCACGAAAACAGCACCGAACAATGGCAAAGCCAAGACGACTGAAGTTGCTAATCCGATTAGAGCAGCCAATACGACCGAAGATGCCAAGAAGTCAGATCCTGCCAAGGCAGATCCTGCCAAGGGTGGCAACGTCGCAAAAATTCCGGCAGCCTCTGGCACTCAGACCGCTACGAAATCCACTACAATAAAACCATCCAAAGACGACGTGACGACCAAAGATAAAGCGACGCCCCAATCTTCATCCCCGACTTCAGCAGCAAAAACTAACGTGCCTAAAAAAACTCCAAAGGTAACCAAAGCTATGGCTAAGCCAAAATCAAAGAAATCATCCAAAAAGAAAACCGAAGTCGCGGCCGTCGATAAGATGCTCAACGACAACGACACACTGAAAACGGCTGTCCAGCAAATCGAAGCTCAATTCGGCGAGGGCTCAATCATGGCATTGGGCAACGATTCCAAGAACGAGATTCGCGGCATCCCTACCGGTAGCCTGTCTCTGGACATGGCGTTGGGTGGATCAGGTTTGCCGTGCGGACGGATCATCGAGATCTACGGTCCGGAATCCAGTGGTAAGACCACACTGGCGCTCCACGTGGTCGCCGAAGCTCAAAAGACTGGCGGCATCGCCGCGATCGTCGACGCGGAACACGCGTTCGATCCGACTTGGGCTAAGAAACTGGGCGTATCGCTGGACACGTTGCTGGTCAGTCAGCCCAGCAGTGGTGAAGAAGCGATGCAGATCGTAGAGATGCTGGTTAAATCAAACGCCGTCGACGTCATCATCATCGACTCCGTAGCGGCATTGGTTCCTCAGAAGGAACTGGATGGTGAAATTGGTGATTCGCACGTTGGACTTCAAGCACGGTTGATGAGCCAGACGATGCGGAAGCTGACCGGTGCGATCGCCAAAAGTAAGACTTGCACGATCTTCATTAACCAGATCCGCGAGAAGATCGGTGTTATGTTCGGCAGCCCCGAAACGACTCCCGGTGGTCGCGCCCTGAAGTTTTACTCTTCGGTTCGGATCGACATTCGCCGTATTGGTGCTTTGAAAGAAGGCGACATTCAGGTCGGTCAACGCGTCAAAGCCAAGATCGTCAAGAACAAGGTCGCACCGCCATTCCGTATCGCTGAATTTGACATGATGCACAACAACGGCATCAGCTACGAAGGTGATATCTTGGACTTGGGCAAGGCTCACGGCATCGTGCAACAAAGCGGCTCTTGGTTCAAATACGGTTCCACCCACTTGGGCCAAGGTAAAGAGAAGGCCAGAAACTATCTCTTGGAGAACAAGGACACTTGTGAAGAAATCAGCCGGAAAATCATGGAAGCCGGTGGTTACCTAGAGCCCGATGAGATCGAAGCGGCCGAAGCTGATGAAGCGGCGAAGGCCGCCGAAGCGGCAGAAGCGGCGAAAACGGCGAAGGAAGCAAGAGCGAAGTCTTAGGTTGGCTTTAGCCCCGGATGGCAATGCCGTGACGGACTTTAAGGTAGCTGGATTCGCCAGAATTTAGGAAACCGAGGGGTAACGACCTGAAGTTTGGCGATATCAACTACGCCCAGACAAGCTGCATGTCCTAATTGCTGCCGCCACTACCGTGGCTAAAAATCTACCCCACGTTTTCACCGAGCAACGTAATTCACTCCGAGGCCAATCACTTCCACTACCAACCCCGCCCGCCAAAATCGTTTATGGCGGGTGTTTTTTTGCGCCGACCGTTGGTAGCCCGTTTTTTGGATTGTCGATATATTATTAGGAGAGCCCGTCTATCGAAATTTTACTGCTTTTGAAGTCGTATCCAACCGGTGCCCTCTGACGCCTGGAATATGCTGAATCGAACACATGAAAACTGACGAACTACGACAAAAATACCTCGACTTCTTCGCCTCCAAGGGCCATACGATCTGCCCTAGTGATGTCTTGGTACCCAAATGGGATCCGACGGTACTATTTACGCCGGCGGGCATGAATCCTTTTAAAGATCATTTTCTGGGCAACGTCGAATTGGAATACACGCGTGCCACCAGTTGCCAAAAATGCCTCCGTACAGGCGACATCGAAAACGTGGGCCGTACTGCCTACCACCATACGTTTTTTGAGATGCTGGGTAACTTCAGTTTCGGCGACTACTTTAAGCGCGATGCGATTCATTGGGCGTGGGAGTTCCTGACCGATAAGAATTGGTTGGCGATCGACCCTGATCGACTCTCCGTCACCGTTTATCTTGACGATGACGAAGCGGCCGATTTTTGGCACAAGGACATTGGGCTAACGCTGGACCGAATCAATCGGCTTGGCGAACATGATAACTTCTGGCCAGCGGGTGCCCCCACCGATGGGCCCGACGGCGTCTGCGGACCGTGCAGTGAAATTTTCTTTCATCCGGATACGGGCGGCGAATGCGAAATTTGGAATTTGGTGTTCACTCAATTCAATCGCGCTGGTAGTCCGCCGGATAATCTCTCGCCGCTTCCCAGTAAAAACATTGATACCGGGATGGGGCTGGAGCGGATTGCGGCAGTGCTTCAGGGCGTGGAGACCAATTTTCACATTGATTCTTTGATGCCGATCGTGCGAGCTTCATCGGAGATTTGCAAAACGAAATACGTTCCCGATTCCGAAGACGGTAGACGTATCCGCCGAATCACCGATCACGTTCGGGCTTGCACGTTCGCGATTCATGAGAACGTTTTGCCGGATGCTGAAAAGGAAAACTACACCGTACGGCGTTTGCTACGCCGAGCTGTATTTCAAGGCCGTCAGATGGGATTAGAGGAAGCTTTCCTTTACAAGATTGTTCCCGCTGTCGTCGAAGCGATGAAAGTCCCCTACCCCGAGTTGGCCGAAACGGCGACCAATGTTGCTACCGTTATTCGTCAAGAAGAAGAGACGTTCTTCAAAGTCATCGAACGCGGCATGAAGCATGTCGATCGCTTCATCGAAGAAACACGTGCATCTGGAGAAACTCAATTAGACGCCGAAAAAGTGGCTCATTTCTATCAGACCTATGGGGTTCCCCCTGAGCTGACTACGTCCGTTGCGGCTGAGTTCGGGATGGAGATGGATTGGACTCAATTCGAAACGTTTATGGCTGAACATGGAAAGGCCAGCGGCGCTGGAACCGTCGGCGTGATGGGCAACGATGGCCCCGTTGACGCGCTCAAGCAGGAAGTTAAAAAAACGGCGTTCATCGGATACGAGAACACTCAGTCCGGTGCCGTGGTCAAAGGCTGCGGCACGATCACAGCACGGCTGCCACTGCTGTCGGATGCGTTGGTCGAACCGCAGTTCCTCGTTTTGGATCAGACGCCATTCTACGCCAAATCCGGTGGTCAAGAGAGCGACGGCGGTGTTATCAAAAGTGAGAACGGTGAATTCGAAATTACGGCGCTTGAGAAAACGGGCGACATCGTCGTTCACTACGGCAAAATGAAGTCCGGCACGATCGCCGAAGGTGACACCATCGAAGCGATCGTCGATACGCAGCGCCGTTTGGGTCTGTGCCGCGCTCATTCGGCAACTCACATTCTGCACTATGGTTTGCAAACGGCGTTGGGCGCTCACGCTCAGCAGCGTGGTTCAAAAGTGGAAGCGGACGAATTGCGTTTCGATTTTTCCAACGAGGGAGCGGTCGCGGCTGAGCAGATTGCAACGATCGAGCAACAAGTCAACGAACACGTCGCCGCGGCAGAAGCGGTTGCTTCGGCCGTCATTCCGCTCGAGCAAGCCAAAACCGAGGGGGCGATGATGTTGTTCGGCGAGAAATACCCTGACCCGGTTCGCATGGTTTCCATCGGTGACTTTAGCAAGGAATTGTGCGGCGGCACACATCTGAGTAACACGTCAGGTGTAGAAGCGTTTGAGATCATCTCGGAGGAGAGCGTCAGCGCAGGCGTGCGTAGAATTGTCGCTTACACCGGACAAAAAGCGAAAGAGAATCAGCAGCAGGTCCAGGTCGCGGCCGACAAGATCGCGCGGCTGTTGGATGTCGAGGCTGCGGATATCCCATCCGCGGCAGAGATCTTGGTGAAGAGATTGAAGGCGTTGAAAAAGCAAGCCTCGACCGGCGTGGCAGCGGAACCGATCGAAATGCCGAAATCCAAAGGCAAACAATCATTCGCGCCTTCGTATTTTCAAGTCAGAGATTCCTTGCGGGCCACCGCTGCGAAGCTGAATGTCACGCTGCAGGGCGTAGAACAACGCATCCAATCTTTGATTGAGGACGAACAGAAACTGATAGGTCAAATTGAAGCGACCAAAGGTGTGGCAGCGATTTCGGCTGATGATCTGATCGCCGACGGGGAGAAAGTTGGTGACGCTTTGGTCGTGACGCAGCGCATTGACGGAGCCAACGTTGATTTGCTCAAGCGACTGGTGGATCAGATTCGCAAGAAATCTAGCCCGGCGGTGATCCTGCTGGCGTCAGAAACAACAGAGGGGAAGGTACTGCTGATCGCGGGCGTCTCCAAAGATCTTGTGGTAGACGGAATCAAGGCCGGCGATATCGTCAAAGAAGTCGCTCCGATCGTTGGTGGCGGGGGTGGCGGCAAGCCCGATTTGGCCCAGGCCGGTGGAAAAGACCCGTCAAAGATCGAAGAAGCCATCGAAAAAGCAAAATCTATCGTTCAGCAGAAACTTATCGGCTGAACTACGAGTACTAGTGCGGCGTATTACTGAATGCCGCCGGGATAAGACGAATTAACAATTTTTTGGAGTAACCGATGCGATTTCCTTTTTTACCCGCCCTTCTATTGGTGGCGTTGATCGTGCCCATTCTGCACGCTCAATCCAATCAGCTCGAGCAAAACCAAATGGCGGTTGTCAGCTTTGACGTTGACATGGACAAAATTCGTAATAGCGAGATGTCCAAAACGTTGGATTTGGAAAGCAAGATGGGGTTAGCAGCTAAAAGTAGAAGTGAAAGCTTGGATCCCGCCAAAGTCAAACGTTTTTATGGTGCGTCGAGTGCTCCGGAGTCAATGGAAAAGGCTCAAGGTTACAAAGGCGAAGGCCCGTTGCCTGTTGAATTCTTCACGCGTGTTGTAATGGTTGATATTGCAGCCGCAGAAGAGGCCATGAAACAGATCCAAGAAAAAGGGGAAGCTGTCGAAATCGGTGGAAAGACTTTTTACAAATCGACCGACGAGGCCGCACCGGAGGGACTTCTGGCTTATCGCGTTGATGAAACAACGATTGAGATGGGGACGGAGGCTTACCTGTTGCGACCGGACCGCAAGGTGTTCACCGAAGGTTTGATGGCCGCTCAGAAGAAAGCGCCTGATGAAGCAGTTAAGATCGTGATGGATCTTGAAGGTGCCTCCAGTTTGGTCGCCGAACTTCAAGAGTTGGCCGCAACAACCGGACCACCGAATTTTGCCGCCTACTACGAATTGATCGGTACGATTTCCGGTATGCACATCACCATCGACATGGATGGCGATAACCTGTTAACGATCGGCATGACAGGCAAATCTGAAGAAGAAGCCGAAGAAATCGAAGGCGGATTGAACTCGCTGTTGATGATGGGAAAAATGGCGGGTATGAGCCAAGTCGGTAACCTAAAGCAAATGTCGCCTGACCTTGGTGGTATGGCTGAGGAGATACTAAAAGCTTTAGAGGCCGGACGCACCGGCGAGGACGTTTCTGTCAAACTGATTCACCCCGAAGGCCTTGCGACTGCGATCAAAGGAATGATGGGCGGTTAACACCGGGCGGTTAACACCGGGCGTTTAACACCGGGCGGTTAAGCCTGCTCGGCTGGAACCATTAAGAGATTGAATTTGCCGCTTCCGGTTTACCAGAGGCGGCTTTCTTTATGCCTGTCGACGCACGGAATTAGAAACAGCCAACGGTTCAGGCGGATGAGTTCGATGTCCCGGTACGCTAACCGCGGGCTGCAATCAATGATCTGATTCTCCCGGTATCTTCGTCAGAGCGTACCACATTCATCTAGTGTTACCTAACGAAAGGTTCTACGACATTGTCGCCACCGAAGCGAAGGTGGGTTGAATCAGTTTTCACTGTATAAAGAGAGCGAGGCCAGTAATACATCAAAGGTGGTCCCGAACGGCTTTTGCGTAAAAACCATGTTAAATAGTTTGACGACCCGCGCGTCATTTTACAATCATCCATCCAAGTCAGAAAAATGGACATCCAGTTACCACAAGATCAACGGTCCGCTATTGAGGCTTTGGTCAGCACCGGCAGGTTTGGTTCTGTCCAAGAGGTAGTGACTGAAGGCATACGACTATTGGTATCCTGTGAAAAGCTGAAGGAAGCGGTTCAGATCGGAATCGACCGAGCTGATAACGGAGAGTTGCACGATCACGACACAGTGTTCGCACAATTGAAAGCGATGGCGGCAGAAGCAAACAACGGATAAAAAAGCCACTCTATTCCACAGCCGCACGTCAAGATTTGGTTGGCATTCTGCGATACATCGCGCGAGACAAGCCCGGCGCAGCAATGACTTGGGTCGAGAAGATTGAAGCCAAGTGTCTGCTTTTGGCGTCGCAACCAGAGATTGGTGAATTGCGATCGTAATTGGGAATCGATGTGCGATGCAACTTCGTCCGGCGCTATGTGATCTTCCATCGAAAGCATGGCGAAACTGTGGAAATTCTGCGCGTTATCCCTGGTGATCGTAACATCACGAAACTCTGAGGTCGTGCAACGGCTTGATAAATTAGTTGTGCCGTTCATTAGGCAAACAACCGTTTTTTCGTACTACAGCAAGTTTGAGTGATCCGGTGGAGGTTCGCTTGCTAGGACTACTTTATCGCGCATTGTGTCAGGAAAGACTCGGAGCTCGAAAGACTAGACTCACTTGCTGGCGCTGCGGGTTTGTATTGAAACGCTTCGCTTTTCAAGTTTTCGGCGGCAATCAAAAGCTGGAACTGCGTTTAAAGTACAATATTTGAAACGTCAAAACACGTGCGGACGCGAAGCACAGTGAGAGGAGCTATGGTTATGAGCCAACAAACGCAGGATGGTGAGTCCGCGGTGCCCTTGCCGGCGAAGAAATGGCGGGTTCATAAACGTACGATCGTTGTGGTTTTTTGTGTCGTACTTCTCCCGTGGATTCTGATCGCGATTCCTGGCACAACGATTAGTGGAGGCGGTTCTAGCAGGTCTAGTATCAGCCATAAAGTTCATGGCTGGCCTTTTGTCCATTTAGAAAGCACAGAAATCAGCATCTCTCAGTATTGGCTGAAAATGAATCGCGGCCAAGTACCACCAGAGCTCTTAAACCTTGACAAACAGGCGAGGGAATCTGCTGCCCGGTATCTTGAAAACAGCAGCGTTATCCAACTCAATCTCCGCCATCGAAGGATGCGTTCTTCCAAAGCGGAAGACCTCGGTGAGATTGGTTATTGGTCGGATTTGTCTAACTGGATATCGTGGAAAGTTGGAACACATTTGACACCGAGGTATCTTGGTCTGGTGTTAAATCTAATTTGCTTGGTATTTTTGGTAAGGCTCATTGCTGCGGGTTGTGAGCGCCGAATCCGCCGTGATGGGAGGTTGTTGAAGTACTCATTGGCGAGCATGCTGATCTGCACAGCTTTTTTTGTTGTCGCTTTTGCATGGATCGCTCGCATGCAGCAGGAAGTTGCCGCCCAGAAACGGTTAAATGACTCACTGCAGGCTATGGCCGACGCGGAAGATGGTTCGCTACGGTCCTTACTCCTTGAATACCAGGCTCGATTTCCATTGATCGTTTCTCAGCTTTTCAATCATGGAAAGCACTCATGGGGCGCGGTACCGTTCTTTCGGCAGGTTAAGTCAGGAAGAATGAATTGTGATCTCGATGATGAATCCGATCAGGACGACATTAACTTGGTGGCGGAACTTGCCAAAGAGACTCAGTACTTGGTCTCTCTACAACTAATGGATTTCAGCCCTAAGCGTCAACTCATGCTGAAGGCGATGGACGGAATGAATATCGTCGAATTGGAAATTTGCTATGATTCTTATGACTGGATGCGTCAAGAGTTTGGAGGCGACCGTTCGGTGTGGGGTGCGGAGCTAAAACGCGCCGGCTTCGAAGTGGAGCTTGATATCGACATGTCAAGACTCAAGGATCTTAGGTTGGAATTGGACTGGAGGATCCCCCAGACAGAACAGCTGAAGCCCTTCGTGGGTTTGCCGTCTTTGAAGTTCGCAAGCATTTCCTATTTGACCGCCGAAGGGGCTGAGTTCATTTTGGAAACAAAGTCACGCTGGCCCAATGCGATGGAGTTCGATTATTCAGATGATGTTTCTGAGGAACTGAGACAGAAACTGGAATCTGAATTTGATGCGGAGCTTGTTGGTGGTGGGGGCTGAATGGTTGGCTACACACAAAAAAAAACCGATTGGTATCAACCCAATCGGTCTTTTGTTTTGTCGTCGTGCCGCTTCAGAATTACTCTTCTGTTTTATCTTCAGAAGATGCTTCTTCAGTTGCCGGTTCTTCGGTCGCTGAATCCTCAGCTACCGGTTCTTCAGCTGCCGGTTCTTGCTGCGCTTCTTCTTCTTTGGTCTCACTGTCATCAGCGAAGGCTGGCTTGACCGCTTTGGCGGCTTGCTTAACACGATCGTTCTTACCGACGAATTCGATGACGGCTTGAGCTCCCGCATCTCCGAGGCGAACGCCAGCGAGCTTGAGCACGCGTGTGTATCCGCCGGGACGGTCAGCAAACTGAGGTGCCACATCGTCGAATAGGATCGAAACGGCTTCCTTGTCACCAAGCAGTGCGTAGGCACGGCGGCGATAGGTAATCGCAGGTGCGATCGCCGCGTTCCACTTCTGCCATCCGTCGCCTTCACGCCAGCTTTTCCATGCATCAGAGCCACGATCTGCATCGGTATTGAGCGCGTCTGCGGCCTCAAGATGCGGAAGCGCTTTCTTAGCAAGCGTTACACATTTTTCGACCAAAGGACGAACTTCCTTCGCTTTTTGCAGCGTCGTTGTGACACGGCCTTTGTGCTTAGGAGGATTGACGGGCGTGCTTCCGTCGGCTTGGTACAAGCCTTCGTAAAACATGTCGTCACGCAGCGTCAGAAAAAGGCCGGTGGCCAAATTCTTGAGCATTGCCTTGCGATGGCTGGAAGAACGACCTAACTGACGGCCTTTTTTTCTGTGTCTCATCTTATTACCAAAATTCTATTCAACAGTTTGAAATGTCTTTTCATCTGCCAACATAACAATTGTCGGTCAGTCGCTTCTATCTTGAAACGGGTTAGCTAATCACGGGAGCCTTAGGGACTTTCATTCCCAAGTGCATTCCCAATTCGCCCAGCAACTGACGAACTTCGACCAACGTCGTTTCGCCGAAGTTACGGATCTCCATGAGCTGGTCTTCTGTCTTCTGCACCAAATCGCGTACGGTTCGGATATCTGAACAATCCAAGCAATTGGTCGCTCGGACTGAGAACCGCAGTTCTGTGATCGGCATGTTCAGTTTCGCTTCCAAAGCCGCGTCGATGCCGCCTTTGCTTTGCGGTTGAGCGTGAACCTGTGCGCCCAGTTCAGAGTACTGGACGAACGGGTTGAGGTGCTTACGAAGAATCTTCGAAGCTTCCACCAACGCCATCTCAGGGAAGATAGAACCGTTGGTCCAAATTTCCATCGTCAAGCGGTCGTAGTTTGTTTTCTGACCAACACGCGTCTCTTCCACATCGTACCGAACACGTGTGACAGGACTGTAAACCGCGTCGATAGGAACGATTCCGATTTCGTGATCGTTGCCGCTGTGTTCGGTAGCAGGAATGTACCCTCGACCGTTTTCGACAACCATTTCCATCATGAATGGAACGTCATCGGTCAACGTTGCCAACACGTGGTCGTTGTTGATGATGTCGACGTCGCCGCCGGTTTGGATGTCCGCACCGGTGATTGGACCGGCAGTGCTTTTTTCGATCGTGATGACTTTCATCTGATCTGTATAGTTCTTTACGACCAAAGACTTAACGTTCAGGACGATTTCCGTCACGTCTTCTAGGACGCCTGGAATAGAAGAGAATTCGTGGTTCGCACCGCGAATCTTCAACTGGGTCACTGCGCTACCTTCAAGACTGGATAATAGGACACGACGGAGGCTGTTGCCAACGGTCGTGCCGAAGCCGCGCTCAAAAGGTTCGGCGGTAAATTTGCCGTAAGTACGCGTAAGCGATTCGCGCTCACACTCAACGACACTTGGAAGTTCTAAACCTCGCCAACGAATATGCATGGAGTCTTCTCCGAAATAATTGCAGCCCAAGTGGGCTACGGTGATTTGTTTGGGTTAAAAAAATAACGCGGGAAACCGTTGATCGTGACCTGCCGCTTTGACCTGTTTTGAAACGGGAAAATGCGAGCCGCGACCAGAACGGTTTTAGACGCGTCGCTTTTTACGAGGACGGCAGCCGTTGTGTGGAATCGGCGTGCGATCTTCGATGGATTTAATGTTCAAGCCAGCAGCCTGAAGTGCTGTGATTGCACTTTCACGACCACTACCTGGGCCTTTGACGCGGACTTCAACTTCCTTCACGCCAAACTTCATCGCCTTTTCGGCAGCCGTTTGAGCGGCACTCTGACCGGCAAAAGGCGTGCTCTTTCGGCTGCCCTTGAAACCACACGTTCCGGCGCTTGACCAGCAAAGGGTTTCGCCTTTGGTGTCGGTGATCGTCACCGTTGTGTTGTTGAAGGTCGCTTGAATGTGGGCAATGCCGTAAGTCACATTTCTGCGGACGCGTTTTTTCTTTGTTTTAGCCACTGTAAATTAACTCCAAGATTTTAGTGCATCGCCGTATTTTAAGACGTTCGCAAATGCACCGAAACAAACCCAAACAAGCCATCGGGCAGGTTCGGAAACTGTATTGATGAAAAACTCTGACTGCGAAGGTAGGTCGTGTTGCGTCTTTCCACTTTCCTGTGGAAATAGACCGCATCCTGATCCCAAACTATCGCAAGTCCTTTACACCCTTCTTGCCGGCAACAGTCTTCTTTGGACCTTTGCGGGTGCGGGCGTTTGTTTTGGTACGTTGGCCGCGGACGGGAAGTCCCACGCGATGCCGGATGCCACGGTAGCTTTTGATCTCACGCAGACGAGTAATGCATTGCTGCACATGCCGGCGAAGCGGACCTTCGACGGTGTAGTCACGTTCAATGATCGTCGAAATACTACTGACGTCTTTGTCAGTTAGATCCCGCGCTTTGACATCGGGATCGACGCCTGCTTTGCGGCAAAGGTCACGCGCGGTCTGAGGACCAATTCCGTATAGATAGGTCAAAGACACAACGGCCTTCTTATCGTTTGGAATATCAACACCTAGCAAACGAGGCATAAAAAATTTCTCTCTTGAAACAGGTCCGGCGATCAGCCGAAGTGATTTATGGTTGTACTTATATGGATTGGGTTTGAATCGACGCGATGCCGTACAGGCAACCCGTGCTTCAAACGTTCTTACTCAAACAAATGAGTATGCCGTGAACGACCGGTCAATTCGGTATTTCCGTTTTAACGTTCGGCAAAACGAACAAGTTGGCAGATTAACCTTGCCGTTGCTTATGGCGAGGATTGGTGCAGACTACGTACACGCGTCCCTTGCGACGGACAACTTTGCAGTTTTCGCAGATACGTTTAACACTGGCGCGGACTTTCATCGCAGCTTGCTCACAAAA
>ENA-ORXT01000975-ORXT01000975.1-marine-metagenome-genome-assembly--contig:-NODE-975-length-40943-cov-5.456247_pt1 | contig 40943 bp, 24 predicted proteins | sample MGYA00237868_ERZ511482 | MGnify/ENA metagenome assembly ERZ511482 | reverse complement strand
GGCGTCCCATTTTGGGGCAACGCCCCAGGAATCAGGGACAGTAGAAATCCAATCCCTGTAGGGGCGCTCCATACCTGCGCGGGCGAGGTAGTTAGGCCGCCCCTTCAGGGCTCATGTCTTTCTCCGTCCACGAGCCGAGGCGATGCCCGGGACTAGATTAGGATGCCCCTTTGAGGCGTCTCCACCGTCGAAAATTCATCACCCCCCCACGAACCAAGCGCCTTTGTTCCTAAGGCGACCGGTTTCGGTGGACTCAGTCGATCGAAATCGACCGGAATCAGGACCTATGAGGATTAGTCGATGATCTGGATCTCGACTCGGCGGTTCATCCGGCGGTTCTCCTCGCTCTCGTTGGGAACGGCAGGCCGGGTCTCACCGAAGCCGGAGGCTTTGATCTTGGCGGCTGGGATGCCGTTCTCGATGAGGAAATCCTTGAGGCCCTGCGCTCGGCTTTCGCTCAGCGTCAGGTTCGAGGCATCATCGCCGAGATCGCAGGTATGCCCGCCAATCTCAAGCTTGGCTTCAGGCAGGACCTGGAAAACGCGTTTGCATTCGGTGAGAACCCGGCGGCGCTGGTTGGCGATGTCGGAGCTGTTCAGACCGTAGTAGATCGGATCGACCTTGACGAATGCCTGGCGGAAGAAGTCGGCCTTCTGCTGAGACGCTTCGTTGGATGCAATGCTCTTCTCGAGACGAGACCGGGTAGCCTTCAGTTCAGCGAGCGTCGCCTGGTAGCGGAAGTCAGTGCTCTTGGCGAGATCTGCGGAGGTCTTGCTTTCCTTGAGAGCCATGGCCTTGGCTTCCTCGAGCTGAGCGGCTTTCTTCGCAGCGGCACCGGCTTCCGCCAATGCCTTGGCTGCGGCCGCTTCCGCATCGGCTTTCGACTTCATCGCGGCGGCTTGGGCTTTTGACGCGCTGTCAGCGAGCTTTTGTGCTTCGGACGCGGCCTTGGCTTGCGCCTCGGCCTTGGCCACCGCCTCTTCTGCGTCGTCCTTTGCCTTGGCGATGGCTGCTGCCGCATCCTTCTCTGCCTTGGCCTTGGCTTCAGTGGCTGCTTTGGCAGCAGCTTTCGCTTCGGCAGCAGCCTTCTCGGCTTTTGCCAGCGCCGCGCGGCCTTTCTTGAGATCCTCGCCCATGGCGGCCTTGGCGGCTTTGGCCGCAGCCTCGGCATCTGCAAGAGCCTTGGCCATCTCTGCCTTGTCAGCTTCGAGTGCCTTGAGGCGGGCAAGCGCGTCGGCTTTTGCCTTCTCCGTGTCGGCGGCCATCTTGGCTGCCTTCTCAGCGACTGCTTTGGCGGCGGCCTTCGCAGCTTCGGCTTCCTCGCTCTCCTTGCGCAGCTTGTTCATCTGGGCGTTTCCGCCCTTCTTCGCTGCGATGAGACTCTCACGAAGAGCTTCCATCTCGGTCTTCATACCGGCTTGGGCCCGGATGAGCGCCATGCGAGCTTCTGCTTCCTCGAAGGCTTCCTTGGCCGAACGCTTGGCGGCTGCATCAAGAGAGGCGATCCGCTTGTCATCTTCGGCCATCTTCTTCTTCATCTCGGCCAGTTCTGCAGCGGCTTTGGCGGCCTTCTCGGCTTCGGCCTTCTGCGCGGCGGACATTTTCGTCGCACCGGCCTTGGCGGCGGCGAGGGCCTTCTCGCTCGCGGCGAGCTTGGCTGCCATGTCGCTCTTCAGCTTGGCAAGCTCGGCGGCAGCCTTGGCGGCTTTCTCGGCTTCGGCCTTCTGCGCGGCGGACATCTCCGTCTTGCCAGCCTTGGCTTCGGCGAGAGCCTTCTCGGCTGCTGCGAGCTTGGCTTCCGTTTCGCTCTTCGTCTTGGCGAGCTTGGCGGCCTTCTCAGCCTCGGCCTTCTGGGCGGCGGACATCTGAGTCGCGCCGGCCTTTGCGTCAGCCAGGGCTTTCTGGCTGGCTGTCAGTTTCGCTTTTAAATCAGCGGCCTGCTTCTGAGCCTGGGCCATGGCCTGCTTCTGGGCAGCGACGGCTTCCTCAGAGAGGCGGATCTTTTCACCCATCTCCTTCATGGCGGCGGCGTCGACAGCCTGCTCCTTGAGCTTGGCGGCGAGTTTCTCACGCTCAGCGAGAGCGGCCTCTTTGGCAGACATCTCCTTGCGGGCGAGTCCAGCCACTTGGGCGGCTTTCTCCTGTAACGCCTTCATCTTGCTCTCGCTCTCACTGGCTTTGACGTCAGCCGCCTTGAGCTTGCCCTCCAGAGCCGTAATCGCCTTCTTCGCGTCGGCGAGTTTGGATTCAGTCTTTTCTGCAGCAGCAAGGCGGGCCTGGTTGGCGGCCTCCATGCCTTCGGTGCTCTTGGCTGCCATGGCTTTCGCTTCGGCGATTGCCTTGGCGGAGTCAGCTTGCGCTTTCTTGAGCTTGGCTTCGAGGTCGGCGGTTTTCTTGGCGGCAGCGGCAACCTTGGCGGCTTCAGCTGCGACGGATTCTTCCCGGGCTTTCTTCGCGGCCTTCAATTGAGCGGCCATTTCGACTGCCTTCTGATCGGCTGCTTTCCTGGCAGCGGCCATGTCAGCAGCTTTCTTCGCGGCAGCGTTCTTGGCGGCAGCCATGTCGGCGGTTTTCTGCTCAGCGGCCTTCCTGGCGGCGGCGAGCGCCTTGGCGGACTCCTCAGCAGAGGCTTTGAGCTTCGCTTCGAGATCGGCCTGCAGCTTGAGTGCGTCCTCCTTGGCCTTGCGCTCTGCGGCGATCTGCCGGTCCTTTTCGTCGGCGGCCTTCTTGGCTGCTTCCATGGCTTGCACGGACTCGGCTTGTGCGGCGCTCATGGCCTGAGCCTTCTTCTCGCTTTCGGCGAGGGCGGCGGCACGCTTTTCCGCAAGTTTTCTGGCAGCGGAGAGGTCGAGCTGAAGCTTGGCCTTGGCTTCGTCGATCTTGACCATGCTCTCCTTCGTTTCATTGAGTTGCTGAACAAGACCCATCTTGGCGACGCCGGCCTTCTTCGCCTCGTCAAGCTCCTTGGCACGTGCGGCAAGGGCGGCGGTGAGCTTGGCAGCTTCGGCTTTGGCGGCATCGGCGGTGGCCCTGGCTGCTTTGGCCTGCTTGGTGGCTGCCTCCAGCTTCTGCTTCACGATGTCGCCTCCATCCTGAGCGGCGGCCATGTCCTTGGCTGATTTTTCTGCTGCCGCGAGGCGTCCCTGAAGCTCCCTGTTCGCTTTCTCGCGGTCGGCAAGGGCTTTCCTGGCCTCTTCCAGTTCTTTGGCGAGTTTGGCGCGGTCCTGCTCTGCCTTCTGCTTCGCGGCCATCGCAACTTGAGCGGCCTTGGCCGTTTCTTCCTCCGCTTTCTTCTGGGCGTCGGCCATTTGCTTGGCCTCAGCATCTTTGGCATCTTTGGCAACCTTGGCGTCCGCCATCTTCTTCGCTTCGGCGTCTTTCGCGGCTTTGGCGTCCGCCATCTTCTTGGCTTCAGCGTCTTCAGCAGCCTTGGCGTCGGCCATCTTCTTGGCTTCGGCGGCAGCCTTCTTGGCTTCGGCATCACTGTCTGGCTTGGCTTCGGCGACGACTGCGGGTGCCGCGGCTCCGGCGAGGAAGGCGACGAGTCCGGCCGCTTCGTCGTCGGTTCCGAGTCCGTCGCGAATCTGGAGGACGTTGTCCTGCGAATCGGCCTGGTGACTGGAGACTTCCCAACCTGCCTTCTGACGATAGGTGGCGTAGGCTCCGGATGCCTTGAACTCCGGGTTGAGGGCAAGAGCGGAGAGTTCCGGAGTAAAGGTTGCCTCAGCGAGGCTTTCGTCGACCTCGAGACCGTCGGCGACGAGTTGCACGTCTTCGTACTGCTCCTCGACCCCACTCAGGAAGGCGGTGCGCGCCTCGTCGGAACCGACTTTGCCGGTGACTTTGAGCCCATTGGCTCCGTAGGCCAGACCGACGTAGGGCTGAGGATCGAAACCGCTGACGGTGAGGTTGTTGGTGATTTCACCGATACCCAAGGTGTTCTGGGCGATCGCGGTGACTTCGGCCTTGACGGTTTCGCTGGGGGCGATGCCGGTGAAGATCACGTCGCGCTCTTCACCGACCTGAACGATGTCCGTTCCTTCGGTTGCTTTGATTTCCATGCCCTTCAGCTCCTCCGTGAGGTGCTTGTAGACTTCCTTTCGAGGCGTGGGTTTCTGGAAAGGGTAGAGGACCAACCACACGAGAAGGAGGAAGGCGGGAATCCCGAAGAGGAGGTGAGACGTTTTCATGGCTAATTTAAAGATCGATGGGAGGATGCAGAAGTCACAGCACAAACGGATAACGACGACTCGTCAAGGTTGCCGTTGCAACAACTCCTCCCAATTACGGAGATGCCGTTCCCAAGTCAAGGCCGAGACGCGCTCGCGGGCGTTTCTTCCGATTCGGGTCATTTCCTCGCTGTCGAGCTCCAGGGCGCTGTCCATCAGTTCGGCGAGCTGCCTAGAATCAAGGTCCGGGCCGAGGATCCAGCCGCTCTCGCCCGGTTCGATGAACTCGGAGGCACCGTCGAAGGAGGAAACGATCCCGGGGGTGCCGCTGGCGAGCGCCTGGAGCGTGGTGTTGGCGCAGGCGTCGTAGCGCGTTGGCAGCACGTAGAAGTCCGCAGCCTGATAGAAGGCAACGGGGTCGGCAGTCTCAAAGCGACGAATCCACCGATTCCGCGGGTGGCGATCAATCAACGCGCGCCATTGAGCCTTCGGAGCCGAGCCGAGGATCCAGAGTTCTGCCTCACCCTTGAGGTGACGGAAGGCCTCGAGGAGCAGGTCGAGCCCCTTTCTCTTGTGATCCAGAGAGACAAACAGAAAGACGGGTGCTTCGGGGTTGAGACTTGGATCAATGGCGGCGAGCGCCCGCTCTCGGTCGCCGGGGCAGAAACGTGCGGAATCGACGGCGGTGCGAATCACCTGGATGGGACGGTCGCCGATCCGGTAGTGTTTTCGGACCTCCTCCCCGACCCGCTCGGAGTTGACGACGAAGGTCCGCGTCCCACCGCCTTCATAGAGACGGCGCTCGAGTTCGAGTTCGAGGCGGTTCTTGGCGCGCATCCTCTTGACCCATGGAAGGTTGACCTGAAACGCGGCGTGACACCCGGCGCCGGCGCGGTGAACGTCGTGCTCGAAGGTCCGGCCTAGGCCGATCGAACGATCAACGCCCAGCTTTCGTACCACCGCGGGCGATCGCTCGGCAAAGAGACGCAGACGGGCCTTCTTGCTCCGGGTGACAAGGGGGACCTGATGAAGCTCCACGCCGGGTGGCAGCGCTCCGGGCGCTTCGTCGGCGGTGACGACGTGAACTTCGTGACCTCGCTCGGCGAGAGCAGCCGAGAAGGCGTGCAGGTGGCGTTCGAGCCCTCCGCCGTCGGGTCGGAAGCGTTCATGGATCAGGGCGATCTTCATCAGACGTCCGCTCGAGGCGACTCGGACCGATAAACGGAACCTTCGGGAATGCTGTGGTCCACTCCCCTCTCGAAGAGCCGGGTATGCCGGGCAAAGGTATGGAATCCGGTGGCGGCGGCGATCCAGAAGCCCGGGAAGCCGTCGAGGAATCCCCGCCTCAGAAAGTACGCTCGAAAGAACCGCCAGAAGGAACGGAAGATGATCCCCATCGGGGAGAATTTCTTTTTGTCCTCGGCATGTCGCTCGAAATGGATTTCGGCGAATCGATTGATCTTGGCGACGTACGCGCCCATGTCGGCGAACGAAAAATGCTGGAGGTCACCCTTGAGATGGACGCTCCGTCCCTCGACGTCGAGGCGATCGTGCTCGCGTGACCCTCCCCAGCGGGCTTTCTCCCGGCGGACGAGTCGCTGCTTGATGTCGGGATACCAGTCTCCATGTCGAATCCACCGCCCGAGGAACCAGGTGCAGCGGTTGAAACGCGCCCCGGACACCTCCTGTGGCGGGGGTTGGGAAAGGAAGCGCATGATCGACTCGTGCATCTCGGGAGACAGGGCCTCGTCTGCGTCGAGGGCGAGAACCCAAGGGCTGGTGCAGGCCTCGAGGGCGAAATTTTTCTGCTCGCGGTAGCCGAGCCAGTCCTGCGTGATTACTTTGGCGCCCCATTCGGCGGCGATCTCGCGGGTTCGATCGGTTGAACCGGAATCGACGACGATAATTTCCGAAGCGAGGTCGGCGGCACTGGCAAGGCAGCGACCGATCCTTTTCTCCTCATCGCACGCGACAATGGAAAGACTGAGCGGAAATGGGTCCACGGTAAGAGAGAGGCGCAAGACTGAGCAATGGCTAGCTCAGCCTCTTGAAAAAGGCGAGGGCTGCCTCGGTGGTTTCCCGAAAGAGCGTTTCGGGGCTGACTTCGCGCAACTGAGCGACATGCTCGCCGGTGAAACGGACGTAAGCCGGTTGGCACTTCTTTCCCCGATGCGGCACGGGAGAGAGGTACGGGCTGTCGGTCTCGAGGAAGAAGGTCCCGGCGGGCAGTGCGGCGGCGCAGGCCTGGACGTCGGCGGCGCTTTTGAAGGTGGCGATGCCGGTAAAGGAGACGCGGTGATCCTTCTCGACAAGGTCCAGGGCGAGGGCGGCGCTCTGGTTCCAGCAGTGGAACACGCAGCGGACACGGCCGTGGAAAGGCTCGAGTACTTCGAGGATGGCTTCGTGCGATTCCCGCTGGTGGACGATGACGGGGAAGTCGAGCCGCTCGGCGAGTTCGAGGTGCTCGAGGAAGAACTCCACCTGGCGGCGGTGGTAGGCATCCTCGGTCCATCCGTCCGGCGCGGGATGAAAGTGGTCAAGCCCAGTCTCTCCGATGGCGACGACTTTGGGATGGTCGAGAAGCCGCTCGAGTTCGGTGGTCCAGTCGTCGGTCCGCTCGTCGCAGACGTCGGTGGGATGGATTCCCGCCGCCACGAAAACGGAGGGGTGGCGGTCGGCCAGTTCGATGGCTTCCCGGCTGCTGGTGAGGCTGGTGCCGATCGTGATGATGCGATCCACGCCGGCGGCGAGCGCAGCGGCGACAGCTTCATCGCGGTCCTCATCGAAGGACTTCGACCCGAGGTGGGCGTGGGTGTCGATGATCACGAGTTCACGAGCTTGGGCTAGCGCTCGCCTTCGGAGTGGGAGCCAGACGCGGCACCCGACCGCTGCTCGGCGAGACGCCCTTCGTCAACGATGGTGGCATCCTCCATGGTGATCTCGCTGGCGGCGGAGGCTTTGGCTCCAGGGCCGAAGAAGCGACGGAAAATCCGCTTGGGGAGACTTTTTCCCTGCTCTTCGGCGAGGATCGCCTCGAGGGCCTGGCTTTTGGCGGTCTCCCAAGCGGGCGCAAATCCGGGCGCGCTCATGTGCATCTGCTTCTCGGCCCGGGCGAGGATCTCCAGCTCTTTCGCGAGCTGATTGTCGGGCTTCTCGCTGAGCGTCGCGACCTTATGGCGGAGATTTTCCGCTTCGGTGCGGAGGCTCTCGTTGTCGCGGCGAAGCCCGTCGTACTGCTTCGACTCGAGTTCGAGCTTGTCCGTGAGCAATCGGCGAAAGCGCGAGAACTCGATCTTGGTCCGAATGTGAAACCAGAGCGAGAGAAGGAAAAAGAACAGTCCGATGCCGAGCCCCCAGGAAAAGGGCTGACGGAGGAACTCCAGAAGGGTGTCCATGTGGCAAAAGTAGCGCGCTGTTCTGCGTTGGCGAACGCTTTCAGGCCTGGACCCGAAAAGAGCGATGGATCAGGGCTCGACGACGCCCTCGTAGAGGCGGTACTCGATGGGGGCTGAAAAGCGCTCGAAGGAGTAGGATTCAGGCTCGAGAGCAAAAGGCTTGGCAAAGAAAACCCGCGCCCCGCCGATCTCCTCGACCCGGCGACCGGCGGCGCCCCCGAAACCGTTTTTGAGGTCGCCATCGATCCAAGCCTGCACGTCGGTGGGGCGGGACACGGGCTGGCCGGCGACCGGGGTATCGCCTTCCAGGCGAAGGGAGACGACGGCGCCTTCAGGACTTGGGGCATGCGCGAGGAAGGCAATAATTTCTCCGTCGGCGGTCACGGGAAGGGAAAGTCCGAAATCAGCACCGTTCACATGAGCCCCGGTAAAAACCGCATGCGGGCGGCCGCCCACCTCGGTGAGAAACAGCCCCAGCCCAGCGCCCTCCCCACCCAGTTCCATCACGACAAGCGCTTTGCCGGCACTGGCTGAGATCGCCTTGAACTTGAAGACTGCGGTCCACGAAGTCGTTGCGAGATTGATCCCGAGAGCGGTTTCCTGATTGAGCGGACCTCCGAGGGATGCTCCGTTCTCGTCGGAGCGGGCGACGACGGGTAGATCGAGATCAAGCGGTGAGGATGGCGGAGGAGCGGGAGCAGGAGGTGCGTCTCGAGAAGGTGGCGATCCCTCCTGAGGGACTTGATTCTCGGGTTCGCTCGCGACCTGGGGTTGCGCTCCGCTTTGGAGTTCGACGGTCTCGCTTTCCGGCGCCGCCTCCTGACGAGCAAGTTCGTCGGCGGCAGCATCAGAGGCTTGCTGAGTCATCCACGCGAGAAACCAGATGCCGCCGATCAAGAGCCCGATCAGGCCAACGACGGGGAAGACCCAGCCGCTGCTCCGGGCCTTGGCCGGAGCCGGTGGATACATGGCGGCGGCTTCCACGCTCGGCGCGGCAACGGCGAGTCGGGGAGCGTCGGCCTTGGCGAGGGTCGGACGGGCGATCCTTCTCCGAGGCGCTCGCCGCGCGACCGACGGATGCTGGGTCCCGGGCTGCACAGTGCCGCTAATTCCGAAGCGGACGGCGGCCACCCGGCCTTGCGGGTTGCCCGGGCCGGGCAAGCCGGTGAGGGCGGCCGCCCAGTCTTCCGCGCTTAGAAAACGATCAGCGGGATCACGTGCGAGAGACCGGGTGATGACCTGATCGAGATGAATCGGACTACCTGCCAGCTTGCTCGCAGGCTCGTAGTGTTCACCGGGCACCGCACCGGTAAGGAGTTCGTACAAGATCGCGCCAAGCGAGAAAATATCGCTGCGATGATCGGGAACGACCCCCTCGTAGTAGCTCTCCGGCGCCGCGTAGTCGGGCGTACCGAAGCGCTCGCCCTCGTTGGCGATGGTTTCATTGGCGAGTTTGGCGAGGCCGAAGTCGAGCACCTTCACCTTGCCCTCGGGCGTGAGCATGACGTTGCCCGGCTTGATGTCGTGATGCCAGACGCCTTCGGAATGCGCGTACGCAATGGCGTTGGCCACCTCGGTCATCAGAGTCACGGCCTGATCCGGGGAGAGACGAGTCCGGTAGATATAGGAGTGGAGCGTCTCCCCGCGGACGTACTCCATGAGGAAGAAGACGAGTCCCAATTCCGGCACCGCCCCGCAATCGTAGATTTGGACGATGTTGGGATGAGACAGCTTTGCCATCAGCCGCGCTTCCTTGCGGAACATCTCCTGCTCCTTGCCGTCGCTCGTCCACTCATGGCTGAGAAGCTTGAGCGCCGTCTCGCGGTCGAGTTCCTTCTGTACCGCACGATAGACCGCGCCCATCCCGCCCTCCGCCAGAAAACTGTCGATGCGGAGCGACGGAAAATGCGGGGCGAGGATCTCGATCGGGACGTGCTTCTCGGAAGACGCAGACATGGGCTTGGCGTTTTCTACCCTGATTTCCCGCTTTCAGTCGTGTCGCGAACGGCAGGTGAAGGCCCGTTTCGGGGGACTACGAAGCGTCCGATTCTTCCTCCGCGCGGCGCAGTTCCTCGTCAAATTCGTCCTCGGCGGGCTGTCGGTCCTGAATCCTCTTGCCTCCCCGCTTCTTTGTGAAGGCAACCACGAGGACGATCACCACCGCGAGAATTAGCAGCGGAATGAGAAGAGCCATATATGAAAATCCCATACCCGCAATCATGCCCTGACGAGGGCCGACATGTCGAGATGGAAAGAGACTCATTCGAGTCAATGGATACTTCATCGGCCACGATGAAGAGCGGTCGGTCTCCTCGCTGATCCAACTCGGTGCTTGCATGAAAAGCCTCTTCAGGAAAAGGCTTCAGAGTTCCCTGCAGACCCGAAAGAACCGCCCCATTGCACAATTTTGCTACTTTACCGCCTTGAAGGTGACGGTTCTTACTCCGTTCTTCATACACTCCCCCCCATTCTTCGTCTTGGTGAATGAGGGGTGTCGAGGATGTTCGGCGGTATCGACGCCCCAAAGGGGCATCCTAATCTAGCCCCGGGCATCGCCCGGGGTTCGTGGACGGAAAAAGAATGAGCCCTGAAGGGGCGGCCTAACTACCTCGCCCCCGCAGGTATGGAGCGCCCCTACAGGGCTTGGATTTCTACTGTCCCTGATTCCTGGGGCGTTGCCCCAGGCTATGATGGGACGCCCCTTTGGGGCTCCGATGACAGTTGACGAAAAGGCGACTTCAAGTGCTTAACCATACGCCATTGGCCTTTGGGGCTGTTACAGAAGACCTGTTACACTCCCGACTTTTGACTATTCTACCGCCGCACCAACCATGAATTTCATCTCCCGAATCCTTGCGCTTCTCCTCCTGCTCCTCGCGCCGCCGGGCTTTCTCTCCGCTCAGAATCAGCCACCCAAAAAGAAGGGAGCCGATCTGCCCTGGAAGGATGGCGAGCGGGTCGTCTTTCTCGGCGACAGCATCACTCAGGACGGCCGCTACGTGGCGATGGTCGAGCTCTATCTCTGGGCTCAGTTTCCGGAGCGCGACATTGAGATCATCAATCTCGGGGTCAGCGGAGAGACGGTAAGCGGGATCAGCGAAAACCCCCGGCCGCGCGGCAACGTGCACGGCCGACTCACCCGGGCGCTCTCGGAGTCGAAGCCGGACTGGGTCCTGGTCTGCTACGGGATGAACGACGGGATCTACCACCCGCCCTCGGTCGAAATCTATCAGGCCTACGTCAAAGGGATGACCGAACTGGTGAAGCAGGCGCGGGCCACCGGAGCGAAGATCATCCTGATGGCTCCGCCGGTCTTCGACGCCAAATCCAGAACGGAGGACAAGCTGCGGGGGATCGATGCCGAGGCCTTCGGATACCCAATGGCCTATCGTCACTACAACGCCGTACTTCGCGGCTTCGGGGACTTCACGCGGGAACAGAAGGCAGACCTTTACGTCGATTTTCAGCCCAGCCTACTCGCGTACATCGACCAGCAGCGGGCGACGAACCCGAATTACCGGTTTGGAGACGGCGTGCACCCTGATTCCGGGGGACACTTCACGATGGCGTTGAGCGTTCTTGAGGCTCTCGGGCAGAACCCTCAGCAGGCGGAGCGGCAACTGGCCAGGCTCACCGGAATGAACCGCTTTCCGGGCAAACCGGTCAAGGTCACCAACCGCGCCCTTTTTCCCAAGACCATGGCCCGGCACCAGGCATTTGCCGCCTTCTGGCGAGGACACTCCAAAAAGGCCGAAAGCAAGGGGCTCAAGGCCGCCCAGCAAGCGGCGGACGAGGCCGAGAAAGAGATCCGAGCGCTTCTCGAAAAGTAGTATTTTCATAAGTCTGAATAATCTTTAGACAACGTCATGGAATGCCATCTATGCTGGCCCTATGACGGGTCTGACATACGCGACGAGCTTCCTCCAAACTCGCGAACCGAGCATGGGATCGACCATTTCGATCCAAGGCGTTTCATGGTCGTGCCGTTGCTTCCCGCGGCGATGAAGTCTGTTGCCCTCCTCGCCAGGCTGCTGCTCTTCGCCATCGCGACACCGTCCCTTCTGCGAGCGGAAGTTCCCCAGCTTGTGGTTGAGCATGGCGACGGCATGACAGCGTCGATCCCCCTCGAATCGCTCGCCATCCGCATCCGGCTCGACGGGGCGATTGCCGAGACGGTCTACGACCTCGCTTTTCGAAACAACCATCCCCAGGAGCGCCAAGGTGAATTCCGGATGCAGCTGCCTCCCGGGGCCACGGTTTCGAGCTACGCCATTGGGGTGGGAGATGATCTCGTCGAGGGAGTCGCCGTTGCGAAGTCGAAGGCGCGTCCTGACTACGAAGGCATCAAGGCCTGCCTTGGGAGTCGGGAATTGGCCCAGCCGGCCCCATGCGAACTCCTGCGGACACGCATCTCTGCGATTCCGTCGAACGGCCTGAGGCGCATCCGTATCGGAACCCTTGAGACCCTCGCGCTCACTGAGGATCGGTATCGCTACCGCCTCGGTCTCGGCCGCAAGTCCCTGCTCCCGGCCGAGTTCGCATGCACTCTCGAAGTCCGGGACGAGGAAGTGTCGGACATCACCGCCACCAGCAACCTCAAGATGAGCGTTCCGGAGAACTCGGTTCGTGAAATTTCATGGATCAATGATCTCCGAATCGTGACCAAGGCGGTGGAACAGCCCAGGCTTGCAATCGAGACGGATGCCGCCGGTGAGGCGTGGTTCACCCTGCAAGGCCGAGGACCCGCTCTCCCCAGCGAACTCCGCCCGATGCCGGCGAAGGTCGCCGTCGTCATCGATGCCTCTGCGTCCCGAAAGGGGACCGCCCGTGGAAAAGAGTGGGCTGTCCTCGCCCGGGTTCTCAGAGAGTTTGCCGCATCCGAAGTACAGGTCTACCTCCTGCGGACGGAGCTCGAGTCCTTCACGCGGATCAACAGCGGCGAGAGGACCCTCACCGATCTTGCTGCGCACTGGTCTGCAGTTTCGTTTGACGGGGCGGCCGACTTTTCCCGGCTGGAGGAACTGAACGAGAACCTCGTTTTCCTGTTCACGGACGGGGAACTGACCGGCGAACTCTTTGCCCCGCCCGCCCAACTCGCCACTCCGCTGGTCGTCTTCGGTTCGTCCCACGAGCCAATGCACCGCGACCTTGTCCAGGCCGCCCATGCCAGCGGAGGAGTGGCTCTGCAGCTCGACCAAGGCACCGAGGACGAGTTGGTCGAGGCTGCGGTCGCCACGCCGGGTCGAGCTCCCGTCCGGCTTCTCCACCCCAAAGAGGGGGTGAGCACGGAACTTGTGACTCTGCGGGACGGACGGTACCTTCTCCATGGCCGCTTGGGTGGCCGACAGCCGGAGTCTTTTCGCTTCCGAGTGGGAGAGGCAGAACTCGACCTGCGAGCAATCTCGAAGCCTCGGCAGGGGCGTCCCCTTGGCCGCTCGGCATGGGCCATTGCCAGGCTGAACCGACTCCTCGAGGAAGGTGCCGGGGACCGTGCCGTGTGTGAACTGGCAAAGGAGGAGGCTCTTTTCACCGAGATGACCTCCATCATCGTCCCCGAACAGTGGGATCACCACGCTCCATGGGAGATTCCCATGCCCGCCCGCGAACTCGTGAGCGTCCACCGAGAGGCGCGCTCGCAAAAGGTGGAACCGCCCGCCGCTCCGCGATCGACCGCTGCGGCCCTGCGACTGGTCCGGCCTGCCCCTCGCAGTCGCTTTGCACAGCTCTCCGCGGAAGAAGTCGTCGCGAAGCTCACTGCAACCGGCGACGCGCGTCTGCGCACGACCTACGAGTACCTGCGTCGAAGCGGGCAAATGGACGAAACCGCAACCCTGGTGGAGGTCGCTCGGCACTTCCAGGCCCGGGGCGACGAAGCCATGACCATCCGGATCCTCTCGAACCTCGCGGAGCGCGCCTCGAACATCGACGCGGGACTCCGGGGGATGGCGTACTGGCTTCTCGACTTTGAAGCCTCGGAGACGGGCATCGACCTCCTCCGCCGTCTGGCCGACGCCGCCCCAGAAGATCCCGTCCGGCAGTACGACTGTGCCTCGGCCATGGAATACGCGGGCAACCCCGAAGGTGCCGTGGACTACTACCGGCGGACGATCCGGGCCTGCGAGAAACTTGGACGGAAAGACCTCGCAGCACTCGCTCGGACCGGCCTCGGGGATCAAGCCTCGCCAGCTGAAGAAGAAGCCTACCCGAAACCGATCGAGTCCTCGCTGCGGGTACTGGTCTTTGCGAGCAGCGGCTGTCACCAGCTTAGCGTGAACGAGCCGACTTCCTCCCTTGAATCCGAATACGGCAGGGACGGCACCAGTGCGTCCGGCGGGCGCGTCTCTCCCATGGGCTCCGTGCTTGAGTATGAAGATCGCTGTGCGAAGCCCGGCAGGTATTCAATCACCTGCCGGTTCCCCCACCCCACGGTCCCCGCCGAACCGGTCACGGTGCGCTCCGTCTTTATCGAACGCCGAGATGAAGGCAGTCCACAAGTCAGGATCAGAACCTGCTTCATGACGAACGGCGCCGTTGAATTTCCTGCGGTTGAGTTTACCCAACCGGAAACCGGACCTGTTGCCTCGAGACAGCGCTAGAAGCAATGGTGCTTTGTTGAGCCAAGAATGGCCTCTTTCCATGCAGGCTGGTGGAGGATTTGTTGACCGTGGTAGGGCGTGGGCCTCCGGACCCGCCACAGGGAGCGCCCAGCGACCTTTGGTTCGGGGTTCCCGTCCTGGCCGAGACCCCCGTGAATCTCCCTTGCTAATAAAGCGTCATTGGCGCTCGAAGCTTCCACCTCGGAATCCGGGCCAGACGGATGACTCGCAGGCGGTCCGATCCCGTGGTAAACCTATCCACATGACTTTCCGGCTACTCTTGGTGCTCACTCTCCTACTGACTCGGCTTGCGGCGGGGCAGAGTCCTTTCGATCCCACGGGGGAAGAGGTCTACCATCAAGGCCCCAAGCAGATACGCATACAGGTGGAGTGGATCGAGGTGTCGCATGCCCAGTACACGGATCTTCTCTCGGGCGATCAGCGATCCAGCAATCATGGTCCGCTGCGCGCCGAACTGGGGAGGCTCATCAAGACTCGTGAAGCGAAGATGGTCGAAAGCATGCAGGTCGTCACCAGAAGCGGTCAGCGCGCGAAATCCGAATCCGTCCAAGAGCTGATCTACCCGGCCGAGTATTCCCTTGAGACTCCTGCCGAATCTGTGGAGCCGACCAATACCCCCGCTGAGGAAGGGACCGAAGCCGAGCCGGGGGAAGACGAACAGGAAAAGGCCCCTGCAAGCCCCTCGGGCATGATTTTTCCGACCGCCTTCGAGACCCGCAACGTCGGGGCCACCCTCGAGGTGGATCCCGTCCTCGACGAGGACGGGCGGACCATCGACCTGTCTCTTGCGCCCGAGATCATCTACCATGTCGGGGATGCCCATTGGGGCACGGCGCGATCGGTTGCAGGCAGCGAAGTGGAGATCAAGCTGCCGACCTTCTTCTCGATGAAAGCCACGACTGCCGCGACCCTGATCGACGGCGAGTACACCCTGCTGGCCACGTCCACCCCACCGGGGGAGGACGGCAAGGTGGATCCCAGCCGGAAAGTGCTCGTTTTCGTCCGTGCGCAGATTCTCGCATTGGGCCGACCGGCGAAACCGCTCCCGTCGAAATAGCCCGATGAGGTCCGCCGCGCTCCTCGCCCTGTGCCTGCTGCTGACAGGTGGTCTCCCCTCCGTCTACGCCGAGGAGGTCCCCCAACTGGTCGTCGAGCAAACGGGAGGAGAGTCAAAGCCTCTTGCTCTCGAGTCCCTGTCGATCTCCATCCGCATCGACGGAGCACTGGCCGAGACGGTCTATGATCTCACCTTCCGCAACGACGAGGCCCGGCAGCGGGAAGGTGAATTTCGAATGAAGCTTCCGCCGGGCGCCATCGTTTCGACCTACGCTCTGGAGGTGGGCGATGACCTTCGGGAAGGTGTGGCGGTGGAAAAGGAAAAGGCCCGCTCCGCCTACGAGAGCATCAAGGCGCGACGGGTGGATCCGGGCATCGTCGAACTCGGCGCCGACAACGTCCATCGAACCCGGATCTTCCCGATTCCCCGGAACGGCACCAAGCGCGTCCGGATCGGCTACCTCGAAACCCTGCCGCTCGTTGACGGTCTGCACCGATACCAGCTCGGCCTCGGCCTGCGGGCACTCCTGCCCCCCGAAATTCAGTGCAGTCTTGAGGTCCCCGATGGCGAGGTGCGCCAGATCACGGCGACGCAGGACCTGAAAATGACGGCGCCGAAGGACTCGGTCCGCGACATCTCCTGGACGGACGAACTCCAGGTGATGACCGCATCGGCTGAGAAGCCGGTACTCACCGTCGAGGCGGATTCCGCAGGCGATGCCTGGTTCACTCTGCAAGGTCCCGGACCCGTGATCCCGCGAGAGCCGCGGCCGAAGCCGGAAAGGCTTGCCGTCGTCATCGACGCCTCCGCTTCGCGACAGGGAGGTGACGCCGCGAAGGAATGGGCGATCCTCGGTCGGGTTCTCCAGCAGTACGAGGCCTCTGAGGTGCAGGTCTATCTCTTGCGCACGGAACTGGAACCCCTCACCAGCCTGACAGGCGGCGCAAGAGATCTGACCGATCTGACCGATCTTGCAGCGCACTGGGCCGCGATCGCCTTTGACGGAGCCGCTGACTTTTCACGGCTCGGTGAACTCGATGAAAATCTGGTGCTTCTTTTTACCGATGGTCAGCTCGAGGGAGAACTCTTTGCCCCTCCCGGGATCCCCGCCGCACCACTTGTCGTTGTCGGACGAGGCCGGACGGGAATGAATCGCAGTCTCGTTCAGGCGGCTCATGCCAGCGGCGGGGTGGCCCTCGACCTCCGCCAGCCGGAAGAAGAACTCGTGGAGGGAATCGTGTCCCGACCAAGCCCGCTTCCCGTCCGGATGGTAGACCCGCCGCCCGGAGTGAAAACGGAAGCCTTCACCCCCGAGGAAGGTCGGTTCCTGCTTCATGGCAAGCTCGGTCAGCACCGCCCCGATTCCCTTCGGTTTCAAGTGGGCGAGCAGGACCTCGACATGCTCTACACGGTCAAGATCCGCGAGGGACGTCCCCTCTCCCGGTCCGCCATGGCCCGCGCGGCTCTGGAAAGGCTCCGTGAAGAGGGGGCGCGAGACGAGGCGATCATCAAGTTGGCGAAGGAGCAGACTCTCGTCACTGAACTGACTTCGATCATCGTGCTCGAGCAATGGGCCGACCACGTGCGCTACGAGATCCCTCCCCCGGAGAGTGCTCTTCTCAAAGCGTACGAGGAGGCGATTCAGAAGAAGGCCGCCGAGGTATCGGTCCCCGCGGGCCCCGATCTCACGGAGTGGAAGGAGAAGCGTCAGTGGTATGCGCGCAAGTTCCCCTGGTACGACTTCGCCCTGTGGAGTCGGCAGGAGCAGGTCGGCACCTGGCTTCAGGCGACGGAGAAGATGTTCGACCCCGGCGAACTCGACGGAGCGGTTGTCTCGGAAATTCGTGACTGGCACAACGAGTGCCGGGATCTGTTCATCGAGGAAGCAAAGGTCGAGACCCAGCCGGGGTTCGATGAATGGCGGGAAGACCTCACCAGGATCGGGGCCCGGCTCAAGGCGGTCTCGGAGCTGAAAGCCGAGCCCGGCAGCGGCGGTCGAATTACCGTCACGGTGCGGGGCCTCGTCAAGAAGCCCGGCAAAATCTCCGGAACCGATCGGCTCCCGCTTCACTGGGCGATCAAGCAGGCGGGCGGTCCCGTCGGGAGCGGGTCCTGGTCCAAAGTCTATCTCTACCGCAACGGCGACCGGATCGGCTACAATCTGATGAGCCGGGAGTACCGAGGCGTTGATCTCCGGCCAGGAGACATGGTCGTGGTTGAGCCGGAGACCTTTTACTGGAACGAACCTTTTGCGCGAGACACGCGTCCCGATGATCCGTTTGGTGGCCCGACACCGCTCGCATTGGGAGGGGTCGATCTCTCCACGGGGCCTGCCGTTTTCGAGAAGGGGGCGCCTTCCAAGATGACGGTCGTCCCCCTGCCACGAGACTTCATGTCGAACGGGGTGAACCCGAATCGATCGCCCCTCGAGCTGACGTCTCCGCCAGAAGCTCCCGCAGTCGATGAAGCCGTGGAACTGGTCCCTCCGGACGAGCCCGGACCATTCCCACCGCTCTCTCCGGACGAAGCTGTCGCGAGACTCGCTGCATCGGAAGACGGGATGCTGCGCGAGACCTACGGGTACCTGCGCCTCAGCGGGCAGCTCGATGAAGACGAGACTCTCGTGGAGGTCGCGCGCCACTTTCACGAGCAAGGCGATGGGGCCATGGCCTATCGAATTCTTTCCAACCTCGCGGAGAAGGCCTCGAACCTCGACGCGGGCCTGCGAGGGGTGGCCTATTGGCTTCTCGACTTCGGTGACACGCCTGCGGCGCTCCAGCTCCTGCAGCGGCTCGCCGAGGCCGACCCCAGCGATCCCGTCCGGCAGTACGACTGCGCTTCCGCCATGCACTTCTCCGGCAACCCGGGCGGCGCCGTCGGCTTTTTCGAGAAGACGGTTCGTGCCTCCGCGAACTCGGGCAGCCGCAGTCTCGTTTCGCTGGCTATGACGGATCTTGGGATGGAGGCCGAAGCCCTCGACAAAGAGTGGCTTGCCACCGAGATGGAATCCTCCCTTCGAGTTCTCGTTCTGGCGAGCGGCGGGCAGCATCGTCTCGCAATGAAGGAACCCTTCTCCTTCGTCCAGTCGGCAATGGAAGGTGGCAGCGTCAGCGAGTTCGGGGGGCGCGCATCCCCGTTCGGCTCCGTGCTCGAGTACGAAGTTCGACGGGCGATGCCGGGCTCCTACGCCGTGACCTGCCGGTTCCCTCACTCCGCGCTGCCCGTCGAGCCGATCACGGTGCGAGCCCTGTTTGTCGAACGCCGACCCGGCGAGCCCGACCGGGTCACCGTGCACACCGGGCTCATGAAGGACGGAAAAATCGAGTTCCCCGCGATCGAGTTCCTTCTTCCCGAACCCGAGGAAAATCTGGAAGACGAGCCGGGGCTTGAACCCGAACCCAGCCCGGCATCGGATCCCGAGGTTGAGAACGACGAGCCCGCCGAAGGAGACGAGCGCTGAGCTCTACGCGACGAGACTGCTGCCCGTCTCTTCACCCGAAGGGGCGAGGAAGCCGTGCTCGACGAGGAAGCGATCCACCTCGTGCATGGTTCCCTCGTACATCTCCATCGAGACGTTGAAGTTGTAGAAGGTATGACCCTGACCCTCGTAGCGGACCAGTTCGCAGGGGTTCTTCTTGCGGCGCATGCGACGCGCGAAGATCTCCGATCCCCGGATGGGAACGAGCTGGTCGGCGCCTCCATGCAGAATGATGGCTGGCGGCCCAAGCTTGCTGACGTTGCGAAGCGGATCGATGGCCTTTGCCAGCTTGGGGTCGGCGAACCGGTCGAGGCCGGCTCCCTTCTTGGAAAGATCGAGGATCGGGCTGAACAGGATGAGCGCATCCGGGCGGCAGGAAACCGCAGTGTCCTCGCCGGGGTCATCGATGGAGGAAAGAAAAGCCGCGCCCACGGGCAGAGTGGCGCCCCCCGCCCCACCAGCTCCGGCGACACGGTTGGGATCGACTCGGAGCGCCTCGGCATTCATCCGTACCCAGCGAAAGGCGGAGCGGGCATCCGCAATGGAGTCCGTCGGCGAGGCGCCTTTATTCCGACCGGAGACGCGGTACTCGACGGCCATCGCGACCATTCCCCGTGCGGCGAGCAGGGCGCAATGGGGAGCAAACTGTCCGATGGCTCCGTTGTCCCAGAAGCTGCTGAAGAAAAAGAGGACCGCAGGACGGGCGGGACGATCAGCGGGATCGGAGGGCGTTTCGCCATCTTCCTCGGGCTCAAAGAGATAGAGGTAAAGGTCCTCTCCGCCGATCGTCTTGTAGGGGACCTTCTGCGCCCCCTCGAGGAGTTGGGCATTTGGCTGCCCCCCCCTGCTGGGACGCGGCGCTTCAGGGATCTTGCCTTCGTCGGATGCCATGCGTGAAATCGGTCGGCCAACATCCCTGATCAGACCTCGGCGGCAAGCAGAGAATCATCCTCGTTTTCCCCTCCCACCAAGGGCTCGAATCGGCTATGAGTTCACCATGCGCATCCTCCTTCTTGTCCTGCTCGCAGCCACGGCAACGACGATCCTTGCACCCCCTGCCGAAGCCCAGCGCTTCGATCCGCGCCTGCGGAGGGAAGTCGAAAAAGTCTACTCCGACTGGCGAAAGGCGCTGATCGGAAAAGATTACCAGGCGTGGCAGGCCCACACCTCAAAGTTCCGGCAGATGCAGGTGCGAAACGAGATCGTCTCTCAGAAGCAGCCGTTTCCCGTGGCCCTGTTCGAGATCCCGATGGCGCCGCCTTCCCTCGTGACCCTCAAGTTCGTCGACCTCAAGATCAAGGGGGATATCGCCCACGCCTGCTACTTCGGGAAGATCGACTTCAATCTTGGAATCCCCAACATCCCCGACAACCTGCTTCTGCTGAAATACGCGCGTGAGGATGGAGTCTGGAAATACAACAACGCCCAGTTCTTCAATCTCGACGGCCAAGACGCCCTGCGCGCAAGCCTGCGCACGGGCAACTACGGATTCCTCAAGCGACCTGAGTTCGATCTCCCCGACGAGGTGCCTGCGATCCCGGCAGCCGTCGCGAAGCCGGACTACGTCGGCCAGATCCATCTGCTGGCGATCGGCTGCAAGGCGAGCGTGATCACCGATGGTCGAGTGGCACTCGAGGCCGCCGACACCCAGACTTCGGAACTGATCATTGGTGGTCTCAAGGCGGGGCCCAACTCCGTAAAGATCGAGGTGACCCCGCTCGAAGGAGTCGACGACACGGACATCCAGCTCGGCGTCGTGATCTATGCCTACCCCGACGACCGGACCAAGCGACCGGTCGAGGTCTATCGCCACGAGCCAAAGGTCATCGAGGCCGCCCACGAGGAACGCTTTCTCGTCGACGCTGACAAATTGCGATGAAGACTCCCCGTGGCCGGCTTGCCCTCGCCTTCCTGATCGCGGGGCTCCTGCCGACGCTCGCCGTCGCCGAGCCGAAAGAGCTTCCCCGCTCGATCTCGAAAGCGAGTGCGCAGCTCGCGGTCGTGGATCTCGAGGGAAAGGAGTGCCGCCCGCTGCAACTACCTTTAGCGGACAAGCTGACCGTTCTCGTGTTCACCACGGTCGACTGCCCGGTGGCCAATGCCTATCATCCCGCGTTGCGCCGGATCGCGAACGAGTACAAGGCCAAGGGGGTGCACTTCTTCCTGGTGCAGGTCGATCCGACCGTGGACCGCGAAGCCGCCACGCGGCATCGGGCGGACTACGGGATCACGATGCGCACCGTTCTGGATCCGCAACACGCTCTGGTCCGGGCGGCGGGCGCTGCGATCACACCCGAAGCTGTCGTCATCGATCACGAAGGGCGCATTCGCTACCGGGGGCGCATCGACGACTGGTATCATCGGCTGGGGACAAGGCGGGCCGCGCCTCGGACCCACGACCTGCGCGACGCGCTCGACGCGCTCCTTGCCGGAGAAGCCCCCGCCCTGACGCAGACTGAGGCGATCGGCTGCTGGATCGCCGACTTTCTTCCTCCCGACGCGGGAGCAGGCTCGGCTGAGGGCGCGCCTACCGAGCCGGGACCATCTGCAGCAGCCCCGCCGCATCCCGCTCAGGATAGGTAACAGGCCGAGGCGCGCCACCCGATGCCGCAGCAATCTCGCCGTTCGCCGACATTCTCAGGTTCATGCCTGGTCCGAGACGGGTCCAGCCGATAGGGGTTCCCTCGCGATCGTACTCGTAGACGTCGCGCCAGGCCTTGCGGGTCGTGAGGGTGGGATCGACGTAGTTGTCGGCGGCGGGATAGCGGAGAAAATCGGGAAACGCGACACGGCCGAGAATCTCAAGATTCAGCCGCCTCAGATGATGGACGTCGTTGGCCGCGATCGCTCCGCCGCGCGCGACGATCTGATAGCGACCGCCGCCGACCTTTTGAATCACTCTTAGCGAAGCGAGCTGAGCGAGCCGCTGGTTCATCCGGTTCGGGGGACGCCGTTTCGCCGCCGCCTCGATTGCGACGGGATCGCGGAAGTAGAGCTGCGGATCTTCAAGAAGAACCGTGACGGCCACGCGTACCACGGGATCGATTTCAGCAAGAGGAGTCTTCATCGCTTCAAGCACGGGTGTGAGGGCCGCGAGTCGCTCCTTGCGCCTCGCGTCCGCTGCCTCGAACGCCGCGGCCCGAACCTGATGCCGCTTCGCCAGTTCTTCCTTCGTCTCCGGCCCAGCCTCTCGGAGCTGCCGCGCCGAGAGACCCAGCTCAGCTCTCATCTGCTTGTCCTCGGCAGCGACGGCAGCTCGTTCTGCGACGACGTGATCGTGGTCGGACAGAATTCGCTGACGAACCGCGACCAGCTGCTGGGCCTGCGATGCGCTGACAGCACTCCGCATAAGTGGTGAGAAGACGGGATCGAGATCTCGTTCGAAGTGCTCGAGGAAGGGCACGTAACGCAGCGGATCGAGCCCGGGAAAACCCGGCTCCCGAGCGCAGGCCTGGTAGAAGATCTCCCGCAGCCGACCTCCCTCGCCGTAGATCCGGTCCTCGTTCGCGAGGCTGTACGAGCAGACAAAGGCCGGCGAGGACCAGCTGGTGCCGTCGTGAACGAAGACGCCGACGTCGACGCGGTTGGAATGGAGCGCGCCGGGCTCGTCCGAGATCGGCGCGCGCGAATGATATCCGATCGTGATTTCGGCCGAGCCCCCGTCCTCGGCCGTCTTGATCAGCACCTGCCGGGAATCACCGCGAAGAACGATCCAACGATAGGTGAGCCGGTTCGCCCGGACCCCGAAACTGCGACGGGCGGAGACCTCGATTTTGCGAAACGACTTCGTGCTTCGGAAAAGTCGCGCGATGCAGACGGGGCCATCGGCAAGCACCTCGTCCGCGCCGGACAGCTCGAAGAAGTCCTGACCGGAAATAGCGCGGTCTTCCCTGACCACCTCGATATGGATCATCGGCGGAATCGTGTTCGGAGTCATCGCGTGCGCCGCTTTCATCATCGCGAGTTCGTCGATGAGCGCAGGGTCGAATGCGGTGGGATGGGCCGCTCCGGTGAAGTAGCCCTCCTCGCCGGCAGCGACGGTTGGCCGGTAGGTCTTGCGGAACAGGGCCTGAACGGTGGGCGCGAGCAGACCTCGCTTTCGCAGCTCGGCAAAGACCTCCGGCGAAAAGGAAGCCATGGTGCGGAGGAAGGCACTCACGACAGCGCGGTCCGATCCCGAGGAACCTTGGGTGACGACGAGGCACGGGGAGTTCACGGGGAATAGATCTCCATATCCCGGAGTGCCATTCAGACCGGGATCATGATCGCGATGCTCCGGATAGACGTAGACGTTGGCGCCGACGTATTGCCCGAGCAGGAAGGCACTGCCCTGCTTCATCGACAGCATGCGCCGTCCTAGGCTGCCACCCTGGAGCACCCCTCCCGCCATCGAGCAGTTGCCGACGACGGGCATGGGATAGACGCGTGGCGGCGGGCCGGGGACCACCTTGTCCTTGCCGTCGGCAGGACCGAGCGCAGCGAGGCCGGGGAACTGTGGCAGCCCAATCTGGGAATGACCACCGTCCCTGTTGTCGTAGCGAAGATCGGCGAAGCCCACCGCCGAGCCTTCCTTGATCCACGACTGAAGGAGGGTCTGCGGATTCTCCTGGGCGTGAACTCTCCTCGACCCCGCGAGCAGGGAAACGGTGAGAAAAAGGATAAAGGAAGTTCTAATCACGGATCACCTGAGTCATGCGGGCCCACTCCTCCCACCGCGCCGCCATCTTTTCAACACGCTCGGGATGGGCCTCGGCGAGGTTGTTGGTCTCTGTCCCGTCGAGACCAAGGTCGTAGAGTTCCCACCCCGTCTTCCTGTCATCCCAGACAAGCTTCCAGTCCCCCATGCGGACGGCCTTTGTCTTGCTCCAGTTCCAGAACAGCGCGGTATGGGCTTCGCGGGCCTCGCCGTCGAAAATCGGCACGAGACTCAGGCCTTCGACGGGGATGACCATCTCGCCGCCGCGCTCGGCCGGGTAGCTTCCCTCCCCCATCTCGAGGAAGGTGGGCAGGAAGTCGATGACGTGACCGACCTCTGCGGTGATTGATCCTGGATCAATTTTCCCGGGCCACCGCGCCACGAGCGGAGTGCGGCAGCCGCCCTCGTGGGATCGAGACTTGTAGCGGCGGAAGGGCGAGTTCTGAGCGTAGGCCCAGGAGGGACCGACATGGCTGTAGAACTCCTTCGGCCCCGGCACCTGCTCGGGGGTCTCTCCGCCCGGCTGCTCGGCGCAGGAACCGTTGTCGGAAAGAAAAAGCACCAGCGTGTTGTCGGCGATGCCAAGTTCGTCGAGCACGTCGAGCACTTTGCCGATGCCCTGGTCCATGCTGTCGATCATCGCGGCATAGGTCTCCATGCGCAGGGTCTGCCACTCCTTGTGCTTCGCCTTCTCCCAGGGCTCGACCTCGGGGTCGGCGGCGGGGCGCTTCCAGGCAGGATCGACAAGACCGAGTTCGACCGCCTTTGCGTGGCGTCGTTCCGCGAGCACCTCCCAGCCTTCGTCGTAGACGCCGTCGTACTTGGCAATGTCCGCGGGCCGCGCGTGGATCGGATAATGGGGCGCCGTGTGAGCGATGTAGTGAAGAAACGGCTGACCTGACCTTGCGTGCCGACGAATCGTCTCCACCGCGTGATCCGAGAAGGCATCGGTCGCGTAGAAGTCGTCGGGGAACTCGGTGACGTACTCGTCGTTGTGGCCGAAAACTCGAACCCTGCCGCCCTTGAACCTGGGATCAGGCTGGGAGGGATCGAAGAAGTTGCAGCAACCGTCCCAGAGCCCGTAAGCCTCCTCGAAGCCGCGGTCGAAAGGACGCTCGCCCGGCTTTCCTCCGTTGTGCCACTTCCCACTGAGGCCGGTGGCATACCCGCAGTCGAGCATCGCCTCGCCGATCGTCACCATGTCCTTGCGCAGCAATTCGGAGATGCCGCGTCCGCCGTTCCGAGGGTAGAGACCGGTGAGAAGCGAGGCGCGCGTCGTCGTGCATTTGGCGTTGTTGTAGAACTGGGTGAAGCGAAGCCCTTCGGCGGCGAGGCGGTCGATGTTCGGGGTCGCGATCTCACTGCCGTAGCAGCCAATGTCGGACCAGCCCATGTCGTCGGCCATGATGAGGACGATGTTGGGCCGATCGGAGGCGCGCGCGGCAGCGGCGAAAAACGCCGTGAAAAAGAGCAGGCGGATTGAGCTTCGCAGAATGGTGTTCATGGTGAATGCAGGCCCTCCCAAGCAGACCGTACTCCAGCGCGAAGAACAATCCCGAAAGAAGATCAGTTCGGTGGGACTAGACCTCGATGATCCATCACCCGTCTCATGAATCCGCTCCACTGCCTCGCCCTTGCGCTCTCGTTCTGCTCGCTCGCACTCTCCACGAGTTCCGCCGAGCAGCCGCAGCCACAGCTGCGACTTGTGGGTGACGCGGGCAGCCCGCAGGCGGTCTATCTGATCACCTTCGACACGCCGATGGTGGATGAGGATGCCATCGGCACGGAGACGAAGCGGATCCCCTACCGGATCGAGCCTCGCCTGCAGACGGCCTTCACCTGGCGATCGCAGCGCAGCGGAGAAATCCGCATCACCGAGACACCCCACCAGAGCATGAACTACCGGGTTCTCGCTGCGGGCGGAATGAGGGATCTAGCCGGGGACCGTCAGACACCCGGCGAGTTCGGGACCATTCAGATGCCGGCCCCGAAGCTTCTTCACCGTCGGTACTCCGGCACGACCCGCATGCCGGCGTTCCTGCTGCAGTTCGACGCGCCGGTGACCGCCTCGGCGGCGGCGGAGGCCTTCCGGTTCGAGTCCGCATCGGGGCTTCATCTCAAGGCGAAGGGCCGAACGGCGACGAGGCAGGACTTCGAGGCGCACCGGGTCACCGCTCCGGCTCCCACCTGGGAGGAAACCTGGGCTGGAAAGACATCAAAGGTGGGCAGGAAACGGGCCTCCGCTCTGATCCTGGAACCCGTTCGGCTCCTGCCCCCGGTTGGCAGGTGGAATCTTGTCCAGGCAGCGGACCTCAAGACCAAGTCCGGTCACCCCGCCGTGCAGGTCGAGAACGGACTGCGCCCCGTCCGCCTCGCCGAGATCCTCCGCCCCAAAGTCCGAGACGTCCGGCCCTACAACCCCTTCGATGCCGGACTCCAGATCATCGTCGACTTCACCAAGGGGCTCGATTCCTCCGTGGAGGCCGAAGCCATGGCGGCGGCGGTGCGGGTGACCCCCGAAATCGCCAATCAGAAGATCATCTTTCGCGGTGGAGGACTCGCCATTCGAGGCGACTTCGAATATGACGAGCCCTATCAGGTCATTCTCGGGCCAGGGCTGCGCGCTCGAGACGGAACCGAACTCGGCTTCACCGTATCCCGCACCGTCACCTTTCGGCCCAACTCCGGCTACCTCGCGCTGCCTGCCTTCGAGAAGACCCAGGCCAGCGCCGGCGCCCGCAAGTTCCGCACCGTCTCCGCAAACCTCGAGCAGGTGCGCATCCGGGTGAAGAGCATTCCCGCCGCAGAACTCGTCGACGCCCTCGCCGCCTACCGTCTCTATCAGCGCACGGACAAGGACAGTGGAGCACGTCAGTTCGTGGACTTCGAAGCGATCCCCGGAAAACTGGTCCACGATGAGACACGCTCGACGACAGCCGCCATCGACCAGAGCGAAGCCATCGAGATGAACTGGACGGAGGTCCTCGGAGAAGAGACTCCAGCGGCTCTCTTCGTCTTCGCCGACGGGATCGAGCGCAGCGATCTCGGTCGCAACCCCGGCACCGTGGTCGCCGAGAGTCTCGTGCAGCTCACCGACCTCGGCCTCGTGTTCAAGCAGGGCATCCATGGTGATCTCGCCTACGGCTTCTCCATGCGGACGGGTCGGCCCGTCGAAGGGCTCGTGGTCACGCAGTTCAACGGGGACCGGAAAAAAATCGGCTCGGCCCGAACGGACGCAGACGGCATCGCACGGCTCGAGCACCTGCCCGATGCCCGCTGGGTGCTTGCTCGGAAAGGGGCCGACCAGCATGCCATCACGCTTGCCGACCGCGCCCAAAGCGTCCCGACCTGGCGGCTTGGTGTCCCTTACTCCGATCGCGGATTTGAGAAGGCCGAACGCCGCTCCTTCCTATTCACGGACCGACCCGTGTACCGGCCCGGAGACGTCGTGCACTTCAAGGGCTATACACGAATCCAGCAGGGGGAGGAGCTCCAGATGCCGCCCTCACCGTCGACCGTGAAAATGCTCCTCCGCGATCCGAAACGGAAGACGCTGCTGACCCGCGAACTCGCGATCAATGAGCACGGATCATTCGACCTCGATCTGCCAATATCGGGCGAGACCCTGGGCAGGCACGTCATCGAAATCCGGTTCCCCTCGGAGAATGGGATGGTGAGCAGATCGACTTCCGTTTCCTTCCTCGTCGAGGAATACCGCCCCAACAGCTTCGAGATCACGCTCGACGAGGCGGAGGCCCTGAAGGAAGGCGAGCGACTCTCCTTTCCCCTCGCCGCACGCTACTTCATGGGGCAGAACCTTTCCAAGGCGAAGCTCACCTGGAGCGCCTCTGTCGAACTGGTGCCGGTCCACGCAGCTGGCTTCGAGCAGTACCACTTCGGAGACTACGGAAGCGAGAGCGTGCGCTACTACGGCGGCAGCGAGTCCGAAATCTATCAGTCCGGAGAAGGAGAATTGGATCAGACGGGAATGGTGACGACGACCGTGCCGATTCCTGCCCCCGCAAAAGGGACGGCGGCTCCGCAGCGAATCCGCTTCTCAGCCGAGGTCACCGACGTCAATCAGCAGACGATCGCGGCCTCACGCACCGCCTACGTTCCCGGATCCAGCTTCTACCTCGGGCTGCGCAAGACCGACGGATTTGCGACAGCGGGCAAGGCCGTGGAGTTCGCCATGGTCGCGGTCGCCGAAGACGGATCCCCTCATCACTCGCCGGTCGATGCAGAACTGAAGATCGAAAAAATCGTGGTCAACGTCATCAAGGTCAAAGCCGCTGGTGGAGGAGTCACGCACCAGAACCTCGAAAGCCTCGTCTCGGTCCTCGAACAGCCGGTGAAGCTCAACAGCAAGGGCGCTCCGCCTGCCGCTGCCGCCTCCGCCACTGGCTCCTTCGTGCCGGCAGAGGCGGGCCGATACGTCGTCACACTGTCCGCGACGGATGCCGAAGGCCGGCCCGTCCGCACGCGGAGTGAATTCTGGTGCTACGGCGGCTCGGGCTGGTCCTGGCAGTACCGCGACGGATCGCAGATCAACCTCCGCCCCGACAAGGATAGCTACGCACCCGGCGAGGTGGCGCGGATCGCCGTGGAGACACCCATCGCGGGGCACGCCCTCGTCACTCTGGAGCGAAGCGGGATCTCACGGTCCTTTACCCAGCAGATCTCGCCGGAGCAGCCACTCATCGAAATCCCGGTGACCGAGGCCGATAGCCCCAACGTCTTCGTATCCGTCGTCCTGATTCGTGGATCGAAAGACTCTGCGGCCCGTTTCCCCAGAACCGACTCCCGCGTCGGCGCCTGCCAGCTCAGGGTGAAGGGAAACCCCAGCCTGAAAGTCACCGTCTCCTCCTCTGCCTCTCGCGTGCTTCCTAAAGACCCCGTGGAGGTGGTAGCCGAGGTCACGGACGCGGACGGCAAAGCCCTCTCCGGCGCCGAGGTCGTGCTCTACGCGGTGGATGAAGGCGTGCTAAGCCTGACCGGATCAGAGACCCCGGATCCCGCCTCGGTGATGCACCGGCCTCACCTTCTCGCGACCAAGACCCAGCTGAGTGTACTCGACCTTTTCGAGGAGGACCCCTCTCGCCAGATGGTCGGGAACAAGGGGATTCTCGTCGGGGGTGGCGGGGAAGACTCGGAGGACCCGGCCGGCTTCGACCCGAGTCAACTGCGCGAGGACTTCAAGGCCTGTGCTCTTTGGGAGGCGAATCTGATCACCGATGCGAATGGCAGGGTGAAGACCTCCTTCAAGGCACCCGACAACCTGACCCGCTTTCGAATCATTGCCGTCGCGGCTGCCGGCCCAGCCGGATTCGCCAGCGCTGAAGGCGAGGTCACGGTCCACAAGCCGCTCATGGTCGAACCGGCCGTCCCCCGCTTCGGCAACCTCGGCGACGAAGTCATTCTCTCGGCGATCCTCCACAACACCTCGAAGCACGCTGGCGAATTCATGGTCCGGCTCGAACTCGACGAGACCGCCGCCTTTGTCGGTCGCGAAGAGAAGGGCCGGGTCCGCCCCGTCGTGGACACACCGCTGTCCGCCGACCCCAGCCGCACCCGCCGCATGCATCTCAAGGCAGGAGAGACGCATTCCGTTTCCTGGCCCGTGCGTTTCATCCACGAGGGCGAGGCCGAATGGCTCTGGTCGGCTGAGGCCCTGGACCTGGAGCCGGGCAGCCGACTCGCTCGGGAGTTGAAGGACCAGGTTCAGAGCGGACTGACCGTGCATCTTCCCGTCCCCCGCTTTCGCGAAGTGCACTTCGCCAAGTTGGAGAACGATCAGGACGTCACCGAACTCATGCGCAGCCTCAACCCAGAGATTCTCGAGGGTGAGGGGCTGCTCCGAATCGAGCTCGCGAATACCCGTCTCCTCGAAGGAGCCGAGGCCCTCGGGCAAATCCTGAGATACCCCTACGGCTGCGCCGAACAGTCCACCAGTTCGACGATGCCCTGGCTTGAGATGAGCCGCTTCGCCCCCGCTCTCCCAGCGCTCCAGGGTCGCTTCGAAGAACGCGATGCGTCAATTCGAGCCGGGGTCGGACGCCTGCTCAGCATGCAGACCCGCGACGGCGGACTCGGCTACTGGCCGGGGGCAACGACAACGAACCCATGGGCCACAGCCTACGGCGGTCTCGGACTGGTGCGCGCCAGCGAGGAAGGCGAGTTCGTCCCGCGAGAGACGCTCAAGGCGATCCTCGACGCTCTCGCGCGGCAGGTCAGAGCCAGCAGCGACAAGAGCTCCTATCACCATCGGTCCGACCGCACCCTTGGCCTCTACGTGCTCGCCCGCGCAGGACGTCCCGACCGAGGCACGCAGAACCGACTCTATCAGGACCGGGACAGCCTCGGCCCGATCGAGCGAAGTTTTCTTGCCATGGCGATGAGCCGAAGCGGATCGAATGCCGAAGTCACCCTGCCCCTGTTGGTGAATCCCGAGAATGCAGTCTCGGAACGCCACTGGGTCGGCGACCGCTACCGCAAGGCCGTGCAGTCGCTGGCGCTCTCCACCATCGCTCCCGAGTCCCCCGAAGCGGTGAAAGCCATCGATACTCTGGTGGAATCGCGAAACGCCCGAGGGCACTGGGGAAGCACCTACTGCAACGCGTGGGCGCTGTTTGCCCTCGCCGAGGCGAGCCTGCATGAACGCGCGATGCCCAGCAAAGGCGAATTCACCTGGCAGGAGGACCGACTCCCCTACTCCCTTCGGCCGAACCATGCTGGGAGCGCGGCTCTCGAGATCGACTTCCAGAAACGCGAAATCGCTCCCCAGCTTACGATCACCCCCGACGCGCCGATCTACGCGCGGGTGGAACTGGAGGGACGACCTCGAATCCGGCCCATGCCGGCGCGGAGCCAAGGCTGCTCGGTGCAGCGCACCTACGAGGAACTGCATCCCGACGGCAGTACGAGCAAAGCCGACCAGCTCGAGATCGGCGACCTCGTGCTCGTCACCCTCCACGTCGATTGCTCGCGAGGTGACCGGTATCTCGTCCTGGATGATCCTCTCCCCGCGATTCTCGAAGCCGTGAACCCCGAGTTCGAGACCTCTGCAGCCCCCGGACAGTTCGACAAAACCACCGGCCGCTCCCGGTGGTCCTCGGACCGTCGCGAGATGCGGGACGAGCGAGTCCTGTTTTTCCGCAACTACCTTCCTGCCGGCGGAGAATTCCAAACCCGCTACCTCGCGAGAGTCGTCAGCGAAGGCGCGGCCACCGCTCCCCCCGCGAAGCTGGAGGCGATGTACGACCCCGGTTTCTTCGGCTCCTGTGCCAGCTCGATTCTCCGCGCGGGCGCAGACCCGGTCGCTCGCGAGAAGAAGGTCGCTGTACACGGCAGTCGGTAGTTTGCCCATCTCCTCAATATAAGCCATGCAACCCCGATGCCTCGCAAAGTGATCCTCTGGCCCCACAGGGCAAAGTCCGAATTACCTGGCTGGGGATCCCTCTTCGGGAACGGCTTCTGCAACTGCCTCTTCCCGCATGGCCGGGCTTTCGCAAGTCACGAGCGACTCCGTCGGAAGGGAATCCATGCCCGTCTCGTGACACCCGTCTTCTGCCGGGTCTTCTTCTTCTCTGGGGAGGGTCTCGCCCACTCGCGGGAACTCCGCGAAAGCGGAGCCAGTCAGGCACTTGAATACGGACAGTTTCAGCGCTGGCAGGCAAGGCGCTCCGACCTTCTCGAAGTCATGCCTCACCCCTCGATCCGACCCGAACGAAGTCTCGATCAGGACTCCCCGCCGCACGGCATCTGCTCCTTTCGACGCACCGGTCAGTTTTTTCAGGATGTCATCGGACACGAGCAACGCATCCGTGACGAGATCCGCGACCTCCTCCGCTGGGATGAACTTCCCGCCGAGGGTGGTCAACCCATCGCCGTTCCCATCCGCAGGGGTGACTTCGTCAGCTATGACATATCCTCCGAAGCCGCTGCCAACGCCCTCGGAACCGTTGATGACTATCGCGAGTCGGTGGCTGCCGCTCGTAAGTCACTGGGCGACCCCGAAAGTGGAGTCAACGTCTCCTCCGACAGCCCTAATGACCCCTTCGTACAGGAGTTCTGCGAGGAAGTAGGCGGCACCATCATCGGTGATCCTGCCCCCTTTGCCTCCCTGCGCCTCATGGGAGAGTCCTCAATCCTCGTGGCCAGCTGCTCCACCTTCTCCGCGTGGGCTGGCTTTCTTTCCAACGTTCCGACCATCTTCCAAAGGGACTACGATTGGCTTGGCATTCCTGAGGAGCCGACCGCGGAAGCCTGGGTTCGAGGCTCGGCAGAAAGAGTGCTCGCATGACGTGCCTGTCCTTTCTCCGCCAACGATGGCGCCGGATCCTGACCTTAGGCGCCTTGGCAGGGGTACTCGTCTTCCTCGTCTGCTGGTTTGTACTGCCCTGGGCCTTCCCATTGCCCGCCCTTCTTCGCGAGGACGCCCCGGAGGGCGTCGTCTTTCTCGATCGCAATGGCGAGTCCCTCCGACTCGTCCCCGTCGACGGCCACCGATCTCTCGAGCCGGTCACTTACGAAGAACTGCCCGGCGCCTTGAAAAAGGCGATCGTCGCGGTCGAGGACCAGCGCTTCTGGGAACACTCCGGCCTCGACTTCCTTGGCATCGGACGCGCCACCATCGACAACTGGCAAGCGGGTCGAGTCGTCTCCGGTGCATCCACCATTTCCCAGCAACTGATCAAAATCGGCCACCCGACCCCGAGACCGCCTCGCACCATCGGCACCAAGATCCGCGAGGGGCTCATCACTCGCCGCCTCGAGATGAGCTGGTCCAAGGAAGAAATCCTCACGGCCTACTTCAACCGGGTCGAGTTCGGCAACCAGTTCACCGGAGTCCGAGTCGCCGCCCGCGGGTATTTCGGAAAAAGCCTCGCTGACCTGAGCCCGGGAGAATGCGCCCTCCTCGCCGGCCTTCCCCAGTCGCCGTCCCGACTCGACCCCGTCCGTAACCCGTGGAACGCAAGGGAGCGACGCGACCATGTCCTGGCACGCATGACAGACGAGGGCCTGCTCGACGAGGTCGGGCACCGACTTGCCAAGGCCGAGACCGTGCAGCTTCCCTTCACCCGGGGTGGCTTCCAAGCCGCCCATGCCGTCGATCAGCTTCTCCGTGATCAGACCGGTCCCGGTCCCGGTACGATCATGACCACCCTCGACCTGGATCTGCAGCGACTGGCCGAAGAGGTCGTCGCCCGGCACCTCGATCCTCTGCGAAGCCGCAACGGCAGCCAGGGTGCCGTCGTCATTCTCGACAACCGGACCGGGCACGTCCTCGCGCTCGTCGGTTCGGGCGACTACGACGACCCGAAGGGAGGCCAGATCAACGGAGCGTGGGTTCCGCACCCTGCGGGATCGACTCTCAAGCCATTCACCTACCTGCTTGCCCTGGAAAAAGGCTGGCGAGCCTCGGACCTCCTCGGGGATCTGCCGCAGAGCTTCTCGACCGCAAGCGGGCTCTACCAGCCCGTGAACTACGACCGCCGCTTCCACGGGCCCGTCACGCTCCGTGACGCCCTGGCCGGATCCCTCAACGTCAGCGCCGTCACCCTTCTGAATGAGATCGGCGGCGCAGAAGCCCTCCACGCGGCGATGCAGGACCTCGGCTTCACCAGCCTCGATGAGCAACCGGCTCACTACGGCCTCGGTCTCACCCTCGGCAACGCGGGCGTCCGCCTCCTCGAACTCGCCAATGCCTACGCCACCATCGCCCGCGGCGGCCGCTGGGAGCCATGGCGTCTGTCGATGGCTGCTGAAGTGACGACGGAAACCGGCGAGTCCCGCCAGGTCTTCGACCCGCGAGCCTGCTGGCTGGTAAGCGATATCCTCTCCGACAACCGAGCGCGGACGACCAGCTTTGGGACCCATTCTCCCCTTCGGCTCTCCGATCCGGTGGCCGTCAAGACGGGCACCAGTTCCGACTTTCGCGACAACTGGACCGTCGGCTTCGACCCCCGTTACACCATCGCCGTGTGGGTGGGCAATTTCGACAACGAACCCATGCGCGACGTCTCCGGGGTGAGCGGAGCCGCTCCCATCTTTCGCTCTCTGTTCGAAGAACTTCGCCGGCGTGAGTCGCCCACCTGGTTCACCCGCCCGCCCGGAATTGCGACCGGTTGGATCGATTCCCGCACCGGAAAAATACTCACTGCGCAGCTCAGGGATGAACTTCCCGTGGACCTGACCCGCGAAGAGTCCTTCCTCGTGGAAAATCCGCCTCCCGCTGCCCAAGCGGATGACTACGACCGCGACGGCAGAGCTCTCCTCGATCAGCGCTACCAGTCCTGGCTCGGCAGCGCCGACAACGCGCACGGTCAGAGTCTCGCGATCCGTACCACCAGCGAGCCGACCACCAGCTCTTCCAGCGCGACCCGAAGCCCCGGTCGGGGCGGGCACGACGTCTTCGAATCTCCGTCTCCCGGATCCCACTACTATCTCGACCCCGACCTCCCCGACTCCGGGCGCAACCTCCCGCTGCGAATGCTGCCCCCCTCTCAGTCAAGCCGTTGGGAATCGTCCACGCTCGTGGTGAAGGACGGATTCGTGATCCTCGAACCCGGCTCCCACCTTCTCCGCGCCCGGGACCAGGCCGGTCAGTGGCACGAGATCGAGTTCACCGTCGAAGAGCTCTAGGCTGCTGGACCTGTGAACCATCGACCCGCCAGCCATTGAAACTACTCCTCCCCCATCTTCCGTAGATATTCCCACGCGTAGATTCCGGTCGAGTGGCCGTCGCTGAACTCGAACCGCAGCGCGTAGCTGCCGACCGCGTGCCAGCCTGTCACCGTGACCTCCGAAAAATCCCCGCTGCCGTCGCCGCCGCCGATCTTCTTCCCCAGCAGATCCGTCTCGCCCATGTTCTCCGCACTCGGGGACAAGGCGCGCAGCTTCTCCATGGTGACATAGGTCTCGGTCCCATCATTCCACTTGATGGCGACCTCGGATCCGATGCAGGTGACGTTTTCGAGCTGAAGCATGCCGGACGATAGCAGGGAAATCTTTGCCCGCATGGATTGACGACCAACCGTCGCTTCCGCTTCACTGGTGCATCTTGAAGACCACGACCCAGCGCCGCACCTTTCTCCGTCAGGGCCTCGCCGGAGGGGCCGCTCTCGGCCTCGGACCTCACCTGATCGGACAAACGCCGAAGTCAGGCAGAAAATACCGCACCGCCCTCATCGGATCCGGCTGGTGGGGGATGAACATCCTGCGTGTCGCCCTCGCGGACGGACGCTGCGACGTCGTCGCCCTCTGCGACGTCGATGCCGATGCTCTCGAGATCTCCGGTGACGAAATCGAGAGTCTCACCGGCAAGGCTCCCGCTCTCTTTGCAAGCCACGAAGAACTCCTCGTGAAGGCCGAGGCCGAGGTCGTGATCATCTCGACCCCCGACCACTGGCATGCGCTCCAGACCATCGACGCCGTCCGCGCCGGCGCCCACGTCTTCGTCGAGAAACCCACCGGCCACACCGTCGGTGAGAGCCGCGCCATGGTCACCGCCGCGCGCGACGCCGGCCGGGTCGTGCAGGTCGGCCTCCACCGCCGCATCGGTCCTCACCACGTCTCGGGGCAGCAATTTCTCAAATCCGGAAAAGTCGGCGACATCGGCATGGTGAAGAGCTTTGTCACCGGCGGCGGCGGCACCGAGTCTCCGACCCCCAACGCCGAGCCGCCCAAGGGCCTCGACTGGGACCGCTACTGCGGCCCCGCCCCGCTCCGCCCCTTCAACCGGAAGATCCATCCAGGCGGGTTCCGCAACTTTCTCGACTTCGCCAACGGCACCCTTGGCGACTGGGGCGTGCATTGGCTCGATCAGGTCCTCCTCTGGACCGACGAGAAATACCCGAAGAAGGTCTTCTCTCACGGAGGCCGCCCGGTTCGCGGCGAAGCCATCCTCAACGCCAGGGAGCAGACCAGCGACGCCCCGGACCATCAGGTCGCCGTCTATGAATTCGAGGATTTCACGGCGACCTGGGAGCACCGGCGGTTCGGCGGGGACGGCTCGGAGAAGAGCAAGTTCGGCTGCTACTTCTACGGCAGCAAAGGCACCTTCCACATGGGCTGGCGCGACGGCTGGACCTTCTACCCGACAAAGGGGGAGCCCATCCACGAGGAAGCAAAGTTCGACAACCAGAAGGACGGCCACAACCTCCCTCCCCTCTGGGCCGACTTCCTCGACGCCATCGAGGAAAAGCGTCTCCCGGTCGCCGACATCGAAGCCGCCCATCTCTCCAGCAACCTCAGCATGCTGGGGATGGTCAGCTACAAGGTGGGCCGAAGCATCGAATGGGACGGGGCCCAGGAGAAGATCCTCGGCGACGACGAGGCACACCGGCTCCTGCGCAGAGAGTACCGCGGGGACTGGGAGTACCCGGCGTAGAGGCCTTGAAGTGGAGAGCCTCGTGCTGCCCTGCGCCTCTATCTCTTCTTCGCTCAAAGTCCGACAGACGCCGAGGGCCAGGAAAGCTCCTCAACGGTGGCGAGCCCAGACACCAGCAAAGAGCCCCCCGCCGTTCTACTTCCTGCGACGACCTTTGGGAGGGCGACTTCCCCTGGACGTGCGTTTCGGCGAACTCTTCTGCTTCGAACCCGGCTCCTGCTTCGAGCGCGGTGCTTGTTTTGCGCGGGGCTTTTCCTTCGAGCGGGACACTTTCTTCGAATCAGTCCGCTGGGACGATCCTGATTGATCGCTCTTCCTGCCCTGGTCACTTTTCTTGCGTTTCGGGGGACTCTTCACGGGGAGAGGGCCGGTCTTCGAGGGCTCGACAGAAACCAATTCGAAATCAAGGCGGTGCAGTTCGGCATCAACCTTCGCAACCCGGACTTTCACGCGAATTCCCGATGCCAGAACCCGCTGCTCGCCTCCACGATTCCGACCGACGTACTCACGACGGCCCGGGTCGAAACGACCGAAATCATCGGGAAGATTCTGCGCGGGAATCAATCCGCGAAACAGCGTCTCGTCGAGTTCGACAAAGACTCCCATTCGCTGGGCCTCGCTGACCTTTGCCTCGAAGGCCCGGTTGGGATCCTTCTCGAGGATGGTCAGGAAGTACTCCATCTGCTTCATCTTCTGACTCTCGCGCTCGGCATCGGTCGAGACCCGCTCGGTTCCCGAGATATGACGTCCGACTTCCTGCATTCCGGCATAGTCCGGAGTGCGCACGCCTTTTTCAGGAAAGAGTACCCGGTGCACGATGAGATCGGCGTAGCGCCGGATCGGACTGGTGAAGTGAGTGTAGTCGGTAGTGGCAAGGCCGTAGTGCCCGAGAGGATCGGCCCGGTAGTCGGCCCGCTTCAGACTGCGAAGCAGTGCGACACTGATGGCGTCCTGCTCCATGAGTCCCTCGGCCGCCTCAAGAGCTTTTTGCACCTCCCGCCGTTGAGTGAGATCACCCGACTGAATGCCATACGCCGCAAGGAACTCCCGCATCTCCGCGAGCTTCTCGGGATCGGGATCCTCGTGGACCCGGTAGATCGCCGGTACGTTCCGCCGTTTCAGCTCGAGAGCGACGGCTTCGTTGGCGGCGAGCATGTATTCCTCGATGAGCTGGTGGGAAATGTCGTTCTCCGCCTTCGAGATGCCGACCGCTCGACCTCGATCGTCGAGAACGGCGCGCACTTCGGGAAATTCGAGAGCCAGTGCCCCCTTCTTGAAACGCGCCTTTCGGAGGATCGCCGCAAGGCGCCATGCTTCGTGCACCACCGCCACCCGGGGATCGTCCGACTCGGCGGCTTCCGGATCCTCGAGAATCGCGAGGGCTTCCTCATAGGTGTAACGCTTGGCGCTGCGGATCACCGCCTTCTCGAAGCGGGCTTTGATCCGCCTGCCTTTGGCATCGAAGGTCATCACGGCACACCGGGTCAGCCGGTCCTCATTCGGGACGAGGCTGCAGAGGCCGTTGCTGATCACCTCGGGAAGCATCGGCAGGACGCGGTCCGCGAGGTAGGTGCTGTTTCCGCGGGCGAAGGCCTCACGGTCCAGCGCGGTGCCGGGCTTCACGTAATGCGAGACGTCGGCAATGTGCACGCCCACCTCCCACGTCCCATCAGGCTGAGCCGTGACTGAGATCGCGTCATCGAAGTCCTTCGCGGTCTCGGGGTCGATCGTAATGACGAGGCGGTCTCTCCAGTCGACCCGTTCGCTGATCACGCTTTCCGGAATCTGAGCGGGAATCGCCTTGGCCTCGGCGACGACCTCCTCGGGGAAAGACGTCGCGAGTCCGAGACGGTGGACGATCGACATGATATCGACCCCCGGCGCGTCGGGAGCTCCGAGCACCTCGACGACTTTGCCCTTTGGGGGCTTGGTCTTGAATTTCCATTCATCGACGGCGACCAGCACCTTGTCGCCCTCCTCGGGTTCGGTGGGCGCTCCCTTGGCGGGGTTGGAACTTTTCTTGCGGCGTGCGGCTGGGCCTTCGGGGAGATCAACGGTCGGGGGGAGCCCGGCCCCCTCGATCTTGGCGTAGCGAAATTTTCCGGAACGGTGGTAGGTCCCGATCAGCGGACGCCCGGAACGATCCAGAACCTTGACAATTTTTCCACGGATGCCATTTCCGCCGCGAGCGGTACGACCCTTGCGCTGCATCCACTCGGGTTGCACGTCCGCCTCCAGGAGAACGGAGACCCGGTCTCCGGGAAGTGCATTCTTGGTGTCTCGGGAAAAGACCGGCACCGCACTGGTGGGATCGTCGCCTTCAGGGAGCACGGATCCCATGCCGCGTGAATCGAAGGTGAAAACTCCCTCGAGGGTGACACCTGCTTTTCGGGAGGAATCCTTCGAGGTCGAAGCCTTGGTCGATTTTCCGGATGAGGCCGATGATGACTTGGACTTGGACTCGGACTTGGACTTGGACTTCGATTTTTCCGGGTTTGAGCGATCGGGGCGACTCGGAGTTTTCTCAGGTGCTGGACCGGGGCGCTCCGATTTCACTCTCGACTTCTTGGGCTCCTGCTTTGCTTTCTTCGCCTCCCGCGAGTTGACTGAGGTCACCTTCGATTTCTGCTTCTGCTTCGGTTTCGGTTTCGGCTTCGCCGTCGATTTCAACTTCGACCTGGATGGGTTCTCTTTTGAGGAATCGGCACCAGGAGTCCATTCTTCCGGCTCCACCTCAGGCTCGATCCGAGCGGGCTGACTCGAAAGGCTCGGCCCCTTGGTCTTGCGTGACCCCTTCTCCGGCTCACCCCGCTTGGACTTCTGCTCACGGGGAGCTCGGTCTTTGGGAGCGGTTTGAGGGGTTGCGCCCTGTGTCACCGTGAGGCGTCCACGCTTGCCGTAGAAAACCTGCCCTTCGGAGACGAGCTCGCCGATCGCGGTCGTGAGGGCCCGGCGATCCTTCACGGGAACCTTCAGGCGCCTACCGAGTTCCGTCTTGCTGGTGGGCTCGTAGCCGGGGTCTTGGAAGATGAGCCGGAGCTCTTTGATGATGCTGGCCTGGTTCAAGGGAGAAGATGCGGAAGCAGAAGACTCGGGTGAAGAAGGAGAAAGAGCGCGGCGAAGGCGCTGAATGATAGTGGATTGATTCAAAACTAAAAAGGGAATTGCGTGTGGTCGTGACAGGCCGGGACGATTCCGCAGAGAGCGGGGGTATCGGCCGAGAGGCGCGCGGAGTTCGACCTGCGAGGATCAAATCGGTCGCGAGGAACCACGGGCAGACTAAAAGCACAACCTAGTGTCAGGTGGACCCAGCCGAGATTGGCCGGTCAGGAGGGGCGGAAGAAACTGCTCCCTCACCTGCACGCACTGAAGGCGACGCGGGACGTTTGTCAAGCTCCAGCTGTGGTCTCAAAATGGAACCTATTTTCTTTCGTATTTACATTGTACTTAATCTGCTAGTTGAGCTATTCTTAGGAAGAAAGTCGACAGTCGATCCGATTCATCCGATTGTCTCTCTATCACCATTCTCATCGCCTTTCTGTTTTCTGCCCCCCCATCCATTAATCACACCCTCCGACTGAACCTGTCCTGCCTCTCATGAAGACCCAAGGAACCAAAGCCAAAACCTTCCGCCGCAATCGAGCATTCACACTTGTCGAGCTTCTCGTCGTGATCGGCATTATCGCGATCCTCGCTGGTCTTTCGATTCCAGTCGGCAACCAAGTCCTCGTGAAGGCACGCATCCTGAAGGCGCGCGCTCAGATGAACGCGATCGAAGCCGCCGTCCGTAACTACAACCAGGAATACAGCCGCTGGCCGATCGAGCCCGGCCAGCAGGGCGGACCCGACCTATTCTTTGAAGTCAGCGACGTAGGTGGCGCCGCAGGATTCATGTCCGCTCTCCTTGGCGACAACCCAGCCTCTGGAGTTCCCAACCCCCGGCTCACTGGCTTCATCGAGCCTGACTACTCACCCGGTGGCCGCGGCGGTATCGATCCCACCGACACCATCGACCTGCAGTGGAACGATCCCTGGGGCAACCCTTACATCGTTGTAGTGGACGCCAACTACGATAAGCGACTTGCCGATCCGACGGATCCTGCCGTGACTCTCCGCAAGAGCGTCCTAATTGTTTCGGGCGGTCCGAATCACGAAGGCATAGCGATCTCCGCGAGCCCCGCCAGCATCGCCGGCTTGGATCTCACGCAGCCAAACATCATCTACAGCTGGAAATAATTTCTCGCCGTTCATGACAACGCGAAACGACCGCAGCCTCGGCTGCGGTCTTTTCGTGTCTGCATCTGCCGAGGCCACAGAGGCCACAGAGGCCGTGCCGGCGGCGGTCACTCGGAAGTACCGATGAAGGACCAGAACCCTGTGTTCCGTCGCCGTCTTGAAATCACTCTTCTGGTCCTCCTGACCATCGTAGTTTTCACCCTTTATCTGTGGATCAGAGATCGGCAAGCACCACAAATCTTGGTGTACCCTCCCGAGCGCACGGCTCGTTCCCAGATGAACGCCATCGAGGCTGTCATCCGAAACTACCATCAGGAATACAGCCGCTGGCCCGTTGAACCTTCGCGCCAGGGAAAGGGCGACCTTGTCTTCGAGGTGAGTGACTCGGGCGGCAACCCCGGCTTCATGTCAGCTCTCAGGGGCGACAACCCTGTTTCCGGAGTACCGAACCCTCGCCTGACCGCCTTCATCGAGTCTGACTTCACCACGAGTGGAGGCGCGGGCATCGACCCGGCCGATCCGAATCACGCGTGGAAAGATCCCTGGGGGAATCCCTACATCGTGATCATCGACAGCAACTACGACAAGAAAATCAGAGATCCCAGCCCCGAGACAAATACCGCTGTTCCCCTCCCCCTCCGCAAGAGCATCTTGATCCTGTCCGGTGGTCCCAGGCATGAGGACCCCGCCCACCCGATCATCGGCAACGGTTCGATCCGAGGGGGCATGGATTGGAGGAAGCGCGACATCCTCTATAGTTGGAAATAGAACCCTTGGGGGGCGAAGTTGCCCATGGGATCGTGGGAGCACAGCGGTCTCGCGCGTTTTGCCTTGAAGGTGGAACTCGACGTCCCCGGCGAGTTGCGGGCGAAGCACGCCCCTCGTCCTCTGGCAACGCCAGCGC
>ENA-ORXT01000974-ORXT01000974.1-marine-metagenome-genome-assembly--contig:-NODE-974-length-40949-cov-10.158837_pt1 | contig 40949 bp, 25 predicted proteins | sample MGYA00237868_ERZ511482 | MGnify/ENA metagenome assembly ERZ511482 | reverse complement strand
AAATAAATTACAAAATAATTTTAATTAATTAAAAAATGGCTATATTTCAGTGCGACCTTAGAAGGGAAAAGAACAAGTATAATGGGGCAAGTTATTTATTTTCTTTCACTAAGGAAGGTTTAATGAAACATATAATAAAAAAACAATTCAGACGGGTAGATTATTTTTTTCGTCTTCCCTAAGGATATTTTTGTCTCACTACTTATGGATGAAAAGATAATAAACGTTGCATCTTCACGCCGTTATTTTTCCTTTAGACGAGCCAAATTTGATGCGAACAATGGGTTATTTAAGGAGAATTTGGTGAAGTATAAAGGAAAAAGAACAAGTCAAGATATAATGTTTATTGTTTTTCATCCGTTAAACTTAAACTTTACAAGATACTTAGTAATTTTGCTGCGTCACAACATAAGCCAGGCATTCCTGTTTGGAGTAAAGCGACCAGACAGGAATGTCTGGGCTACGAAGAGAGTAAGAAAAACTATGAGCAAACGTATTATCGGAACATATACAGAAGGCAATCCCGGACCATTGTTGATTTGCATTGGTGGTATTCATGGGAATGAATTGGCAGGAGTGCAGGCATTGAAGCGCATTTTTGAATTGATAAACGAAGAGCCGTCGAAAAACCATGAATTTGCATTTTACGGAACGCTTGTCGGCTTACGTGGCAACATCACGGCACTCAATAAAAAACAGCGCTATATAACAAAAGACCTCAATCGGCAATGGGCATCGAAAAATGTTCAACGCATCCTACAAAGTACTGACAACGAACTTGATGCAGAGGATAAAGAACTTAAAGCACTGCATGCGTGTATCCGAGAATGTATCGACACTTACGAACCAACGAAGCTCATCCTGATGGACTTGCATACGACTACGGCACACGGCGGTATTTTTTCCATTGCTACCGACGATAGAGATAGTCAAGTGATAGCGAGTGAGCTACACGCACCCGTAGTACGCGGTTTGTTGAATGGTATTGATGGGACTACTTTACACTATTTTAACACCAAAAATATAGGTATAAATACAGTGGCGGTTTGCTTTGAGTCGGGGCAGCATGATGACTTGGATTCGATAGATAATGCGGTAGCTGCCATCATCAATTGCTTGCGAAGTGTAGGTTGTGTAGAGCCACAAAATATAGAAAATAAACATGATGAACGCCTACTAAAATACTCCGCCAATTTGCCAAAAATCACCGACCTCATATATTGTCACGACATCCACGAAGGCGATAATTTTGAGATGAAACCCGGTTACTATAATTTTCAATTCATAAAAAAAGACGAGCTACTCGCACACGATAAAAATGGCGAAATACGCTCAAAAGACAACGCACTCATCCTAATGCCACTCTACCAAAAGCAAGGCAACGACGGTTTTTTTCTCATCAAAAAAGTCGAAGACTTTTGAATAATGATTAACGGTCAATGATTAATGGTTAATATTTAGTTTTCGCGTAGCGAAAAGGTTTTTATTAATCATTAATCATTAATCATTAATCATTAACCATTAATCATTATTATCTAAGTTTTTGCGAGAAAATAATACGCTCATTATCTGCGTCTGCTTTCTTCATAAACAATAAGTTATAATACTCGCCGTCTGCCCAAGTTGCCGTAAAATTATCGAAATATGGACTCCCCGGATTGCCTGATTGTCCGCCGGGATATACACCGTGTGCGCGAATTTCATCGCCCATTTCTACAATCATGCGCCACGATGGTCCGTGTCGTTCACTCACTGCATTGGGGGTGTAGCGATGTCCATTTGTTTCGATATTTTTAAGCGAAAAAGCAGGAATACGCGCCAAATGTTCTATCATCGTACTTCTATAATTGCTCCAATGTGCGTCTTGATTTTTGGCTGTTTTCCAATCAATTATTGTTTTGCAAGCTACTTTAAATGAGCTGTTTGCAATTTCTTTTGCTGTTTCTTTTTTAGGGGTTTCTTTTAGGTCAAAATACCTATTATCGACATCATTTTGAAGTAAATCAATCGTGCGCCAATATTCGGGCATGACCACATTTTCTTTAGCATAAAATTCATCCCATGTCTGTCGATAAAATGTTTCAAACCAAGCCTGAAAAACAGAGGGCGCAGTTTCGTTTTTCCGGAAAATAAAATCCCACTTCTGCAAAACGTCTAACATTTGGCTTTCTTCTTCATTCAAATTTGATTTATCAACATATTTCAATAAAAAAGGCAATGATTCTGCTGCGTGAAGTGCGTAGCTATCTTGCTGTAAAGCCATCATGTCTTGTGCGGTATTTTTTTCGGAATTATCTAACACACTATTGATGCGCCTCCCTCTGAAATCTCCAAAACCGCCATTATAATAATACGGATAATCATCAGATGTAGAATGCTGATTTGCAGAAGAAACGTAGCCCCTTTCCGGATTGAGTACATGCGGATTATGCTCGCGTGGTACAAAGCCTGCCCATTGTGTAGCATCGCTATTTCCGGCTTGCACGAAGCGTCCTTGCTGGTCTTTTTTCAAGGGAAATTTTCCTTGTACCCATATTGCGACATCCTTTCTATCTGCAAAAGCAAAATTCTGAGCAGGGCAGCCATAGTCAGCGATTGCGACTTGATATTCGTCATAATTTTTTGCCAGATTTAGCTTAAAAAACACCGTCATATCATCGCGTACATCATGCGCGAGCCAGCGCAGCACGAGGTCTTTCGACGGGTCATCATTCATATAAGCAACAGGTCCAAAATGTGTGTAAAATACGGTGTCTTGTATCGTTTCGCCGCGTCTTACAGGATATTTTTCTATACGTAATTTGGTTTTACGGTATTCGCCATTATAGAGGTACTCGCGTCGGGTATTATCTTTCCATTCCACTGTGTACCAATCAGATACGTCGTGTCCTACATTAGTCATGCCCCATGCGATATGCTCATTGAAACCAATAATTACACCCGGACTACCGGGCAAAGAAACGCCATATACATTCATTTCCGGCGTAGTAATTTGTAATTCGTACCAAATAGAAGGCACGGTCAGTCGCAAATGTGGGTCGCTGCATAGAATCGGGTAGCCACTCGCCGTTTTCGACCCCGAAACCGCCCAATTATTACTACCAATTCCTTCGTAAGGTTTCTCAAATAAATCGTATTGACGAGTTGATGAGTTATTGGTTTGTCCTAATTTGAGGGATGTTTCATTGGGTTTTGTGACCACTTTTGGTTTAAAATCCCATTCGCGAGATTTGGGAATAATGGGCGATTGTTTGGGGTTATCTTCGGGAAAAAGAAAGTCAAATTCTTCTTCGCCCAACCACTCGCGTGTGAGCGTATTTTCGACATCAAATTCCCGACTTGCAAGGGTACGCGACATTTCTTTTTGCAGTAAAACAGTCTTTAGAGGTGTCCATGCTTCGGGCGCGTAATTGATGAGTTTATATTCTAACGGATAATCCATAGGAGAGAGTGAATTAATGTAGGCATTGATACCCGCTGTATATCGTTCAACCAATTCGTATTCAGGGAGTTGCTTCCAGAGTTCTAAGGTTCTTTCTGCTGCCCAGACCATGCCCCGTTTGCGTGCTGCTCTGTCCATTCCCAATACTCTTTCCCCCAAAATTTCGGACAAGCGACCTGCGGCTGCATGGGTTTGAAATTCCATTTGCCAGAGTCGGTGTTGAGCCGTTACATAACCTTGTGTAAATATGGCATCTTCTGTATTTTTAGCAAAAATATGTGGCACCAACTTGTCATCATAGAGTACTTCGACAGGCTGGGAAAGTTCCGAAAATTCGAGTGTTTTTTGATAGTTTGGTGTTTCGCTTTCTGCATTTTGCCAAAAACCGGAAAAAGGGCTTAAAAATTTGCCGATTGGCGGTAAGTTTGCTTTCCCTTTTTTAATACTACTCGACATCAAAACCGTACATCCAACGGTAAGTGTAAGCATAAATGTAAATTTGAACAGCTTCATGTTTGTTGTGTTATTGTATCGTGGTGATGGTGTTGTTGTGTGTACTGTAAATAGAGTAAATTTCGGAAAATTTTGGAGCTTTATTTTTCAATGGAACATGTTCTATTGGAGGGGGATAACCTGTTTTCAATTTTCCGAAATTTATGCCATTCAAAAGTATAAATCTTTATCGCAAATTATGAAAAAATATTTGGTTTTAATGTGTTTTGTTGGATTATTCGCTTGTGATGTGCAGGAAGCACGAAAGGAATATACGGGAAAGCGAGAGTTTCGTACCACCGACCCTTCACGTTTATATTTCAAGAATATGCGGAGTGCGTATTATTTTCGGAGTAGGCGACCCAATTCTAAAAAGGATATTTATGTTTTGAAAAAAAACTCAAAAGATAGCGACCGACCTGTGGTTTATCCATTGATTATCAATGATTGGATGAATGATATGGCTTTTATTTTTATCGAAAAAAATAAGTACAAATATTTCCCGGAGGGTAACTTAAATATACTGTGGCAAGACGCCGATTCGACGGGTAATTTTGTATGGAAATCGCCCACAAAAGAGGCGCAATTTGAGTTTGCAAAAGCAATATATCAAGGCTTATTGAAAGGTTACGATATGTCGATGGTTTCCGAAAAAGGGGATACCATTCCGTTTTTAGAAGTACATCAGGATAGGAGAAATTTTGTAGTGGCGATGGGGGATTTTTATAAGTTGGTCGAGTGAATTTATTTTTGTTCGCAGAAATAAATTTAAATAAAAATTGAGTTAAAATTTGTAAATTTGTAAAAATAAAATCCATGATAATAGCCAATCCGATATATGATGTAGTTTTCAAACGCTTGATGGAAAATGACCGGGTAGCGAAGTTCTTCCTTAGCACAATGATAGGTCAAAAGGTAGAATCATTGGAACTTCAACCGCAGGAATTTACCTATGAGGATGATTATCCGAGCGGATTGAGATTGTTTCGACTTGATTTTATGGCAGTTGTCAGGACTGATGAGGGAGAGGCTAAGAAGATTTTGATAGAAGTTCAAAAGGCGAAAGAGGAAACAGATTTGATGCGTTTTAGAAGTTATTTGGCAGAACAGTATAAGAGGCAGGAAGTTATTGAAGGAGAAGATGTAACGCTACCGATTACAACGATATATGTTTTAGGTTTTAAATTAGCGGGAGTGGAAACTGCCTGTTTACATGTGGCGAGGCAGTATCGAGATATGATTAATCATTCGATGTTGGAGAGTAAGAATGATTTTATTGAATGTCTGACCCACGATAGCTACGTGGTGCAAGCCCAACGCATAAACGGTAAGTATCAAACCCGACTGGATAAATTGTTGAGCGTATTTGAACAAAGAAATTTTATCGGACAGTCAGAGACGATAAAGGAATATACATATAAAGTTGATGATGAAGACGTTAAAGAAATAACCGCTATCCTACACCACGCCGGTACCGACCCCGAAACACGAGCAAAACTTGAAAAAGAACGAGAGGCACAACGCACTCTTGATGAACTGGCAGCAGGCAAACAAAAGGCACTTAAAAAGCAACTGAAAGAAATTGAAGAGGAATTGAAAGAAAAGAACAAAGCAATAGAAGAGAAGGATAAAGCAATGAAAGAAAAGGATAAAAAAATGGAAAAATTAGAAAAAGAGTTAGAAGAATTGAAAAAGAGGAAACAGTAAATGCTTATCACTACCTACTATCCATAATTTCATAAAATATGTCAAAAATGGAAGAAAATTTAACCGAAGGAATCGTCGGACAAATGGAGAAAAGGCATGAAGCGGAACGCACCCTCAACGAATTAGCGGCAGGTAAACAAAAGGCACTTAAAAAGCAGCTTGCGGAAAAAGAGGAACAACTTAACGAAACAAAAGGACAACTTGATGAAGCACAAGCGCAAATAAAAAAACTGATGGAAGAGCTAAAAAAGAGAAAATAATCAACCGCCGGACGACACCACAATCGTCTTCAATTTCTCAATCGTAAAATCAATCTCCGCCTTCGTATTATAATGTGAAAAAGAAAAGCGTACCGTTTTGCGTTCATCATCCGGTTGGAGGGCTGCCAATACATGCGAAGCCGACTCCACGCCCGAACTACAAGCACTCCCGCCCGACGCACTAATTCCCGCAATATCAAGGCTAAACACAATTAAATCCGTCTTAGGCGTAGGCGGAAAAGAGACGCTCAAGACCTTGTGCAAATACTTCCCATCGTAATCGCCATTGAATTTAATATCCGAAAAATTACTCTGTAGTTGTTCGATGAAATAACTGCGAATTTCCTCTATATGCGCCTTGCGCTCGTGCATATGTGTATGGGCGAGTTGGAAGGCAGTGGCGAGTCCGGTGATGCCCGCGATATTTTCCGTACCTGCCCGCATATTGCGTTCTTGCGAACCGCCAAAGATGTAAGGTTTGATGATATTATCGCCATTGATATAAATAAATCCCACGCCCTTCGGTCCATGAAATTTATGCGCCGAACCCGTCAGGAAACTAAAATAAGTCTCCTGCACATTTATCGGAAATTGCCCAACCGCCTGCACCGTATCCGAATGAAAAAGTGCGTCATTCGCCTTACACATAGCCGATACTTTTTCCACTTCGAGCAATGTACCGATTTCATTATTGGCATACATCAGCGAGACGAGCGTTTTTTTTGTTTTATCTTTTAATAACTCCTCTAAATGCGCTATATCTACCCGTCCACGACTATCCGTTTTTACAAAATCTAATTGTATATCTCCTTGTTTATCAAGTTCTTCTAAGGTGTGGAGTACGCAGTGATGCTCCAATTGTGAACTAATCACACGCTGCACGCCCAAGTCGCGCATGGCACCAAACAAAGCCATATTATTGGACTCCGTACCGCCCGAAGTAAAGAATATTTCCCCCAAAGAAGCATCCAAACAATCGGCTACGATTTTACGGGCATCTTCTACGGCAGTACGCGCTTTGCGCCCGTCGGCGTGGATGGAAGATGGGTTGCCGTGATGCTCGCGGAAGTAAGGCAGCATCGTCTCTAAGACTTCTTCGCTCAGTGGGGTAGTGGCTGCATGGTCTAAATAAACTCGCATGTATGTCGTGTATTCGTGATTCGTGTATTCGTGTATTCGTGATTCGTCAACTCATCAATTCGTCAACTCGTCAACTCGTCAATTCGTTCCACAAAGAAACGATAAAACAATTGAACAATAGGGCAATATAACAAGATTTCGTATTTTTACGACATGGGATTGACGATACATTATAATGGAAGATTCAAACAGGGCGCATCGCTGCCCGATATGATTGAGGAAGTGAAAAACGTAGCCGAAGTACATCAATGGAAATATCATATCTATGAGACTGATTTTCCGAAGGATAGCTTGGGCAAAGAAGAATATAACGACCGTGTCTATGGCATTCACTTTACGCCGCCGGAGTGCGAATCGGTGCAATTTACTTTCCTCTCCAATGGCAGGATGGGCAGTGCCTTCGGTTTGCAATGCTACGGACACGATACCACAGCAAAAGAACATGAGTATTTGTATATGTTGTTTACCAAAACGCAATTTGCCGGACCGGAGATTCATAAATTTGTCGTAGAACTCTTTCGCTATATGCAAGATAAATATTTCGATGAATTTAATGTGATGGACGAAGCCGAATATTGGGAAACGAATAACGAAGAAAAACTCCATCAACTTTTTGGCTACACAACGGCAGTCATCAAAGGACTAAGCAATGCTTTAGATGTTTTTGAACCGGAAAATGGAGAGAAAATGGAGGACTACATCATACGTGTGATGACGCGGGTATTGAAGAAGAACCCGAAACCGGAAGATTGAGAAATTTTCCTATATTTTACCCAATTTTCAACTTGGATGAACCCCTAAACATCATTTCCGCCATAAAATATAAAAAGCCGTAGCGCAAATTCATGAATTTGCGCTACGGCTTTTTTAATCCCACCTTACCTGAATATGGAACACTTATTCATCTGGAAATTCCGTAGGTATTTTATTCGGGTCTTGGCGAGCATCAAAAATATAAACGACTACGATTCTGTCCTTATCCGGTTCAATTTTGTAGTAGATTCGATAGGGTTTTATTAACCAAAAGCGATGTTCATACGTACTATAAGTTACAGGAAATTTTCTACCTATTTCCGGCATTTCAGTGAATCTTTGGGCATCTCCCAAAATACGATTTCGCAATTTATTGGCGTATCTTTCGTATCCCTTGTTGCTGTAATACGCGCAAATTTCCTGTAATTGGGAATAAGCAAATTCGGTAAATTTCAGCTTCATGATTGGGCATTATTTTCTTCAATAATATCCTCAATATCAATGAGTTTGCCTTCTTGAATTTGCTGCTCCGACAAAGCCATACCTTCCCAAAACTCCCCTCGCGTGAGTGCCGTACCATCGGGTTTTGAACCGATAACTTCTTGGTTTTCCGCTTTTTTCAACAATACATTCACGGCTTGTATCAGTGCTGCATCATCGGTGGCGAGTATCGTTTGAGCAATTTTTATTTTCTCTGTTTGAATATCCATATCAATGTTTTTTCAAAGATAAGGTTTTTTTGTGAATAATGATTAATTCTCCCAATCCTAACTACACTGGATATGGGTCTAAAAGCAAAGGGAAAGGCATCTAACATAAATTCTATTACATGTTTCAATCCTAACTACACTGGATATGGGTCTAAAAGTCCTACGGTAAGAAAGGGATTGCCTCTTGATGAATTGTTTCAATCCTAACTACACTGGATATGGGTCTAAAAGCCGACCTTGAAATTTTGCTTATGTCGTATGCGTATGAGTTTCAATCCTAACTACACTGGATATGGGTCTAAAAGTAGTCTATGGTCTACTGTACTATTATTAGTGTTAACAGTTTCAATCCTAACTACACTGGATATGGGTCTAAAAGAAGATGCTGAGGACGCTGATGGAACAGAGCTACTCGTTTCAATCCTAACTACACTGGATATGGGTCTAAAAGTAGGTACAGTAAATAGCCCTCTTGCTTCTGGCGATGTTTCAATCCTAACTACACTGGATATGGGTCTAAAAGTAAGATGACAGTAATGGCAGTGGTGTCGCTGTGTCTGTTTCAATCCTAACTACACTGGATATGGGTCTAAAAGACGAAAATAACAAAAGCCGTAGCAATTGGAAGTAATGTTTCAATCCTAACTACACTGGATATGGGTCTAAAAGCTGCAAGATAGCGCATGTAAACGTTGGGACATTGTGGTTTCAATCCTAACTACACTGGATATGGGTCTAAAATAACTTCAAGACTTTCAAAAAGAAGTCGCCAGAAGTGTTTCAATCCTAACTACACTGGATATGGGTCTAAAAGAACGCTCGACGTGCCGGAATCTGCCGGGCTGTTGGATGTTTCAATCCTAACTACACTGGATATGGGTCTAAAAGGAGTCACGGTCTAACCATGACTTTTATCAATGGAGATTTCAATCCTAACTACACTGGATATGGGTCTAAAAGAGATGTTGAAAACTTTAACATCCAATTTGGATATGAGTTTCAATCCTAACTACACTGGATAAGGCTCAAAGAAGTCCCACAAATATAACACCTTTTACACAGTAAAACAAATTTTATACGAAAAAATAAACGTATAATCGGGAAAAATCTAAACACGCGCTAAATTCACCCCTTGCATCTTCAAAGCATTGAGCCGCCAAAGTACGGCTGCATCCTGCATGATGCGTTCTGCTACGACCGCTACTTTTCTATTTTGATAAGGTTCTAAATCAGTGCCGATGACCCAGTCATTAAAAGCACCCATAGAAGGACCGCACCAGATTTGATAGTCCAATTTCCTATCCTCCGTACCTGCATTTGCCCAGTTGGACGACAGCCCAAGATACCAACGGAAAATGAGTGCCATTTTGCGTTTGGGATTGCCTTTTGCATGTTCAATTTGGGCGGGGTCTCTTTCTTGAAAAAACTCAATACAGCCTTGCCAAACGGCTTCGAGTGATTGCCTGAAAATTTGTTTTTCCAACTTCTCTCGCTCATCTGCCGGAATGTCATCTATTGACTGGTATCGACTATAGTAGTCATATAATTTCTTGGCGCGCGGTCCAAACATCGTTCCGCGCTTCAAGACTTGCAACTCAACGCCCATCTCAAACATATCGGAAGCCGGCGCCATAATCACATCTGTCGAAGCCACTGTCTGCAATAATTGACGAACATGCTCCGAAGTACCCGCCTCCACACATGCCTGATTGACCGAGCCTGTGACCACATAAGCCGCACCCATCGAAAAGGCAGCAAGCGCGGATTCGGGCGTAGAAATACCACCTGCCGCACCCACTCGAACCGGCTTTTTAAACTGATATTCGGACTGCATTTTATCCCTCAAACGGATGATACTCGGCAGCAAAGCTGTCAAAGCCCGATTGTCGGTATGTCCACCCGAATCGGCTTCGCAGGTGATGTCATCTGCCATCGGAACTTGCTTGGCGAGTTGGGCTTGAAGCGGCGTTATTCGTCCTTTTTCCAACAGCGATTTCAGAAAATCATCCGGTGCAGGCTTCAAAAATGGGGTCGCCACTTCGCTACGTGAGATTTTTGCGATGACTTTATTTTGGGTGACAATATTGCCCTCCGCATCCTGACTCAAACCCGCTACCCGATACCAAACAATGTTTTCAGACAAAGCCAAAAACGCAGACGCCTCCACGACATGAACACCCTTTTTCAAAAACAAATCAACCGCCCCAAACTCCAAAGCTGGTTCATTTGGACTGTGAATTAAATTGAAGGCATAAGACTGTGTCGGCAAATTTGCCTGAATAGTATCAATCGCCTGTTCCACTCTTTTCGGCACGAGTCCTGCTGCTCCAAAACTCCCCAAAAAACCCGCTTTCCCAATCGCAATCACCAATGCTTCGGAGGCGATTCCGTTTGCCATTGCGCCTGTTTTGTAGCAATATTTCAAATTATAATCTGCCCTAAAACTCGCATCGCCCAATTGCTCCGGCTTCATCGGCGGCGTCATTGCCAACACCTCCAAGCCGCGCCCTTCAGCGACCAATGCGCCCCCGTTTGCCACACCAATGCGCCCCCTGAAATCCTTCATGACATAACAAGGCAAATCGGTTCGCTTCAATTTTTCCTGTATCTGCTCGGCGTCAAAAACAATGTCGTAAGGCGAACCCTGCCAGAATAATTTGCTGACTATTTTGCGTTGTTTTGGCTGTACGGTTTCTTTTTTTATGTTTAGTACTTTTTCCATGATTTTTTATTTTTGGTAAGGAGTCTATTTTGATTTTAGGGAATTTTTGAACATTGGTTTTTCACGCTTTTCCACCCCCCAACCCCCTCCAAAGGGGGAGATTCTTCGCTTCGCGAAGAACTTACTCGCGGTAGTCTCCCCCTTTGGAGGGGGCTGGGGGGGGTGGACTACGCAAGGCACAAATCTTTAATTTTATCGAGCGTATCACAAATCGATGACAACGTAAAATAAGGGACGAAATAAGTGTATTATTATTTTTATGGAAAAAAAATTGCTCCAAATACTTTCCGTAAAAGCAAAACACCCCATCATTTACAACACTTTTTGGCAATACCACTTTATTCAAAAACTAATGAGACATCCAATACTTGTGCTTGCTTTCACCTTGCTTTATTCATTGCTTTACAGTCTCATTTAAAAGAGGCTTTGACATCGAATGCTTCGTACCCATTACAATTCTGCAATTTATGACCACCGATTTGTGATACACTCACTCACTCACTCATTTACTCATTTATACACTCACTCACTCACTCATTCATTCAAAATTCATTCATTCAAAATTCATTCAAAATTCATTCATTCATTCATTCAAAATTCATTCATTCATTCATTCATTCATTCATTCAAAATTCATTCATTCAAAATTCATTCATTCAAAATTCATTCATTCATTCATTCAAAATTCATTCATTCATTCAAAATTCATTCATTCATTCATTCAAAATTCATTCATTCACTCATTCATTCATTCAAAATTCCCTCGTTACGCCTCCTCAATACCCAACGCCAAATCCGTCACCTGATAAATCCTCATGCCTTCATTCCATAAGTAGGCATCGCCGATGATGGCTAAAATATCGCCTTGTTTTTCAATGGATTTGATATGAACTTCCAAGTGCATTTTTTCTACATGTTGAAAAATCTGACCGCGATACTTCCACTTGGTTTGATGATTGGGTAATTGGACAAATTTCGGCGAAACAAAGTCCTTCCCTAAGTCTTGCTGCAAGGCAAAAACCTGCATCGCTTGCAACATCGCCTCCACGCCCAAAGAACCGGGCATCACTGGGTCGGTATAAAAATGACAAGTAAAAAACCAATCGTAAGGCTGCATAAATCGGGTCGCGTGAACGTATCCTTTTCCGTGTTCGCCGCCATTTTTGACAATTCGCAAATTATCAATCAAATTCAATTGATTTTCAGCCAATCGGTAATGCGGTTTGCTGTCGGGTGCTTTGTATAATTTCATTTTCCCATAAAGGGAATCCAGCTTAATTTGCATGTAATCTTTCGGCTGCAAATTTTGGGTTTGATACCAACTCGGGACCTCTTTTCCTTTATCCAAACCAACTTGCGAAGCCAGTGCTTCGGCAGGAAAAAATCCGAAAGAAGATTTTCCGGTATAAAAAACATGACCATCAACAGAACATTCAAAAGTATAATTTTGAATGACCGTACCACCGAGCGCGACGGATGATTTCAGAATGGCTTTATTGCGAATTGTTTTACCTCGAAAATCTGTACCTACGGGCAAATCAAACATTTCACCATCGCCATCTAAGTTTCTGAAATAGAGGTCTTTATCAGGAAATTGCAAAGTGCTTCCAAGATACGCGCCCATCAATCCGCAGGGCTGCAAAGCCACCTCCATGAGGATGGAATAAGGCATAGTCGGCGTCGAATTTTCGTCGTAATACCATACATTTTCCGGCACATCATATTCGGCGATGCAGGTTGCTGGTTTGGAAAAATCGCCCCTTGCACCGTCGATACTCAATATGCGGGTGATGACCTGCAAATCGGTATTCGGCTGACGGGAAGAAGTTCGACCTTCGTAGATTTTAAAGTCGTTGCCAAATGCTTTTGACATATCGCCGAGGGCAAATTCTTCGATGGCTTTTTCATCCAACAGGACATCCGTTCTCTTAGCGGGCGTATTATTTTCTTTAGCCAATTCCAAATATCGCGGATTGTCTTTTTCGCGCAATTGAAGCCCCAAATTTTCAAAATGAACGGTAACAACACCATTGGAAATAATCTCCAAATCACCGATGACATAAGGGGTCGGCGTCAAACCTATTTCTTTTATTTCTAATTTATAAATCAGTTTTGTATCCTTTCCGGGAACGACCTGTTTGCGACAACGTACTTTTTGCGGCAGGTCAAAAATGGGTTGATAACGAGCGTCTTTGGTCAATCGCTGCAAGCCGAGCATCAGCATAAAAAAGCGAAGTAAATTTCCGCCACCTTCTGCCTGAAGCGAGCCAGCCAAGACCTCATCATCTCTAAAATGACAAGGGAAATACCAATCTTCGGGCGATAAATCTTTCTCCGCCACGATGTAACCCAAACCATAAGCACCGCCTTTCAAATCCACCGAAACAATGCGGTCGAGCATCAATATTTTTTCCGGCGGAAGGCATAAAGAAGGGTTTCTATCATTGGCGAAATATGAAATATCGCCAAAGCATTTTTCAGGTTCGCCATTAATTAAATGTTTCAAATCGTCTTTTGAAAAAGCTGTTTTCTGCGTCTTTAAAAGTGGCACAAAATGTCTTTTGACCGCGTTTTGCCGCGCCTTAATTTCCGAGGCTTTATACACAACGCCACTTCCTGCTTCCAAGTCCTCATCTTTGAAATATCCGGCACATCCGCCGTCCATTTTCAGTACCAATCGGTCGTGTACGTAGCAACGATAGCTAAAGAAAAACAACAAATTGTCGCCATTTCTGACAAATGAATTAATGGAAATATCGTAGCGCAAAGTCTGCCCTTCAAAGGGCAAATCATCCACAAAAGTCAGCGTGCAATCGAGTAGGCGATACACCAAATCGCCCTTCGCCTGAAAGTCAATGCCGAGATAAGAAATCAGCAACAAATCACACTGCCCCGACTCCACCGAAACCGCCCACGGAATCTGCCTATCCGTCGTAAACCAAGCCCCGTGCGGAATGTCATATTCGGTCTGCATGGTCGATGGCTCAAATTTGCCGCGTTCCCCCTTCAAGCCCGTCACGCGACTGACCAAAAGATAGGGATCCATCGGCAACATCGTCCGGCGACGGTAGCTGTCAATGATGGCATATTCTTCGCCAAATACTTTCGCAATAGAACCGTAAGCAAACTCTTTCAAATCTTCCTGCGTGAAGATGATATTTTTGCCAACGAGGTGTTCGCCCGACGAGAAATTGGTAATGGGCAAACCGTTTTCTGCTAAGTGTTTTTGTTGCTTTTTATCAATCGGTTTGTTGAGGGTTGGCGTGTAGGTATCGTTCATTTTTGTGCTTTCTTTTTTTATGGATAAAACGGGTGGTTTCTCCAATTTCAACACCGCAATTTCAGCATTTTCCCTTGTGGAATTGGCGAACATTGACTTTAAATTTGTGTTTGAAATTTCGAGTACGGGTTCTGCTTTTAGTAGTTCAGGACTTTTTAAGACGGCGTATTTTTTGCGGTTTTCGGCAGTCAAAATGGTATCATAAATTCGCTTGCCGCCGGGTCTTATTTTTTTGTAAAAACTGCGTTTTTTTGTGATGTTTTCTTTTTCGGGAAATAAAATAGAAAGGTCTAAATCAACGCCGTGACTCGTCAGTTGAGCCAATAATTCCACCAAAGTACGCCCGTCAGATTTGCCTTTTTGGTCGGCTGAAACGGCGTGAAATTCTTTGTTTTCTAAAATGGAATGAATCCATGTCGTACAGGTCGCGCCTGCGCCGACTTCAACGAAAAGTTTTACGCCTTTTTCGTGTAATGTGTTGACGGTTTTGGGGAAATCAACGGTTTGACAACAGACTTCGGCAGAGTTTTGAGCAATGCTTTTGCTGTCAAATTTTAAGGTGTTTTGCGAAAGCGAAGAGAAGAACTCAAAATCAGGTTTTTGATTTAAATCAAAGTTGTGCATTTCAATCAATCCCTGCCATTCTGCCCTACAAAATTCGTGGTGAATGATGTTTTGGAAGGGAATTTCTATCGTCTGACAATTGACTTGTTTGGCGATTTGATAACAGGTCGTTTTATCGCCCGAAATAACGACTTCATTATCTGTATTGATGAAAGTGAGATAGACATTTTCGTGTTCAGCGACCAGTTTTTCGACTTCGGTTTTTGAAGCGAGTAGCACCAATCCGACCCATTTTTCTTTAGCTTCTGCCGAGGAAATATTCCAATGTTCGGCAAGCAAATTCAAATCTCCGGCAAAGCGATTTTTGAAGATAGGCGAATTTCTAAAAATGTGCGTATGTGCTGTTCCCCAAACCTGATTGGCGTAGTACATGCTGCTACATTCGCCCATGCTGTAGCCCGCCGCGAGGTGAGGTTTCAAGCCAAAATATTGTGTCAAAATATGCGTCCACATCGTCGAAAAAAAGACACCTGCGGACATCATCATAATGGCATTTTCATACAAATTTGGGTCGGGTTCATGTTTGCTTTTCTTTTTGGGATAGAGGTAGTCCGGCGCGATGTATTTTTCAAAATTTTTTTCGATGTCGCGGAAATCTTCTATCAGTTGCGGAAACAATTGAAAGAGGTCTTTGCCCAAGCCTTTATAAGCGGTTGCCGAGCCGGGATACATTAAAGCGAGTTTGCCTTTTTTGCCGAGTGGATTTGGCGTAAAATAACTGCCTTTTGGCGTTTTAATCGGCGAATTGGACTGTATGGAATGTGATAATTTTATTTTGAAAAAACGAATTTCTCTATGTAGGTCTTTTTTTGTTTTTCCAACTAAAACAGCGACCAAATTCCCTGATAAATGTTTGGATGCAGCATAAAATCGAGCAGCAATTTCAGGCAAAATTGTATTGGAATTTAAGGCGGTTTCTAAGTCGGCTAATTGTTGATGTAATGCCGATTCGTTTTCCCCTTTTAATATAAATAAATTGGGTATATTTTTGTGTAAAAAACTGTTTTTTCGACTGATTTTCGTTTGCTCAATCGGCTCAGACAATTTCATTTGAATGCCTTCCAAACCTTGTACGACTGCTTTTCTATTCGCTTCATTTTCGTTTAAAATCCACGGTCTTGATTCCGTTGGGAAATAATAAGCTGCTTGTTGAATGGACGCTTTTGGAGCTTCCCAATTTGGAATTTCAGGAATGAATTTATGATGGAGACATAATGCCATTTTTATCAAACTCGCCATGCCCGAAGCGGCGGCGGTATGACCAATATTAGCTTCGACGCTGCCAATAGTAGGGGAGGAGTCACTCCTATTTTCGGCTAAGTCATGCGCTACCAATCCATGCGTTAATTCATGGACTCCAACCGCTTTTATATCTAAATTTTGACCAATTTCATCAATGACTGCATAAGGCTTATCGCTGTCTTTTATCTCCGATAAAGGCTTTAGCACAACCGCACCTGCGCCTTCCCCAATCAGGTAGCCCTCATCATTTTTATTCCATCCAAAACTTGGTTTTTTATTTGAATTGATGCGCTGTTTTTTATGTTTAAAAAGAACCTGTTCAAGTCCGCCGGAGAAATCTACTGCACCAACGACCACTGCGTCCACTTCTCCTGCCGAGAGTAAATTTTGTGCAATTTCTAACGCTTTAAAAGCCGAGTTTTCACCTGCGGAAACTGTAAATGCAGGACCGGAAAAATCCCATAAAGCCGCAATGCGACTCGCCATAATATTACCAACAAAACTCGTGTGTTGACTTGGTGTTTGATTGCCTTCGCGGTGATAAATGGCGTTTTTGGTGAGTTCAAGGAGGTCATTTTTTAGAGCCTTTTGCCCGGCTTCGCCTATCGCATCCAACTGCCAAGTCAAATCCCAACGTGCGAGATAATGATGAATGGTCGGTTCACTTTCCATCGCAATTAAAACAGCTACATTTTGCCCTTCTTTCAGTTCGGCATCCATGATTGCCTGATCCGCTACTTTCAAAATCAAAGCCTGTTGCGGTTCTAAAGTCTCTGCTTCGGCAGGCTGAATTTTATACCTTAAAAGGTCAATTTCAAAATCTTCGATATACGCACCTTTCGGGGCTAATCCATCTTCAAAACCAAAGGATTTTAACAGTTTTTTATTCTCATCAATTCCTTTCCAACGCTCTTTTGGCAGTTCTCTGAAATGTTGTTTTCCATCGTAAATCGTCCAATAAAAATCGTCCAGACTACTGCAATTTCCAAAATGAGCGTCCATGCCGATGATGCCCATTGGTTTTATTTCAACTTTCTCATTTACAGTAGTTTGTGTTTTGTTTTTTATATAATTTTGAACGACCATGTGGGCATTCGTTCCTCCAAAACCGAAAGAATTTATTGCCGCCTGTTTTACGGAATCTTCCCATTTTGTGGGCTGCGTAATCATCTCCTTTTCACCAATCCAATCGTTATCCGCATTCAGTCCTTTTTGCAAATTGATGTTGGGCGGAATGACCGCTTCTTTCATGGATAAAACCACTTTGTGCAGCCCCGACATCGCGGCAGCCGTTAGTAAATGTCCCATGTTGGATTTGACGGAACCGAGGTGTGGTTTTGAGTTATATTTTTTGAAAAAATCAGCGATTGAATTTAATTCGGTCACATCGCCGAGTGGCGTTCCGGTGGCGTGACATTCGAGGTAGGAGGTGTCTTTTGGAGAGATGCCATTGTGTCGATAAGTCCGTTCAAAAGCCCGTTTTTGACCTTCAGGATTTGGGCTTAACAGGAATTTTCCACGACCATCATTTGATAAACCAATACCACAAATAACCGCTAAAATATTGTCCCCGTCTCTTTCGGCATCAGCCAGTCTTTTGATGACGACCATACCCGCACCTTCGGAAGAAACCAAGCCGCCGGAGTCCTTATCCAAAGGCACAAATTTGGATTTTCCATCTGCGTAAGCATGAAAAATCGAAAAGCCCATGTGGATAAATAATTGGTCGGAAGCACAGACCGCACCCGCCAACATCATGTCGGATTTACCCGTGATTAATTCATCGCAAGCCAGTTTGATGGCGTACAAAGAAGTCGCGCAAGCGGCATCAAGCGAGTAATGCGTTGTACCCAAACCTAATGCCTCGTGGACGATTTTGGAAGGCGCGATATCCAAAGCCGCATGGTTTGAAAAGTCGTGATTTGCAGACGGAATTTCTATTTCTTCATCCAATAAATCGCTCAAAACCTGCTGTGTCGTTTGGGTGTAAATTTCGGACATCATTTTGTGCGATTGTCCGGTGGGGAAGGATAAATTACCCAAAATTACGCCGCATTTTTTCAGCGCATTTTCATGATTCAAATAACCACTTTCGCGCAAGGCTTCTTTTGCGACATAGAGCGACCATTGGTATAATTTGTCCAGTTTTTTTAGCTTTTCGGCAGGTGTTTGGAAGCCATTTGGGTCGAAGTCGAAATTGCGAATGTAACCGCCTCGGGTGGAATAACATTTGTCCACCGTCCCTTTATCGGGATGGAAAAATAAGTCAGGATTCGCACCAAAATCTTCCTCATTTGCCAGCCCCAAAAGGTCTTTTCCCTCCATCAAATTGTTCCAAAACCCCTCGGAAGTCGAAGAGCCGGGAAATAATCCGGATATGCCTATAATTGCGAATTTACTCATGTTTATATTAATGCGATAATGCTGAAATGCGTTAATGCGACAATGTTTGGTTTTTTGACAATTTTTGCAAAAAAAGAAGTTAGAGAGTCTATTCTGATTTTAGGAAATTCCTGAATATTTGTTTTTCACGCTGTTCCACCCCCCAACCCCCTCCAAAGGGGGAGATAGAAGTGGGTGCGCGCCCTCCAAAGGGGAGATAGAAGTGGGTGCGCGCCCTCCAAAGGGGAGATAGAAGTGGGTGCGCGCCCTCCAAAGGGGGAGATAGGACGCGAGAAGTTCTTCGCGAAGCGAAGAATCTCCCCCTTTGGAGGGGGTTGGGGGGTGGAACACGCAAGGCATAAATCTTTAATTTTATTCCAAATGCAAAAATTGTCAAAGAACCAAAAACATTTATTCATCTACTCATTTACTCATTTTTACCCTACCATTCCAAATCTCTCGAAAAGGTCAAAGTTGCACCTTTTGTTGTCATATATACATTGCCTGCTTCATCGAAAACTTGACAATTGGCAACGGCATTAAAGCCATCATCTTTTTCAATTTTAATACTCGAAAAAAGGCGTTTGTTGAAAGGTACTTTTTGATAAATGACGACTTCTTCTGACTTCACGGGCAGTCCTTTTGCACCATCTTTAAACAGTTGCGTCCAGATGACCAAGCCTTGAAAAATGATGTCGCTATAATAGGTATTGACCGAAAATGTAGGAAATTGCCCCTGTTCTTCTAAGGGAACGGCAGGTGCTTTGCATTGAATCAACATCCCTTTTTCCGAAGCTTCGACCAGTTTTTCGATGCCTTGAAAATGTGCGCCATGAAACAAAGTACCGTCTTTATATAAGGTCGCGCCGTCTTTGTTTACCGTCTCGCCGAGTGGCTGATGTTGGTGTTTGGGCATGGGCGGCACTTCATTTTTATGTACTAAAGTCACCTTTGCGCCGTAATGAAAAGTCGGTAATTTCTTGCCTTCGGCTTGGCTTGAAACCTTGCCGTCAAACACAATCGTTTTTTCAGATTTAGCGGTTTCTGTCAATTCAAGTAGGAAATTTTCGGGTACAGTTTCGTCAAAAACTAAGCCTTTGAAGAGTTTAGAGTTTTCGATTTTATGAATTTTAAAATCAGGATATAAACGCTGACAACTCTGTGAAATCCAGCCAATTCCATTGACCACAGGCAGTACGGGCTTGCCTTGAATGACATGATGATTTAGGAAATTATTTGCCGCTAAAGTCACTTTTCGGTGAATATTATGCTTTCGTGGATTGCCGATATGACTCACGCCTGCGGGCAATGTGCCACCAATAATGCACTGTGGCTGATTGAAATAATCGTGGTTCAATTCATTGACCAATAAGGCTGCGCCGCCTTCGCTATCGACCAATTCTACGCCATGCGCTTCAAATTGTGCTTTGAGTTCACCGCTGACCATGCCGCTATCCCAAGCCCCCCAATTGATGGCAGAAACGTGGGTATTCGGATGATTGGTTTTGAAAAGGTGCGCTGCGCTGCTCAAAATTTCATTGGCAATGGCGTAGTCTGACTGACCGATATTTCCGTAAAATCCGGCTACGGAGGAGAACAAAATTAAGTGGTCTAAATGATGAATATCCACCGATTGGAAAAGGGAAAGTAAGCCGTCTAATTTGACAGAAAGTACATTTTCAAAATCTTTTTCTGATTTGTCCTGAATGTATTTATCTGCCAATCGACCTGCGCCGTGAATGACACCCGTAATTTTTCCAAATTTGGCGACAGCCGCCTTCAAATCCGCTGAAAAACTTTGCGGATTGGTCACGTCGCCTTTGATATATTCGACTTGTGCGCCGTGATTTTTTACGGTAGAAATAGTTGTTTCTATCTCTTTTTTAGCAATGATATTTTTGAAAATTCGCTTGACTTCCGGCAGGCTTGGTTTTTCGCCTTTGTCCTTGAGGTCGTTCATAATCAGGCGTTTTAATTCGCCTTCATTATCTGTATTTTTTGCAAAATCAGGTATCTCATAAGTGAAATCTGAACGACCCAATAAGATGAATTTACATTGAAATGATTTTGCCATTTCAATGACACATTTAGCGGTAACGCCTTTGGCACCACCACTGACGAGAAACACTGAATCTTCAGAAATTTTTGTTTTAATTTCCTGATTTTCAATTAGTTGAACTTTTTCGACGTGCGTTGTTTTTCTACCTTCTTCCGAAAAAGCGACCTCGGTGTAATTTAGATTTGCATCGTGAAATTCTGCGATAATTTGGTCGGCAATCACCTCTTTCGATAGCTCAGGCTGAATATCTACTGCCCGACAAAAAACGGGCGACCATTCAAGATTCAGGCATTTGACCAGACCTTTTATTCCGCCACCAACCACGGATACATTTCCTCTTTTTCCCATGCCGAGTTTGCCATCCATTCGAGTGACTGTCATGAAACCTACTCGTTGCGTTTCGCCTAAATTATTCAATGGCTGTTTGAGGTGTTTTGCTAAAAAGAAAACTATTTTTACGACAGCTCTTTCTGCTTGAAAATGCTGTACGAAATTGCCATTTTGAAATTCAAAATGAGGGTGCAAGTGTATAAAACTTCCTATTTCTCCGTATGCTATTCTTATTTTTTCAAGTGCTTCGGCGATAGCTGCGTCCGTTGTTGCTTCCAAGTTTATGGCATTTGCCTTGATGGGATTTGACACATTTGGCAAATTCAAAACGGCTACTTTTTGGTCATTGGCAGCCAATTTTGAAAAGACCTTTTGCGTTAATTCTGTTCCATCATTCGTAAGCAAAATACAATGCGTTGATGGGATTTTAAACGCATAAAAATCAGGATTCGGCAAATAAGAAAGGCTGATTTCGCTACGGCTGACACCGTGAAAATTTCCGGTGCGTATTTCAGCCTCCTGCATGATAGATGCGCCATCCGCTATCGGAGGGGACACCTCTTTTGGCGTAACAATTTTATGCTCAATTGCTACGCTTATCCCTTTTTTGAACTGACGTAATCGACAATTTCGCCCAATGTTCTCAATTCGGTAAGGTCGTTTGGATTGATGCCCGACATTTCGGGATATTGACTGGTCAATGCAGCAAAAATTTCTACTCTTTTGATGGAATCAATGCCCAAATCAGCTTCCATATCCATGCTCAATTCCAACATTTCGGGCGGATAACCTGTCTTTTCTGCAACGACTTCCATGAGTGCTTTTTCCATGTTGGCATTTACTGCGCCATTGGTTGTAGTGCTTGGAATAGTTGTGATAGGTGCAGAAGTCGCGACAGGTTGTGGCGTTGGAGAAGGCGTTGCAATCGTAGCCGTTCCGCCTGTTTGTACGGAGACATAATCGACAATTTCGCCCAATGTTCTCAACTCGGTAAGGTCATTTGGATTGATGCCTGACATTTCGGGATATTGACTGGTCAATGCGGCAAAAATTTCTACTCTTTTGATGGAATCAATACCCAAATCAGCTTCCATATCCATACCCAATTCCAACATTTCGGGCGGATAACCTGTCTTTTCTGCCACCACTTCCATGAGTGCTTTTTCCATGTTGGCATTTACCGTTCCGTTGGTCGTATTGCTTGGAGTAGTTGCAATAGGTGCAGTAGTCGCGACAGGTTGTGGCGCGGGAGGAGGCGTTGCAATCGTAGCCGTTCCGCCTGTTTGTGCGGAGACATAATCGACAATTTCGCCCAATGTTCTCAACTCGGTAAGGTCGTTTGGATTGATGCCCGACATTTCAGGATATTGACTGGTCAATGCGGCAAAAATCTCTACTCTTTTTATGGAATCAATACCCAGATCAGCTTCCATATCCATGCCCAATTCCAACATTTCCGGCGGATAACCCGTCTTTTCTGCAACGACTTCCATGAGTGCTTTTTCCATGTTGGCACTTACTGCGCCATTGGTCGTAGCGGGTGCAGGTGCAGCTATTGTTTGGATTTTCGGAACAGGAGTTGCGACTGCCACCGAACTACTTCCGTTAGTATATCCGTTGTCATTGTTGTGTCCATTTCCATTGGAATGAGCGACTTGATGAGCTATTGCCGGAGCTGCCTGAGCCATCGCCGGAACATTATCTGCGGAGTCAAATTGTCGGGACAAAAGACCAATTAGTTGTTGAGATTGCTGATTTTGTTCAGCCATAAATCGCTCAAAAATTTCGAGTGATTTGTTTTGATTCGCTTGAAAGGATTCAAGTGTTTGCTGCAAAAGCTGTAATGCTTCCTTAGTCATATCTTCAGTATTTTGTAGAGAACTATTATTAACCGGAACTTCAATTATTTTTTCAACCTGAACGATTTTCTCGACAGGAACTTCCACTATTTTTTCAATAATTTGTGGCTGTCCGCCTTTAATTTTGAATCCATCATTTAAGACATCCTGATAGGCTTTTTGAGTTTTTGGAGAGACATAATTATTGCCACTCAATTGAACAGTCATTTTGTTTTTGGCAGTAGGAAGGGCTTGTTTTGCTTTGTAAGGGTCAACATTTTTCAGTGGCAAACCGAGTACCTGCATTTGCACAATTGCTTGTCTGAATTGCAAGTCGCTGTTCTTTTTTGCGTTGGGATTTAGCGCGATTGCAATGTGGTCTTTTCCTTTTAAAATGCTTTTTACCAAATTAGTCAAAACGCTTTTTGGACCAAATTCGACAAATACGCGACCACCTGCGGCATAGATATTTTCAATTTGTTGTTTGAAAAATACCGGCTTCAAAATCTGTTCTTTGAGCAAAGTTTTGACTTCATTCAAATTGGACGGATAAGGTTGAGCCGAGCTATTGGCATAAACGGGAACGGACGGTCTATCGAATTTTAATCCATGTACAAAACTTGCAAATGGCTGCTGTGCATGTTGTACATATTCGGTATGAAATGCTGCGGAAACGGGTAAAGGAATGACGGTCATTCCCTTTGCAAGTAATTGATTTTGTGCGTTTTTTATCGCTTCACTTCCACCTGCAATGATGATTTGTTTATCGGAATTGACATTGGCGATTTTGACACCCGAAATATCTTTAATAGCTTGCTGCGTTTCCTCGAAAGAAGCTTTTACGGCAGCCATTGTACCGGCGTCTTGCCCTTCTTTTTCTTGCGCCATTGCATTTCCGCGTGTTTTGGCTAAAGCTAAAAAGGTATCATCATCGTAAACACCTGCTGCCCAAAGTGCCGTCAATTCTCCAAAACTATGTCCGGCGGTGAAGGCAGGCTGGAAGCCTGAACGGTTCAAAATTTTGTACAAGCCCATGCTCATCGCTCCGATGGCAGGCTGTGCATGTTGTGTTTTAGTGAGTTCGATTTGTTGGGCGTCTTTTTCTTCTTTTGAAAAAACAGGAATGGGGAAAATGATTTTGGTGAGGTCGTCCGTTTTGGCGAAAGCGTCAAAAACTTCGGGGAAAGCATTGGCGAGTTCCGTTCCCATGCCTACATATTGTGAGCCTTGTCCGGAGAAAAGTGCGACCACATTTTGGGCATAATCATTTCCGCTAGCGCGAAAATAAATGCCTTTTGGATGCTCCCATCCGGTTTGATTCGTTGCCAATTGCTGTGCTGCAATTTGGAAATATTCAATGGCTTCTTCTTTTGTAGAAACTACAAAACCTAATCTTGAAAATTCATTATTGAGTTGTATATTTTTTGAATTTTGAACGAGTTTGGCAAATTCTAAATCTCCATTTTCTCCACTTAAAAGTTGGGGAAGGGTGGAACATGATTTGACCAAATCGTTTAAGGTATTTTCTTGTAGTAAAACCGTTTTATAAGGTTCGTGTACGCGATAATCGGCTGATTTTTTGCTGCGATATTCCTCCATCGCAATGTGTACGTTGATACCGCCGAAACCAAATGCACTCAAACTTGCCCGACGTGGATAGGCATCTTTGAACCACGGGCGAGTCTCGGTATTTAAGTAAATTGGGGTGTTTTTGATGTCAAATGTTGGGTTTGGGGCGGTGACATTTAAGGTCGGAGGCAGCACTTTATGGTGGAGCGCGAGGGCAGCACGTATCATGCCCGCCGCGCCTGCGGCTGCTTTGGTATGTCCAATTTGCGATTTTACAGAACCGAGGGCAATGTGTTGTTTTCGGTCATTGTCTTTTCCAAAAACCATCCCCATTGAAGTAAATTCGGTGGGGTCGCCTGCGCCTGTTCCTGTGCCGTGGGCTTCTATCAAACCGACCGTTGAAGGAGGATAGTTTGCGTCTTCATAGGTACGACCCATCGCGAGTGCCTGACCGCTTGGGCGAGGCGCATACACGGATTTGAAGCGACCATCAGAAGAACTTCCGATTCCTTTTATGACTGAATAAATTTTATCGCCATCTCTTTCGGCATCTGCCAGTCTTTTCAAAACCAACATGCCGATACCTTCTCCAATCAACATGCCATCGCCCGTTTCGCTGAATGGGCTGATTTTTCCCGATTTTGAGAAAGCCGGCGTTTTGGAGAAAGACATATACATGAAAATTGAATTGTCGGTATCTACTCCACCCGTCAACATCATGTCGCAACGACCTTCGACCAATTCGCTCAATGCCATTTTTACGGCAGATAAAGAAGCGGCACAAGCTGCATCAACTACTGAGTTGATACCGCCCAAGTCGAAACGATTGGTGATTCTGCCTGAAATTACATTGCCCAACATGCCGGGAAAAGAATTTTCATTCCAACCAATATAGGCTTTACTCATCTTTTCAAGGATGGGCGGAATGTCTTCTTCTGCAATGCCGCTTGCGCGTAATGCTTTTTTCCAAATAGGATATTGCAAGCGAGAAACAAGCGGTGTAATCAATTTCTGTCCACCACCAACGCCAAGCACAACACCCGTTTTTTCCTTTACTTCTTTCGTGAATTTCGGCGAATTTTTTCCATAACCTGCATCTTCAAAGGCATCTCTCGCTGCCACTAAGGACAATAATTGACTCACATCGGTCACTTCCAAAATATTTGGCGGCAAGCCAAATTCCATTGGATTGAAGTCGATGTCCGGCAAAAAACCACCGACTTTGCAATAGGTTTTGTCGGGCGAAAATGGGTCGGCATCGTAATAGTCGTCCAATTCCCAACGACTTTTAGGTACTTCAATAATACTGTCGCGCGCCTGAACGATGTTATTCCAGTATTCTTCCAAATTTTTCGCATCAGCAAAAAATGCAGATAAACCGACAACCGCGATAGGAGTTTTGCTAAGTGAACTATTTATATTCATGTAAGTGCAGTGAGTGAATTAACGAATGAGTGAATTTTGAATGAATGAATTTTGAGTGAATGAATGAATGAATTTTGAATAAATTACTATTGTCAAATAGAGACTCTGAAAAGTTCTTCTTGTTTTACTAATAATTTCAAGCCTTTAGGGGTGCAGAGTCCTCGGAGGTAAGGGACGACGGTGAAGAAGGTCAGTCGTTCTTTAGAAAATTTATCTACGGGGAATTTTTGATTGTCTTTGAAAAGTCGGAGTAAGTGAAGTACCGTTGTTCCGACCACTTCTATATCTAAATCGTCAATAAAAATCCCGTCTTCGATGCCCCAGTTGGCGAGGTAGAGCATTTCATCGCGAGCGTAGCTGCCGGCTTGCTCAAGGACGGGTTCTAATTTTGGGTGAAAACGGTAGATGTCTGCGTAAAAATTGGAATTGATGGTATAATAACGTTCCAATATTTTTTGATGCAAAAAAGCCATTGCAGCGATGGCATTCGGTGCACTGTGGATGAGTGCCTCATTTTCGTTTTTGACTTTTTGGTGGTAAATGGTAATGCAGGCAGCCAACAACTCGTCTTTGTCTTTAAAATATTTGTAGATGGTTCGTTTGGACGTATGAAGTTCGGCAACAAGGCGGTCGATTGTCACTACTTTCACCCCATTTTTGGTGAAAAGCTCATAGGCTTTTTCGATAATTTTTTCTTGTGTCATAACTTGTAAACACTGGTGGTACTATTTTTGTTTCGATAGTACCGCACAAAGTAACGAAAGATTTTTGTCTTTATACTTATTTTGAAAAGGTTATTTTGAAAATTTTATTATGTGAAGGGGGATTTTGTGGCTATTCCAATGAAAAAGCGTGACCGTGCTATGCACAATCACGCTGTCCTGAAAAACACACTTTTTGTGTTTTGTCTTACTTTTCTTCTGTATCAATGCCCAACATTTGCTCCATCTCCGCCTTATCGCGGATGACTTCAAAATCTTCGTAGCCCTTACGCACACCTTCCACGCGCCAGTCAAATTCGTAATTGCCCGTACCGCCGCCCAATTCCTTGACGATGAATCCCGTAGCCGTCTTTTCGATGACTGCCAAACCCTTTGATGCAGCATCCAAAGGCGTGAGCGTCACCGTCAGCGTAGTCGGATTGACGACCAACTCGAAATGCTCTGAAAAATCTACACGGACTTCGCCACTGGTGAGTTGGGCAGTGCCGCGCTCGTAGGCTGCTGCTTCGGGACCTTCGATGCAGGCGTACCAGATTTCTTTTGTTGGGTCTTTTGGGTGATTCATGCGGAAATTTTTGATGTGGGCGGCTATGAAGCCATCGGCTATCATATCATTGCTACTAACTAATCCTTGACCGTTATCTCTTATACCTATTAGTGCTTTTGGAACTCCATCAGCGTTATGCACCTGTACTATACCATGGTTGCCATTAGATGTACTAGTAGTTCCCATTGTTACATTAAAATTATCATTCTCACCTTCCAAATGGATAGTAGCTGCACCTCCATACGTTGGATGAGAAAATAGATTACCCTTTTCAGCTCCATTGTCGTCGCGTACTGCTACCGCACCGAAATCCCCATTGCTATAGGTAGGTCCTACACGTACATTAAAACTGCCATTTATTCCCATTAGATCAAGATTACCTGCCCCATCAAGACCTGCCCATGAAAAGAAGCGACCTCTTTCTTCGCCATTTTCATCGCGAACAGATACTCTACCGTAATTGCCGTCTTGAAATGAATTTAAAACAACATTATGATTTCCATTCGGACCATGTGTTATCAAGTATTCATCCTGAACTGTCGGATGTTTTTGCTTTCCATTCCCTGCCGTCATAGCATAAGGCACACTCAAAAGTTGATGTGTACCTAAGTCTATCCAGTTGCCATTGTCTTGTACTTCTACTTTAAGAAAATGGTCACCAAGTCGCCAATCAATATTAGAAAAGTCCGTAAGATTGATAGAACCAATAGTAACGACGAATAAACCTAAATCATTGGTATTGACTAACCTTTCTTCTGTATATACAACTGTTCCGTTTTCGCTGTCTCTTAATATGCTGAATTTTAAACCAATGCTTTCGCTATTCATTGCTTGCCCGTCAGCACCACGCGCTACGGCTTGGTATTTCATGCCGAGCGGTACTTGTCCAATGCCCGGTACTTGTGCGTATAGGCTGTATGTGAGTAAAGTGATGAATATGATTGTAATTATATTTTTCATGATGTGTTTTTTTTAATAAATTAATAATTATTTTATTTGTTTTCTTGTGTATGGTCAATGCCCATCATTTCCTCCATACGCTTTTTATCGCGGATGACTTGAAAATCTTCATAGCCTTTGCGGACACATTTGACTTCCCAATCAAATTTATAATTACCTGTACCGTTTCTTAATTCTTTGACTTTTATTCCGGTAGCTGTTTTTTCGATAACTGCCAAACCCTCTGATAAGGCAGAGTTTGGTGTAAGAATAACTGTCATCGTCTCAGGGTTAGCAACCAACTCAAAATGCTCTGAAAAATCGACTTGTGCCTCACCATCGACAAGCTGTGCGGTGCCACGTTCGTAGGCGGCGGCTTCGGGACCTTCTATGCAGGCGTACCAGATTTCTTTTTCGGTATTTTTTGGGTGATCCATGTGGAAGCACTTGATATCAGCAAACACTTCTCCTTGCCCGTCTTCTACAATTTGAAGACCCGCTCTTGCAACTCCATTTCCATTTCCATTATGTACCCATATTCTACCATGATTCCTATTATTTCCCATAGAACCCATTGTTACATTGAAATTGTTACCAGCACCAAGTATATTAATATTACCGGCACCATTTGCAGACGGAACTGAAGCAATAGTCACCTTTTCTCCACCTCCGACATTGTGTACTTTAATCTCCCCATGATTATTATCTTCTCTATGGGTAAGAGATATATTAAAATTACCATTTTCGCCTCTTAAATCCATACCGCCTCTACCACCTGTATTTGGATTTGAACCAATTAATACTTTTATATCTCCTGCTCCATCTCGTAGTGAAATTGCTCCATGATTATTATCCCCTAGGTTACCTATTGATGTATTTAAAGTGTTGTTTTCACCATACACATCAATTGCCCCCAGTCCACCTCTTCCGGGGGCTGAATAGGCTGTTACCCTCTGTGCGCCTTCATCATCAAGAATACGTAATACACCGAAATCAGCATTTGTCGCATCAACAGGTCCCATAACAATATTGTTATTATTGTTTCGACCTTTTAATAGAAAATCACCTGCGTCTGCATCATGATTAGACCGTATAGCAACTTTCCAGTCATCATTTTCATCACTAATAAGTATTGTTCCGTTGTTTAGAAGGCTATTAGCACCGTTGCCTCCAAGTATTACATTCCCACTCCCATTTGAACCGTGAATTCTTAACACTTCATCGTTGAATTCGGGATTGACTATTTTCCCATTCCCTGCTGTCATAGCATACGGCACACTCAAAAGTTGATGTGTACCCAAGTCCACCCAACCGCCGTCATTGCGTTCGACTTTGAGAAAGTGGTCGCCCAGTCGCCAGTCGATATTGGAGAAATCGGTGTTATTGATTTCGCCAATAGTGAGGACGAATAAACCTACATCATTGGCACTTTCCGATTGTTGTTCAGTGAATACGACTGTACCGTCTGCGCTACCTTGCATTATCGTAAAGCGCAATGCCACTGTCTGGTTGCTCATGGGTTGCCCTTGTGCATCACGCGCTACTGCTTGGTATTTCATGCCAAGTGGTACTTGTCCAATGCCCGGTACTTGTGCGTATAGGCTGTATGTGAGTAAGGTGATGAGTATTGTGGTGATTATATTTCTCATTATGTGTTTGTTTTTAGTTAAAAAATAGATATGTAAAACGTTATTTTTGAGCGTTATCACTTGTCGGTTCGATGCCAAGCATACGTTCTATCTCCGCTTTATCGCGGATGACTTTGTAATCTTCCCGACCTTTGCGAACGCCCTCCACACGCCAGTCAAACTCATAATTTCCAGTACCAGCCCAGAGTTCTTTCACAATAAAACCTGTTGAGGTATGTTCAACAACAGCTAAACCTTTGGAGTCAGCTGAGCGCGGAGTCAATACAAAAGTCATTGTTTCAGGATTAGCTACCAACTCAAAATGTTCGGAGAAATCTACTCGTGCTTCACCATTTACGAGTTCGGCAGAGCCACGCTCGTATGCGGCAGATTCTGGACCTTCTATGCAGGCATACCAGATTTCTTTTGTTGGGTCTTTTGGGTGGTTCATGCGGAAGTTTTTGTCACCCCAAGCGTACATATTTCCTTCTTGGTCATCATCAATATAAAAACCCGCTTCAAGTTCGTTGGAAGCATTACGTATATTTATACTGCCTCCATCATTATCATTTATCGTGAATACTACTCTTGAACCACCATCATCACTCCGTATGCTCATAGCTCCTCTATCTGGATTACCGTTATGACTAATTGCAGCATTCCACTCACCATTTTCTCCATAAAGGTACACACCGCCTGCGCCATTTACACCGGGATTTGAAGTCACTAAAACGCTTTGGTCACCATCATCATCATAAACACGTAAAGCACCATAATCTACATTTGTTCCGTCAAGTGATCCCATACCAACATTAATATTGCCGTTTTGTCCTCTTAATGTAAGACCTCCCACACCAGTAGCATAAGAAGAACTCATGTAAGCTTTTACATTGCCCTCTTCATCTTCAACTGATATTACACCATTATTATAATTATTATCGACACCTTGACCGCCAATTCTTGCATTTCGATTACCGTTCGTACCATAGAATGACAATGATTCGCCTTGGTTACTCGTGGATTTTACTTTTCCATTTCCGGCTATCACCGCATACGGTACACTCAAAAGCTGATGCGTACCCAAGTCCTGCCAACCGCCGTCATTGACTTCTACTTTGAGAAAGTGGTCGCCCAGTCGCCAGTCAATATTGGAAAAATCGGTGTTATTGATTTCGCCGATAGTGAGGACGAATAAGCCTAAATTGTTGGTATTGACGGCTTGTACTTCGGTGAATACAGGCGTGTTATCTCTTAATATGGTGAATTGTAAGGTAATATCTTCGCTGTTCATGGGCTGTCCTTGTGCGTCACGCGCTACGGCTTGGTATTTCATGCCAAGTGGCACTTGTCCGATGCCCGGCACTTGTGCGTAGAGGCTGTATGTGAGTAAGGCGATGAATATAGTGGTGATTATATTTTTCATAATTGTGTTTTTACTGTACTGACGACTTTAGCCGTCACGTAAAATTTTGTTTTAAATTTTAATTAAATGAAATTCAATATGTTATGACTATTTTGGGTTTGCTCATACCCGACGGCTGAAGTCGTCGGTACAGGGCTTACTGCCGCACAATTTTGTACGTACCAATCCATTCTCCTACATCAGTATAGCAATGCAGGAAATAAACCTGTTCGCTAAGTGTAGCGGTGGAGACTTGGAGGGTGCCGTTGATATTACGCTGCCAGATTCGCTGTCCGAGTGTCGTACTCAGCACCGCACGGACAGGCTTGGCAGATGTCACCTTGATATTGAGGTGTTCCATCGCAGGGTTGGGGAATACCTGTATGCCGTAGGCTTCGGCGAGGACTTCGTCAACAGATACAGGTGTGTTTTCTTCATATTGATGAAAACCTTGTGTGAGGTAATCGCCGGTTTGTGGATTGTCATTAGGGATAGTCTCTACGGCGGGTTCGCCGACTGTCCAGTAGAGGCTAAAATTGTCGCCATCGTAGTGGTCACCTGTGCTTCCGATGACCCAGTGGTTGATGCTTTGCGCTTGCATCATGCACGTACATAATGCGAAAATGAGTGTTAGTTTCGTTTTCATAATTTAAATTTTTTATTATGTGTTACAGGACTGTCGTAAGGCGATTTTGGACATCACCTTACGTTTATATGCGTTAAAATTAAATAGGAAAAACGAGAAAAAAAGCGCGACTGTGTAAGTCTCGCGTTTGGGTGGGTAAGTGGTGGATTTGGAAGGATAAGTTACAGACTCGCATCATACTATCGTAGGGACATGGCATGCCATGTCCCTACGATAGTGCGGAATATAAAATGATGAGATATTAGGACAGATTACTTGCGATAAACCTTCGCCAAAAAATCTTCTTTAAAATGTCGCGAAACAGGCAATGATTCAGCATTAGAAAGTAAAACTGTGCCACCGTCACCTCGTTTATACTTTTTTACATAATCCAAATTAACGAGATAACTCTGATGAATACGGCAAAAACGATAGGATTCAATCAGGGCTTCGGTTTCTTTGAGTAGGCGAGAAAAAATCCGTTTTGAGCTATCAGTGAGATAAACCCTTGTGTAATTTCCATCGGCTTTGCAATACACAATTTCCTGTGAATTGATAAATTCAAAACCCTCACTTGTTGGAAAAGCAATTTGCTTATTGGTATTTTTTTCGTTGAGATTATACCGGAGTTTGTCGTAATGTTTTTTAAATAAATATTCTTCGCGACGTGTATTTAGACGATTGACTGCGTTTATAAGTTCTTCATTATCAATAGGTTTTAAGAGAAAACCAATCGCGCTAATCCGAAAAGCATCTACCGCGTATTTATCATAAGCCGTTGTAAAAATCACCTCAAAATCAATATCTTCAAACATATCTAACATCTGAAAACCCGTCATGCCGGGCATGTCGATGTCGAGAAAAATCACATCGGGCTTGTGTTTGTGTATACTTTTCACGCCTTCAAAACCGGAGGCACAGGTAGCTGCCAACTCAATATCGGGGCAGTGTTGTCCGATTTGTTTTTTGATAAGTTCCAAAGCGTCCGCTTCGTCGTCTATGGCAATGGCTTTTAACATATTGCAAATATAGGCAAGTAGAAGCGCAAGTATCAAGTACAAGTACAAGTTTTTCGTATTCTTTAAGTTGAACTTGGACTTGACTCTTGAATTTGTACTTCCACCCGCGTTCCTTGCGCTTTATCTATCACCTTCACCGAAATATCATCTCCGATAAATGCACTGTACTTGTCGATGCGTTCTTGCGTGAGGCGCATCCCGAAGGAAGGCGTATCGTGTGCATTGGGTGTGCGTGTACGTGCAGCGGCTTCCCTGCCAACGCCGTTGTCATCTATCGCACATATTATTTTTTCTTCTTGTTCATAAATTTCTATTTTTAAATGCTTTTGCCCTTCTTTTTGTCGCAATCCATGATGTATCGCATTTTCCAAATAAGGCTGAAAAATAAGTGCTGGTACGCGGATATTTTCTGTGTCAATGCCGTCTTCGATGTCGATTTTATATTCAAACGAATGATTGAATCGCAGGCTTTCCATCTTCAAATACAAATCTGAAACTTCCAATTCCTCTTTTAATGCGATGGATTGTTTTTCGGAAAAAACAAGAATAGAACGAATCAATTTAGCGAAATGCTGAAGATAATTATCTGCCGCTTCATTATCATTTTTAATGACCAAATTTTTAATCGAAGTCAAACAATTAAAAATAAAATGTGGATTGAGTTGGGCTTTGAGGGCTTTGAGTTCGGTGACGGAGAGTTCGCGTTCGATGCGGGTGTTTTCGTCTTGGGTCAGTTTGGTTTTATAGCCGAGTGCGGTGGAGAAGCATAGAAATTCTAAGAGCATCGCGATTTGAACTATGCTCGTTGTACTTCGTGGTAGTCTGAATATATCTTGTATGGTATAACTAATTTCTACCCAAAATATAGCCGATACGCCAAGTAGTAAAACTAAGGTACCTGCAAGGAAAATGTAAGAGAGTATTGAACGATTGATGAGCATGAAATAAAGAATAGGCAGCGTGAAGAAAAATAATACTTGTCGAATTTCATGACTGAGAGAGAACAAAGTATTATAATCGTGAAATACTGCGGCTATAGAATGGGTAAACAAGGCTATACATACCACATATTTTAAATATTTGATTGTTATGCCCATTCCTTTTCTGGCAGGGCTATTGAACGCTACAAATGACTGTGCAAACAAACCATAGACTAAAATAAAACCATAAGTCATTGGCGGCTCCATCAACATGCGATATTTGTAAAAATGGGCAAATAAGATAGGATGCCCCCAAGTTGATTCATACTGATACAAAAAATAACAAGCGACCATAAGCAAGTAAAACGCATAATAAGCATACGCTTTATCTCGGTGAATTAATAATTGCAAAAAAGTAAATGCAGATAAAAAGAAGGCAACAAAAAGGAATGCAAATTCAAATAGACGGGAAAAATCAGGTCTTTTCTTTGGAATGGTCTCTTCTTGATGATATTTGGTGGATGAAATATCAACATTCGGGGCATCTTTTGAATAGTATCCGCCATAATAATTTGTTTTTTTTACAAACAACTCAGCCTGTTCACAAGGGAGTATTTTAATGGCAAAAACATCATTGTCTAGTGGGTAGCTTTTTTCTGAATAATTGATAAGTTCTCCTGATTTTTTATGTGTAAATGTATCATTTTCAATGGTGTAAATATTAGACAAGTGACGCCTCCCCGTTTTTATGACCCAATCTTCTATCTCATTTGTTTCGTTATTTAGGTAAATATGCCACCAATAGCTATGTGCTGGTTCAAATTTTCGATTTCTATAAAATGGTTTTTTACCAAGGCTATCTATGCCCCACCAATAAAAGCTATCCATCATTTCTCGCACTTCTTGAAAAGGTACATCTTCGGGCAAAATCAATCCACCGATACATTCAATTCTTCGATACTCCGATGTGATTACATTTACTTGAGCTTGGGCAAAAACATTCATACACGTACAAGAAAGATACGAGAGAAGTAGCCATATTTTCAGGACACGGAGCAGTCTATACATCGGGTTTTAAGTGTTTGATTAGGCATTAAAGATAAAAAATATATCCAAAAAAATTATCGCAAAATAAAATTTATTGATAAATTCACAGGATGAAAAAATCCAAAAACCAATCCGGGGAAAGCAAAGACAAAATATTTGACCGGATATTCAAGGAGAATGCGCCGGCGATATTCATGCCCATCATTGAGCGTGAGATGGGCATCAAGATAAAATCTTACAAACCGCTAGATTCCGAATTGCCGCGTACTATTGGACGCAGCGTGGATTTCTTTTGTCGCATTGTGAGAGAAGATGGTGTAGAGGAACTCTTGCACGTTGAATTTCAGACAGCAAACGACCACGAGATGGTTGAGCGTATAGGCGAATATCATGGTATCATGTTCCGCAAACATCGTTTGCCGATTCGACATATCGTTATTTTTCTCGGCAAAGGCAAATCGCGTATGCGTACCGAGTTGCGTGAAGAAGAAGTCTATCGTGGGTTCGAGTTGATAAATACCAATGATTTGATTACCAACGAGTTGTTGAGTTCGCAAGTGCCGGAAGTGATTATATTAGCCATTTTGGGCGATTATGAAAAGGAGCAAGTAGAACCTGTTTTGCGACTGATTCTTCGCGGGCTAAAAGCTGCCTCTCGTTCAGATGCCGAACTTAGAAAGTACGTCCAACAGTTGCTATTGCTCTCAAAACTTCGTAACTTAACCGATATTACAGATAAAATAATACAAGAAATGCTGATTACCTACGATCATACAGAAGACCTTTTTTACAAAAGGGGGATTGAAGCAGCTCAAAAACAGGCTCAAAAGCAAATTGAGCAAGCAGAGCAGCAAATCGCGCAAGAACGTGAAAAAGCGAAGCAAGAGCGCGAAAAAGCGAAGCAAGAAAAAATTGCTACTATTCAATCTTTGTTATCAATCGAAACTTTGAGTATCGCACAAATTGCTGAGGCTGTTAATGTTACGGAAGAATTTGTTGAGCGCATATCTACGGGAGAAATTGAGTGAAATTGCAGATAAAATAATACAAGAAATGCTAATTACTTACGATTATACAGAAGACATTTACTACAAAAGAGGGCTAGAAGCAGGTCAAAAACAAATTGAACAAGAGCGAGAAAAGGTAAAGCAGCAAATCGCGCAAGAACTTGAAAAAGCAAAGCAAGAACGCGAAAAAGCAAAGCAAGAACGTGAAAAAGAAAAAATTGCTATTATTCAATCACTCTTATCAATAGGAAGTTTGAGGATTACACAAATTGCTCAAGCCTTTGGTGTCACAGAAGAATTTGTTGAGCAAATCTCAAAGGGAGAGATTGAGTAATAGCATAAAAAAATTCGCGTCATCCGCACAATCCGCCAAATCCGCGTTCTATTTCACCCCTCCAAAAATTCCACCAAACCCCGATACACCCCATTCAAACCCATCAATTCCCGATTCCCCAAAATCACCAAATGCTTACGCGCCCGCGTTAGTGCGACATTCAGTTTTCTGTCCACTTTTCCATCGTCAGACATCGAGACGAGTTTATCCATTTGATAGGCTGTATTTAGGCACAGCGAAATGATGATAATATCTCGCGCACCGCCTTGATAACGCTCCACCGTATCCACTGAAATATCGTTCAATGCCGGGTCATTCATTTGTTGTAAAACATTTTTTATTTCGGCAATTTGAGCGCGATATGGCGTAATTACACCAAGTGTATTTGAATTGAATGGTAAATTATTTTTTTTATAAATATTTTTAAATGAATGAATTAACTCCACTACCAAGCGCGACTCGCATCGGTTGATTTTATTCGACTGTGCTTTGCGTTCTACTTCCGTCGGAATGTAAATCATACGCTTTTCGGCTATTATTTTTTCCAATGGAGTAGGGGAGGAGAGCATCTTTTCAAATTTCAAGGGAACACTCTGCCATGCACCTGCCACACAATTTTCCGGTAGCAATTTTAATTCATTTTCATAAAAAAAACGGTTCGGAAATTCCGAAATATCGCCGTGCATTCTGCCTTGATGCGTGAGCATGCCGTATGCCCACGTCCACTTATTTTTTTCGCATAAATGATACAAACGCTCAAACAAAGAATTGCGGCGATTATGTAACCCAATTTCCAATAAAGACGGATTACTTACGGCAGATTCTTCCTTACTTTGCACCACTACGGCAGGGAGTTGTTTATGGTCGCCAATCAAAATAAATCGCGGCAAACGCGGCAACAAACCCACCAACATCGGCTCCAAAATCTGCGAAGCCTCATCAATAATCACACGGTCAAATCGCTTTAAATCAAGCAATTGCGAGCGATTACCCATTGACATGACCGTAGAAACTACAATCCGATGCGCCGCGATCACCTCACGCAAACCTGCGCGAGTCGTCACCCCTTTTATTTTTTCTTGAAACAAACGCGGACGATAGGTTTCCTCCGTAGAGTGGCGCGAACCGATACGCATATAATCTTCTTTCGCAAAGTCGTCGATGGCTTCGCAAATCTCATCTACGGCGCGATTCGTATAGGCAAGTAACAGGATATTTTCGGAAGTTTTCGTGAGAATGTACTTGACCATTTCTCGCAACATAAACTTCGTCTTACCCGTGCCGGGAGGACCGATAAGTAGGAAATAATCCTCTGCAGAAAGAGCTTTTTCCAAGATGCGCCCCTGTTCGTCACTCAAATCAGGATTAAACTCAATATCTTGAATTTCAGCCTGTTCGGGAGCTTCCAACCCCAATAGTATTTTCTTTTTCCTATTGGGAAATTGTACGAATGCAAACAAATTGCGGTACAAATTCGTGAAGCCGCTATCAAGCAAATCATGTTCGAGATTCCAGTATTTTTCTTCGCGGAAAAGGCTGTCATTAAATTGCTTTGAGCGAAGGGCAACCACTACTCGTTCCCCTTGCATTTCGATGATATTACATTTAAAAATTTGGTTGGTCAAAACCGTCGAACCGTCATTTTGTGTGGGGTACAAAACCGCAATATCGCCCTCGCGGAAATTTGCCAAAGGCGCTGTCATTTCCGTCTTTTCAAACACCAATCGCGGGTCAGATTCGCGCGAATGATTCTCGATGATGGTTAAATGATTTATTATATCAAAATTTTCTTGTTTTGTTTTAAATGGACTGCGCCACAAGGACGCCAAACCACCCGATTTGTCGTTGCCGTCAATGCCTGTTTTCGCATAGCGATGTTCGCGTGCTATGAAGGCGGTGAAGGAGAGCAAATAAGCGCGTTCCAAGACGTTCATTTTGCCCATGACACCCGAAAAAAAATTGGCGTCTGTCTTGGTAAAACCCGATGCGCGAACAAATTTTTGAGGCGTGATTCTATCTAAAACATTGCGGTCGAGGTACTCGCGTTTATCCAGTCGAATGAGGTTTTCTTCGATGGAAATCAACTGATTACGTATATTAAGTGCTTCGTGTTGGAGTACCGATTCGGGCGGTGCAAACTTCAAAGGGTTTTCGTCCAATTTGGAATATAAAATGTACAAACCCGTCTTAGTTGCCTCGCCATAAACGGAGCGCACGAGCAAATCATACAAGAGCGTTTGGGTGTAATGACTGCCACTCAATCCATGCCGATTTGGACGAAACGGGCTGCCCGATTTGAGTTCGACGATAGCGTATTGGTCTTGTTTGGGATTGTTGTGCCAAACATCGAGACGCCCTTGTATTCCGTATTTTTCCGAATAAAAAACCGGCTCTAAAAAGCAATGTTTGACCCCGATAGATTGTTCGGGCAGCGTCTGTTTGACGACCCCACGTAAGTGGAAAAAGTGTCGTTGGGCTTTCTTCGCCATGCCCCTGATTTCGCCGTCGTTGTACATCGAAAATTGTAGCGGCGAGAGGTGAAATGCTTGTTTGAATGTCGTGAGAAAATCGACTTCGGGGTCGGTCATTAGTTCATCAAGGAGGTGATTGACGGCATTTCCGAGCAAAATAGGTATGGACGAAGCAAAGGGCAAAAACTTTTTCATCAGATACAGAAGTGGCTCTGTACCAAAGGATTGGAAGCATTCTGAAACCGCAGTTACGTCAAACAGCACATCCGGTTCGATGATAAAAACACGTGGCAGATACGTGCCGTCTTCCTCTACGAGTACATCAATGAGATTAAGCGTAACTTGGTTTTTCCAAACCGTATCTATCTGATGAATCGTCTGTTCAAAAGCCTCATTGATGCCCGGAATATTGTAGCGGACGCAGACGGGTTGTGGCTGTTCGGGGTCATCTTCACGGACGAGGAAAGTGCGGTTTTCATGGTCGTTTTCCAAGACGACTACGCGGACCTTTTCGCGGTGTTTAGCGATATTCAAAGGCGTGCGTGTGAAGACTTCTTTTTCGGGAAAAATTGTCTTTAATTCATTGGGAATTGTCGCCTCAGACAGCTCCGCTACACATTCCGCTACAACTTGATAGCAAGCGCGATACTCATCATCAGTAAATGGTTTTTCACGAAAAAAAATCTCCTGACTCAAACGGCGATAATGATGAATTTTCCATTGTAAGTCATTGGAAATCTTACGTTTATGGCACACATACGCAATACGCGCAAAGTGCGTCGTGAATTGCAAATTTTCATCTTTAGCGAGTTGGAGAAAGAAGTTGTTGAACCACTGATATAACTCACTGACCGCATCGCTTGGTTCGGTGTGCGAGGCGTGTATTTTTAGAAAATATTTGTATAATTCCGGTGCGAGATGTTGTAATGTCATGCGTAACACAGACCATTCGTGTCTGTGGCTGCAAAGGTAGAGAATTTAGTACCTAACTCAATGGACTCTTGCGCGTTTTTGGTAAAAGATGAGTAAATGAATAGATGATAGAATAATTGAATGTATTCTGTCATTTATTCGTCTTGGCTCAACCGGAACAAAATATTTTACCCGACTTAGCCTTAAAAGGCTCAAACTTAATTTCGCTTTTTATGGTTTAAGCTATAGTTTCGCATAACATTTCTGCATGAGTGAAAAGTGTTTTGTGTTGGTGCATTGGAAGGGGGTGACTAAAGCATCCCGAAAGCTCAAAGTTAATCCTTCGGAACTCTCGAACTTTTGCCATTATTGACTTCCCATATCGCCTTATCATCCCCATTTATATCGCCATTAAGGTTGAAATCGGCAGGTAGTAGGTATTGGTCAAACTGACCATTACTATCCACCCAATCAGATTTGTCGCTCCCGGTGATGTCATAACTAAATTCATCGATAATTTGGGCGGCATCTCCGGCTAACATTGTGAACATTCCGGCAATGTTTTTTTGACCTGTTCCTGTACCGTTATCTCCCGTATATGATTCTTCAATGGTAAAGTCACAATACAGTGTACCATTATCCAATGAAATCGGGTAAGGTGACATGACCCCCATGTGGTTACGATGTTCGACAACGAGGTAGAAAGGTCCTGAATGACTCGTTGCCAAAGCACGTTCATCAAGTATTTCAATGCAGCCATCTTCATGCAGTAAAGCGGCTGTTTTTGCCACTTCATCAGATTTACGAATGCCTGTGCGTAGTGATACGAGTACCCAGTCCACCACACTCGGCAAGTAATCTGCATCGTTAAAGTTCGCGCCTTCGCGTCCCGTGTAGTTCCAGGGTGGCTGTGAATAAGGCTGTCCGGCAGGAGTTGGAGTCGCAATATCACTTGTAGGAGTTTGTCCGGGGAGTAAACCTCTTTCTGTGTTTAGTATGGTCGTCATTTGGGATTGGGTAGGGTCGTAAGGTCCTTCGAGCATGGCTTTTACGTCAAGTTGGATGTTGGTGCATGTACCTGCTCCTGTGGCGCAGAAGTCTTCCCACGGAGCGTCGAAGTTGTTGCCGTACTGAATATTTGAAGATGTTAATTGATTACAGAGATTTGCTAAGTTGTCTGGATAGCAACCGCTAAGTTGATTATTATTCAATGATAAAACCGTGAGATTAGTCAAATTGCCAATTTCTGAGGGGATACTACCACTAAGCTGGTTACTTTTTAAATCCAAATACTCAAGGTTTGGTAAATTTTCCAGTTCGACTGGAATTTCACCACTCAACTGAGTATTCGACAAACTCAAACTTTTTAAATTTGTCAAACTCAAAATTTCAAAAAGAGTT
>ENA-ORXT01000973-ORXT01000973.1-marine-metagenome-genome-assembly--contig:-NODE-973-length-40964-cov-60.289481_pt1 | contig 40964 bp, 34 predicted proteins | sample MGYA00237868_ERZ511482 | MGnify/ENA metagenome assembly ERZ511482 | reverse complement strand
AACAAGGCATTGCCTTGTTCCTACGTTGATCTGTCAACTTAACCTTCTCGGCAGTCTTTTTTGAGTTTTTCAAATACCTTAGAGGACAATACCTACGCGTTAGAAGGACCGATTAACTAATTACTAATCACCAATCCGAACCACCAGTGCTTTAAATTGTGCTGGTACAGCAGTCCGCCAGAACCCAACATTCACTCATCTTGCTATTTTCCTGAAATCTGTCTATCTTTATACTTCCCTTCGTAAAGCAAGCTTACAGTAGCCCCAATGTATTGAACATATACGACCACTATTTTTGTGGCAAAAAAACGAATCATGATCCTACGATGTAAAACCTTGTTGCTACTGGTTACCTTATCCCTATTTTATATTTCCACTATTCAGGCACAAATTAGTCAGGGAGGAATACCCTTGGGCATTGGTCAATCCGATCCCGTACCCATCAAAATCTTGCGTGGCTTAAATCTTCCTAAGGTGATGAAAGAAGATCAGGCGATGATCGAAACGGTTCGCTTTGCGGCGCCACTTCCATTATCCATTGATCCGGCAAATGAAGGGACTTGGACAAGTCTACCAAACGGAGATCAGCTTTGGCAACTGGAATTACGGGTAGCGAATGCGTTGGGACTATTTGTTGTTTTTGAAAACTTTAATTTACCCGCTGGCGCAAAACTATTTGGGTACAGCCCACGGACCAATGAAAAATTAGGTGCCTACACCGAACGCAATAATAAACCGCATGGTGAATTTATGCTCGGGATGATCTCTGGAAAAGTTTTACGACTAGAATATCTGGTTCCGGTGGCTTCGGTCGGGCCACAACTCAAAGCACCTTTCAAAATAAAAAAATTATACGTAGCTTATAACACGGATCATATAGAGCCGTCTGATTATGAATTCAAAACCTACGATGGATTTGGAGACGCGATGGGTTGTCATATCAACATCAACTGTACGCAGGGAAATGCCTGGCAGGATCACAAGCGTGGTGTCGTGCGGATGTTGCGCGTATTTGAAGAGGGGATCGGTTGGTGTACAGGTTCTTTGGTCAACAATACCAATCAGGATGGAACACCCTATATACTAAGCGCTTTCCATTGTATTGCGGGTTTTACACCTAACCTGAATCTATGGCGCTTTGATTTTAACTATGAATTTTCGGGATGTAATGATGAGGCGATTGAGCCAATTCGCTATTCGATGCAAGGTTGTCAATACCGATCGGGTAGAGAAGAAAGTGATTTTCTATTATTAGAACTAGAGGATATAATACCGCAATTTTATAATGTATATTTTCATGGTTGGGACCGAAATGATACCGCTATCCCAACGGGCATGACGGGCATTCATCATCCTCGGGGAGATGTTAAAAAGATTTCTACCAGTAGTCAGCCCATTACGATTTTTAATAATAGTATTATTTGGTCTAATTCTGTAACAACGCCACCAAATCATCATTTTCGTGTTTTGCTAAGCGAAGGAACCATTGAAGACGGCTCTTCCGGAAGTGCTTTGTTTAATGAAAGCGGCTTGATTGTCGGGCAATTACACGGCGGGAATGCTGGTTGTAACACTTCTAATACAACTTATTACGGTCGTTTATCCATGTCCTGGGAAGAAGGAGCGACCGCTGACACGCGTCTACGGGATTGGCTGGACCCTGCGAATACCGGGCAAACTACGATTGCGCAATATGAGTATCCGGCGGCGACGTTATCCGGTAAAGTTGCCTTGCCGAATGGAACAGGTGTTCAATTTGTCAAAGTAGCAGCTACCGGGCCTTCGGTGGCAGATACGGTAGAAACAGATGCCAATGGTAATTATACTTTTCCCAATATAAGGGATAACGAACCGGTTGTATTGAGTTTTTCTCGCACGGGTCGCGCAACCAATGGATTGAGCACCTTTGACATTATTACAGTTCGAAAAGATTTACTGGTGATTGAGGCAATGACGCCGGAGCAAAAATTTGCGGCTGATACGGACGAAAATGGTGCCGTGACGCTGGGTGATTATATCAATATACTTGGAGTTTTTTTAGTCATTGAACCGGACTTTGAACTGGGTTCCTGGCGATTTTTCGAGAATAATATTCCTTTGTTGATTAATGGAAATATCGTTCGGGATGTTTCGGTGGTTAAACGGGGGGACGTTAATTTTAATGCGAGTCCGGTGGAATAGTATTGGGTTGAGGCACTAAGTTGTTGATTAGTTAATCGGTGGATCAGTCACATAGTACGCAATGCGAACGTAACCATCTTGGTTGCCCTCTTACATCAGGATTACCTAATATTTGACCGACCCTTCTTTATACAACTAGCAAACATGATCAAATTTCCCCTTCCCATCCTGTTATCATTCATTATTCTATCTACGATCTCTTGCAAAACAACCAAAGCTCCGATGCGCCCGGCGGCAAGTTATGAGCAGATGAAGAAGACTAAATTAAGTCATATAAATATTCCAGTGAGTATCCATATTGGTCAGATGGAGACGGCACTTAATCAGGAAATGGACGCTATTTTTGGTGGTGGAAATCAGCTTTTTGAAAATGGAGGACAAGATTTTGAGTTAAAAGTTACCAAGGCAGATCGGTTGAAACTGGATGTGACGACCAACGCGGTTGCTTACGAAATACCACTGAATTTACTTGTCAAAAAGGATATCGGAATTACAAAACTTAACGCGGACGGAGGGATAGCATTGAAATTTAAAACCAGTTTTTCGATTCAATCCGATTGGACATTAAATACAGAAACGGTTTTGGAGAATTACGACTGGATCAACCGACCTAAGCTGGATTTGGGCTTTATAAGGTTGCCGATTGCCGCAGTAGCTGATCGTATTGTAGATCGGAGTCGAACCAGGATTGCAGCCATTATTGATGCACAAATTCGGGAAAATTTTATTCTAAAAGATTACGTAGCCGAAGCCTGGAACCGATTGCAACAACCCATTCCAGCTTCGATTGAAAATCAACTTTGGGTGAAAATGGATCCGCAATCTATCGGAATGACCGCACTGGAAAAAGCAGATTCGGTGGTGCATGCCACCCTGGTAATTAAAACCCTGGCGCAGGCGAGTATTGGTACACGTCCGGCAGAAACAGATTTAAAACCACTACCTGAGTTCATTGCGGTAGATAAATTAGCGGAAGGTTTTGCCATCAATTTATTTACTGCCATTCCGATCGATAGTTTACGAACTTTGGTAAAGAAAAATATCATCGGAGAAACTTACAAAAATGGTAAAAGATTCGTCACCGTAGAAGATTTGGAACTCTACGGGCAAAATAATAAGCTGGTGGTGAATACCGTCTTGTCAGGTGATTATAATGGAAGTGTTTACATGATTGGAACACCTTTTTTCAACGAAAAGAACAATCAACTGGAGATTGATGATTTAAAATATGAATTATCTTCAAAAAATTTCATTCAAAAAACCATGGGCTGGTTATTTCAAAATAAAATAGAAAAGGCCATCGAAGAGGCGATGCGCTATCCACTGGAAGAAAATATGAATGAATACAAGCAGATTTTAAATGAGGCATTGGCCAATTACGCGATTACGCCGGGCATTATTCTAAAAGGTAATATGAAAGATTTGAGTATTAGAGAGACTTACGTAAGTGAGACTTTTATTCATGTCATTATTCGCTTGGATGGAGAACTGGAATTGACGTTAAAGGACCTGGCGGAGCTCAATAGATGAGTGTTAGTAAAAGTTTTTTAACATAAAAAAATCCTGTTACGAAAAACTCGTAACAGGATTTTTTTGGTGTTTTTAATTTGATAGGTGTTTGAACAAAGTCTACTTTGTTCAAACTATGCGAAACTTTGATGTAGCATAGTTACTTATAAATATTTTCGTAAACTTCCTGCAGGTTGTATTCTTTATCACTTTGGTGAATGATACAAATACAACCATCAATTCGTCGACCTTTGATCTTGCTAAACTGAAGATTAAAGTCGCTATCGACATTAAAAAATTGTTCTATTGCTCCCGGAGGAAAAGAACTTTTAATATGCTTGCCTAATACAAAAGCAATGTAATCACTTTGTATACTGGTAGCACTAACACAAAAATTTCCGGACTCGTCCAGAATTTCAAAAGGATGCTCGTCTAAAACACAGAGGGGATGATTATTTAGGCACGCTTCAATATCGTTAAAAAGATAGACTAAGTCTGCCGTTGGCGGATTGATCATAGCCTCCTTTACCTGATCGTACGTAATCATATTCATGGGTTTGTGAAAAAAAATAGATTATCAGTAATCCTTAATTACAAACCCTATTCCAAATAGATTAAAGCATTTAATTTAAAAATATATCACATGTATAGTTAATTGTCAGGTAGTTATTTATAGAATAAAAATTTTTAAATTAATTTAAAAGAGTTTTCTAATTTATTTTCTTTAATCCCAATAATTGTGGAATTCCATTGCTATTCATATTAAAAAGTAAAGAGTCTGCTGACAAGAATTCGATTTTCACCGATTTGGGCATGGCTGGTTGAAGGGTATCTTTTGATACTAAAAATTTACCGTCCAGGTAGTAGGTTCCTTGCTCTTTGTAATTTATATTACTACGGTATTCGTACTGACCCGTGGGCCGAAAGATGAATTGCGTATTGGACAAATCAGTCGTTCCAGGCTTTCCATTTTCTTCTAGTGAAACTGCTTGCCAGGTACCGTGCAATAAGGTTTTATCCAGGCCAGAACCACAGGCACAGATTCCAGAAACCAGCAGACAGTAAAAAGTATATTTTAATAGCGTAGTGAAATGCATAATTTGCTTTTATGAAAATTTAATTTCGTACTCAAGTGTCCCAGGCATTAAACCTATGCGTTAAAGACCGATTAACTAATCACTAATCAACTATTCTTAATCTCTGGAAAAAAATTAACAATTTGAAATACCTATTAATTTAGTACCCCACTAGCATTTTATTTATCCGCGTCCAGTGCGCCGGAATTAATCGCATCTAGATAAATCTTAAGTTCTTCCTTAACAACGGGAGCGAGAATAAATAATCCAATCATATTAGGAAACACCATCGCAAATACCATCGCATCTGAAAAGTCAGTCACGGCACCCAAACTAGCTGCTGCACCAACGATTACGAAAACGCAGAATAATACTTTATACGTAACCTCCGCACCTTTACCTTTTCCAAATAAATACATCCACGCCTGTAAACCGTAGTAAGACCAGGACAACATTGTAGAGAATGCAAAAAGAATTACTGCAATAGTCAGGATAAAACTAAATCCAGGGATTACACTATTGAATGCTGCACTCGTCAGATTTACACCACCAATTCTTTGTCCCTCAATCAGGACTTCATTATTGACAACATCTCCGTAAGCAAATGCGCCGCCAGCAGAAGTGTTAAAAATAATGATCACCAAGGCGGTCATCGTACAAACCAAAACGGTATCAATAAATGGTTCCAGTAAAGCCACCACTCCTTCACTCGCAGGATATTTCGTTTTAACGGCAGAGTGTGCAACAGAAGCACTACCAACTCCCGCCTCATTTGAAAATGCAGCTCTTTTAAAACCCTGAATAAGGACCCCGATGATACCACCAGTAATACCAGCGCCGGTAAATGCACCATTGAAGATCTGACCAAATGCATTCGGAATTAAACCTGCGTTTGCAATCAAAATAAAGAGGGCGGCAGCTACGTAGATACCGACCATCGCTGGAACAATCTTTTCGGCCACCTTACCAATTCGCTTAATACCACCAATAATCACGATCCCTACCAAAACTGCTAGCACGACCCCAAATAGTGTTCCTGCCATTCCGGAATCCGAACCAATCAACGCTTTAAATTGAGCAGCTGCCTGATTGGACTGAAACATATTTCCTCCTCCGAAAGAACCACCGATCAGCATGACCGCGTAAAAAGCGGCAAAAAACTTACCTGCTCCGGCCATTCCTCTTTCTCCCAATCCTTTGCTAAGATAATACATGGGACCACCATACACCGTTCCATCAGGACCAATTTCTCTATATTTTACCCCCAAGGTACATTCTGTAAACTTACTCGCCATTCCTAAAAATCCAGCAAGGATCATCCAGAAAGTTGCACCGGGTCCACCAATAGCAATGGCAATGGCGACACCAGCTATATTTCCTAAACCAACCGTTGCCGAGAGCGCCGAAGTCAATGCCTGAAAAGGAGTAACCTCTCCAATGCCACCTTCCACCCGAATGGTATCGGGTATATCTCCATCTCTGGTAATCATATTTGGATCTACCTCTTCCTTGGTGCTATCATATTTGCCACGAACCACATTTACGGCCAATCCGAATCGGGTAAAATTGGGGAAACCAAAGTAAATAGTAAAATAGGTCGCTGCCAATAATAAGAGAATCAATACAACTGGAATAGCCAAATTATTACCAACGGGAATGGCGACAAAGACGATGTCGGAAATGATGGTCGTATAAGGTGCAATGAAATTATTCACCTTTTCGTCAAAGCCGATCGCATCGTTCTGGGCAAAACTTAATAACGGTAAGAATAATGTCGTCAATAATGTAAGGAGTTTTTTCATAAGTGGCAGCTTAGGAGTTTAATTATTAAACCGGTAAGGTATCGAGATATTTCTATATACCCAAGTAATTGACCATTAAATTAAGATAAGATACCGTTAACTGCCTTTTTGGCACGAAATTAACATGTTAAATTCCTTGTAAAATATTATTAACACAGAGGGCTTAATAACCGGCCTTCGTACAAAAACCTTTTCATGAAAAATACTACATCAATTAAGTCCATGTCGGACTTCGCGAAAAATGCTATTGTTTCAACTGATGATTTGTTAAAAATCAAAGGTGGTGATGACCTTATTATTATTGACATTCCGTTACCGTAGCTTTAGAATTTGATTTACTTATTTGGTTGTCTTCTTATTTTTTCCATACCTCTCCCAGTAATTTTCCTACTTTATCCTCCACCTTTTTATTTTTTATCAATACCGGCGCGTGATGCGGTTTTATTCTGGCGTCAATGACCAACGGTCCACGGCAGCCCCAATGTTTATTTTGGGTAAAATGATCTACTCCGTAGGTATCGTGCGATGGATTGGCTCTGGTAAAAACGGTCCATAAAAAATTATTTTCGGTCGCTGCTGAAAAATCTGCATTATCTACTACCGCAATTAATGGAATTGATTCTAACGGACTTTTTTCCAATACTTCTGTTAGGTTGCTCATTTCTGAAACTGCTTTTTTATAATCAGTAAATGCTGGACCGTTTAATAACAACACACCAGCTTGCCAGAATTTGGGATTGTTAAATCCTGCAGGTAAATCAAACCTGTCCGGTAATTTATCTGACAAAGTTCGTAGCTTATCTCCACAACAGGCCACCACCAGTTTGGATCCTGCATTCCATCCACTACCAGAATAATCCAGGGTATCCATCGTTGTTTTTGTTTGAAAATGAAGATCTCTACGCCAGTCTACGCGTTCTAAAACATGTTTGAAATAAGCAGGAATTTTATGAGCGTCAATGTCAATTCCTTCTTCTTCGGCAGCAATAAATAAAAATTTCGCAAGACTGGTCTGACCACTACCGATAATTCGATTCGCTTGTGTAAGAATTTCTTCTGGTTTTTTATCTCTGAAAGGCATGTATCGTTCACTTCCTACAGCTAGCAATAACGGGTGTACGCCCGACGCATCTACCGCATTAATTTGCCTGACCCCCGGAAATTCTCCCGGCAGTAAAGCACCGACTAATTTATGTATCAAATAACCAAAACTAGAATCTTCTGCCGGAGGACGACCTACCGCCGTAAATTGCCAGATAGCATCTTTGCGGTGATAAACTTTATCGACTTTCATAACCGGAAACTCGTGCTCCAGGCTATAATAACCCAAATGATCTCCAAAGGGACCTTCGGGCTTTTTCTTGTTTTTTAAAATAGTACCTGTAATACAGAAATCCGCATCGCCGGAAACTACCGCCCGGTCGTCCAATCCATAACGAAACCGTCTTCCAGCCAGCATTCCCGCAAAAGTCATTTCACTTAATCCTTCCGGTAACGGCATGATGGCCGCAAATGCATGAGCGGGTGGACCACCTACAAAAATACTTGCGCGAAACGGTTTATCTGTCTGATTATAAGCGGTATGATGGACGCCGATTCCACGGTGAATCTGATAGTGCATCCCTACTTCTTTGTTTATATCGTATGCATTTCCTGACAATTGAATCCGGTACATTCCAATATTGGATTGCATGATATTATCGTTGTCGGGTGGCAGTGTACAAACCTGTGGCAAGGTGATAAATGCACCACCATCGTCCGGCCAGGAAATAACCTGCGGCAGTTGGTCAATGGTGGTTTCTCCGTATTTTACATTTAGACCAAATGGAGATTTGAATGGAAGTGCGCTGAGTGCCGTGAAAGGAGCCGTTCGGTACCGCCAGGGGTTTTTTAAAAACAGGGTAGGATCAGCTTTTAACTCAATTACCTTTTTTACCTTTTCTAGTGTTTTTCGAAAGAGAAACTCGGTGCGTTCGAAGGTACCATATATATTAGAAACCGCCGGGAAAGGACTACCGATCACATTTTCAAAATAAACAGCGGGGCCTCCGGCGTCAAATACCTGTCGATGAATTTCGGCCATTTCAAGATTTGGATCTACCGGCTGGGTGATTCTTAAAAGTTGATTACTCTTTTCCAGGTCGTTCAGACAGGCTCTTAGATTTGCGTACATAGTCAGGCTTTTGCCAAAATTTTAATAAAAAAATGCGAATGAAGGATCGTTTAAAAAATAAGTTATTCTTTTAATGATCCTAAATAACTCATTCGAATATTTAACAACACTTCTTTAACCTTGGTTTAGACACGCGCCTGGAAAATTACGCTAAAACCTTAATAATTGACCTTTTACTGACGGGAATACTAAAGCTAAATAGTTACCTTTGCGATTATGACTTTACTGACAGAAGTTCAAACCTTGATCCGCAAGGAAGTACTGGTGGAATGGCGGCAAAAATACGCGATTGGTGGGATATTGTTGTACGTGATTTCAACTGTTTTTATTGTCTATTTTTCTTTTAGCGGGATTGACGCAAAAGCATGGAATACCTTGTTTTGGATCATTATACTGTTTGCTTCTGTAAATGCGGTAACCAAGAGTTTTGCCCAGGAAAACAGTCAGCGGGAATTGTACTATTATGCTTTGGCGAGGCCATCGGCTATCCTGTTGGCTAAAATGATTTATAATACGTTATTGCTATTGTTAATCAGTGGATTATCCTACATTGCTTTTGGTATTTTAGCAATTGATCCGGTCAAAAATTATCATCAGTTTTTTTTAGCTTTGTTTTTAGGAAGTGTCGGATTTTCGATTGCTTTTACCTTTATATCGGCAATTGCCGGCAAGGCAGCTAATAGTTCTACTTTGATGGCTATTTTAAGTTTTCCAGCCGTGATTCCTATTTTAATGACTTTATTAAAAATATCAGCCAACGCCTTGGGGTTAATGACAGATACAGGGATCTGGAAAGACATTGGAATTTTGCTGGCGATTGATTTGATAATGTTAACTTTGACTTTTATTCTCTTCCCGTTTTTATGGAGAGATTAGGGGTATGGTAGGACAGGGTTTTAAAATATGCTGGAAATGATATTTGCATGGTAGTTATTATGGATATGGATGGTCTTGCTATTGGCTTTTGGCCGTTCGCTATTTGCCCACTTCTATCGCGATCAAGTGAGGCCAATAGCCGATAGCTAAAAGCCAACAGCTTTTTTTAAAAAAAAATATACGAATGAAAAATTGGTGGAAAATTTTGGGAGTAATTTTACTACTCTATAGTTTTGTAGTAGGAATGCTGGTTCCACTAAAGCCGGGTGTTCGAGATATCGTTCCTTTTAAACTAGATGCAGGAAAAAAGAGTGAAGTCAATATTTACGGATATAATACTTTTTATACCCAGACAAAAACGCCCATTCGAGTCTGGTTAAATGTAGACTCCATACACGCGCTTGCCGCCAAATCGGTTGCGGTGATATCTGACAATCATCTGGTTGCCGAATTTGACATGCCAGCCTATTATCCCGGTAATGACCAGGCAGTATCTTTATCTCTTTGGGTAGATAGCGATGCCGACGGGGCAGCAACACTTCCGGATGCCATTAGTGTGATAGACAATCATCCTGATAATACCACAAGAGATAATATTTGGACCCAACAACCAATCAATAATCTTAGTAATTCAGATAGAAAAACATTTCCTTATCGTTCCCTACTGGGAGAAACCATTCGCAATACTTACTATCATGTACCTTTCTGGTTTGCCATGATGTTAATACTATTGTCCTCTATGATTTTTAGTTGGAAATATCTACAAACGCTGGAAATCCGTTATGATCACACGGCCGTTGCACTGGCACAAGTAGGCGTACTCTACGGTATACTTGGATTGATCACTGGATCAATATGGGCCCGATTTACGTGGGGGGACTGGTGGAATTTTGATATTAAACAAAATATGTCGGCCATTGCCATGTTGATCTACATGGCCTTTTTTGTATTGCGCAGTTCCTTCGATGACGAAGAAAAAAAAGCGAGAATCAGTAATGTTTATAATATATTTGCTTTCTCTGCTTTAGTTCCGTTACTGTTTGTTATACCCAGACTCTACGACAGTTTACACCCTGGTAACGGTGGAAATCCTGGTTTTGGTGGAGATGATTTGGATAGTACGATGCGGATGGTCCTTTATCCAGCGGTATTTGGCTGGTTATTGTTGGGATTATGGATGGCGCAATTGCTTAAGCGAATATCGGCGTTACGGGATAAGCTGTTTTTTGATTAAGTCCCTCTAAATTATCAATCGTCATTATTCTAAAATAAAAACGTAACTAAAGAGTTTATGTACATAAACTCTAATTGTCTTTCATCGGGTACTTCAAAAAGAAATTACAACTAAGTTTTGTAATCCTGAAAAAAAAACCGAAGTTTGACCCACCTTAATCATTTATATGAAACATCGTATAATCTGGCTTTTTTGCTTACTTCTTTCGTCACTTACTCCTTTACTGGCTGCTCAGGAAGGTCCTGCTATGGACTTTATGCGTAGCACCGGAAAAATCTACGTAGTAGTGGCCGTTATTGTAGTTGGTTTTATTGGCCTTGTTTGTTTTATGTTTTATATGGATAAAAAATTAACAAAATTAGAGGACCAAATTATTAATCATGGCAAAAGCTAAAAAAGTTAAACAACCCGTTGCCACGGTCAGCTTTCTCGAAAGCGTCAGTAGCAACTTTGATCGGGCAGCCGCCCACACCAATTTACCCAAAGGTTTACTAGCACAAATTAAAGCTTGTAATTCCGTTTATCAAATGCGTTTTCCGGTAAAAATCGGTAAGGATTATGAGGTAATCGAAGCATATCGGGTACAACACAGTCATCACCGACTTCCGACCAAGGGAGGAATCCGGTATTCTCAAAAAGTACATCAGGAGGAAGTGATGGCCCTGGCCTCATTGATGACCTATAAATGTGCCATCGTGGATGTGCCCTTCGGGGGGGCGAAGGGTGGAGTAAAAATCTCTCCCCGCGATTATTCGGAAAGTGAATTGCAACTTATCACCCGTCGTTACACGGCAGAATTAATTCGTAAAAATTTTATCGGACCTGGTATTGATGTTCCTGCTCCTGATTACGGAACAGGATCCCGGGAGATGGCCTGGATTCTGGATACGTATATCTCCTTTAAAGGAGGAGAGATTGACGCAGCCGGTTGTGTCACCGGAAAACCTGTTCATCAAAATGGTATTCAGGGTAGAACTGAAGCAACTGGACGGGGTGTTTTCTACGGTGTACGCGAAGCGGTCAGCCATAAGGATGACATGGAAAAGCTTGGCTTGACCACTGGTCTGGCGGGCAAACGAGTAGCTATCCAAGGCTTTGGTAATGTAGGTAGCCACTGTGCTAAAATCTTTCAGGAAGAAGGAGATGCTTTAATTATTTGTATTGCCGAACACGATGGGGCTATTTATAATGAAAAAGGGATAGACATCGGTAAACTGCTCAAGCATTTTAAAAAGACCAAATCTATAATGGGTTTTGCGGGTGCTGAAGAAATGTCACAACGTAAGAAAGTGCTGGAAATCGACTGTGATATTCTGATTCCTGCTGCGCTGGAAAATCAGATTCGGGTAGACAATGCTCCCCGTATCAAAGCGAGAATTATTGCGGAAGCTGCCAACGGTCCAATCACTTCGGAAGCAGATGCGATTCTTCGTAAGAAAGGCGTAATGGTAATTCCTGATATGTACATTAATGCTGGTGGAGTAACAGTTTCTTACTTTGAATGGTTGAAAAATCTTTCTCACATGCGTTTTGGCCGAATGGAAAAACGTTTTGATAACCAAACATATACTAATATTGTAGCGTTAGTTGAAAGATTAACTGGCAAAACCATCGGAATAAAAGAAAGAGACTTCCTGACCCGTGGCGCTGATGAAGTAGATCTGGTACGTTCTGGATTAGAAGAAACTATGATCACTGCATACAATCAAATTCGTGCGGTTAAGAAACGCAAAAGAAAAGTCGAAGATTTACGAACGGCCGCTTTTATTAGTGCTCTTGAAAAAATAAGTAGCGACTATATTGCTTTGGGAATTTTCCCTTAGGAACAAGTTTAAGGAATGGCAAATAAATAAGTATAGAAACGTACTTTATTTATTTAATATTCCTAAGTGTAAAAACAACTTAAATACGTCGAAAAAGTAATTTTTCGGCGTATTTTTTTTACCCAAAAAAAAGAAGATATTCTTTCTCTAATCAAAATTAAATTTTAAATATTTCATTAAATAAGGCGTATTAACAAATAATTAATGGGTTTTTCATCTAATTGCTTGTATTTTATTTTTTTTGTAAATAAATTGCACCGCATAAATAACTAAAAGAAACATTAAATATGGATAATCACACTGGCACCGATAACAAATTGGATAAAATAGATTTACAAATTTTAAAAATTTTACAAGAACATAGTAAAATTACTAACCTTGACCTGTCTAAGCAAATTGGTTTGTCACCCGCTCCGACATTGGAGAGAGTAAAAAAACTGGAGCAATCTGGCATAATTGAGTCTTACCATGCCGTTGTCAATCAGCAAAGTATCGGCCTGAATGTAAAGACGTTTGTACTCGTATCGTTGGCTTGGCAGAAAGAAGGTGCTTTAAATCACTTTTTAGACAAGATCAAAGCGATTGATGAAATTACCGAGTGTTATATTATTACGGGAGAAGCAGACTTTTTGATCAAAATAGTTTGTAAAGATATTCCTACTTACGAGAAATTGTTGTTCAAAACACTCTCTCAGATTGAAGAAATTGAACGTCTAAAAACTTTGATGACTTTATCTACCGTTAAAGATTCTCGTATTCTGCCTTTTAACTATCAGCCAGGATAATTGTAATCAAATTCCGGAGAAGAGGAATGAAGTCTATGGGATATTTCCTCAAGTGTGTCCGCGCTTTGGTTGTCTGGCTGGTCATTCAGAGCCGGGTTCAGAACCGAGGAATGGGCGGCTAAAAACACATTTTAATTGAACGGTACATCTATTTAATTGCCATTCCTTACAGGTCTGCGCTTTTTTATTTTCATTTCTAACCAATGATCATTTTGTAAAAGGAACTATTTTTCATGTGTCATATTTCCGGCACGTGATTTTTATTTTTATATATTCCACAATATGGCCAAGTCCAAAATAAAGCAACCCCAATTACTCTGGCAAATTGATAAACCTGACTTACCGGGTACTTCTTATCTCTTTGGAACCATGCACGTACGGGATATCAAGGCTTTTGACTATCAGGATTTAGTATGTGAAAAAATACTTACTTGCGATGCTTTTGCTACAGAAATAAATCTGAATCAGGCTGAAATCCTACTCAGTGAACAGTCGATGGATTTACCGGAAGGACAAACGCTCGCTGATTTTTATAGTTCAAAAAAATACGCTAAGATTGGCCGCTTTTTTCAAAAAACGACGGGTATGCCGATTGAGCATTTTGAGCGCGCCAAGCCAATGATGCTGACCAATTTTGTGACAGCTAGCTTATTGAACGATGATCAACCGCTTTCGCTCGATCAGTTTTTATGGAAATTTGCTAAAACGGAAGGCCGGATATTATTAGGTATTGAAACGGTAGAGGAGCAGATAGATTTGATGGCGAAAATTCCTCTTGATTATCAGGCGTCTGCGCTGTGGTCAATGGTTAAAAATGTATCCAGATTCAGGAAAAGTCTTTTGAAGTTATCCACCCTCTATCAGAAGGGTGATTTATCTGAAATTCTAAAATCTGCAAAAAAAAGCGCTGGTAAACTACGTAAAATGATGATCTATGATCGCAACAAGATTATGGCAGACCGGATCGCTATGCTGGTTGCTGAACAAACCCTTTTTGCAGCAGTAGGCGCTGGTCACCTGGGTGGAAAAAAGGGAATCATAAACAAGCTAAAAGGAGCTGGTTTTCGACTAAAATGTGTTCCTAATATTTCCGTTTCTTCGAAAAAAGTGCTTGATGATTTAATTTAAAATTATTGTGACATTTGACGGAAGCGATCGTCTTAATAGCGTGTTTTTTATGCCTATCTGGATTTTAAGGAATGGCGATTAAAAAGATGAAGCATAGTGTCTTAATTTATTTTATCAACATTCCTAAATCCTGCAAAGACAAATTTTTCACTGAAATATATAGATATCTATTTTCGATCTGAGAAAACTTACATAACCAAAATACACAATGAGCAAGACCCCTTTTGATTTTAAAAACAAAAAAGATCGCAACGATTTTTTCATCGCACTTCTAGTTATCCTATTCTTTAGCTGGCTATTCTATTTTTTCAATTATCAACGTTCGGGTGATTTGGACTTCATGGACGAAGAAGTTGCCATAGCCAATGTTGGTGCTGACGTAGGAGATTATGATGGTGATGGAATTCTGAATATAAATGATACTTGTCCTTACAAGCCCGGATTGGCAGATGCAGACGGTTGTCCAAAAGATCAGGATGGTGACGGCATTGAGGATTACTACGATCGTTGTCCAACCACCATCGGAATTAAAAAGAACAAAGGGTGCCCCGATTTGATCGGTAAAGATATCGATGGAGATGGTTTTATAGGAGAGGCGGATCTTTGTCCGGATATCGCTGGAACAGATGCGGGTTGTCCACCAGATGCGGATAAGGATGGAATACCAAACGAAAAAGATAATTGTCCTCAGCGAGCAGGTACGGTCGAAAACGGAGGTTGTCCACCAGATCAGGATCTCGATGGAGTACCCGATGGCATAGACAAGTGCCCGGAAGTTCCTGGAATTAGAGAAAATAAAGGTTGTCCTGCCGATACGGACAAAGATGGTGTGTACGATTTGGAAGATCGTTGCCCAAAGATTGCTGGAGTGGCGACCAACGCGGGATGTCCAGCAGATAAGGATAAGGATGGTGTCTATGATAAAGTAGATAAATGTCCAAACGAAAAAGGTCCTGCCAGTAATGGTGGTTGTCCCGTAAAAGCGGTAGTAGCAGATAAGGACGGTGATGGTGTACCTGATGCGGAGGACAAGTGCCCCAACCGTGCAGGTCCTGCAGCGAGCAATGGTTGTCCGGAAGTAGAAATGACTGTTGCAGAAAAAAAGGTAATCTCAGATGCAATCGATAAAGTAGTTTTCTTGTCTGCCAGTCCTAATTTAACAGAATATTCCAAAGGACTTGTGATTAGTATCGCTGCCCTTATGAAAAAATATCCGGAAGCAAAACTAAAAATTAGTGGTCATACAGACTCTATTGGAGAGAATGCTGGTAATCTGGTATTATCTCGTAGCCGAGCAGCTACTTGTTTAAATTTATTGGTACAACAAGGTATAGCCAGGGGAAGAATGAGTTCCGAAGGGTTTGGAGAGACCAAACCAATTGCCAATAATAATACAAAGGAAGGTCGTCAAAAAAATCGACGGGTAGAGTTTGAATTGTACTATTAAACGATTGAAATAATAAATTTTGAAAGACTGCCACTAATCTGGCAGTCTTTTGCTATTTTAGCAAAAAACAAAGAAAATGAAGGCTAAAAAGCATGTGAGATTTGACTGGGCGATAAAACGACTACTCCGACAAAAAGCAAATTTTAATATTTTAGAAGGTTTTTTGAGTGAACTACTCAAAGAGGATATCCATATAATGGAGATTATTGATACCGAAAGTAATCAGGAGACAGAGACAGATAAGTTCAATCGGGTTGATATTCTCGTTAAGAATAAAAAAGAAGAGCTTATCATTATTGAAATTCAAAACGCCTATGCAATTGATTACTTTCTGAGAATCTTGTATGGTATTTCGAAAGCGGTCACTGAATACATCAGTTCAGGGGATGAATGGATATCGGTCAAAAAAGTAATATCTATCAATATCGTTTACTTTGATTTGGGAAGAGGGGAAGACTATATATATAAAGGTATTACGACTTTTTCAGGTGTACATCAAAATGACGAATTACAACTTTCTAACGCACAAAAAAGGCTATTTAAAAAAGAAAAGGTACAAGATTTATATCCAGAAATTTATTTAATAAAGGTGAATAATTTTAATGATAAAGCTAAGGATACCTTGGATGAATGGATATATTTTTTAAAAAATAGTGAGATAAAGAAAGATTTTACTGCTAAAGGATTGATGGAAGCAGAAGAAGTCTTAAAGGTGGCAAATATGGAGGATAAAGATAGAAGAGAATATGAACGATTTGGAGAAGTACTTTCCGATCGGGCAAGCCAGGCACTAAGCATCAGGATTGAGATTGAAATGGCGATAGAGAAAGAAAGAGCAGCAAAAGAGAAAGAAAGAGCAGCAAAAGAAAAGGAAAGAGCAGCAAAAGAGAAGGAAAGAGCAGCAAAAGAGAAGGAAAGAGCAGCAAAAGAGAAAGAAAGAGCAGCAAAAGAGAAGGAAAGAGCAGCAAAAGAGAAGGAGATGAAGAACGCCGAAAAAGAGAAAAAGAACGCTGAAAAAGAAAAAAAGGCAAAAGAACTGGCAATGAAAAGAACTCAAGAAGCACAAGAGACTGCAATAAATGCAATGATCAAAAATACAAATCTCTCAGATGCTGAAATTGCCAATGCGCTGAACCTTCCAGCAGTGCGCATTAAAAAGGCAAGAAAAAAAATAAATTAAATGGAATCGTAAATTTACACAGGCACGGCCACACAAGTCATAAAGCCCAGAGAACGTTGTTTTTCCAATATCGTAACGGGCATGTAAGCCATCTTTCCTCTCACATATCCCCAAAATTCCGGTTCCATACTTTTAGACCAGTCGATACCTCGTTTTTCCATCTCACTCATCCATTTTAGGGTATAAGGATCAAGGGTACCATATGTGTAAGAAGTAACGACTTTCCAGCCATTATTTTCCATGAGTGTTTTCATCGTGTCCGGTGTCCAGAGCGCAGTATGTCTTGGCGTATGGTATCCCGCCCAGTGCGGTCCATAATCTTTTCTAGTCTTAGAATCAAAATTAGGTACTTCGATGACTAAATGGGTTTGGGCGTGACTTATGCCCTTTAGTGCTCTGAGGGTCGCCCCCGGATCATAATCATGTTCCAGGTAATGCCACATGGTAATGAGATCGGGAGCCGGAAACTGTTTGACCGATTCGATTTCACCTACGTGTAATTCGATATCAGCATAGAGCGATTTACTCATGGCCCAACCGCTATCCGAAAAGTCAATACCAATGGCGCGGCAAGGATGTTTCTCCTGTAATAATTTTAAAAAATCAGGTTTGCCACAGCCGATATCAAGGACGGTCGTATCTTTACTTGGCGTAACAAACTTCGTTACCGTATCGACTCTTTTCTGATCAATCTTCTTTTGATCTCCCGCTACCAACATCCCGTATTTTCCCCAGGCAGCGTCGCCACGATAGGGTAAGTACCAGGCACTATAATACTCGTCCAGTTCCACTGCCGGAATTCGGGGATTCAGAAAAACCAATCCACAATTTTCGCATTGATCAAAATTAAAGTTATCACCAGAAGGGTGCATCATGGCTTTGGTCTGCTCAATTGAGGTAAACTTACCGTGTTGGCAAGCAAGACATTCTATTAACTGTTCCATCATAGTAATTGATTACAAAAAAAACACAAGTTCCATATTATGGATTGTTTAGTGCCTGGGGGCACGACCAATAACTCAATACGCCCGCTCGTAAATCTTCAGCCTTACCTGTTTTCCTTTAGGTGTCGGTGTTTCGTCGGTAAGAATAAGTTTCACTCCGTCAAGTGCTTCCAGTTCTGGGCGTTTATGTGGTGTAAGGACGACCAGTTGTGCCGTAGATTGAAAAATTTGAGTAACCAATGGATAGAGCTGTTCGCGGGGACAAAGGTGTAAAGCAAAACTTGCAATGACCGCGCTATATTTTTCAGGAAGTCCCTTTTTTATCACCTGTTCAAATGAAAGTGACAATGCTTTCTTGCCTGTTCTTTTTAAGAATGCCTGTTGGGTATACGGATCACTGCCAGTGGTATTTTTAAATCCCATTTTTAAAAGGGCCGCAGTTACTTCTCCACTTCCACAACAAAAATCAAGTGCCTTTTCACAGTTTATCTGTTCTAAATTATTTTCCAGAAGGGTAACAATCTGTGGCTCGTGGGGATTGGTGTAATGCCAACCGGATTTTTTATAAAACCCATCCACGCCCAAGTCTTCGTATTCTTTGCGGATTGGTTTCATGATAGAAAAAAGATTTGTTATAATTGATCATTAACAATGGTTCGGTAACTTTTAATTTGGAGGTGATTGCATTAAAAATTTGGCTTGTTAGCCTGTTGGCTATTAGCTAGTTGGCTTCTCTTCAACGTATTTCACGAATGAGGGAAGCCAACTAGCCAACTGCTAACCAGCTAACAGCGAAAAAACAATCCCTATTTGAAAGTTAATCTCAAAAATTAGCTAATCTAAAAAGTTACCGCACTGTTAATTAAAAATGGGGATTAATTTTTTCCTTCCGCTTCGGCCTCCGCTTCCGCATCCTTTTCATCATGCCTAAGTACCCTACGACGACTCTTCAGCGGCATATAACGATAAGGTTTGTCCTGAAAATCCGTCAATACCCGACTGAGGGCCTCGCTCGTTTCGTTAATATTTTTATAAAGCTGATCGTCGTTAAGCATTAAGCCCAGGGTTCCTTCCCCATTTTTCATCTTGTCCACCATAGTATTTAGATTAGTAACCATTTTATCTGACGTAGCCAATGTTGTTCGTAACTGTTGAACAGCGAGATTGGCAGATGCTAGGGTCGTATCTGCCCTGGACATCGTATTACTCAGATTTACCTGACCAAGATTATCGGTAAAGGATTTTGTATTAGAAAGAATTCCGGTGATTTTATCATTATTGTCAGCCAGGGTATTGGTTAATTTAGCCATGTTGGACATGGTCGTATTAAGATTTTGTGCGTTATTACGCATAATAGATTCCAGTTGTTGGGTAGAAGATTTTAGATTTTCGAGGGTAGTAGCCAGATCCCGGATAGACTGCCCTAATTTATTATCAGGGTCTGTATCATTAATTTTATGATTAAATGTATCTATCATTCCTCCCATATTCTCCTTCAGGGCGGCGGTATATTCATTAATATCCTCTTTTGGTAGCATAGAACCGAGGACACCCAGTGTAATACCATTCAACGTTCCTTCGTCAGGAACACAGGAAGCATCCAGGCAGTTTTTATTATTTCCGATGGTCACATAAGTACCGCCCATTATAGAAGCACCAATTTCTGCGCGCGCATCTTTATGTATACGAACATCTTTGTTAATGTGTAAAGTAACCAGAACAGAATTCATATCTTCCGGATCGAGCTTCACTTCTGCCACCGAACCGATGGGAAATCCGTTCATCAGTATTGGTGAAGAAGGCGATAGCTGATCAACCTGATCATATTTAACATAAATAGTCTTATCATTTGAAAAAACATTCTGTCCTTTCATAAATTTTACACCGACTATTCCTATGATAATGGTTATTACAGCCAGTATCCCAATTTTAATTTCGTTTGACATATATCAGGTTTTCCAAAACAAAGAGTAAATTATATGATTGTTCTAACTAGTTACCAGGTGAATTGTTCCGAAATTCAACACTAGCAAGCTAATTTTGTGGTGCAAATTTATAAAAAATAAGGACTTACCGTTCGTTCCATGTCACTTCATTGGGTATATTTGTATTTGAGCAGGATTTAATCGGCTGACGGAAAGTGTTAAAGTCTGAACAAGAGGTCACAGATGCCCAATTCTCCCGTTTCTTATAAGGAGTGGCGGAAAAAGAGGAAGTATAGAATCGTCATTTATTTTGTCAACATTCCTAAGCTCCCCATAAACTCTAAAATATAAAGTATTTGATTTTTTTACGGATTATATATTTGTTGACCTTTTGCTTTGGAATTCTTTCCCAGAGTCACGCGCAGGTATTTTCCATTCGGGACAGCTTGTCTGGGAAAGCCAACCAGATTCAAATAGGCAGCCTTCCTGAAATAGCAGACACACTTAATATTCAGACATCCGGTATCCCTAATAACCTGGATGCTATCCGCAATTCTGCGATGGCTGCAGGCGCAGTGACCGCCAGTGATGTTAGTGCTCCGACTGGTGTAGATTCAAGGGTAAAAGTAGCCGACGACGGCCTCGATGAACAAGTAGACTTTTCTGCGGTGGATAGCCAGCGGATAGATATTGTAAATCAGGTTGTTTATCTCTACGGAGGTGCAAAGGTAATTTACGCAAGTCGGACTTTGACCGCTGACTATATCGTTTTTGATATGAAAAATAATATTGCTACTGCAGAAGGTGTGCTTGATTCAGTTAGCGGAGCGGTCACGGGACTTCCTTATTTTGAAGATGGAGAACAAAAATTTGAATCTGAGCGGTTAAAATATAATTTTAAAAAAGGTAAAGGAATCATCTATGCCGCCAGAACCCAGCAATCGGATATGTACATCCTGGGGGATCGGACAAAATATATCAGCCAGGAAAAAAAGGATACGTTGATAGGGGATATTATTTATTCTTCCAACGCCCTGATCACCACTTGTAATCATCCCGAACCACACTTTGGAATACGGGCTAAAAAAATTAAGGTTGTTCCGGACAAGGTAGCAGTCGTCGGACCTTCTAATTTAGAAATAGCGGGTGTCGCAACTCCTATTGTTTTACCTTTTGGCTTTTTTCCTTTAAGTCAAAATAAACAGACCGGAATGGTTCGGGGAGAATTTGAACGTTCCGGATCTTTGGGGTTGGGTTTTAGAGGATGGGGATGGTATTTTCCGATCAGTGATTATCTGGATTTGACTGTGAGGGGTGACATTTATTCCCGGGGAACTTTTCGCCTTTACGGCGATATGAATTATTATAAACGGTACAAATATCGAGGTGCGCTGAACTTGACGGTGACCAGTAACAAGACAGAGCAAGGACTAGATTTTTTTCGTAGCAATTCTATTGGCTTAAACTGGCGACACAATCAGGATGCAAAAGCCAATCCGGCACAGAGCTTTGGTGGTTCCGTTAATTTACAAACCAATAACAATCAGGCTGCAACTTATAATGATGCGGATAGCCGACTGGAAAATACCGTTCGTTCTAATATTAATTATAATAACCGCTTCCCGGATAAGAATTATACTTTTTCTGCGGGACTTAGTCATTCGCAGAATACACGTTCCCGGAGAGTAACGATAGATTTTCCCAATGCCGATTTTAAAGTGCAGCAATTTTTTCCATTTAAAAGAAAAATACCAAAGGCAAAACCTTCGTGGTATGAAAAAATTTCCGTGCGGTATGACGCCAATCTAAAAGGTCGGATTGTGGCAACTGATACCACTTTATTTACGCAGGAAACGCTGGATGACTTACAAGTAGGAATGCGACAGCGAGCTTCCGCAAATGCCAGTTTTAATCTTTTTAAATTTATTCAGGTTGGACCAAATGCTAATTTTACGGAAGTATGGAATATTAAATCTTTAGAAAAAAGACTGAACCCGGATTTGACGATTGAGGTAGATTCAATCCAGCTTAATCCGGGAGAACCCAAAATAGCGGTCCTGGATACGACCGCCTACGGAACGGTAGAAGAGGAATTGGTATACGGTTTTAAACCTTATCGTTTGTTTACCACTGGGGTTTCGGCTTCTACCAAATTATTTGGTACCCTCAAATTTAAAAAAGGTTGGTTGCGAGGTATCCGGCACCAGGTTTCACCGAGCGTTAGCTTTAATTATACACCCGATTATACCTCAGGATTTCTGGATTATTTTCGGGAAGTGGATACCGATATTCGATCCGATTTTAATAATCCGGAAGAGTATAATATCTTCGGAGAATCTATTTATGAACGTCCTTCTGCCGTAGGGGAGCAACGAAATTTATCTTTCAGATTAGGCAACCTGGTGGAGGCCAAATACTATTCTAAAAAAGACAGTACGTCCAAAAAATTTAAGTTGATCAATACCCTCAACGTATCGGGAACTTACAACATGGCAAAAGATACGCAGCAATGGAGCGTGATTCGTTTTTCGGGAAATACTTCTTTTTTTGATCGACTGACGACGCTGACCTTTGGCTGGCAATTGGACCCATATGCACTCGACGAAAACGGCCGCCGTTCTAATAATTTTAATCGAAACGAGAATGGAAAACTGCTCAGGTTTGTTGATGCAAATGTAGGACTAACCACCCGGATGCCTCTCAAGAAATTACGCGAAATCATCACCGGTAAAAAAACACCGGCCAGAACCAGTAATCGAAATGGTTCCAGTAGTAATGGACCACCACCGGGCGTAGGGGGTGATTCAGCTTTTGGGGATGGCTCTCCAGGTAACAGAACCAGAAATACCCAGTCGATTCAACAGCCAGCTAGCCTGTGGGAATGGTTTGAGACATTTACATTGTCGCACGAATTTCGGGCACGGGTGCAGCGGGTGGATGGACGGGATACGCTGGTGGTGCAGACGCATGGTATTCGTACCAGTGGGAATATTCAGTTGACTGAAAAGTGGCGATTGAACTTTGGAAATATCGCTTATGATTTTAAAAATAAGGCTTTCTCTTATCCAAGTTTGGGTTTTACCCGAGATCTTCATTGCTGGGAGCTGAACATGCAGTGGTATCCGGAATCAGGTGTTTATTCGTTTTCTTTACGGGTAAAACCAGGTTCTTTAGGGTTTATCAATGTACCGTGGGGACAGAATCGATTTGATGGGAGCAGGCAGTTTCGTTGACGTAAAAATTCCTATTTAAAATATATAAATATAAAAAATAAAATTATGAAAAACGAAGAATATGATCGGGAATTGTATAATGAAATACTGGTAGATTGTAAAGATGAAGGTGAACAAAATATGAGTTGGTATTATTACGCTCAAGATAAATTAAGATTTCCATTTAGTGCGTATATTGAATTAAGTAAACGAGAGGGAGGGAAAATTTTGAAGAAGGTCAATGTAATTGGTTTATCATCAGATGATACTGATTTTAATAGAGGTTTTGAACTCGAAGTAGAAGTTGAGTTAGATGACTATATAATAGAAGTACCAACTGCAAAATTAATTGATATTGAGGCTAATGAAACTACAATTAAAACAATAAAAATTTGGAAATACTGGATTAGGGAATGAGTTAAAAATATCGAATATTGATTTAGGAATATCGCTACCCATTCTCTTCCTGTCTTTTAATATTAAAATACGTTTCAATTTGCGCTCTCACCGGAATAGACTGATTGTTGACAACGTAGTTGTTATGCTGTTTGGCATCGATCACTCTGGCCTTGACGTTGTCCTGCAATTGTAGTTTTACAAAGTCTAGAATTTCTTTTCGGAGGTCTGTGTCATAAATAGGAAAAGTAGTCTCGATCCGATGACTCAGATTTCTGACCATCCAGTCAGCACTAGACAAGTAAATATCTTCTTTTCCATTGTTATAGAAAATAAAGATACGAGAATGTTCCAAAAACCGGTCAACGATACTGACCGCCTCAATATTTTCACTTACCCCTTTTACCCCCGGAATTAAAGAGCAAATACCCCGTATAATTAATTTTATTTTTACGCCCGCCTGACTAGCCTCGTACAGTTTGACAATCATATTTTTATCCTGAAGACTATTCAGTTTGAGAATAATTTCAGCCGGCTTGCCCGCTTTTGCATGCTGAATTTCACGGTCAATTTTTTCCACCAGTTTAATCCGTAAATTAAACTGTCCAACCAGTAAATGCTGAAATTTTTGTTTGGGAACTTTCACCGTTTCCAAAAAAGAAAACACTCTGCCTACTTCCCTTGTCAAGCGTGTGTCAGCGGTAAACAAACCAAAGTCACTGTATATCTTTGCAGTACCTTCGTGGAAGTTTCCAGTGCTCAAATAACTATATAATTGAATCTGATCATTCTCTCTACGAGCAATTAAGGCTATTTTAGAATGCACCTTTAATCCAGGAAAGCTATACCGGACACTAACGCCTGCTCTTTCCAGTTTTTCTCCCCAGGCCAGGTTGGCTTCCTCGTCAAACCTTGCCTTTACTTCTACGAATACACTGACCTGCTTGCCCGCCTTTACCGCTTCCATAAGTGCGGTCATAATCTTGGATTTTTTAGCAACACGGTACTGAACTACTTTGATGTGAGTTACATCAGGATCCGTTGCTGCGGTCTGAAATAATTTGACCACCGAATCGTAGGAGTGGTAAGGAACGTGAATCATATGATCCCGTTTCTTAATGGTTTTAAAAATATTAGTTGAATTTTCCAAAGCTTTGTAACTAATGGGAGGCAGTGAACTATTTTTTAAATGATCGTATCCAAAATCAGGGAAAGAGAAAAAATCAAAATTATTATGGTACCGTCCTTCGGGAAGCAAGTCCAACTCATTCAGGTCAAAAGTCTCTGATAAAATAGAAAGTAATTCTTTTGGCATCGAGCGATCATACACCAAACGGGATGGTGGTCCAACGTTTCTTTTAATTAAGCTCTTTTTGATTTTCGCTACCAAATCACCAGAAAACTCATCTTCAATATATAATTCTGCATCCCGGGTTAGCTTGATAGAAAAGGCATCAATAATTTCATAACCTGGAAAAACAAACCCTGCGGTGAATCGAATAACATCATCTATCATAATGATATCATGTTTTCCATCCGAAGACGGTAATTCAATAAACCGGGGTAGATGATCGGAAGGTATTTTTAGAACAGCAAAGCGATCTTTTGAAGCACTATCTTTCCGTGGTTCAGTCATTTGCAGGGTGAGGTAGAGCGCCGCATTATTTAGAAAAGGCTTGATTTTTTTGGGTACCAACAGTACCGGTTGTACGAAAGGCAACAAATTTTCTTCAAAATAATCTAGTAAAAATTCTGCTTGCTCGTTTGATAAATCCATTCTACGGAGTAGATTGATATTGTACTGGGAAAGTTCAGGTACAATTTGATCTTCAAAAATTTCCCCAAATTCAGCTTGTTGTTTATTGACTATTTTAAGTAATCGCGTCAATACGGAACTCGGATCGAACCCTAGCTGTGCTTTGGTTTTTTTACCGACTCGGACAAGATTTCGGATACCAGCGATTCGTACCCGAAAAAATTCATCCAGGTTGGAAGAGTAAATGGCCAGGAACTTCAGTCTTTCCAATAGTGGAACCGTCGGATCTTTGGCTTCTTGTAATACACGATAATTGAAGGACAACCAGCTGATGTCACGGTGGATATAGGGAACGGTTTTTTCTTTCATGTTTTTTAGAATACCTTAAAGTCTATTAAAAATGAGCAGTGCACTAAATACGCCTTAAAACAAGTCAAGTTGCCCGCCATCTTCAAAAATAGGGAGGGTAGGGCCACGTAGGATTGCTTCGGGGATACGCTTTTTAATTTGCTGGGTCAAATATAAGGTAATTTCCGGGGCTAATAAATTATCTGGTTCGTGTGGAAAAAAATAAATTTCGTGAATTCCCTGATCTATCCACTCCTTAAGTCTATTAATCCATTCATCCAGCCGAGTATAGTCATTATCAATCAGACCATTTCCAACCCATCGGACCATCGCAAAGTCCGTCGTTACTCCCTGATGGAGCACATCTCTACGGCCCGCAACATCCGTAATGACCGCTCCGACGTGGTACGCGCGGAGGAGGGTTAGAAGTTTTTCGGTTGCTTCAGGGGTTTCAAACCAGCTGGGATGGCGCAATTCCACGGCCAGTCTCATACCGGACGGCCAGTTTTTTAGAAAAGTGTCCAGTTGTGCGTACCGGTCGGCACCCCAATATGGAGGTAATTGCATAAAACAGGGGCCCAGTTGCTGGCCGAGTGGTTGGATGCTTTCGCAAAATTTTGTCAATAATCCGCTGCCGATACCCATATCCCGGGCGTGGCTGACCTGCTTTACGATCTTTGGACAAAATCGAAAATCTTTTGGGGTTGCTTTTTTCCAATTCTCAATGGTCTCTGCACTTGGTATACGATAATGCGTCGTATTTAATTCGATGGTATTAAACTGTTGTCCGTAGAATTTCAGATAGTCTTTGGTCCTGGTTTTTTGTGGATAGACATTCCCGACCCATTCTTTCATAGACCAACCGGTACAGCCCGCGTATATCCGGGCAGGACCGTTGCGTGGTGGTAAACTGGATAGGGTAGTTTGCGTAATTTTTGGGTCTGGCGCTAGTTTAAAATCTATCTTTTCAGGATGTTCTGTTTTTCCAAATTTCATAGTCGATGTTTAAATTTACGTTGTCGTAAAATAACAAGAATTAGAGGGTTATGTTGGTTTTTTGCTTCGATTCCCCTAAGTTTTATTCCTTATTTTTGTAAAAATATAATTATGAAACGATTTAAGAAAAGGTATCTCCTGTTTATTCCATTATTACTGGTGGTCGCTGGATTTTTGGGACCTCGCGTATCCTATGATCCGATTACCTTGAATGAAGAAAATTTTTCGATGCCGATGGAGGAACTAGACCAGTTTTTGGCGGAGCGAGCTGCTAAAATTGATAAGTTGAAACCGGAAAATGAGTCTCGAATTATTTGGGTGGATTCAATTCAGAAAACAGAATATGCTATTGTCTACTTACATGGTTTCTCTGCCAGTCCGATGGAAGGCGATCCGGTACATTTTGAATTAGCGAAGCGCTATGGTTGTAATCTATATTTGCCCCGGTTGTCAGGTCATGGAATTGACGATATCGAATCTTTTAAGCACCTAACGCCGGATGGATTAATGGACGATGCCAAGGAAGCGTTGGATATTGGTCATTTGATTGGAGAAAATGTAATTTTAATGTCCTGTTCTACCGGAGGGACGCTTTCTGCTTATCTGACGGCAAAGTTTCCGGAGCGGGTTACGGCTCAATTACTCTATAGTCCTAATTTTGAAATTTATGATTCTAAAGCCAAACACTTGACGGGACCCTGGGGTGCGCAGATTGCCAGACAAGTAAGTGGCAGTAATTATCGCAGCTTTACACCACCTCCAGGAGGAGAAAAATACTGGACGACCAAGTACCGGATTGAGGGAACACTGGCTTTACAAACTTTGCTGGATAAGACCACAACTCCTGATATATTTCAAGCAATCACCAAACCCTATTTTTTAGGATACTACTATAAATCAGCGGAGGAGTCTGACCATATTGTTTCGATTCCTGCGATGCTGGAATTTCACAAACAAACGAATACCCCGAATGACCAAAAGCGTTGTTTTCCCTTTCCTGATGTCGGTAATCATGTGATGATTTCAGAAATTCAGGCAGATGATTATTCTAAAGTGGTGGAGGAGACGAATCGGTTTTTGGAGGAGGTTGTTGGAATGCGCGCAATCAATTAGTAGGTTATATGATTTGCTTAGAGCTTGAGGCGCTAGCCTTTTTTTATTGACAAATGACAGGTAATTGGAATAATTGTTGTAATTGAGAGTTCATTGTTAACAACTAAATAATTATTCTATGAGAAACTTATTCTTTTTATTTTCAATTCTAATTTTCATGGCTGCTTGCAGCAAAGAAGAAGAAAAGACCTTCGCAGATAATCTTGAGGGACAGTACATAGGGGAATTGAACGAATATGAGTGCAATTTGGAAGGAGAACCCATATTTACTGAACCTAGTACGATACTAGTTACTAAGGTGTCTGATACGGAGGTAACCTTTAGCATTGATTCCGGGTCTGGATTAAACCTGGATTTTTCTGGTACGATAAGTCCTGATTCACTAATAGTTATTTCTGAATTTTCGGATGGTGGAACAACTTATAGTGGGTCCGCGCGAAAAAATGGATCGCTAACCGTTTCATTAGGAGATGGGTGTAACTTTGCAGGTATTCGGTTAGCAAAATATAGATTTGTTGAAAATTAATCTAATTAAAAATTAATTAAAAAGAGATTAGAAGTCTACTATTTAAGAGGGTGAAATCTACCGTTAAATAGTAGACTTCTACATTTTGTCAACTGAGGTCATCTCCAATGCGTTTAACCTCTTCCAGTAACTTTTCAAATACCTGTTCATTCGTAAATGGGTTCATTACGCTACATCTCAGATATCGGTTATCCGCAATTACGACAGAAACGATATAGAAATTACCCGTGGCTACCAATCGTTTTTGAATCTTCTCGTTCAATAGATTCAGGTCTTGCTTCGTGTCTGTCTTGTACCGAAAATTAATAATATTGGATGCTGGTTTTAATAATAATTCAAAATCGGGATGAGCAATTATCAAGTTGGCAAAAGACTGAGCCAGATCATAAAGGTGATCATAATTCTCCCCAAAAATATCCTTTCCGTACGCTTTTAAAATTGCATAAACCTTGACGGACATCATTAATTTGGTACACTCAAAAGTGCGTTTACCCGAGTGATACCATTCCTGCGCTTGCTCGGCATTCCATAAATAAGCGGCTTGTTGAGAAAACGTTTTATAACTATCCAGTTCGTTTTTAAATAATAGCGCGGTAGTCAGTGCTGGCGTCAATAACATTTTATGAAAATCAATAACGACCGAATCAGCTCGTTTCATTCCATTTACTTTCTTCCGATATTTTTTAGAAAAAACAACACCACCGCCGTGGGCACCATCCACGTGAAACCATAAATTGTTGGCTTCTGAAAAATCAGCGATGGCTTCCAGGTCATCATAAGAACCCGTCGCGGTAGAACAAGCACAACCGATGATGGCAAATACTTTTAACCCATCTGATTTTGCTTTTGCTAAATATGCCGATAATAAATCTGTCCTAATTCTAAACTGGTTGTCTGTCGGAACCTTGATAATCCCTTTGGTTCCCAAACCCATAATTCGTGCTGCCCGATCGATACAGTAATGACTCGCCTCGGAAACCATAATGGCGAGTGGTTCATCATGTCCCGTTTCCCAAACATCACCAATAACATTGGCTTTACGTGCGGCCAGCAAAGACGTTAGATTAGCGAGGGTTCCGCCCGAAGTCATAAAACCACCAGCCGTTTCCGGAAATCCAATTTCCTGATTGACAAGATCTGTAATAATTTTTTCCAATGCATTACTTGCCATTCCCATTTCATAAACGCCCGTTCCGTTATTTAATAAATCAGACAACATCCCGGCGATACTTGCAATGGGCGCGGGAACCGAGACCTGATGACCAATATAATTTGGGTGATGAACCTTGATGGAATCAGCAAAAATGGCGGAAAAAGTCTCTGTAATATTCTGATCACCGTCTAGATGCTTCTGCCAAAATTCAAGAGCCGCCGCTGGCGATTGATACTTTATCACTTTACCAGGCGTATCACACTGCATTTGCTCCAAATGATCTGCGAGCTGATCTACCATCTCATGTGCTAGCTGGCGGAAAGCTGTTGGATCATAAACATTTTTAAGGGCAGCGGGTAAGAGGGTCGGTTTTTTCATTTTTGATAATTTTTTATAAGGAATGTCGGTCAGATTGATTCTTAACAATCTCGATTTAAAAATGGTTTTAGAATCTAATCCACTTAGCCCAACCATCCCGAATTTCCCCAAAAAATAAGTGTATCTTTGTAACCAACACTATCTATTCTGACAATTGAATAATTGGCACTAGTGCCATGGGTACTAATTTTAATTCCAAAATTTGTCAAATTGATAAATAGGTAGTGTAAAATATTATTATATGTCTATAGCAGAAAAAGAAGCATTACTCATTCGAATTGACGCAGCGTTGGACGACGTTCGTCCTCATTTAGCCGTAGATGGTGGAAACGTGGAATTGGTGGATGTAACCGAAGATCTAAAAGTACAGATCAAATGGTTGGGTAATTGTGAAGGTTGTGCGATGTCAACCATGACTATGCGTGCCGGCATCGAGCAAACGTTGAAAGGCAAAATTCCGGAACTCTCCGGTGTAGAAGCCGTTAACGGGATCGGCGCATAAACTCCAAAAATAATGAATCGTAAAGAACTTTACCAGGCGATCATGCAAAAAGGGACTTACCTGTGCGTGGGGCTGGATACAGATATTAGCCGGATACCCAAGCATCTTTTGGGTGAGAAAGATCCTATTCTGGAATTTAATAAACAAATCATCAATGCAACCAAAGATCTTTGTGTTGCTTATAAACCCAATGTTGCTTTTTACGAAGCGCAAGGCTCCAGAGGCTGGCGCTCGCTGGAACGTACGATGGATTTGATTCCCGAATCCCATTTTACCATCGCGGATGCCAAGCGTGGTGATATTGGAAATACTTCAAAAATGTATGCCAAGGCTTTTTTTGAAAATATGAATTTTGATGCAGTGACGGTCGCTCCGTATATGGGCATTGATTCGGTGACCCCGTTTTTAGAATTTGAAAATAAATGGGTCATTTTGCTGGCTTTGACTTCCAACAAAGGAAGTAGGGATTTTCAGTTTACCATGCAGGAAAAGGAGCAGCCGCTGTACGAAAAGGTCATGCGTCGGGCGCAGGAGTGGGGGAATGAGGAAAATTTAATGTTTGTAACTGGCGCTACGCAATCTACACATATTGAAAAAATCCGGAAAATAGCACCCAATAATTTTTTACTGGTTCCTGGCGTGGGTGCACAGGGTGGAAGTCTGCACGGGGTGTCGATGACTGGACTAAATAGTCACGGTGGTCTGTTGGTGAATTCTTCCCGTGGTATTATTTATGCTGGAGATGGAGAAGATTTTGCGGTCAAGGCGCGGAAAGCGGCATTGAATATTAAGAAGGAAATGGGCGCTTTGTTGAACCAGCGATATGTGGTGGGGAATTAAGAGAAAACACATCCGATCTAGAATTTCATGATTTATCTATTTGTCAAGTGGGTAACGCGAATTGCCATTCGTGTTTTTTTTCGCAAAATATATTTTTATAATAAAGATGTTATAAAAGAAGGTGTTCCGACCATTCTGGCGATTAACCATCCAACCGCATTTATTGACCCGATTTTTGTTGCAACCCACATCAAGCCCAAAACATATACAATGTTACGAGGAGATTTATTTAATAGTCCATTCAAGATTTGGCTGTTAGATCAGATTGGAACCATTCCGATTTTCAGGTTTAGAAATGGTTTTGAAGGAATGCGGCAAAATCAGGATTCCTTTGAGCGGTGTTATGATTTATTAAATAAAAATGGCTGTATTTCTATCCTCTCCGAAGGAACGATGAAACACGAAAAGCGGTTGCGTCCTATCCAAAAAGGAACGGCAAAAATGGCTCTGGGTGTTTACGAGAAACATGGAAATGAAAACGTTCAGATTGTTCCCGTTGGGGTCAATTATTCGGATAGTAATCAGATGAGGAGTATGCTGATGGCCAGCGTTGGAAAGCCGATTCTAATCAAAGATTACCTTGATGACTATCAGGAGAATCCCCGTAAAGCGATTTTGCAAATCACCCGCGAAGTGGAGCGTCAGCTCAAAGCACGCGTCATCCACATCGCTGATCCGGCCGATGATGTTTGGATCAATCAGGTATTAGAAATACAACGAAACAATCTGGAATCTACGATCTGGCCGGGGTACTCGGAAGACGATAGCCTCCGGCAAAAAGAAATGGAATTGACGCAACGGTTAAATACAATAACCGCCGAAGAGAAGGCGTCCCTCAAATCTGCTGTAACCAATTATTTTCAAAAAATAAAAAAGAATAACTATACCGATCAAGGCATTGTGCAACCACAGCACGGAAATCTGTCCGCTACGCTGTTTTTACTTATCGGTTTCTTACCTGCCTTGTTAGGAGCGATCACTAATTTCATTCCCTTTACGATTGCTAAAAAACTCGCTACCGCCAAGGTAAAAAAGGTAGAATTTTTCTCTTCTGTTCGATTGGGTACATATTTAGGCATATATTTAGTTCAGTATTTTATTTTACTCATCCTAAGTTTTCTTGTAGGGAAGTTATGGCTTTGGATTGCTGTGCTGGCTACACCATTTTTGGGATATTTTGCGGTGGGATATTTTGATAAGCTGGAGCTTTGGCGAGAGGTTCGGAAGGTAAGAGCTGCGGATCGGGAGGAGCTATTGAGGGAGAGAAAAGCGGTTTTGTCAGCGGCTATTAGGTAGCGTGTTCAATCAGCTGAAAAAACCTCTTCATTTTTATGATAATTTATTTCAATTAGATAAATAAATTCATTTGATAACTTGCTCTTCAGAAAATAATGCGATCCCTCTGGGATCGAACGACTGCGGGCCTCGAATCTCGGCTAACATAATGTGATCCCTCTGGGATCAATCCGAAAAAACGTAATAAAAACTGCATAAGAAATTTTTAGCTTGCACAGTGTAGATTGAACACCCTAGCTTTTGGCCGTTGGCTTTTGGCTTCCCTCGAACGCGATTTAAGAGGGCTAATAGCCAATAGCAAATGGCCAATAGCTTTTACAAAAAAAACCGATGGTAGATATTCCCGTAGCGTATTGTGCCTCTTCTTTTGGTATTTTTAAAATTACCGGAGATGAGAAAGGTATTCAGTCCATTCAGCTGACGCCCAAAAAAGTATTGCCCGATCAGGTCGTACCAGCTCCGCTAAAAAAAGCGGTTCGACAACTTACCCAGTACTTTAATGGCCGCCGAAAAGCGTTTGACCTGAAATTAAATTTTGGAGATGCTCCCGCTTTTCATCAGGAAGTCTGGCAGGAGCTGATTACCATTCCCTATGGTCATACGACCAGTTATTCTGCGATTGCAAATACCTTGGGTGATATCAATAAAATGCGTGCCGTCGGACAAGCCAATGGTAAAAATCCCATTCCTATTGTTATTCCTTGTCACCGCGTGATCGCTAAAAATGGAAAATTACAAGGTTATTATTACGGTCTGGAAATGAAACGAAAATTATTAGAACTGGAAAATCCGATGAGCTTTGCGGAGCAGGGATCACTGTTTTAAAAAAATGCCGAAAAGTTCGTTTCCTGCACGGGGAGGAATGGAGTTATGTGCAGACTCAAAAGTTTTTATAAAGAAATACGGTTCAAAGTATCCTAAATACGCTTCTTTCGTCCCGCCAAAAGGCCTTTTTTCCAAATCTCCGGTTAGCGGAATATCAAACCAAAGCCCCACCAGTTTACCACCCGACTTTAACAGCCTGGACATTTGCAGCGCGTAAGCTTCGCGATTGGCGGAGAGTGGTGGTATGGAACAGAAAAAGGTTTGTTCGATAATCAGGTCGAACTGTCCCTGATAGGAAAAGAAATTTTCGTTAACGAGTTGTGCTTTGGGAAAATCAGGAAAACGTTTTTGAAAGGCTTCCAGTGGAATCGGCGAAATATCCAGAATTACCGTATTTGAAAAACCTTGTTCAAATAAATACGCAGCTTCGTGGGCATTTCCTGCTCCGGGGATAAGAATACGAATATTCTTATCCTCTATTTGATCAATATATTCTTTGAGTGGTGTGGATGGATAACCGATGTCCCAACCCGTGCGCGCTTCGTCGTAGCGGGCAGACCAATAAGCTCGTTGGTCTTCGGAATCAAAAATATCTTCTGCCATTTTTAGGCAGATTTTTTAGTGCTGATCAAAACGAAAGCTGGTGGAATGTTGAGGGGTTCAAAATTAACTTTTACGTTACCAAATACTTTTTGATAAATCTTTTTGGCTAATAATGAATAATGGATTTGAATAAAAAGACCACCTTCTTTTAAGAATTTTCTGCATTCGCCTACAATAGAATAACCCAATTCGTCGGGAAGAGAAACAAAAGGAATGGCGGAGATGACATAATCGATCTCTTTCAGGTTGTGCTTTTTAAGATATTTTTCGAGGTGTTCAGCCGAATCTTCGATCACGTGTAAACGAGAATCTTTGATTTCCCTGATTTTTTTGCAAAACCGGGGATTCACTTCAAAAGAAAGTAAAATAGCGTCGGGTTTCATCGCTTTGATAATATGCTCTGTAATTACTCCGTCTCCTGCTCCTAATTCAACTATCACATTGGCATCCGCAAAATTAACGGGTGCAATCATCGCTTTACAAGCATACTTTGAACTACGAGTTATGGTACCAACAGTTTTTAGATTTCTGAGACTTTCTTTTAAAAATGCTATCTTTTTCATTCGTATCGTTACTATTGAGAAAAGCCCCAAAGGTAACTAATCTTGTTTGGTTTGTGCGAGAAAATTTAGTAAATCCGGATATGCCGCCGCGTATATTTTGGAATCGCTCATAGATGCTCTGACTCCATTAATATAAGGAACAACAAATGCGTCGTTTAACCCTCTGGCCACCAACTCTTTACGAAGTTGCTCGGCGCCATAAAAATTTTGAAATAGTCCAACAGTATATTTATAATTCTTATCATTAAAAATGGATTCGATAAGTGGTTGTCGGTATTCTAACAGGATAGATCCTTTGTAACGTTGGGCCAATGAACCAATTTGTACTTTATAAGAGAGGCCTTTATTGGCCTGATTGTACATAACTCCGCGCTCATCCTTCAAAAACTTACTAACCACGGGACCTTTATTAACTATTTGTAAAGGAAGTCCTGCGGCATTAAATATTTCAAAGTCGATTCTTCTGTTTATTTTTTCAGCCATTGCACTGCTACCTCCTTCAATCTGCTGCATCGCAGCGGGATTTACTGCACCCATTCCTTTTAAGTAGATATTGGCTGGACTAATACCTTTACTTTGCAAGTAAGCGGCTACTTTTTCTGCTCTTTTAATGGAGAAGAACAAATCAAACTCCACCGGATCACTGCCATCGGAATGGGCCGTTAACATTATTTTTAATTGTGGATATTCGTTCATGATCTGTACTACCTCGTTGATTTTCTCCAAATTATCTGTACTTAAAATATCGTCGTCATCGCGATAATTTATTGGATTTATTTCTACAACGGTAGTGGCAGATTCTGGAAAATTTACTGTAGATGGGTAAGACTTTGCTGGAAAGTTATCTGAAGACTCAAATACAACCCCCGTAGATTGTTGTTGTTTGCGATAGGCTGGCACTTGCGTAAATACCAACGGATTGGAGGTAACGGATTGTTCGTATAACTGGCTTTTAAAATAGGCTGTGAAGAGATCAAATCCACCATTACCGGATTTACGATCTGAAGTATAATACCCTTCAAGACCGTTGGGAGATAAACGGAAATCTCGGTCATCCGAAGGTGAATTGATTGGCCAGGCCATATTCTCCGGTGTTTCCCACCCTTGCTTTCCGTCATTATAACGAGCCCGATAAATATCCATACCTCCGATGCTCTCTGTACGATTACTACTAAAATATAGTGTTCTTCCATCCATCGATAAAAACGGACTTACTTCGTCATAATGACTATTGATTGTTATTCCCAAATTTTTTGGTACGGTCCAATAGCCATTTTCACGGGTACTGACATAGATATCTTTTCCACCTATTCCTCCCTCGCGGTTACTACTGAATAACATTGTGGAGTCATTAAAAAAATAAGGCGATTCGTCTCCTTTTGTAGAAGTCATCGGCGTATTCATTTTTGGAGTATACAATTCATTTTTTTCTTCTGTACTAAATGAATCAACCAGTACTTCTCCTCCACTCAGTTTTAGTCCTTTATAATAAAACAATACCTGACCGTCATCATTAAAATCCAGCAATCTTTCGTTGCGTACACTGTTGATTAATGTTGGCAGTGGTATGGTAGAATTCCATTCACCATTGATAATAATAGTAGAAAAAATATCATAACTATAGCTACCGTACTGTTCGTCCGGATAACCTTCTGCATTTCGTTTTCCTCCTACACTTCCTTCCCGATTAGAAGAAAAGTAAAGTTTATTATCATAATTAGGACTCAAAACAGGTCCAATATCATCATACGCTGAATTCACTTTAATACCCATATTTTCCACCACTGCCCGCTCGTCTACATAAGATAAATTCATACCACTGGCACATCGTAGGATGTTGTCTTTGATATGTTCTCGACGCTGATCATCAAACTTGGTCGTTTCCAGATATTTTTTATAATTACGAATAGCTTCTTTAAAATTTCGCTGTTGGTGGTAGGTCCGAGCCAAGACATAATAGACTGACTTATCAGGTTTTTTTTCATTACTAATAATCGTATTAAAATAGCGAATCGCCTCCGGGAGTCGATTCGTATGATAAGCAGAGATGCCCATCTTTAGCATAATACCGGCATCAGGATTTTTTAGTCGTGTATATTTGGCAAAAAGATTATATGCCTCCGCGTACTTATCCCGCTTGTAGTAATTTTCGGCGGAAGCCTTTAATTTTTTAGCAGACCTCTGCGCCTGTGTCGGAGACACACTGAACAAAAGTATTGCAAATAAAAACAAGAGATTACTTTTCATAAATCATAATTGAGTAAGAATGTCTTTTTAGTAAAAGCTTAAATTGTCTGCTGGTCATCAAATGTTTCCAGATAATCTGCGACTTTACGTAAAAAAGAGCCTCCTAAAAATCCGTCCACTATCCGATGATCGTAGGATAGCGATAGAAACATCATTTGTCGAATAGCGATTACATCACCGTATTCTGTTTCCAATACTGCTGGTTTTTTTCGGATAGCACCCGCAGCCATAATTGCGGCTTGTGGCTGGTTGATGATCGGCGTACCCATAACATTGCCAAAAGTACCCACATTGGTCAAAGTAAAAGTTCCATCTTGCACATCCTCGGGCTTGAGTTTATTGTTTCGTGCCCTGCTAGCCAGATCGTTGACAGACTGAGCAAGCCCCAGTAAATTGAGTCGATTTGCATTTTTAATGACCGGAACGATCAGATTTCCCGAAGGAAGCGCCGTGGCCATTCCAATATTAATTGATTTTTTACGAACAATCTGATTTCCATTTACGGATACATTGATCATTGGAAAGTCACCAATTGCTCTTGCGACCGCTTCCACAAAGATTGGTGTAAAAGTAATTTTTTCACCATATTTCTTTTGAAAAGGCCCTTTCACCCGATTACGCCAATTCACCATATTTGTTACGTCTGCCTCTACAAAAGACGTTACATGGGGAGAAGTATGCTTGCTGTTAACCATGTGATCTGCAATCAGTTTACGCATCCGGTCCATCTCAATAATTTCTATGTCTCCGCCACTTTGCAAGTTAGCTGCGCTGCTGCTGTGTACCTTTGGCGCACTAAAATCAGCTGGAGCGGATGGTTGAGTCGATGGTTGAGAACGATTTTCCAGATATTGTAACATGTCTTTTTTGGTAACTCGTCCGTCTTTGCCAGAGCCTTTGATGCGCTCAAGTTCCGCGATAGCTACATTTTCCGCTTTAGCTATATTTTTCACCAATGGTGAATAAAAGCGGGTTCCACTAGATGTATTCTCCGCTTTCGCTGCCATGGTAGCAGCATTGGCGGTCTCTGAGGTTGTTTGTGGGGAGGGAGTCGTAACTTTTGCTACTTGACCGTTGGTAGCAGTAGGAGTTTCCTGAATGGTAGGAGTAGGCGCTGTGTCAGCGGTTGCTTCTGTGCCGATGATGGCGATCACTTTTCCAACTTCAACTACATCATCGGTCTGATGGAGAATTTCCAATACTGTACCTGCGGACGGAGCGGGAATTTCGGTATCTACTTTATCCGTAGCAATTTCCAAAATTGTCTCATCCATTTCTACCTGGTCGCCTACTTGCTTGTGCCACTTAAGGATTGTAGCTTCCATGATACTTTCTCCCATCTTGGGCATTACCAGTTCTATCTTTGCCATTGTACTGTAATTTGATCTTGATTAATTTGGTTATATTTTCACCACAAAAATAAACAAATAATAATATTATTTATAAGTCTGTTGAATTAGGAAGGAAAATAAATAACTCGATCTGTCTTCGAGACAATAAGAATCATTAAAAGAATAATTTATAATATTTGGCTGCTTAATTTTTAGTCCTTAATTCGTCTAACTTACTCATTTTTCATCCTTCAAGGTTTTTACGCGTTTTCCAAAAGAAAGCGCCTAACCATATCCAGGGCTTTTGTAGCTGTATATTTAATATTGTTTGAACGACTTTTTCCCAGCTCTAGTTTCAAGCTATTTGTCTTATTCTTATCTCCTACTGCAATCCAGATTGTTCCTACTGGTTTTTCGGGCGTTCCTCCACCCGGACCGGCAATTCCAGAAATCGCAATACCGATATCAGCTCCCAGGTTTTCCAGTAACCCCTTCAACATCGCATCTACCGTCTCTTTACTAACAGCTCCGTAGGTTTCCAATATTTCCGGCGCTACATTCAATAGTTTTTCTTTGAGTGCGTAGCTGTACGTAATAACGCTGCCTTCGTAGTAAGCGGACGAACCTGGTATACTCGTAATGCGGTGAGCTACCAGCCCGCCAGTACAACTCTCCGCAGTAGCGATTGTTTTATTATTTTTTAATAACAACTGCCCCATCACATTTTCTATGGTATCTTTTTCATACCCAAAAACAAACTCTGGAATCCGGGCTTCTACCAGCGCTACCCGAGCGTCCAGCTCTTTTTTAAGGTCGGTAAGGTTATCTCCAGTAGCCGACAGCCGTAACCTCACCTGCCCAAGATTCGGAAGATAAGCTAATTTAATATAAGCAGGCAAATCTTCTTCAATATCCTGAATCCGCTGGGCAATTCGGGATTCTCCCTCACCGATCGTGAGTATGGTTTGGTGGATAATGGGTTTGCCTGAAAAAGTTTTGGCAACCAATGGCAATACCTCGTGCTCCATCAGGTATTTCATCTCGTAGGGGACACCAGGCATGGATACCGCTATTTTACCCGCTCGGGCAAACCACATACCTGGCGCTGTTCCTGCCTTGTTAGTCAAAACAATTGCATTGTCTGGCATGAAGCACTGTTCCCGGTGTGCGGGGGTGGTTGCTCTTCCCCAACGCGCAAACATACCACTAAGTCGTTCGAAGGACTCTTGATGAAAAGACATTCCCACTCCATAATATTCGGCCAAAGTTTTTTTGGTAATATCATCTTTGGTTGGACCCAATCCACCAGTCATCAATATTAAATCCGTTTTGGCAAAAGAATCATCCAATGCTTCCCGGATAGCTTCCGCCGTATCACTGATAGAAATTATTTTGGTAACCCGAATGCCTTGTAAATTGAGCTGTTCCGCCATCCAGGCAGAATTACTATCAATAATTTGTCCTATCAGGATCTCGTCTCCAATCGTTAAAATATGTGCGGTCATTGATTTTATTTTTAAAAATAAGCTGTAAAATTAACAAGATTACCGAGACTTTGGGACTGTACAATCAAGTGTGTCATACGACGCTTTGTTATATCATCTGATTGCGATATTTTGCCTCTTTACTCAACTAATAAACAAATAACAGTAGCCCGTTATCCTTTAAGAGGTGCGTTAAAAATAACTTTACATTCTTGGCTTGATCTTTTTATCTTTATAAAACCTATCTTTGCGAAAAAATTACCTCGCTTATGGTTGACGTTAAGTTATTAAAAAAGATTTGCGAAACGCCTGGTGCTCCCGGGTTTGAACAAAAAATCCGCGAACTGGTCCTTAGAGAACTAAAAGGGCTGGCCGATGAAGTTTATACCGATGCCATGGGCAGTGTCATTGCAGTAAAGAAAGGGACGGAGGATAAACGGGTTATGGTGGCCGCACACATGGACGAGATCGGATTTATGGTGAGCCATATTGATGATGAAGGATTTATTCGCTTCCATCCGCTCGGAGGATTTGATCCTAAAACACTGACGTCCCAACGGGTGATCGTTCACGGAACCAAGGATATTATTGGCGTGATGGGCTGCAAGCCTATTCACCTGATGTCTACCGAAGAACGGGGTAAGCCTATTCCTATTTCTGAATATTATATTGATACGGGACGTCCAGCTAAAGAGGTGAAAAAGATCGTAGAAATTGGCAATCCAGTTACCCGCGAACGGGAACTGATTGAGATGGGAGAGTGTATCAATTCTAAATCTATGGACAATCGGTTGTCTGTATATATTTTGTTAGAAACACTCAAAAAATTAAAAGGTCGTAAAATTCCTTACGATTTATACGCAGTATTCACCGTACAAGAAGAGGTAGGTTTGCGCGGTGCCATCTCTGCTGCGCACCGAATTAATCCGGACTTTGGTTTTGGTTTGGATGTAACGATTGCGTTTGATGTTCCAGGTGCGCAAGGACACGAAAAGATAACAAAACTGGGAATGGGAACGGCGATCAAAATCAAGGACGGTTCTACCATTTGCGATTATCGTATGGTGGATTATTTAAAAAAACTAGGCGATAAGAAAAAAATTAAATGGCAACCAGAAGTTCTTCCTGCCGGGGGAACGGATACGGCTGGATTGCAACGCCACGGAAAAAATGGCGCTATCGCTGGAGCGATTTCTATTCCATTGCGGAATATGCACCAAACGATTGAAATGGCCCATAAAAAGGATATCCTGGCAACTATTACACTGTTGACCGAAGCGATCAAAGGGATTAATAAATATGATTGGTCTTT
>ENA-ORXT01000972-ORXT01000972.1-marine-metagenome-genome-assembly--contig:-NODE-972-length-40967-cov-10.525581_pt1 | contig 40967 bp, 34 predicted proteins | sample MGYA00237868_ERZ511482 | MGnify/ENA metagenome assembly ERZ511482 | reverse complement strand
AGATCATCAAGCCTACTGCTCAGCTTGGAGATTTGTTCGAACAGCTGCATAATCAACTCATCTTTCTGCTCATGGCTCAGTTTAGATAGATTGATCGGCGGTTGCGTACTCTGTTTATAGCAACTGACGAACACATGTCCAGCTCATTCAGTGGAAATTAGCCTGAGTAGTTACAAAAGATTGTTGTAACGTAACAACCTTATCGTATCGCTGCAATTGGCTAAAAACCCTAAGCCAAAGCGCTAACGACTTTAAATACAATGAACTAGCACTTATTTCTAACACCTTTGGCTACACCAAAACGCGCAACTACTGAACAGCCTAAGTCAGCGGCCAGAAATACATGATGAGCGGAACACTAATAACAACAATAATGATCTCCAACGGCAAACCCATTCGCCAGTAATCATTAAATTTATATCCGCCTGGCCCCATCACGAGCGTATTACACTGATGACCAATTGGTGTTAAAAAGGCACACGAAGCACCAACCGCCACACACATCAAAAATGGGTCGGCATTAACGTTTAGCGCAGTTGCCATGGCTATGCCAAGAGGCGCCATCACTAACGCGGTTGCTGCATTATTGATGACATCAGAGAGCAACATCGTTACAACCAGTAGCAACGTTAGCACTAACCAAATGGGATAGCCGCTAGTTAGATCTATTAAAGAGTCTGCAACTAATTGCGTGGTGCCTGTTGTGGTTAACGCATTTCCTACGGGAATCATTGCGGCGAGTAAGACAATCACTGGCCAGTCAATATCATCATAAATTTGCCGTGGCGATAAAATTCCCGACAGAATATAAGCCATGATCGCCAATAGAAAAGCGGTCGTCAGCGAAGTCACCCCAACAATGCCAAGCAATATAGCAACACCAAAAATACCGGAGGCCACCGCTACACGCTTAGTGCGGTTAAGGTCGATTGGACGACTTGCCAGTGGCCACATACCAAGCTTACGAAGCTGCTCATCAATGTTGTCAGAGTCGCCTTGAAGCAAGAGCACATCACCTGCGCGAAAAACCTGCTGACGTAGTCGTTGGGTGACCGATCGTCCGTTGCGCGCAAGCCCAACCAAAGCAACGGTACGACCCGTTTCATGGCGAATGAATTCTACGCCCTGCCCGATCAGTTGAGATTCGTTATTAATAACACCTTCGACCATGGTCTCGTTGTCAGGACTTGGCTTGACATAAGCCGGTGTTGCCGAGCTTCGTAGTTCAAGTTCATACTTGTCCAAAAATTCACGCAGATCATCGGGTGCTGCTCGCATGATCAAGATGTCTTCTTCTGCAATCACATAGCTTGCCCGCACGGCGCGCGCAAAACGTCGCTTACCAGCCACACCGATTATTTCAACGCCCTCACCGTCAACATCACCAACATCCGTTTCACCCAGCGTTTTTCCGACCAACGGAGAATCGCTTGGTACCTTGGCTTCGGTCAAATATTGACCCACTTCGAATAATTTGCTCGTGGCATTGGTTTGCATACGCTCTTTCGGAATCAAACGCCAACCAATAAAGGTAATAAACAGTCCGCCAACAATCGCGATAGGTAATCCAACGGGTGTGAAGGAAAACATGCCAAACGCCTCGCCTGTGTGCTCAGCCCGAATACTGGCAACAATAATATTGGGAGGTGTGCCGATCAGCGTCATCATCCCACCGAGCAAACTACCAAACGCCAGCGGCATAAGAATGAGTGCAGGCGATCGATTCCGTTCATCGCAAGTTGATAAAGCAATGGGTAATAGCAATGCCAGTGCGCCAACATTATTCATAAACGCCGATGCCACCGTGATCACCATGGTGAGTGCGGCTATGTGCATGATTGGTGTTTCAGTCAGATGACTAATCCGACTGGCAATCTCGTCGACTACACCTGCGTTTTTAAGCGCACTACTAATAATGAGCACCGCAGCTACGGTTATGACCGCGGGATGGCCAAAGCCTAAGAACGCTTTGTCGGGTTCTATCAGGCGTAACAAGATGCACGCAATGAGAGCCGCCATTGCAACCAAGTCGTAACGCCAGCGTCCCCAACCAAACATCAGCATGGCAACGACCAGTATCGCGCTGATCAGAATTTGTTCTGTAGTCATTTTAAAATATTCTTAACTCATTCACGCCGTGGCGATTGCACGGCTCTTGCATTCTACTAGGGAGCGACGCTCTGTTTCGATTTGGCACCGATTTGGCATCGATTAGACACAATTAACCTGACATATAATGCACTAAATGAAAGCACTTGCCCAACAGGCCCGCATTGCTGCCAGCACAATCGACATAAGTGTGGACGGTAAGCAACATGGCTTCCTAACTCTGCCTTGCGCTAGCGCACGATCGGCGTTTGGGACGGTGCAAATTCCTGTGTTTGTTATTCGCAATGGCGATGGCCCAATCGTCACACTTTTGGCAGGCTCTAGAGGCGATGAATTCGACGGTCAGGTTGCACTGCACCGACTGATTGAAACAATTAATATTGATGATCTTAGTGGATGCCTAATCATTGCCCCCACCCTTAATGTGCAAGCCACATCAAACCAATCACGTTACACACCCGTTGATGGGAAAGACCTTGATGAATGTTTCCCTGGTGATGAATCCGGCTCGGTAACAGAGCAAATGGCTGCACTGATTTTTAACACAATTGTGGAACCTGCATCATTAGTTATTGAATTTCAATCCGGTGGTGCATCAGCCCGCTTCACCTCATTGGCTGCCGTGCATTTTAACGCGGACAATAAGGCGCTTCAACAAACTAACGAACAGCACATGATTGCGTTCGGTGCTCCCTACAGCGCACGCCTTTTACCTGGCCACGCAGCCAGCCTTGCAACCGCCGTGCAAAACACGGACAAGGAATTCATTGGCATCCGTTTGGGTGGTGGTGGCAGCGTTGACGCAAGCTGTATTGACATAGCGCACATCGGAATCCGTAATGTATTAGTCCAAGCTGGCTTGCTCAAACAAGATTTAGTGCTTCGCGCTACTCGTATGCTGGAAGTAGCTTCACCAAATAACTACGTTATCGCACCTTGTGCAGGCCTACTGGAAATGTGCAGAAACACAGGTGACGAAGTCTATATGGGCAGCCCACTCGCTAAAATTATCCAACCAGGCAATACCAGTGCAGACACCATCGTCATTAATGCCGATAGGAATGGCATATTGATGTCGCATCATCATGCCGGAATGATTGAGCAAGGTGATTGTGTGGCTATCGTTGCAGACGAAGTACAACGATAACCACACCTATTCATAGAACTTAACCCTTACAATAGGATGCTAAGAAACCTTCGCTTCCAATTCTTTGGCAAGGGCCGCATCAATCTCTAAACCGGCAGCTAATGAATCCATGTATTTGCGCTCATCAGGCGCATCCAAATCAACCACCATGGCAGACGCCAAATAAATTTCCGCAGCTGCCTCTGGTGAATCTGACGATGCAACCACCTCGGCGACATCCATCGGTTTGTTCAGCTCTTTCATGAGAAAAGAGGTTATGTCTTGCTCCATACCTAAGCTGCCAATTTTCAAAGAAATCAGTTTTTGCTCTTCATCATCAACATGACCATCTGACTTTGCTGCCGTAATCATGGCTTTTACAATCGCTTCGCTACGCTTATTGGCTTCAGCTTCTTCTAGATCGATAATCGGGGTACCGGTATCCACTATGGTGGCGCCTTTTTGTTTCGCTTGCCATTCGTTGTAGGCTTTAAATGCAATACCGCCCGCTGCAGCCAAACCACCTACTTTTAGCGCAGTACCCGTAAGCTTACGACCACCTTTGGTTCCCAACAAAATAGCGACGGCACCAGCGGCAAGCGCACCCTTACCCAAGCCATCAAGCATGACATCTCGTTCAGCGCCAGATTCAGGTACACCGAGTTTTTGCTCAGCGATCTCAAGGCCTTTCTTGGTGGCCTTCTGAGAGGTTTCCAACAAGTTAACCAGAATGACTTTCGTGTCCAAAATAACTTCCTCGTAAACAGATTAATTTAGATAGTATGGCTTGTTCATATTCAATTCACTAGCTGCGCATACATTACCACTGCGTATACACATTGTTTAACCTAGTTGGCGTTGCCTGTGCACTCAAATATCAGCGTAGTTATTCCAACCTACAACCGTCGCAGCTCTATTGGCGATGCCATTGAATCAGTTCAACAGCAAACTCTTTTACCGCGTGAAGTTATTGTAGTCGACGATGGTTCTACCGATGAAACAGCATCATACGTTCGTAACCAGTTTCCCGATGTAATCCTTGTTGACCAATCCAACCAAGGCGTGTCCCACGCACGCAATCAAGGCATACAGAAAGCCCGTGAGCCATGGATAGCTTTTCTTGATTCAGATGATCGTTGGTTCAAGAATAAATTAGCGGTGCAAATGGCTGCAATAAACGAATCACCAGACTACAAACTTTGCCATTGTGATGAACACTGGATTCGCAACGGCAAACGTGTGAACCCAATGAACAAGCATCAAAAGCGTGGAGGATTTATTTTCGAGCATTGCTTGCCTTTGTGTGCCATCTCACCATCCGCGGTACTTGTTCATCAATCGTTGTTTGATGAAGTTGGTTTGTTCGACGAATCACTTCCTGCTTGCGAAGACTACGATTTGTGGCTACGCATTTGTGCAAAGCACCCGGCATTGTTTATTGATCAGGCGCTACTTGAAAAGACCGGTGGGCATGAAGATCAGTTATCTAGAAAACATTGGGGGATGGACCGATTTCGGTTACATGCGTTGGCGAAACTGATTAGGGGGCATGCGTTGAACACGGAACAGTTAGTACAAACCAATGCTGTGTTTCAGCAGAAGTATGACATTATGATTAAGGGTGCGGTTAAACGTGGTAATACAGAATTTTCAGAGGAACTTCAGCAGATGTATTCCGATCTGATTTAACAAGATTGTTGCATTAACGATTCTACTAGCGCGGTGCTTGTAGAATCAACTTAGCGCAAGTCATGAGTCTGCGAAATACATCATGCACCGATCAAACATCAATAAAGATAAACAGCACGATGGATAATCGAATGAATGTAAGTCATACCTGACTTTGTACCAGACGAGCTCCGAGAATAGTATTTTACAGGCGGATCGGGTAACTGCCTTTTAACAGATCGTCTGTATCGCGCGCTGAAATAACATCACAGATTTCAGGCCAATCATTGGTCCATGAAATTTGAACATTCTGGATCATTTCCACGGCCTATCTTATTAACAGGCTCGGCGGTTACGTTTTATCCCCTTGCTTCTAATCCACTTCAGGTCAAAGCGCCGCTAGAAATGTATACTCAGCCCCTGACACTCTAGTTCTCGCAAAAGCCGCAAAAATCTCATGGCAGCCCTTCTGTTCAAATTACGCAATGTGCCAGATGACGAGGCCGACGACATCCGCAACTTGATGCTAGAGCACCGCATTCCGTTTTATGAAACCAATGCAGGTAACTGGGGTATCTCCATGCCGGGCATCTGGGCGGAAAACGACGAAGACCTAACTCGGGCCAAAGAACTGATTAGCCAATACCAAAAAGATCGAGCCATCCGTTCACGTGAGAACTACGAAGCTGATCGGCGCGAAGGTCGTAATCAAGGCTTTTTACAAAAGGTTAAGCAACGCCCACTAGCCACACTAGGGATTATTCTTTTTTGCTTGTTCGTCGTGTACGCCATGACGAGTCCGTTCGTCCGGCTGGCAATGAACTCCTGATCAACGCAACAATTTAAACGAGAAAAATATGAAAGCTATTCAAGTCGATAAAAACGACGATGGCAAAGTCAGTGCGAACCTTGTTGACCTTGATCCCAGCACACTGCCCGAAGGCGATGTCACCGTGGCCGTGGACTACTCAACCATAAACTACAAAGATGGTCTAGTGCTCGGCGGCCTTGGCGGACTGGTACGTAATTACCCTCACGTGCCAGGAATCGACTTTGCAGGCTCAGTTTTGGAAAGCCAAAACGATGCTTTTAAGGCTGGAGATAAAGTGGTCTTAACCGGTTGGCGTGTTGGTGAAGCCCACTGGGGTGGCTATGCTGAGAAGGCTCGCGTTAAATCAGATTGGCTTGTGCCTTTGCCAGATGGCCTTTCAACCCGTCAAGCTATGGCTATTGGTACCGCTGGCATGGCTGCAATGCTTGGCGTGTTAGCACTCGAAGATGCTGGGATGAAAAAAGGAGATGGGCCGGTGCTAGTTACCGGAGCTGCAGGGGGTGTAGGTTCGATAGCTTGCGCCCTGCTGGCAGCGACTGGTTACGAAGTCGATGCGGTAACGGGCAGAGAATCCAGTGCTGAGCATTTACGCTCGCTTGGAGTGACCAACATCATCCCAAGAAGCGAGATTGAGACGCCAAACGGCAAGCCTCTAAATAAAGAAAAATGGATTGGTTGCGTGGACTCGGTTGGCGGGGCCATGTTATCGAATATTCTCACGCAGATGAAATATAGTGCATCAGTTGCCGCTATTGGGCTCGCAGGCGGAGCTGCACTTGAAACCACTGTAATCCCTTTTCTGCTGCGTGGCGTGAATTTGCTTGGTATTGATTCAGTCATGTGCCCAAGTGATAAACGCAGCAGAGCCTGGCAGCGGCTAGCAACTGATCTTCCAATGGACAAACTTGAAGCAATGATTGCTGAGGTCGAATTAGCGGATGTTCCAGCACTGGGCCCAGTCATTCTCGGTGGCCAAATTCAGGGCAGAACGGTTGTGAAGGTTAGCTAAGCTGCGCGTTAGCTCAAAACTTTAGCTTCCCTGCAGAATTTAACTTGCGAATGAGTAACTAAAATAACCTTTAGTTTAAAAAAAACGGACCGATTCTAGCTATAAATATTTCAGCTTTTGAACAATATTTGACCGATTAACTTACATGGTCATTACGGGTAATTGTCAAGGGCCAATAAGTGGGTAATTTACCCTTATAATTAAGGTTCAATTAAGGTTGTCAAGCTACGATCACTGCAAATCGGCGGGATGTAAAATTTCGTGCCAACTATCGAGCAAACCCCGCTCAGATGTACGTTCGGGGCTGGCAGACTACCAGCTGCAATAACCGAGAAAAAAATGACATTTACTGTTAATGGCCCTTATCTTAAGGGCTTATTCCTAACCGGCCTGTTCGTTTTCACTTCCAGCACTGTTTTAGCCGACAATCAAAGTCCGTCAGTTATAAACGGTGTATCTGCCACCGTCATAACAGACACGTCCATCCGAGTTACTTGGCACAAGCCGTGGGATAACGTCGCCGTTCATGGTTATAACGTTTATCGGAACGGTTCGTATTACGCGACCACGTTTAACACTAATTTCATCGATCAAGGGGCTTCATCCGGCAGCGAATATCGCTACGGTGTGGTTGCATTCGACAAGGCTCAAAACTTCAGCACGCTGTCCACTGAATTCTCTATATCAACTGGTGGCGATGCTACCGATCGAGCCGCACCACCACCACCCGCTCCAGAGCAAAACAACGGCAGTGTAAATGCGCCCGAAGGACTCTTTGCTGAAATCCAAAACGGCAACGCAGCGACTATTAAATGGCGTGCACCAAGCGGCGATATCAAGGGTTATAACATTTATCGAAACGGTGGCTACTTGGCATCAGTAGGCTCTCCTGAATACTCAGACCGAGCAATGAATTGGGGTGAAGACTACAAATACCGAGTCGTTGCCTACAACCAATCAAACACACTGTCTAATAAATCCGCAGAACTAACCGTCAACACAGCGAACGGCTCTTCTAGTACGCCAGTCGCTGAAGCAGTTGCGGCACCGCAAAATGACGCAGCTGCAAACAATGGCTCTGCACCTGCAGGCTACAACCTCGTGTTCTCTGACGAGTTCAACGGCAACTCGCTAGACAAGTCGAAGTGGAACTCATCTTACCGCTGGGGACCGAGCTGGATAATCAACGGTGAAAAGCAATACTACATTGATCGCATCAACAACCCAGACTTTGGTCACTCTCCGTTCGAGTTCGATGGCAATCACATGACAATCTCAGCAGTGCGCACACCAGAACACTTGAAAGCAAGTGCGAACTGGCAGCCTTATATGTCAGGCGCTCTAACAACGTACAACAAATTTAAAATGCGTTACGGCTATGTCGAAATGCGTGCAAAGCTACCTAAGGGCAAAGGTTTATGGTCTGCATTCTGGTTGCTGCATCAAAACGATAACGATCGCCGACCTGAAATCGATGTGGTTGAATACATTGGTGATAAGCCAGACAACTTATACAACACCTACCACTACTACGATAACTGGAACTTAAAATCCACGCCTTCGTATGAAGTACCGGGACCAGACTATTCGCAAAACTTCCATACCTTCGGTATGAAGTGGGAGCCGGGCAAAATTACCTGGTATGTCGACGGGCAGGAACGCAACTCTCACAGCGACGGCAACGTTGCCTGGGAAGACATGTATTTGTTGGTTAACCTAGCCGTAGGCGGCTGGTGGCCAGGTGAGCCAGATGGCAACACTCAGTTCCCAGCACGCTACCAAATCGACTACATTCGGGCCTACCAGAGAAACTAGCTCCGAATTAGAGGACTTTCCTCACACTTTACGAATACACGGGGCGGCTCACGAAGCCGCCTTTTTTTTGTCCGACTACGCATCATTTTGATGCCAAGCCCCTCCCCGTTGAATCTGAAGCTCGGTAGACTGCAAGGCAATTCTTATTGCCAAACGGCCAAACCATGCCAGATCGTATTGCAGCATTATCTAACCGACAGACACCTTTTACCGGCTCTGCACGGGTTTATCAAAGTATCGCTGCGGCTATCTCACTAACAGTATTGGCTGGTTGTCAAAGCACGCCTGCAACTCGCTCGAATCCTCAAAACTTGTTAACCGCTCAGCAGCCTGTTCTTGCCATCAGCAAAACCACTTCAAGCAACACTGAATGGTCAGACTGGAGTGCTCGCATGCAACCACTGTTTGCCGATGCTCGAACACTGGTTGAAGCTCACTCTGGAGTTGATCTATCGGACGTTGTCTTAAACATTGCAAATGATCACTCTATTACAGCTGAGGTAAGCCACGAAACCGAGCGACTTGTAGACAGCCAATTTAATAATCAGCGCTTCGCAGAAAAGTTTCTTGATTCTGTTATGAGCGGCCAAAAAGGCACCTACGCTGCACTTTATGCAACGCGTAAAGGTGAGGTCATGGTTAGCCAACCGCTAATGCAAAGCTACCAACGTTCTCTTCCAAACGACTCCCGCATTCAAGAATCGGCCATGCTGGCTTTGCTTATCCATGAACTTGTGCATGCGGCAGACGATAAACTGTATCGAATCCATGAAAATCGCGATTTAAATTTTCGTGCATCGTTCGCCCAATCTGCAGCTTTTGAAGGGCACGCACAATGGGTGACTCGTCAAATTTGCACGCAAGCAAATTGCTTATCCGGTTTAGAAGCACTAGATGATTTTATGTTTGGCCGTAGAAATCCGCCAAACCAATTAACTCAATCGGTACAAGCGATAAGCCGGAACGTATTGGAATACTCCTATGTTGAAGGTGAGCGTTTTATTGCAAACCTAGCGCAACGTCCGAATGGTGCAAAGTTGATTAACGACTTGCTAAGCAACCCACCTCAAGACCCTATTCAAATACTAGACCCTGCAAGTTTTCCAAATACCGCACGTGAGCAACGTAATCAGCAGCTTATCGCCGCCAGCACGAATTTGAGTCACCCATGGCTAACCACGCCTTGGACGAGCGTTGAAACATCACCGCTAAAAGGTGTGAATCTAAGAACCGACCCCACTCGACGCAATGCAGCTGTAGACGGTTTTACACGCCTAATTACTTCAATGGTTGCCATGCAGCTGTATAACCAATCCGAACCGAGTGCAGCCCCCATTGAGCTCACTGTCATCAGGACGGAGTCACGTGAGACAGCCAAGCTATTTGGCAAAACGCTTCACGAAAATACAAGATTAAAAGGCGCACAGCTAATGCGAGCAGATGATTTAGTTAAGGTCTCATCTGATCCTAACGATGCTGAGCCTGCTGTGTTGTACATGACAAACGAACCGAGTGAAAACGGGTTAAATTATTACACGCTGGTTGGCGTTAGTGGTTTGCACGTTGTGCAACTTTCAGGATTGGGTGCGAATGAGTCTTTGTTTGTAGACTACATAGACCAGTTGTTAACGAAGCTTTCTAGTACTCAGAATGCATCGCTATAATGGTGGCTTCAACACCAACTTACGCGTTTAGAAAATCGTGGTTTTAGGAAATCCATTTGATCGGCTAGCACATCACGGTTAGACAAATAGAAAAACTCATAACGGTTCGGCGCGAAAGGTACAGCAAGCAATTCCATGTTTGCCTCCTCAGGTGTTTTATTACCTTTGCGATTATTACAGCGACGGCATGCGGTTACGCAGTTAGTCCAACGATCTCGACCACCACGCGACGTCGGTATGACATGATCACGAGATAAATCTTTGATAGGAAAATCGACGCCGCAATAAATACACAATTGCTGGTCGCGTGCGAAAAGCAATGAGTTTGTTAATGGTGGGGTAAAGGTTTTACTGTCTACGCGTCCGTCGCAAGCAATAATACTCGGCAGTTCCAAGACGGAACGCATGCCCTTTCGGTTATAACCGCCGTGAATTGTATGCACAACTTCACCGAGGCTCCAGATTACCTGATCTTTAACCATGAGCGTTGCAGTCTCCTGCCAGCTCAACCAGGCGATGGGAGTACCGGCCTTGTTCAGACGTAGTACTTTCGCATTCATGACGCTAATTGGTTACTTTTTATGAACTCCATTCACAACTTTTATAACACATTAAACCACTTAGGTTTACTCGAAATACTAAACAAACGGTAAAACGTTAGAAAAGTACTTGCTCCCATTGCTTACGCAAGCTGCGCGCTGCATTGGTTATGGCCAAATCGGCAGATATCGCCACTTTTCGAAATTTGCGTATCGGATGGTTGGCTTCCATGTAGCGTCGCTCCTCCAAAAGCCATTCCAGAGACTCTGCAACTGTGTCAAACATGACATCCGGTGCATAGGCGGATTCCCATGCAGCGCGAGCAGCTTGGCCGCGATCAGCCGCTTCGTCTGAAATCGAACGTAACAGACCAGGAATCGATTTAATATCACGCTCGTCCACTCGAACGGCGAAATCCCAATTGATGTGCGGTGTCGGCACCCACTGATTGGCGATGATCACTGGCGCAACACCCGCCTCCAACGTTTCGAATAATCGGTACGACGATGTTCCAATTCCGCGCGGACACAACATGAACTTACTCTCAGCCATGGTTTGCGCAAAGTTTTTTCCCTGTGCCGCTTTGGTATCAATAGTACAGTCCCAAACATTGAAGTCAGATGTATCCTGAACACCGCTACCATCGTCAGTAAGAGCGACCACATCATGCCGACAACGATGACTAGTGGAGCCGACAAAAGAAAAAAGCCAACGCTTTTCCACGTTCCAGGTGTGAACATCTTTTATAAATTCATTTGGTGTGCACAAATAAGGCGACGCAACTTGCTTGCTATGTTGAAAAAAACGTCGAGGCATTGAACAATACAAACCCGGCAACGCAGACCAAGGCTTATCGGTCTCGTTGTACATAAACGTTTTCTCACGATACTGCTGCACAAGAGGATGCTGACGTACCTTGCTGTATAGGTAATCGTCAAAGTGGGTATTTTCCACAAACATTATGATGTCCGCCTCTTCAGCTGACGTGCACAACGAATGCTTATCAAACTTATCGTTTGCAGCCATCTCTATAAAGGCATCGAGCAAGTCATGAGTTTTATATGCAGATGTTGCCAGAATTTTCATTGAAACTCCGATTCCCTGTATTTAGGTCTGGTCCGCGATAAGCCGACCTTAGATACCTATAGTTAGCGTCCAATCCGCAGGTATCATCAGGGGTGGCAACGGCACCAGTGAAATGCTTCACATTCTTTATAGCAGGGGGTCTGACACAATGTAAACCGAATGGCACTAATACCGTCAATTCCCGGCTATACGACTCCTAGAAAGCCGCCAGACTGGCGTTCCCACAGGCTGGCATACAAACCATTGCTCTGCAGCAGCTGTGCATGTGTACCGGTCTCTACGATGCTGCCGCCATCAAGCACAATGAGCCTGTCCAACGCGGCGATAGTCGATAACCGATGTGCGACAGCCAGCACAGTTTTACCATGCATTAAATTGTTCAACTGCTCTTGAATAGCCGACTCAACTTCGGAATCCAATGCAGAAGTGGCTTCATCAAGAATAAGTATTGGGGCGTCTTTCAAAATGACACGCGCAATCGCAATGCGCTGGCGTTGCCCTCCAGAGAGTTTTACACCACGTTCTCCAACCGTAGCATCCAAACCACTGCGTCCTTGCAGGTCGACAAGGTCGGGAATAAAGTGCATTGCCTCAGCTAGCGTGGCGGCGTTGATAATCTGACCATCGCTTGCGTCAGCCAATCCATAACGGATGTTGTCGCGAACACTACGATGTAGCAAAGAGGTATCTTGGGTGACCACGGCTATGTTGCTACGCAAACTCTCTTGCGTCACTAAGCTAATGTCCTGCCCATCGATGCTGATGTTGCCATGCTCAATGTCGTGAAAGCGCATCAACAAATTAATCAGCGTTGATTTACCTGATCCCGAACGACCAACCAGTCCAACCTTTTCACCTGCAGCCAACGTTAAGTTGCAGTTGTTGATAATGGGTAAGTCAGATTGATTAGCATTGTCGTCAGGCTGCTGCTCAATGAGCTTGTCGTAATTAAACGAAATATTTTTGAACGCAATTTTCCCTGCATTGGCGTTTAATACCGTCGCGTTTTCAGCATCAACAATAGTGGTCGGCTTGCAGATCGTGTCAATGCCATTTTCCACCGTCCCGATATGCTCGAACAACGAGGTGATGGTACGCAGCATCCAGCCCGACATTTGGTAGATTCTAAGCACCAGCCCGTTGGCTATAGCAATTTCACCAACGCTGATACTGTTATTCATCCACAACCAAACCGATAAGACCGCCGTGCTGAATAGCAACACGGTGTTCAGAACCGTCATTGTAATAGTCATGTTCATAATCGCACCCATTAAAGCGACGAATGAACGGAGGTGTTTACGTATTGCGTCTGCTGCAAAGCGCTCTTCAAGCTCGTTGTGCGCAAACAGCTTGACCGACTGTATATTCGTGTAACTATCAACCACACGACCCGTGATACCGGAAGTGTCTTCTGACACTCGCGCAGACTTTTCACGTACTGGCGGCACCATGATCCACACGATGGCGCTATAACCGATGAACCATAAGAAGATGGGAACCAAAAGAACGGGTTTGATATCGATCAGCAGCGCACCAATTCCAATGACATAAATAATTAACAGCCAAACGCCATCGACAATATTGAGCACCACTTCGCGCACGGAATGCCCTGTTTGCAAAACTTTCTGTGCAACACGACCGGCAAAGTCATTCTGAAAAAAGCTCATGCTCTGACGCAAGACGTATCGATGGTTTTGCCATCGCGTCGCCGCCAGCAAGCCTGGCGATAATGAGAAATTAATCAGACAACGAGCCAGAATCATGGTGACCGGCCGCAGAACGAATGCAACCAATGCCATGCCAACAAGTGACCACCCATACATCTGCAGGAAAGTCGAAGGCTCAGCTGTACTCATCCAGTCAACCAGCCGTCCGATGAAAACGAACATGTAGATTTCGCAAATAGCCGCAATGCCTGAAAACAACAGAGTAATCAGGAGCAGCATTCTTATCGGCTTAACGTAAAACCAGATAAACGCTAACGGACGTACCGGCGGTCGCACAATAGGTGCATCTGGCAGTGGGTCAACAAGCTTTTCAAAAAAAGAGTAAATAAACAAAGGGTATTTCTACTGGTTGTAGATCAAGAGTGAACTGACTGACCCTATTCATACGAACAATCAATCAGGCAGATTAGAACAAAATTTCAGCTGTTGCGCAGAAGCTCAGATGATGAATAACACAGGTTATGGCTAATGCCTCAAAGAACTGGTCCGTTTATCTAATTTATGAGACTTTTTGGTATTTTTAATTTGTTATAATAAATCCTATAATATATGCTGTTCCACCACAAATAGTGAACCGAGAGCACTAATAACATGGACAAATACACAGAAATGCTAGTGTTCTCCAAAGCGGCGGACATGGGCAGTTTTTCGGCAGCCGCTCGTGAACTCGACTTGACGCCATCTGCAGTGAGTAAGCTCATTACTCGTTTGGAAGATCGGCTTGGCGCAAGATTGTTTCAGCGCACAACCCGTAAACTCAGCCTGACCGCTGAAGGCCATGCATTCCAAGACCGATGCGGTGCTATTTTGGCCGAGATTCAACAGGCTGAAGATGCGGTCATGGCCCTTCACGATCGAGTGACAGGCACGCTGAGAATAACCACTATTTCAGTTTTTGCGCGCATCCAGATGATCAAGCTAATGCCAGAATTTATGGCAAACTTCCCCGAGCTTAGAGTTGAACTTGAACTCAGTGAACGTGAAGTCGACTTGGTTGGTGAAGGCGTGGATGTCGCTATCGTTCTAAGTGATGGACTCACCGATGAGTCTCTTGTCGCACGGCGCTTGGCGGTCAACAAACGCGTTATTTGTGCATCGCCTGAATACTTAGCCAAGCATGGCACGCCAACAACGCCCGATGATTTAATGAATCACAATTGCTTAACGCACTCATCTATTCAGCATTTTAATGACTGGGAGTTCCAAACTCCAGATGGCATACGTTCACAAAGAGTGAAAGGTAACTTCCATACCAACAGTGCCTCTGCATTACATGAAGCGGTTAAGGGCGGTATTGGTATTGCACGGCTGGCCACTTATGTCGTGCAGCCATCGATGGAAAAAGGGTTGGTTGTGCCATTACTACAAGATAATGCGGTTGATACATCATCGATACAGCTTGTTTACCCGCATCGCCGCCATTTAAGCAACAAGGTACGTGTGTTTACCGATTTCATGGTCAGTAAGTTCACACCACACCCACCCTGGGAAAATGTTTAGAGCGAAAATGTTTAGAGCGAAAAGCTTTAGACACGCCATTGTTACGCAAAAAATAGCAGAAAAACAATCGCTAGGCACTTTGCCTTGCAATATGGTCAACCGATGCGGCGCTACTACAGCGCAGCGTCGCCCTCTTCCTGAGTACGAATACGAATTACCCGTTGCACTTCATCAACAAAGATTTTTCCATCACCAATCTTACCGGTGTTTGCCGAGCGGATAATACCTTCTATGCACGCATCTAGAATGTCGTCAGCAACAACCACTTCCAGTTTAATTTTAGGGATAAAGTCGATAACGTACTCGGCGCCACGGTAAAGCTCTGTGTGGCCTTTCTGGCGACCGAATCCTTTTACTTCCGTTACCGTTATACCTGCTACACCAGCAGTGGCAAGCTCTTCTCTTACTGCATCAAGCTTAAACGGTTTAATAATCGCGGTTATTCGTTTCATTGTTTATTCCTCAAACTGAAATTCAATTATTTTTGTGTCGCTGATATTTGATGAATACTCAAATCGGCACCATTGTATTCTTCTTCTTCGGTTAACCGAATCCCCATGGTCATCTTAAGCAATCCATAAACCACAAAACCGACAATTGTGGCGAACACGATTCCCCCAAGTGTACCGATAATCTGAGCCGTGAAACTGACTCCACCAAGACCTTTAAACGATTCTTGTCCAAAAATACCACATGCGATGCCACCCCACGCGCCGCAAATGCCATGCAAAGGCCAAACACCCAATACATCATCTATGCGCCACTTGTTCTGCGCAAGGGTAAAGAACCAAACAAACAACACACCCGCAACCGCGCCAACAATGAGAGAACCCATTGGGTGCATTACGTCAGAGCCTGCGCAAACAGCGACTAGGCCCGCTAGCGGACCATTGTGTAAGAATCCTGGGTCGTTCTTGCCAGCGACCAATGCAGCTAGCAGACCGCCAACCATCGCCATTAACGAATTGATTGCAACCAGACCGCTAATATCACCAATAGCCTGGGCAGACATGACGTTAAAGCCAAACCAACCCACAGTGAGTATCCATGCGCCTAAGGCTAAAAACGGGATGCTTGAAGGTGCGAACGCTGCACCAATTGAACCGTCACTACGATATCGACCCTGCCGCGCACCCAGCATGATAACTGCACCCAATGCTATCCAACCACCCATGGCATGCACAACGACTGAACCTGCAAAATCGTGAAACGGCGCGCCAGCAAATTCTGTCAGCTTATCTTGCAGACCAAAGTTACCCGCCCAAACGATACCCTCAAATAAAGGATAGGCCACCGCAACAATCACAACAGAGGCAAGCATTTGCGGATAGAACTTTGCACGCTCTGCAATGCCGCCGGAGATAATCGCCGGTATGGCCGCAGCAAAGGTCAATAGGAAAAAGAACTTGACTAACTCATAACCGTTGTTCACCGTTAAATCGCTGGCTGATGCAAAGAAATCCATACCGTAAGCAATTTGATAGCCGACAAAAAAATAGGCAATAGTCGATACGCCAAAGTCTGCGAATATTTTAGATAAAGCATTAACTTGGTTTTTCTCGCGAACAGTGCCAACCTCTAGAAATGCAAAGCCTGCGTGCATAAACAAAACCAGTATTGCTCCCATTAAAACAAATAGAGTGCTGCTACTCGATTGAAGTGATTCCATAGAAATTAGTACCTGCTAACGAATTAAAACGCTTGTTTATAGATAGTAAGGCGCTGGGCGCAAAGTGCCTGATCAGCCCCGAATTGGTGCCGATGTTAGCAAAGTCGCAACGTTAAATGGCCCAAACTGAGTCAAAGCTGATTTGATGCAAGTTAAAACACCCAAAACATGCAGCAAATGAGGGCAGTCGCACCACTTAAGTGCGTATAGCTTGAATGATGTTGCACTTCAGAGTGCATGTGCCTTATCAATGCATGAAGGAATGCAACTCCATTCCTCAACCCCTTAAGTACTTTAAAAGTTAGTCAGGCTCCAGATCTTGTTCAATCGTTTGAGTGACAAATGTTCGAGAGACCTTTAATCCGTCAGCGATAGAATTGAGTACATCAATCTCAGCTGGAAGCACTTCTCCGTCGGCTACTGCAATCACACACAAATCGCGTATAACCTGCATCCCTTGAGTATCAGTACAGTTGTCTTTGGCGCGTTGAATCCGCTGAGGAAGCTCGTCCTTGATTCGTTGAGGATTTAACTTGTCACTGAATTCACCGTCGTCAAAATACTTCTCGAACGCGGCAATTTCTTTTTCCGATATGCCGTTATCAGCATTCGCCACAACGATCGCCCCAGCAAAAAGTAACTGTCGCATTGCTATAGCGCTATCCGTGTTCGCATCTAAATAACTAGGCTCCATAAGACTCATTACCCGTTGAACTCCTACATCGAGTTCGTCAAGCGAGGTGCCTGTTTTATCCATCAGGTTAGATGCAAAAAACAGACGCAACGCTTTAACCCTCAAAGGGCTAAACGGATGAGTTGAAAACCAATCACCTTCGCTTGCGCCTTGGCCCGGCTCTTCATCTACGGCTTGCATATCGTCAACCTGTTGAAGAAACTCTTCTAAATCAAACTTGACCACGTTTCCAGTAAGGCCAGAGGCTAATTTGAACAATGCGCTAGCAACACTATGAAAATCCTGTGCGCAGTACGCTCCTGCTCTGTCGGCAGAAATCTCAGCATTTCTTGACCATGCAAATAACTTCAACGCAAGCTTAGGATCAGGTTTAGTACGACCCTTAACAATACTCCCAATGGGGATAGCGTGATGGTTGTACACGTAGTGTCCAAACTCATGCCCCATAACAAACTGCAGCTCTTTTGGCGTGAAGCTTTCAAGTAAGGCTGATGAGAACATGACATACAACCGACCCTCTTCTGGTTTGAAGCACATCGCATTAAATTGAGGGCTAGCGTAGACGTAAAGCTCTAGCGGGATATCCATTGACAAGCGCTCTACACACTCGTCAGAAAGAGCGTAGATATCAGGGGCCATTTTCCTACTCAGACGAACCGAGGTGGATAAAAGTCTGCGTCTTAAACCAGTCGGACCTTCTGCTTCGTGCTCTGCAAGTGCATCATTGACGCGCTTGACTACTTTATCTTTAAGCAAAGCATCACTTTGTTCTTTATCGTTACGGTACCGAAGGTCGTCAGCGTGCACGGGCATGTTCCTTGATATTTTTTAGGTTATTAAATCAACTACTCTGCTTTATAAGTAGTGCGCTCTCCAATGTATGAAGCAATGCCACAACCTCGTTCACTAAACTATCCAAACGCGACAACGCAGCCTCCTGCTTACCTTGTTTGTCTGAACCATAACTCCGTTTAGAAATTTCGTGACTTAACTTATGCAGATCGCGAATAGGTTGCTCGAGTGCATCGAAATGCACCATCCCACTTAACTGCTGCCCTACGCCAAAATACCAAAGGCCAAGACGCGATTGCTCAAGTTCATCATTGATATCAGGACCAACTACCGATGGTAAACAAGCCTTAGCACCCACACGATCACAGAAGATAACGTCAAACATACATTTTCGAAGATAAAGTACATTATGTACTGCTTGGTGTATTCGACCGATTTGAGATCCTTCGAACCGATGATCAGTTGCCGCAAAACTCATAAAATCGTCAAGTGCGACTGGTCGGCTTATGTAAAAGCCTTGAGCTTCTTCACACCCGTTTGCCATTAGAAAATGATAGGTGGCGGCGGACTCTATTCCTTCGGCAACCGATGTCATACGAAGCTCCCTCGCCATTGATATCGACGACTTGACCACATTCAAATTTTGCTGTGATGTACCCATTCGTCTTACCATACCCTGATCGAGCTTTAGCGCGGAGAACGGTAGTTGACTGAGGCGGTCGATGGAAGAGTAGCCAGTACCAAAATCATCCATCAGAACATGGATGCCAAGTTCCGTTAGACGAATAACATCTTCCTGTATTTGTTCAAAATTACCCATTACCGCACTTTCAGTAATTTCAATTTGAAGATCACTTGGCTTGATAATTTTCTGATCTAGAAAATGCTTTATCCGCTTACTAATTGTCTGTGACTGTAGATCATTTGGCGCAACGTTCATCGATAGCGCCAACCCAGGCACATTGGCGTTTAGCGCAACGGATGCGTCAACCACTTGATCAAGCAAACTAACAGTAAGATCATGGAGTAGCCCGCTTTTTTCAGCGAGTGGGATAAATTCATTCGGCGAAACAATAACGCCTTCACCGATATTCCAACGCACCAATGCCTCTGCACCAATGACACTACCATCGAGCAAACTCACCTTTGGTTGGTAGTAAAGTATTAACTCATCGTTCGCAATAGCACTTTCTAGTGCTTCTTGAGTCCGCTCGGGTTGCGTAGACACCTTTAGCGATTTGTCGCTATCAGATAACGTGAGTGCAACGAGTCTTTTATACTTTGCTTAACAGGTGGAGCGCTCTGCCACTGGGCTTCTAACTTTGCCAATGCCGTACGCTTATCAACGACCGCCGAAGAGGTCATACCTTCTCGCAGGTTCTCTAGTTGATATTGCATTCGCAGCGCTTTATCCTCTGCAGGCGTTTCTTTATCAGCCAAAATTTCCATCCGAATAAGCAGTTCTCTTCGATGGATTTCATTGGCATCGTAATCGTAAGATGTTTTCGCATCCAAGTGCTTTAACGCAACATCTCGCCGCTTGAGTAACTTTTTGAGCACATCCTTTGCAATACTAGCCTGATCGTTATCCCAAGCATGCGAGACGTCGTCACGTAACGTCTCTGTATTCTTCTCTGGTGACTCTACCGCAGCTTCAAGTTGCTCACACAACTCAACCAACCTGACAATTTCTGCAGACTCAGCTTGGGCACGTTTTTTCGATGCGTTTTCTTGCAACCTTGAACAGGCGTCAAGCGCACCACGAAAATCGCGCAGTAGGAATTTTTTTTCTTTGTCAGGAAATTCAGCTAAACCTTGAAACTCTGTTTGCAATGCTTGAATCTGAGCATCTTCGTTGTCCGTACCTTTGGATATCTTACGCAGTGTCTTGATGATATCGCGGGCACGAAACACATGACCCATGCTAGCCTGATATTGCTCTCGCTGTGCGTCGTGCTGATGCTTATATATAACTTTACAATGTCCGTTGAACTCTTCCCATAACGCCTGATCATCCTTGCGGCGAACCAAACCTACTTGTTTCCAAGCAGTTTGTAATCGTTTAGCTTGATTTGCTGAGTGTTGATTAATTTCACCTTCAGCCAACTTCTGAATTTTCTCGATTAACTCACGCTTCTCCAACACATTGGCATCGTATTGCTCCGCAAGTTTTTCATCGTACGGTTTAAGCACGTCGGAGAATCGTTGCTCAAGCGCTCTATCTGGCTTTCTATCAGGAATGCGGTTACGGCTCCAATCGCGCTTTGCGTTGTTAACTTCGCGTTGGATTGCTTTCCAATCAGGTGTTTCCCAATCGATGGTTTTGTAATACGATTCTAATTTGTTGCACAAAGCAATTTTTGCATCCTGCTTTGCTTGCCGCGCAACCTGCTTTTCTTCAAAAAAGGCCTTACAGGGTTCATAAGCTGCATCGCCTGCAGTTTTAAACCGAGTCCACAGATCGTTTGAGGCACGACTAGCACCAAGTTCTTTCCATTGCGCCTGCATAGACTTTATTTCTTTCGCTAACGCTTCAGGCTTTAATTCTTTTGCAGGCAACGCTTCCATTGAATCACACAGAACTTCTAGTTTCGGCCGCGCAGCAAAATCCTGCCAATCAGCCATTTCGTCTAGTTGCTTTTGGGCTCGACTGAGCTTGTCATTAAACTGGACACGCTCAGCAGGTTCCATACTGTCAACTTTCTTCTGCAAACGACGAAACATACTGCTCGCAGGTCCCCATTTACCATCGGTAACAGTTGCACCTAGTGCGGCAAATTGTTTGTTCGTGGCTTTCGCTCTGTCTAGAGATTCCTGTTTTGCTTTATCCAGTCTATTATCAAGCGCCGCGGCGTGAGCCTTTAGCTCAACCATATAAACGCAATCGTCCATATTGACGCCAGGCAGCATGGAGTCTGTCTTTAGCAACGCACCTACGCGCTTAATACGCTCACCTACAGCGCTTGGCCGACCCTTATTTAAGTCGAAAGGCGGGTTAAACAATACGCCAATTGATTTTGCATGTGCCAGTAGCTTTTCACTGTCAGATCCTGCTTCAGGTGTAAGCGTTGTCGTAAAAGCATCTAGCTCCTCAAGCTTTATCGGGCTCAATTGCGCAAGTAGCGCATCTCTTGCCGGATCAGGCTTTGCCTCTATCGGTTTAACAACTTCAGCCGTTTTAGTAGTGCTTTCACCGGCTGTCGTGCTCTCAGTATTCACAACACTAGATGATGCTGTTGAGTTTTCAGGAGTTGATTGAGCCTGAGCGTTGTCAGCTTTTTCTTTATTAGCAAGTTCAGCTGCGGCCTTTAACTCGCTCTGCTTTGATTGCTCTGCAAGAAGGCTTTGTACACCTTGGCTTGCTTCATTGAACGCCGCATCAGAACCACTACGATATGACTCATCAAGGGCATTCCATTTTGCCTGCAATGCATCGTGACGTCCTGCGTGCTGTGGAGACCAAACACTATTGGATAATATCTGCATCGACTGAAGCGTACTAGCAGCAGCTTCAGTGGCTGCCGCATCCGCTGCAATAACCGCAGCCTTTTCATCAATGCGTGTCTGTAGCATCTTAGCAACCGCTTTATCTCGAGATCGACAGGCAACCAATGCAGTTTTAATTTTATCTTCATCAGTAAGTCGGTTCGCACACTCCATCCGAACATCATGAAATCGAGTTTGCTCAAGAACAGAAACTAACGCAGCCTCATCTTTGATTTTTGCTATGGACCGATTTCGAATCGACTCACTCGTACTGTTAATAGCAAGCAGTGGAGCATATCGTTCTGCTTGGGACGTCAGCAGCTCGTCAGCTTCAGTTTCGCTGATGTTGTTTTCAGCTAACAAATTGCTTATGCGCTCACCAATTGCTCTGCTGATTGTCTCATCAGTATTGCGTGCAGTGTGCACACGACGTAACACAGACACACTGCTCAAGGTATTGATCGCAGCAAGGCGAACATTTTCATCGTCATCAGAGGTGGCCATGCGCTCAATCAGTAGTTGATTTTCTGGCACATTAGAATCCATCGAATCCAGACTTGCGATTCTGATTTTCGGATCTTTATGGGTGTGTTTGTCTGGCTTAAGGAAATTTTTCACGCTGATAGTACTGGCAAGCTGAGAACTTTGATACCTGACAGTATAACAACTGCACTGAACAGATTTAGTTAAACACGCTAATGCGACAAGAAATTCGCCTCAAAAGACCAGAAAACATCAACATCAGCACCCAAAAAAGTGTGATGGACCCAACACCTGTGCGAACAGCGCTTGGTTGGGTGGCCGAGTTCGTACTGGGTTGCTCGGAACCTGTATTCACCGCTGAGTTTGGCGTACCACCATTGTTAGACGTTTGATCGGTCGGCTCGGGCGTTGTTATCTCCGGCTCAGGTGCCGATAAGTCCTCTGATTCTGTATAAACAAGGCTGTAATCGGCCCGCTCAGAGCCGTTAACACTGATGTGCAACTGTTTTCCAGCAATTCCACTCACTTCGCAAACCGCATTACCTGAAGCGTCAGCTACAGCGCTACACATCACATCAGACTGTTGTGCAGATCTTACCGGATTCGATGCTGAAACATAAAGTAACGTCCCATTTACCGCATTCAGGTTTATCGCAGCTTTGCCAAAAATTGGTGCAGTTACATAGGTATCCCAAGTGTTTAACTCTAGTGTTGTTCGTGTTTGTTGCCCAGCGGCAAGCAGAGGCTGCCCTAGCTTGAGCATAGTTCCTGTCGATGGAACGCCATTGTTATCGACAACAAACAATAAGTAGTGCCCCGGCGGTGCGACATCGCGTGAATCTGGCATTTGTACCGTAAGTCGTCTAGACGCACGGTCAAACTGTAATGGCACTAAACGTTGATCTTGATTTTCTGAATGTGTTACTGAGCCGAGCTTAATCAAATGCACTTTGCCAATATCAATTGAATCATCAACGCTTACCAAAATTTGCTCAGCGTAATTAATGTTCGAAGGCACACTACCCAAGCGCGGACGGGTTGCTCGAGTGCCGTCTTCGTTAAACAAATAAGGTGGTGCAAAAATTTCAGCGTTACGCTCTTCATAATTTAGACGGTAACAATCACCACAAATTCCACCGCCTGCTGATAAAACCTGACCATCAGGCAAAAGCAAAGCAATAGAGTGATATTGCCGATCGGTGGGTATGGTGTTTTGAACAGTCCAAAGTTCTGTTTCTGGATTCCAAATTTCTGGCTGCATCACACTGGCGGTTGGGCTGAAGTATCGCGCACCGTCACTGTTGCCACCAGTGGCGAGCACAGAACCGTCAGCCAATATGGTTAAGTTATGCTGCCGACGCCCGTAGGTGAGAGGGTTAGTATCAGTCGTTTGTCGCGTCGCTGTGTCTATCACGACACTCGTATTCGAGCCTTGCGCACCACCAGCAACAAGTATTTTTCCCGTGGTATACATGGCGTAACTGCCGTAATCACGATCTTCAATGGAGTCCCGAGTTGTTAGTGGTGTGAAACTGCCTGTTCCAGCGGTATCGATATCAACGAGTAAATTTGAAGGCCCAAACAACAGCACCGATCCTTCTGGTGTTTGCTGTATCCACTGATAGTCCTCATTGATCAGCTGTGGAACTGTGCCTAATAATGGACGCCAAGTTCGATCAAATTGAAACACTTCACCTAATGGCTTTGGGTCATAGGTTCCACCCAACGTCAGCATCTCACCATTGGACAATGCTGCAACCGATGAATACCAGCGTGGAGCGTTCATCTCTTCTGTTCTATGCCACGTATTGGTTACCGGATTATAGATATTGCTATTAACCAACGGCCCGTTCGCTCCAGCCTTACCACCATCACCACCGGCAAATAAAATTCGACCATCCCAAAGGTGTGCGGAACCTGCGCAAAACAAATCGGTATCGGTGTCGTTGTTCGTCTTAACATGTGTATCGGATGCAGGGTCCCATAGAGTCACACGCGTTGTTTTGTTGTCCGTTGTGTGTGGATCGTCATCTGAGTCATCTGGGGTTGCATCCCATGCAAGCACTTTTCCTGTTGGTAAAAGCGCTGCATGCACAGCCACTAGCGGCCAGTCGTAAACGTTAGACCACTTACCACCAACCGCAGGGTTAATTTGAGGGGTTGGTGCAGGCCTTACAATTTCTGCAAATACAGGCGGATTTTGCCCAATCTCATTGCTGAGCTGGATGCTCGGCACATCGTTATGCGCATTGCCATGTGCAAACGCATTTGTGGCCACGCAACCAAACAGGGCGCTTAGCAATGCAGTAGGAATGACGGTCTGTTTAAGAATAACGAAACTCATTTTTTGCAAGTGCAGCCAAGATTAACTAGGTACTCTTTTTATTGCGCATATTTTGCTGCAAACTGGAGCACTAGGACGGACTTTCAAGTCAGAACAACCAAACAAAATACTGACAAACTCCAAAATGAGACCCACGTCAAATTGTAAGGGTTGCGATCTAGTCTTAGTTGAAGCTTAACCCGACTCACACCTTTGCAGACCAGGTGACACGCAAACTTGTCTGCATTGACACACGAATTTGCGGCTCTGTCCACAAAGCGCACAGCACAATCCAATCACAACCGAACTTACGCATAATGCCGCAGTAGCAGAATTAATTTTGGCCGATACCCCCTGCATATATAGGTAATTTTACTGACGATATGAAAAACAACGCGCAAACACTTCCAGTCTCCTCACTCGGGGATATTTCACAGGTATTGGAACAACTCGAAACCATACTCCTGGGAAAACGAGAGCAGTTGGAATTGGCTGTCGCCTGCATGCTGGCTAAAGGCCATTTGTTAATCGAAGATGTACCAGGAACGGGAAAAACAACGCTGGCTCAAGCGCTAGGTGTGAGCATGGGCCTGGACTGGAGCCGCGTACAATTTACCAGCGATCTACTACCCGCAGATATCATTGGGGTATCGATCTTTAACAACAATACGCAACAGTTCGAATTTCGCGAGGGACCTGTATTCACTTCAGTTCTGCTGGCCGACGAGATTAACCGCGCGCCACCAAAAGCACAAAGCGCTTTGCTAGAGGCAATGGAAGAAAGACAGATCTCGGTGGATGGCCATACGTATTCATTACCAAATGAATTTTTCGTCATTGCAACGCAAAACCCAGTTGAGCAACTGGGTGCATATCCACTCCCAGAATCCCAACTTGATCGATTTCTCGTTGGCTTGGCACTAGGTTACCCAGACCCTGCAATTGAACGCCAGCTAATGGCATCCGGCGACAAACGATCTGCTATCAAAGAACTCAAAGCGGTTGCAAATGTTCGTCAACTCGAGCAATGGTCAACGGATGCCGATGCAGTCCACGTGGCCGATAACATATATGACTACATACAAGCACTTCTATTGAGCTCACGAGAATCTGGAACCGGACTAAGTTCTCGTGCCGGATTGAGCTTAGTCAGACTTTGCAAAGCGATAGCCTATATCGATAAACGTGATCATGTATTGCCAGATGACGTGCAAAGAGTATTTCCAGCTTTGGCTGGGCACAGACTAACTGGCCGTGTCAGTACTGGCCGGGCTGCGGCTTTAGACATCTTGCACAAAGTACCTTCTCCATAGTTAATCCAGCAAACTGCTTAACACTGAATGCTATGACAAGCACCACTGCAAATTCAGAGCCTACGTCGTTCAAACAGCGATTGTTTCGGTCGAAGCCTGAAGATATTCTGCCGCTAAAAATTGAACATCAGCGGATATATATCTTGCCAACCAGGCGTGGGCTTGCTTATCTTTTTTCATTGCTTATTATGCTGATCGCGTCTGTCAACTACGCACTTAGCTTGGGGTATGCACTTTGCTTTCTATTAACCGGCCTTTTTGCAGCTTCGTTGTTACACACCTATAGAAACGTTGCTGGAATTTCTTTTCAAGCGATAAGTGCGGATGATGTTTTTGCTGGCGAGAATATTCAATTTAAAATCACTATGGCTAATGAGTCGAACTTGGATAGAGTCGGCGTTGCATTAAAAACTAAAAACACGTCCAGTGTAATTGATATCAACACCGCAAATTCTGCACAAGCTATTCTAAACATACCAACGTCACAACGCGGTATACATACCCTAGGCAGGGTCACTGTGACCAGCACTTATCCGCTAGGACTATGGCGCACCTGGTGCTATGTTCATTCGAACGCAAAGTCCACCATTTACCCAACCCCGGAAAACTCACCTCCGCCATTGCCATCTCATAGCGTTGCAGAACAAGGAGAGAATCAGCGTAAAGCGAACCAAGGCGATATATCGGGCTTACGCGAATACCATACAGGCGATGCAATATCATCTATTGCGTGGAAGGCCGCTGCACGTGGTCAAGGGTTGTTTGTTAAAACCTTTGAGGAAGAAAATGCCGGGGGCGAAACCTACCTCAGCTTATCGGCAACGGGCTTAACCGATACCGAGCAACAAATGTCACGTATGGCAGCATGGGTTATCTCAGCAGAACGAGCTCACGCCGATTACTGGTTTGAACTAGGCGATACCAAGTTGGAGCCCTCTTGCGGACTTAAACATAAACGACAAGCGCTTAGTGCACTGGCTACGCATGGCTTGAAACCATGATAACGCTCTGGGGAAGTAAGAAACGCAACAACAAAACCAAGAACATACCCGTTCGTCTCGATGGGCGTTCGCTCTACGCACTCGCCGCATTGTTGTTTCTGGCACAGTTGCCACACATATCCCATTTGCCAATTTGGGTCAGCATACTGGGTGTGGGCATCGTTTTATTAAAACTGCTCGAGCACCATAGGCCAACTAAGTTGCTCACGACGATTCTGTCGCCCATAGGTATGACGACGATTGCACTGGGTGGGGCATTGATGGTGCGCGTACACTATGGCTACTTCATGGGCCGTGACCCTTGCGTTGCATTTCTATTTATTCTGGTATCCGCAAAATTTGCAGAGGTACGCAAGCCGTCAGATTCAACTTTGCTGCTTTGCTTAGCAGGCTTTCTCCTGCTTACCCAATACTTTTACTCGCAGTCCATCATTTCTGCATTAATCACTGTGCCTGCTGTTTTGGCTTTAGGCAACGCACTCGCAGTCATTCGTGATTCGAAAAACGCAGCGGACACTGACAAAAATATAAAGATGGTCGGCAAGCTGCTGTTGCAAGGCGCACCCCTTGCTTTATTGTTATTCGTTGTTTTTCCACGCTTGCCAGGGCCGCTTTGGTCGTTGCCTGATGATGCATCTGCAAAAACAGGTTTATCAGACTCTATGGCGCCAGGAACCATCGGCAACTTGTCTCGCTCAGGTGAGGTCGCTTTCAGAGTCGAATTTGACGGTGAACCACCTCCACCCGAACAACGATATTGGCGGGGACCTGTACTGAGCGATTTCGACGGCAGGCAATGGACACTAGGCCAAGGAGCTCCTAGAGTGAGACCAACAGGCAAACTTGTGGCCGATACTTCAGCCGCCAGTTACACCGTCATGATGCAGCCAACACATCAAAACTGGCTATTTGCATTAGACCATGCATCGTCATTGCCCATGTCCGATACGGTGGATGCCGCCGACAGCCGAGTTCTAGCGTCCTTAACATCAGATCTTCAATTAAAAGCAGACAAACCAATCACACAAGTTTTACGCTACGAGCAATCATCTGCTCTTAGTAACTCATACAAAGCCATCCGCAGACCCAGTGATCGATACACGCATCTTGCCGGCAACAATAGTGAGACGGTAAAATTTGCATCTAAACTACATACGCAGTCAGGCAGCGATGAAAATTTCGCCGATGCGGTAATGCGATATTTTAATCAAGAGAATTTTCATTACACGCTGCAACCCAGCTTACTTGGTGACAACCCGGTCGATGAATTTCTTTTCTCCACCCGCAACGGTTTTTGTGAGCACTACGCATCAGCATTTGTTGTGCTTATGCGGGCAGCGGCCATTCCAGCACGTGTAGTCACCGGCTACCTTGGCGGTGAAATGAATGGTGACTACATGATTGTGCGTCAATCAGATGCGCACGCTTGGACTGAAATCTACCTCAATGGCCGATGGGTTCGCTTTGACCCTACAGGTGCGGTTGCCCCATCACGGGTTGATACGAATATGGCTGCAGCATTGGGCGCAGGAGAACCCGTACCTATGATGGCCCGTACAGGCAATGCATTTTTGAAACGGTTTAAATTAGGCATTGACGAACTTAATCACGATTGGCAAAGAATGGTGGTCGACTTCAATAATGAATCTCAATACCGAATTTGGGAAAAACTTGGCCTACCTAAGCTACAGCTCTGGCAAATAACCGTATTGGTGTTGATCATCACCGCGTTATGGTGTCTGGCCGTACTCGGGTTTCCTGCGCTTCGCCGCAAAGGCTTGACGGCAGAAGAACATTTGTGGAATCGCTATATAAGCTTAGTAGGTCGCTATGGCGTTCATCGCCAAACTACTGAAACGCCAAACCAGTTTATAGAGCGTGCAACACAACTGCTACCAGGCCATGGATCTGTTAAAGCGATTGGCGATGATCTTGTTAAACTTCGTTTTACCAGGCTCGATGCGAACAACTCAAAAGCATTGAAAAGTAAAATACGTCAGCAGTTGAATAAGCTCTACATGCATAGTTTGGTTAATCGCCATTCAATTACGAGCCAATGAGTGCGGCCTAAACAAGCACAGGGTCTTCAGCCATATTCAAATGTAATGAAGTCCCCTCATACGGATTTGCTATAGCAACCTCTATATTCAACTCAGCGCCAATGCCTGGCTCTGTTGACGGAATAACGTAACCGTCTTCCCATTGCATAGGGGCGCGCAAAATTTCAGTATGGAATCCCTCCCACCTTTCAATACTTTCAAGTATAAGAAAGTTAGGCGTGCACGTTGCCAACTGCGCATTAGCTGCGCCCTCGATGGGGCCACAATATAAATGCGGTGCTATCAGCGCATGATAGGTTTCAGCCATGCTGGCAATTTTCTTTCCCTCAAGTAAGCCACCTACTCGCCCCAATGCCATCTGCAATATAGATGCAGCTTGGCTTTCAAGCACTCGAGCAAATTCGTATTTCGTTGTTAATCTTTCACCAGTCGCAATTGGAATCGATGTTTGGCGCGCAATTTTTGCCATCTCATTCGGGTTATCGGGCGGCATTGGTTCTTCGAACCATAGTGGGTCGCTACTCTCTAAGCGTTTTGCAAGTCTTATAGCGCCTGATGCAGTGAACTGACCATGGGTACCAAATAGAAGATCGGCACGGGTTCCAACCGCCTTTCTCAAGGTTTTAACAAATCGTTCTGAACGGTCGAGCTCTGTTAATGAGGGTTGTCTTCCGTCGTATACGGAGTAAGGACCAGCAGGGTCAAACTTTAAGGCAGTAAACCCCATATCAATATATTCAAGCGCGCGCTCAGCGGCTAGATCGGGATCGCTATAGACTGAGTTATCTTCACCTTCTCGAGGATAAATATAGGTATAACTTCGCAATCGATCATGCACTTTTCCACCCAGCAATTCATACACAGGTTTATTAACCGCTTTGCCGACGATATCCCAACAGGCGATCTCCAAACCGCTCAGCACACTCATCAATGAGACATCAGGCCTGAGTGTATAGCCACGACCATAGACCCTTCGCCATAGTTTTTCGATATGGAACGGGTCTTCGTCAAGAAAGTGATGTTCGAACACGTCCTTGATCATGGCCTCAACAACAGCCGGACTAAAGGTTGCGGTGTACACCTCGCCAAACCCTTCAACACCATCATCGGTCGTGAGCCTAACGAAAATAAAATACTGACCACCAAAATGTGGTGGTGGATTACCAACTACGTAGGTGTCGAGTTTTTGTATCTTCATAGTGCTTCTGTCGCAATGTTAAAAGTCAAAGACTGTCTTAAGGCAAACTAACATTCAGCGTACGATTTGCAAGGCCAACAACCGACACACTAATTTCGGGTCGCGCCGTTCCAGACCAACACTCGCTAACGTTAACCTGCACATACTCTTTAGTCCACTGAACATTAACTTGTAAAAGTGATGCATCGTGGTTTTGGTATCGCCAGGATTGCCCATCATCAAAAAATAATTTTTCACTAAACTCACCAGATGCATCGTCAATGAATGCCATGAGGCATACTTTTTCGGCATCGTGCGGACTTTTTGCATCGTAAACCGTAGCAAGCGGCAGCACCGTGCCAGACCTTACAAATATTGGCAATTCACCCAATGATGCATCCACCACTACAGATTGATTACCCTCGTAATGCGACATTAATTCAAGCTCTGTGGCATAGGCATACCAAACACCGGGTACATCCGGCAAAAAGACCGTACGGGTGCGTTCACCAGCAACTGTAACTGGTGCAACCAATACCTGCTCACCGACCATGAATTGAGTATGTTCATTTATGCACGCATCATCGGAGTAATACAACATCATGGGAGCAATACTGGCCGTCCCGCGCTTATGCGAACACCAACTCAAATGATATAGCCATGGCAAGAAACGATACCGCAGCTTTAAAACATCTCTGACTTGCGCCTCCACTTCTGGATGCATCCAAGGCAGAGTTGCAGGGTTTGTCTCGCACGGCTTCCATGAATTCATCACCGCTCTTGGGTGAAGGCACATCATTTCCACCCAACGACACAACAACTCTGCATCGGGTTTGGGTCCATCAAAGCCACCGATGTCGTGACCAACAAACGGTAACCCTGACAAACTCATTGACAATCCATTGGCTAAATTCCAATGCAGGGTATGCCAAGAGGTTTTGTTATCGCCGCTCCAAGTTTGCGCGTACCGAGCAATACCAACTGGTCCGGCCCGTGTAATGGTGTAAGGTCTTTTATCAGGGTCGAAGGTGACCGTCGCTTCAAAACTTGCTCGAACCATCAGCAATGCTTGTATGGGTCGCACATCCATGGCACGCAATGATTGACCAAAACCATTGACTAAAGCCTGCTCATCCCATATCTCACATTCATTGTTGTCGTTCCACGTCGATGTAAAACCAGCCCCAAGCACTTGTTCGGTAACGCCCTTTTGCCACCACTGTACGGTTTTGGGATTAGTGAAATCGAGACTGGCGCCAGGGCCACCCCAAAACATCTCAATAGCCGAACCTTCTTGCGCATCCTTGATAAAACCACCAAAGCTTGCGACCTCATCAAACAATGGATGCTCGCACAACAGCACTGGTTTGATGTTGGCGCAACTATGCAAACCTGCTTTTTTCAAACTGTTGAAGAACGCATCGCGGTCTGGAAACTTTTTGGTATTCCATGTAAAAACATATCGACGCCCATCATCACGCGTGGTGTAGCCAGACCCTGAATGAACAGCACTGATGGGCATATCGCGCTTTTTGCATTCATCGACAAAATTCAATATGGCCGCTTGAGCATCGTCATCATCAGCCAAGTGCATAGATGTGTGAGCAAATCCCATCGACCATCGCGGCTGTAAGTGTGGTTTACCAACAAGCAATTGGAATCGACGCGTCACATCGGCAAGGCTCGGACCTTCGACTACGTAGTAAATTAGCGCACGATCATAGGCTTCTACATTTCTGTAGTGATCATGATAGTTAGAGTGCTCAGCGCCAAGGTCGATATTGAGCTCTGAAAACGTATCGTAAAAAACACCGCAATAACCCTTCTCGTTGTTGCCAACAATAATCCACGGCACATGCTTGTATAGAGGGTCTGAGCTTTGTGCGTCATAACCTAGCGCATCGGTTTGCAAGCAACGAAATCGTCTACCTGTCCTGTCCAGAGCGCCCGTTTTATCACCCAACCCCAAATGCAGATCATTACGATCGCGCGTTTGAGCATGCTGCACCAAACTACGTTGTGGCAAAATCCGGTAACCCGCCATGGGGCGATCGGCTAATAAAGTCTGTGTTCCATTATCGGTTACTCGACTAACCGTAATGGCGAGCGGTGCAGTTTGCACATCGATCTGAAATCCACCCGATGTGAGTTGCGAGTCGCGCTCAGATATTGTTGTCGAGGGGCATGTAAAACCAGTGGAATCGAGCCGCCCCCTACCTTTCCAAGGCATGGGGGCATCCGGCGGTCCCACCATCCAAGAATTTGCAACGTAGTGTCCGTCGCTCGGCACAATGGCTACACGGCAAAGCCACGGTTCGAGCACATCAAGCTGCAGTTGATAACCATCGCTGAGTACACCTTTAGCGCCGGCAACGTGTCTTTGCAGCACCGACTTGAGTTCAAGCACACTCATATTATTAAATTTCTCTCAACAACCGCTGCACAGGGAATTTGAACAAGAATCAAATAGTGCCCTAAATCATCGTTATACTGCAATGGAATCTACTCACGTCCAGCAATATGTTTTACACACACGGCGAGCTTGACCGCGCAGACCACCTGCGCAAGGACAAGGCAGCGCAATCCGAGCTCTTCAATTCGAACCATGCTCAGGTGCTGCCAGTCTGGCGTGGCAAGTTGCTTGTTGGTGATGCGAAGGATGGCAAACCTCATATGCTGAGTATTCAGGCCAGCGCAAGTTCTGCCAGCGAACGTGATCGCCTATTTTTAGGCTTGATCGATGATCGCCCCGTGTTCGCACAGAGCATATCGACCACTGAAGAGACCGACTTAGGCGATTGGGAAGCACTTGCCCAAGCAGCTTATGCCGACTCCAGCAATATACGCTTCGAGGACTTACGCGTTCTAGGCCCCATGTTGGCAGCCAATGAGGGTGCGCTCATGGCTTATGCGCGAGGTTTAATCTACTGGCACGACGGCTGTCAATTTTGCAGTCGGTGTGGCGGCGAATTGCACAGCGCCAACGCTGGACACACAAAAATTTGTAAAACGACAAGTTGCCATTATCAAAGTTTCCCGCGAACCGATGCTGCCGTGATCATGTTAGTGACGCAACCTGCAACGTCAAATTCCCCTGCACTAAGTTTGCTGGGTCGGAATCAAGCTTGGCCGCCCGGTGTATTTTCCACACTGGCGGGTTTTGTTGAATCAGGTGAAAGCCTTGAACAAGCTGTACAAAGAGAAGTATTTGAAGAGGCCAATATTAAAACTGAAAACGTTCAATACATCGCCTCACAACCTTGGCCGTTTCCTCGTTCCATCATGCTAGGGTTTGAAGCCACAGCAACCAGTACCGATATTACTATCGACCCTGACGAACTAGAAGATGCGCAATGGTTTACTGCTGAACAGCTAAAAACGTTCGGCACATGGGGTGATGAAAGTGCTGAATTTAAACTACCGCGCACAGATTCTATTGCGCGGTTTTTAATTGATCGTTGGATTGCAGAGCACGCTGGGTGATCACACCCCCGCAAGGGTGTTTTGCGAAAGATTATCGCGGTAAGACATAATAATCACCGTCAAATTGCCCAACAACAGACTGTCCATTTTTTAGTATCAGATCAATACTGACGGACCAATTTGGCTTAATCCCTGTGATCGTAACGGTACCACCAGTTATCGTAGATTCCTCTTCGTTTTTTTCGATCTCACCGTTCTCATTGCTGTCATAGATAACGCCACCAGAAGTCAACTCATTCAGACCTGAGGTGGGAACGATATCTGGATTGGTAGAAAATTCAAAGGTACCAACTTCGAATGACGTTGTACTCGCCGACGCAAGGCCAAGAGCAACTAGCAACGAACCGTCATACACGCCCCAACTACTCTCGTACTTCTCAACAGGTTCGCCATTCCCTAAGCCCGAGAAACTTCGTGACGCGACCCTTGTCTCACCATCGTGCAACACCAGCAGTATTTCACTGGTCGATTCCTCATCTACTATTGCGCTGCTTACTGCAATACTCTTGGAAAGGTAGCTAATTGACCCCGACCCGACTGGTGGAGACGTAATAGATTGCGGTACTGGTGAGGTTTCATCTTCACATTCAAAATCTCCCTCAACCACTTAAGAAGTTGGTAATTCGTAAGCGGTGCCTCCACAGCTAGTGCCGAAAACCAACACCCCGACTTTAACCATTGAACTGCTAGCACCACCTGAGCCTGAACCGCTGCAAGCAGTAACCAATAGGCCTGTGATCAATGCTACCGACCATATTAGCGAATGGCTTTTCATCCATATTTCCTTCTTGTTAATACCATTTCTGACAGTTGCGATACCGTGTTTAAATTCGATATTTTTAGCTTCATCCGCCAGCTAGCCACTCCACAAATTCCAATGATAACGATGTTATTGAACAACGCGAGCTTAATTAGCGCAAGACGGCCTTCTATTGTTTACGCATCGGCTTCCCTCCCAGCGATACCTGTGGATTTCCACGCCGGATTTTAGTTCTTGTTCACCATTTTTATTCGTGTACGCAAGATCAAGCCTATACACAGAGTTATTACGATCATCTCTTATCAAATCTGGATTGGCACTTAAAGACAAGAAGCTACCATCTTCAGCAAGCATCTCCATGCTGCCGTTAAACGGCGTTAGCTCTTCGTTACTTGCACCCCATTTATAATTCAGTGTCGAATTAGTATTGATGGTGACATTCTGATTTGCTGTTTGTTCACTGCTAACGGTGCCACTAACATTCAAGGTATAGGCAGTCCTATTACGACGATCTAGGTAGTACCCCCTTGTGTATTCGTACTGTGTATCAGCGACAGACTCAGCAAGCTGGCCACCTGGCAATAACTTTCGGTAATCAGTTATCGTTGTTGTACGTGTGTATGGCCAATAGTAGCCACCCGCGTTTCGCACACGAGCTTGCACATGATATTCAAGCCCGCTAGCCCCTTTGAGCGAAAACGCATCATAGTTTTGGTGATAACTCCTTTCTACACCAGCATCACTAGGGACATGCCATATGGATACAGACTCGTACTGACCGTTTAATACGTAGTCGCCGTCAGGTAGTAGCCCACTACGCACCGTCATTGCGCATTGGTCAAATACGAACCGGTCTAAGTCTACTGTATTAGCATTAGGGTCTAAGACAATCTCGTGATCCATGCTACCGCCGTTTTCACAAGCGTATTGTGTCCGCTGCACGTCTACTATGGCATTTAGATAATCAGACCCCGGATCGGTAGAAGTATACGTGGCGCCTTGTAACCGAGTTGCATTAGGCCGTTCATCAAGGCTAAGCGTGGGAATGACTCGATACGAGCGTTCGCCTGTTGTATGGTTGATAATTGCATGCCGACCTGGCAAAAGCTTACATTCAGCCCCTCCATTGCACACCGTATTGTAAACAGCAGGGGTTGCTCCATAGGCCAACTAATGGCGTTGCCAGTAACAACGATCAGTGATGCCGGCTTGTCGCCATGCTCCACGATAATTCCATCGAAACGTTGCTGCGTTGTTAGGTTTATAACATTATATTCGCCGGGGTTAACGACACATGAACGCCCCCCTTGGCACACTTCAACGATCGTGTTTTCCGACACACGCTGCACTTGATACCAGCCATCATCAGGCCAAGAGATTGTTAGGCCATTTACGGTGGGCGCCGCTGTTGCAATCGACCCTGTTAGCATCAAGGCTAAAACGCTTAAACGTCGCAGTATCATAGTTGTCAATAACCGATTTGATATTAGCGCTTACTATAGAGTAAGTTCCAGCGCTCAAACGGTGAAAATTAACGATTTAACCGTATGTACATGCAAACAATTCATAAATGCCAAATTGCGCTAGGACAGCGCCGTCTGTGCTAACACTCAGTACTATTGTAGGTCCGTAACCAAGATAAGTCCGGGGATTGTGAGCAACGTAAGTCTGTGAAGCGGACCCTAATTATGACGAATTATAGGGCGTGAAGCTGCCGCTCAAGCATCTTAGCCGTATGGGTTTGACACGTAATTGATTCTTATATGAAGCAAAACATCCCGTGAACTTCACGGCTTATCATCGTTAGATTGGAGGTGTCATCTCCTTGCGAAGAATAATAAACTCGTATAGCGTATTCGGTACACAATAATCCGCTCAATTGCACACGTTGCACTAAGACGGGATCAGGGAAAATGCCATCTGAATCAGGGTCTCCAAGGTTGTCATATCTACTATAGAAATCTTGAGTAGTCAGGTTCTCGTTTCGCGCTTTTGTAGTGGCATTAGCCCAAAAATCAAAGGCTAGAGTTACTTCAGATCTTACTTTGTAGTTTTCATAGCCAATAAATATCAAGACTATCGCCAAAATCACAAATGCAAACGCTAGGTATGTCTTCATCTATCAATCGATGCCAGGTATGGGCATTGTGGGACACTCAACATAAACATTATACCGACAGACCGATGCACTTCATCTCAGGCAACAGAAATCAATTAAGGAGTAAGCACAGGTAACAACATCCAACCTTCTATTTTGGACCCATTTGGCTTCTCTACAATAACTAAACGCAGCCCACCTAAATGCGCTAACGGATCGTTTGACCAAATTCTCGAGTCTTGCGACACCACTTTGCAATTGGTGTTTTTCGAAAGCTCTTGTAACGTTCTTAAATTCTGACGTGTAGGGCAAATGTAATTAAATATGTTGACAAGTTTTGGTGTCGCACAACCGTTCAAAGCCAGTAGTAAAGCACTACAAATAATAAACCGCAAGAGTTCTGTGATTTTCTATAAAGCGGACTAAGATGGCACGGAATCTAATACGTGCTTTGTTCCCAATATAGTCTTTCAGTCCCGTTAATTCAGTCAGTCATCTTCTGAATTAAAGATTATGCTGTTAGGCGGGATATGCGCCCGTGGATTACGAATATTTGTTCCCAATCACGAGATGATTACCGCATTAGTTTCGAGTCCACGGGTGCGCTTGAATTCGATAACGAATACTCAGGGCTTGCCGTTGCACCGGCTCACCGATATTGCTTTCGCAGAATCCAAGCTCGCATTCCCTGTTATAAATCTAACATTCTGGAGCTAGCTATGAAAGATTCACAGTACACAGCTTTTGTTGGTATTGATTGGGCTGATGCCAAACACGACTATTGCATACAATCCTCTACGGCTAAATCAACAGATAAAACCTTCGGTGTCGTTGCACACGTTCCAGCTGAACTTGAAGAGTGGCTGCTAGCGCTACATCAACAATACGGTGGCAGGTTAGCGTTCGCACTGGAGTTGTCATCAGGCCCTATCGTGTCGGTTCTTCAAAAATACGACTTTATCGATATTTATCCGATCACACCGTCTACTTTGGCCAAGTACCGAGAGGCTTTTAAACCCAGTCGGGCTAAAGATGACCCAAGCGATGCTGAGCTCGCGCTAGACCTGATCACACGTCACCCTGAGCGGTTTAAAAAGCTCCAGCCTCAATCGGTGGAGATGCGCACTCTGGTTAGTTTGGTTGAGCACAGAAGAAAACTGGTCCATGAACGCGTACGGGTTACCAATCGATTACGCACGACGCTTAAGCAGTATTACCCGCAAATACTCGAATGGTTTGATCATATCGATACACCGATGTTTTGTGAATTTCTTGAAAACTGGCCAACATTGAAAAAAGCACAACGAGTTAGAAAAACAACATTGACCACCTTTTTCTCAAAGCACAACATGGATCGCGCTAACGTTCTAGAGAGACGGTTCAACGCGATTGATGCAGCGACTGCGCTAACCAATGACCCCGCAATTATAGACCCGCACCAACTGTTAGCATTGGCTCACGCAGACATGCTTAGAACACTGCTCAGATCGATTGCTAAATACGATAAGCAAATCGCCTCTATCGCACCTCAGCTCGATGATTACCAACTATTTGAATCATTGCCTGGCGCAGGCCCAATGCTTACTCCTCGTCTACTAGCAGCGGTTGGAGAGCAGCGCGATCGATTTAAAACAGCAGCCGAACTACAGCAATACGCTGGGATTGCTCCAGTAACAGAAAGAAGTGGCAAAAAACACTGGGTGCATTGGCGTTGGCAGTGCCCAACTTTTCTCAGACAAACATTCATAGAGTGGGCTGGTCAAACCATAAAATACTCAACCTGGGCGCGTGTGTACTATGACCAACAACGAAACAAAGGAGCTACACATCAAGCAGCTATAAGATCGCTTGCATTCAAATGGATAAGAATTCTTTACTCGTGTTGGAAGACCAGCACGCCCTACGATGAATCGCGTTATATCAATACGTTAAAGAAACGCGTATCGCCGTTAATGTCGCAGATAGAGCTGGCTAAAACTGCTTGACTGAATGACTCAGGGCGTGATGCGGTCTTTCCGGGCAGAACCGACATCATCAAGGAAAGCATGGATCATCTTCACCAAAATTCCAGCGTCGTGCTACGTGGGCGACTCGGTCATTTTTATCGAACTTGATTCCGATATTGTCGAACCACACACAGCCATCCTTTTCAAACGGTTTTAGTTCCGATGAGCGTTGAAGAAAGGCAGTTATTTCTGACTTGCTGGCCATCGGCTGTATCGCAGGAATAAGTGCCAAGGCGTCACTAAGTGCTTCTTGATTCCAACGCGTCTGGTCATCGTGGTATGAAGCGGTAACAGCATTGTCGATAGTCACATAAATCCACCATACATTTGAGAAAACAAGTAGCAATCCTAGTACGAGAGCTGTCCATCCAGTGGGTGTTTTTGGGTGCATCACGGGACCTCTATTAAGCAACAATTAATGACTAGTGCATACAACTGGCAGCCTAAGCGTACGCTGTAGTGAACAAAATGGTACATTCTGTTCACCATAAGAGCCCAAAATGGAAACTAACCTAAGTCTGTTTTTGTTCGGATTTAGGGCTAATATAAGTCTGACTTTCGTTCCTCCAATTAACGTTCATTGAATATAAAAAGGCAAAGTAAATTAAGTGGAATATAAACATTCTGACCGACCGGCCATGATCGCATCCTTACTGGGAAAGCATTTTGATGACGCTGAACCGCTGGCGAAGGAACTATCGACCCGGATAATACAGCTCTCATCGCTTATGGAACAAGCGAATCAATCTATGTATCAGGAAAGAAAAATAAATAGGGGGCTCACAATCATACTTGCCGCGTTGAGGCTATCTGGAAAACCATATGAACTAAATCACCAACAGCTGCACGATCGCGTTCTCGTCACCTCAGTGGCCATTTCTAACGCATGTCAGTCTTTAAGCGATTTGGATTTGATCACCGTTTCATCGGACTCAAACGGCAGTACAGAAGCGATTTATAAGCTCACGTTGGATGGTATCGATGTATCTGAAAAAGTATTAGTCAGTATTCATCGAAAAGAGCAGGATCTGTTTGGAGTACTGGACGAGGAAGAAAAAAAGTTACTGTGTAAGTTATTGGCAACCTTAACTCAGCGATTTGACGCTTCTTAAGGCCATGTCCTTTTATAATTGACTTCGACTGGATGAACAGTTTGCTGAGGAAGTGTTCACCTTTTCGACATTTGAGTCAATACCACAACCGCGTACCTATGCGGATCTGACTCCACGAGCGACCCTAAAATTGCTGTAGAGTGAACAGATGACTAGCGAATTGTTCACCTCAAAAAAGGTGTTCATTTAACCCCCTCCAAATCCCCTTCCCCAGACCCGCATTTTTACTGGGTTTTTCGATGCCTGTTAGACTGTTCATTAAACAACTGTTTAATGAACACGCGAAAGACTAACTAAAATCCATGACAGATGAAAAGCCAGATGTAAAAACAGAACATAAAGTCATTATTCCGGGTGTTGCCGAAGCTGGGCGAGCCATTGAAAAAGCCACAGACGAAGTTATCGTTGAGAATTCTAAGGGCCTGCGTAGCTTTCTAGGTCATTTATGCTCGCCTGCGGCGGAACAATATGGAGAAGCGTGGGCTGATCAAGTCAAACAGTTCCGTTATCTTAATCATTTGAGGTTTCTTGATAAGGCGCAAGTACTACACAGAAAACTTGGCATAGACCCTCAGCACACTGTTAAGCCGCGACTGATGCTTGATCTTATTGAGGCATCCTCTATGGAGGAAAATCATGACATGCAAGATTGGTGGGCAGGTCTTAGCATATCCTCGATCGAGGAGGTTCCAAGTGATGACAATCTCATCTTTATAAATATGATGAAACAGATTACTGCCACACAGCGAATACTCATAGAGTTTATATGTACTCAGGCGACGATAGTACATACAAAAAATAATCTAATCATTGCAAATAGTCTTGTCGTTCCTCACGAGAAAATAGTTGAGATTTGTGGAATAGATGATATCGATAAACTAGATCGAGAAATGGATAGCTTAAACTATATGGGCTTAATTTCTGGTGGTGGATATGACTTGCACGCTACTGATGTACTTACCGCAGATATTTCACCAACATCACTATGCCTTCATTTTTATGCGAGGTGTAATGGCCACACAAGGGACTTGATAAATATTCTAGGTGCAGAACCTACCGACAAGTGCCCATTTTGTGGACGTAAGCATTAGTATTCGTTTATAAGGCGGTTTTAAATTATGTCTATGGACACAATCAAAAAGACATCTCTATCTGTAGCCCTTTACGCAAGAGTTTCCACAAAAGACAAAGGTCAAGACTCCGAGAACCAGCTCAAACAATTACGCGCATGGTGTAAGAAGAACAAACACACAATCGCCAATGAATACATTGACAAAGAGTCAGGTCGTAAAGCAGAGCGCACCCAATTCCAAAAGCTCTTTATAGACGCCAGACAAGGGAAATTTGATCTGGTGTTGTTCTGGTCTCTAGATCGTTTTAGTCGTGAAGGTGTGCGCCCTACCCTCCAGTACTTGCAACAACTCGATGACGCTA
>ENA-ORXT01000971-ORXT01000971.1-marine-metagenome-genome-assembly--contig:-NODE-971-length-40986-cov-30.574470_pt1 | contig 40986 bp, 37 predicted proteins | sample MGYA00237868_ERZ511482 | MGnify/ENA metagenome assembly ERZ511482 | reverse complement strand
GAACTTCTCCATCCAACTCCCAACAGGTTCCTTCCGTGCCGCTACAGCTCGAAAGAACTCGATCTCGCTGTCGGGTAGCAACACCCAAGAAACGCTCATGGTGTCTCTCCCTCCAAAGCCACAACAGCAGCCGCCCAGATGCAGCCATCGTCATGAGAGTCGTCTAACACATCGATCGTCACCATGCAGTGCTTACACGTTGCGTCAGGAGCGCCATCTGTGAGTAGAAACCACGGGTTCGACTTCGCGAGTGCTTCCACCACCCCACGGAACATGGCAAGCTCAGATTCCAACGCGTCCTCCTTCTTCATGACTACCCTCCTACTATCCGGCCGCACCGATTACACAAGCCATCCGGAAGCCGCCAACCAGTACAACCTCCAATGTCACCAAACTGGTATCTGCGCCCACACTTCGGCGCACTCTGCTGAGCTTCGTCGTCCCGCTCAGTCTCGGCTCGACGCAACCGTTGCTTCTCACTCATTGTTGTTGTCCTTCACTCCATACACGAGCACGCCGCCGAGCATCTTCCAACTTCGCGGCGGTTTGCTGCGTCATTGGGAATCTCGGAACTTGTGCGAAGTCTCGGACGATTGCTGCCAGCTCGTCACGCTCAGCCAACACCACCTGCAGGTCCTCACGCTCCACAAACGCATGATTGTCAGGCTCGTCCAACAGATGCTTCTGCGGCTTCGACTCGGCACGCAACCGCTGCAACCGCTTCCCTAGCGAGTTGTAATCACTCATTGTCTTGTGTCTCCCATGTTCGGTCCTTCCTTCGATCCACTCCCGAGTGCTGGTTGGCGTACTCAAGCAAAGTCGCCCTGTGCAGCTTTTCCTACATCAAATGAGGTCAGAAAAGCTGCGATTTCTGGTTGTCCGTACTTCGTGTGGGTTGGTCTAAATAACCGGGGCGCAGTTTGCACGCCCCCAACCTCCAGATTGACCAAACGCGCTCAGGCCCTCTTCTAGCGCCGCCTCTCTGATAACTTCGACACATGTCAACCGAACGCCCTAATTCCCGTAAGGGCATCCCTAACGGAAAATCAAAGCACTACGGCGACCGCGACGAACGACACAAACTCGAAATCGATCCTGAAGAAGCGATAGCGAACCTGCTTCGTGAACAGTCAAGAACATCCTGATCTAGTAGCCATCCGAAGGCGTTATCGGCGTGCGAGCGATCACACGGTCGAAGTAAACGACATCCTTCGGGTGTGGGTCCAGAGGAACGATCCGCACAAGATTTTGTCCGAGTACGACAACGAAACGGGCGAAGTAGTTTTCAGGGTTGTCGTAACCGAGCCGCTCCCATCGCTGGAGATCGGCGTTCTTCTGAGCGACATGGTCAACCAGCTTCGATCTTGTCTCGACAACCTTTGGTGGTCGTGCCGTATGAGCTTCGGCGACCGGAACCCGAAGGGGAATTTCCCGATCTTCTACACCCCCGAGGAGTGGGCGAAGCTTGTCAGCGATCACGGGCGGCGATGGGATAAGGACTTCATCCTTGCTATCTCCAAGGTTCAGCCATTTCATCTGAGTGAGGATGGGTCGCATCCTCACCGACTCAATGACCCCCTGGTTCAACTCTCCAAACTCAGCAACAAGGACAAGCACAAGTCCTTGCGCATTGTCGCGCCCTCTCCAGGGACCGGATTTCGCGTGAACGCTCCAGTTGATGTCAGCGACATCACCCAAATGCTTGAGGCCGATGGGGTATTCCTGCGATGGGACGCTGGCACCGCGTTTGAGATGGAAACACTCTGGCACGATGACGAGTTCACCCTTCTTCCATGCATCCAAATTCCAGGGGCCAACTACTTTCCGGGCCTTGGCGGGGAAGCGGGCGTCGTCGCACGCATGTTTGATCTCGTCAACGACCTCATTTCTGATCTTGGCCCTTTCATCAAAGGTGAACGGCCCCTCGACTACGACCCTCACGACCGCAGCCTCGACCACTTGAAATGGACTGTAAGCGACGTGCAGCCAGACGACGATCCACGGCCGTGGCCACCCCCAATTATTGGTCGGACTGGATAGTCACTCCGGTCTAAAGTAGATGTCGGCTGCGCATCCCTGCTGCCGCCAAGTTTACTAGGGTGACTTTGGTTTGTCACGTTACACATCCCCGGTTAACTTCAAGTAAAGTTGAAGTAGAGCTAGTGATTGGGGATTCCACCACATGACGCGACGCACCGGCGCAACGCAATGACCGACCTCGAAGAACTACTGACGATCGGCTACGCAGCCGAACGCCTCGGACTCGCGACATCAGCGCTGCGTTTCTATGAAGAAAAAGGACTGATCTCGTCGGTGCGGACCTCGGGTGGCCAGCGCCGCTACGCACGCGACGTTCTTCGCCGCGTGTCGTTCATCCGGGCCGCCCAGGAGGTTGGATTGACCCTGTCTGAGATCAAAGAGCGGATGGACGCTTTGCCAGCACATCGGGCGCCCACCCAAGACGAGTGGCAGCAGTTGGCCGAAGCGTGGCGCCCCAGGCTCGAGGAGCAGATCGCAACGCTCAACGGCATTCGCGATCGCCTGGCGGGCTGCATTGGCTGCGGCTGCCAGTCGCTTGACAGTTGTGACGTGTTCAATCCCGGCGACGTGGCGGCCGAACAAGGTCCCGGCGCACACTTTCTTCGCGTTCGGTAACGACACCGGGTCGCTAAGCAGCGACGAGCGACTTTTTCACAGCCTCGTCCCACTGGGGCCAACCAAAGATCTCTTCGTGACATGCACATGCACACGTTGCGGCCGACCGGTCGTCGACGTCGCTGCCCCACCAGCCCGGACATCCCTCATGGGGACGAATACCAGCGAGCGGATTTGATACGTGCTTGTGGTCGCACCGCGTACCTATCAGCGTTGGATCACCAGCAACCGGCGGGGTCGGCGTGACCAACGACGCTGGGGCCTCGGCGTTACCGAGTGAGTGGAACTGGTGTTCAGCTGGGCGGACGGCAGGGAGCATGACGGGAGGTCGATTCATCGAAGTCGGCGAACAGAATCGCTCGCCAACCATCTATCGGCCATGGCAGTACCCATTGTGAGCACGGCACCTAGGGACCCCAGAATTGGGCAACGCGCGGTGGCGCCTTAAAGCACAGCTTCGATAAACGTCTCGAGCTGACGAAGGTTGCGAACCTCGAACAAGCCGTCGCAGTACTGCGCGTATTCGCTGACGATCGAGTCGCCGGTGTCCCAGTAGCTGCCGGGCTCAGGGTTCAACCAGAACACCTGCTTGGCGTTGCGCTTCATCTCCTGGATAATCCAGCTTTGCGCAGCGTGGTAGTTATTGCGAGCATCGCCGAGAATCATCACCGTCGTCTTCGGCGTGATGGCCTTCATGTAATTCTTTTCGAATACTTCGAAGGCATGGCCGTAGTCGCTGTGGCCATCGACCCAGACCACATCGGCTTCGGTATTGACCCGATGCACGGCAGCCGTGATGTCTTCGTGCCCGTCGAAGTAACGAGTGACTTCGTCGAGGCCGTCTATGAACACGAAAGCTCGGACCTTGGAGAACTGGCCGCTCATGGCGTAGACGAGATGCAACGTGAATCGTGCAAATGCAGCGACCGAACCGCTGATGTCGGCCAGGATCACGATCTCGGGTTTCGACGGTCGAGGGTGCTTGAACCGAGGCTCAGCGGGCACGCCGCCGTAGCTCAGCGACTTGCGGATCGTGGTACGGAAATCAAGTCCACCCTTGTTGCGGTGGCGGCGTTTGCGGGCCAACCGGATCGCGAGCTTTCGGGTGAGCGGTGCGATTGCTTTGCGCAACGTTTCCATCTCGTCGCGAGTCGCGTGCATGAAATCGAGGTCTTCTGGCAGCGGCTTACGGAGCGTCTTGGCCATGGCCTCGACGCCGCGGTCAGCGACGAGGCGGCGGCGAATCTCGGCCTCGATCTCGCTCTTGAGCTTCTCGATTCGACTCTCGTATTCGTCTTTGGCCAGCCGGTCGTCGAGGCCGCTGCGGCCCTCGTTGTTCGCTTTGTCAGCTTCGAGGAGCCGCTCGAGCACAGCATCGAGATCCAGATTGCGCAACGTGCGATACAAGTAGTAGGTGCCACCAACGGGGCGCCCGGGTTCCATACCCGCGAACCGCTGCACCGCTGTTCGTGCGACCGCGCGCTGCAGATTCTGGTCTTGGCGCATGAGCGCCTGATACAGCATCTCCGCCAGTTCCTCATTGGACATGGCGTCGCCACCACCGCCGCCGGCTTCAGAGCCGCTGCCTTCGGCCTGGTCGTTTTGTTGACCATCGTCGTCGCCTTCGCCTTCGCCCGACGAATCTTCGTCGTCGTTGGTCAGCGAGTATTCGGGCCCGCGGATGGAGAAGTAGACGTCGAAGACAACCTCGAAGGCGGGCCAATGCTGATGGTTCTTCACCAACGTTGCGCCAAGCGCGTGTTTGAACGTGACACGATCTTCGATCGAGATCGCCCGCACAGCCTCCATCGCGTCGAGGTTCTCGGTGAGACTGACCGGCAATCCGGCATCGCGCAACTCTTGGATGAACCCGCCCATCAAGTCGAGCAGCGGGTCCGCCATGGCTTCGGCGCCAAATAGTTCAGTAGTCATCGAGTGTCCTCTTGCTGAGTCATGGTTGTCATTTGACGACGAATCGAGCTGGGACCGTAGATCCTTTAGCTCAGCGGGCGTGGGTTGATGTGGCGCAAGTTGTGAGCCCCGGCGAACCACTTGGTCACAGAGGAACGCAGCGACGAACGGCGACTACCCGGCGTCGAAGGTGTCTTCGGAGGTCGCAAACTCTTTGGTCGCCTTCTCGATGTCGCTGCGGTACTTGAGCAAGATGTTGGCCGTCTCGGTCGCAGTCTCGGCATCGACGTGTTCGACGCCGAGCAGCACAAGCGTGCGAGCCCAGTCGATCGTCTCAGAAACCGACGGCGCCTTGCGAAGATCGAGTTGGCGAACGCTGCGCACGATGCGAGCAACCTGGTCGGCCAGGTTCTCGGAGATGTCGGGAACCTTGGTGAGCACGATCTCACGCTCGCGCTCGAGTTCGGGATAATCGAGGTACATGTACAACGCACGGCGCTTCAGCGCTTCGCTAAGTTCGCGCGTGTTGTTCGACGTGAGGAAGACCAGCGGAATCTGCTTGGACACGATGGTGCCCATCTCAGGAATCGATACTTGGTAATCACTCAAGATCTCGAGAAGCAATGCTTCGGTCTCGACCTCGACGCGGTCGACTTCGTCGATCAACAAAACGACCGGCTCATCGGCGGTGATGGCCTCGAGCAACGGGCGAGTCAGCAAGAAGTCTTCGGCGAAGATGTCATCGTTGAGATCATCCCAGTCAGTGCCGGCATCAGCCTGGATGCGGAGCAGTTGCTTCTTGTAGTTCCACTCGTAGAGCGCTTTGGACTCGTCGAGCCCTTCGTAGCACTGCAGCCGAATGAGACGAGCGCCGATCATCTCCGCGACACTCTTCGCGAGCTGAGTCTTGCCGGTGCCAGCTGGCCCCTCGACCAAGATCGGCTTGTCGAGCCGATCGGCAAGGTACACGACGCTGGCAAGCCCATCGTCGGCTAGATAATCGACATTTTTCAGACCGTCGCGCACTGACTCGACGTCTGTAAACCGTTCGCTCATGGAGCTCCTCACGAAACAGCGGCGCCCTCGAGCGGGCGCCGCAACATGCAGTACCCGATGTTATCGGGTGGCGTTCCCTGAATCCGAACCGTGAATCCGGTATCTCACCATCGATCGTGGCAGATCATGGTGCATTATCTGGCGCTGAGGCTTGGCATTCGTCTGTCATCGTCGGCGCTCCCGATACATTCCTCGTTGGAGTAGTGGCTCTTTCCGGGCCGCCAAGGGTGAGAGGCACGTGTCATGGAAGAAGAGGACAAGGAGTTTTTCGTCCTGGTATTGGGCGTGCTTGCCGCGATCATCCTGGTAATCAGCTGGTGGTACACCACCGGCGGCACTGCAACCACCCAGCCAGTGGTCGAAGACGTCTCAGTCCAAGTCGACGAGGATCACAGCGACGATGACGATGATGATGATGAAAGCGGAGATGTCGCATTGTTGCCCGACGACGAGCCGGCGACACCCGAACCGGTCGAGGAGGCTCCCGCCGAAGACCAAGTGCCAGCGCTACCCACCAACGTCGTCGAGATCATGGCTGCGAACCCGAACCTTTCGGTGATCAGTGACCTTCTGGCCGAGGAAAGACTCGACCAGGCGCTCTTGGCCGACGGGCCCTTCACCGTTCTTGCTCCGTCCAACGATGCGATCACTAACGCGGCTGCGTCTGACACCACGCTCAGCGTCTTGGAGACCTCTCGGACCGAGGTGCTGGCCTATCACGTGATCCTAGGATCGTTCACCCCCGACGAATTGATCGACTTGGCCCGGGGATCCCGATCCGCCGAAATCATTACCCTTCAGGGCGAGCCGCTGAATCTGTCGCTCGACGGCACCAACGTGATCATCAACGGAGCCACGATGATCGTGGGCGATCCCGAACTGAGCGACAACGGCATCGTGTACACCATCGACAACGTTCTCGTGCCGCCGGTAACCGCACTCAACACGCTGGTCGGCCTCGACCCAATTCTGTTTGCCACCGGAAGCGCAGAGATCCAGCAAGGATCGTTCGCCACCCTCGACCAGTTCATCGAGGTGCTGCAAGGAACCGGCGTTGGTGTGAGCATCGAAGGTCACACCGACAACACTGGCGACCCGGTGCTCAATCAGACCTTGAGCCAGAACAGGGCCAGGTCGGTGCTGAATTACCTGGTCGCGAACGGCATCGACGAGTCTCGACTGACAGCAACAGGCTTTGGGCCATCAAATCCGATCGCCGACAACGAAACCGACGAGGGCCGGGCGCTGAACCGTCGCATCGAGTTCGCACTTGACGCCAGCTGAGGCGGGGCCGCAGACGGTTCCCGACGAACTCCTCGGGTGTTGGCGCCGCAACTGGATCCGCTTCGGCGACAACGGGCCATTGCAGCGCGACGTAGCGGTGGTCTGGCTCCAGACAGCGTCGGGTATGGGCGATCTTCGCATCGACCCATCCCAGGCGCCCCACGAGTCCGACTCGTCGTGTGGCGTCACGGTGGTCGACGAGACCACCGAGCCCTTCGTCACCGCAACCTGGCACAACGGCGAAACCGGCTTTTCACAGCAGCCCGTATCGCGATTTCCTGAGCCGGGCTGGCTGGTCTGGGATAGCGGCACGATCATGCGCGAGCTTGCGCCAAGTGGCGCGTATGTCGAACAATGGGAGCTGCTCCCCCGCAGCCACGGTGTCGTTGCCCATTACGTAGCGACCAAGGCCAGCACGACCACCAACTTGTACGTTGCGGGCGCCCATCACTTTGTGGCGATCGAGCGGTCCGACGAACAAGCAGTGCACGAGTTGAGCTACGGCGTTCGCGACACGACGACGAGCGACACAAACGCCGAAGTCATAGTGATCGAGATGTCGACGATCCCGTCGCGCGTCGGCCGTGTCATGCAGCTCGACTGTGAGTGGCAGCTGCAGAGCCAGCGAACCCGTTTGCTCAATCCCCGACCCTGAAGCAGCAGTGCGCTCGTTCGGTGCGGCTCCATGGGACCCATAGCCCGGATCGTCGCAGCCACGATCTACGATCGGACGTACGCTGCGCCACGCCTCCACACTCTTATGACCGACTTCGATGCTCCCGCTGACGGCAGCCCACTGCCCACAACTCCTGATTCAACCACGGTCACCAGCAGCGTCGGCGGCACCGCTGTTCCAGTAGATGCTGCGGTGAATACCGACCGGGCTGCGCTGTTGGTGGGCGCAGGGATCATGTTCAGCCGGCTGTCGGGGATCGTGCGCGAGATCCTGCTGTCGAGGTTTCTCGGGGCGGGCACGACTGCGGCCGAAGGCTTTGCGTTCGCGTTACAGATCCCGAAGATACTGCAGAACTTGTTGGGCGAAGGCGCATTGTCTGCCTCCTTCATCCCTGTCTACAGCCAGCTAGTCGACAAGGATCCCCGCGCCGCCCGTCGGCTCGCCGGAGCCGTGTTTGGCTTACTGGTAGCCCTGGTCGGGGCGTTCTCGCTGCTGTTGATGGTCGCTGCTCGACCCATTGTGGGTGTGGTCGCAAGTGGTGCGAGCGACGCCCGGGCCGACCTCATCGCCGACCTGGTCCGCACCATGGCGCCCGGCATCGGGTTCATCGTCTTTGCGGCGTGGTGTTTGGGCATCTTGAACGCCCACCGCGACTTCTTTCTGTCCTATGTGGCGCCGATGTTGTGGAACATTGCCATCATCGTCGCCATCGTGGCTTGGTCGACTCGGCGAGACGACCTGATTTCGTTGGCCCGGGCCGGGGCATGGGGCGTTTTCGTTGGTGGGGTGGCCCAGTTCGTGGTGCAGTTGCCGCGTGTGCTTCGCATCGCCGGACCCATTACGCCGTCGCTCGATCGCAGTGACCCAGCAACACGCGAGGTCATTCGCCGATTCGTTCCCGGCGTCGCAGGACGTGGTGTGGTCACGCTGAGTACCTTCACCGACATCTGGCTGGCCTCGTTCCTGGCGGTTGGGTCGGTCGCGGTGCTTACCAAGGCACAAACCCTGTATCTGATGCCTATTTCGATGTTCGCGCTGAGCATCGCTGCAGCTGATCTACCCGAACTCTCGCGAGAGTCGAACGACGCCGCCGCCGCGTCGCGCCGGGTGCGACTTGCGGTCGACCGGGTGACCTTATTTGTCGTGTTCTCTGCGATCGCGTTGATCTTTGGCGGGCGCAGTCTGATCGGGTCGCTCTTCGAATACGGCGCCTTTACTGCCAACGACACGGTTGCGGTATGGCTCACTCTGGCCGTGTTCTCGTTCGGCTTGGTCCCGAGCGCATTGTCACGAGTATTCCAAACCGCCAGCTTCTCGCAGGGCGATGTCGCTGGACCCGCCAAGATTGCGTTGGCCCGGCTTGTGCTCGCCGGGGTCATTGGTGTGGTTCTCATGCTGCCCGCAGACCGGTTCCAGGTGGTCGACGGGCTCGTTCGCCAAACGGGCGACATCGAGTTCGCGCCTCTTGCCGAGTCAGTCCGTGACCGGCCCAACACGCACCGGCTCGGCTCTGTTGGGCTTGCCGCAGGCGGAGCGATTGCAGCATGGCTCGAATTTGCCCTGCTTCGGCTGCGGCTGCGCCCCATTGCCCCTGATCTCGGCATCATGGACGCGTTGCGCCGGCTCCTGATAGCGACCGTGGCTGCAGGGTGTGTGATCGGCGTGCTCGCACGGCTGCTCACGCCACTATCGCCGTTGCTGGCGGCCCCGCTTGTCATCGGTCCAGCAGGAGTGCTTTACCTGTTCATTGCGAGGCGAACCGGAAATCAGACTGCCGCATCACTGCTGGGTCGCGTTCTCCCTGCAGCCGCAACCCGACACCCGTCCGATTCAGCACCGCCGAAGTAGTGGCTTCGGGCTCGAAGCGATAGGAAGATATGATGTTCGCCGCCGCATCATCGTTCTTAGCTGATGAAATAACCGACGAGTTCCTCGATCTCGATGTAGCTGCGTGGCAGTGGGCTGTGCTCGGGGTTGCGATAGTTGTGCTGCTCGCAATCGACCTCTATCGCCATCGCGAGGCCCACGCTCCGACGTTTCGCGAAGCTGGCGCCGAAAGTGCGTTCTGGGTCTTCTGCGGCCTGATGTTCTCGCTCTTTATGATCTGGCAGTTCGGCGGTCAGGCTGGCGGTGAGTACCTGGGCGTTTATCTCACCGAGAAGTCGCTCAGCATCGACAACGTGTTCGTTTGGGCCCTGCTGTTTTCTTCGATGAGGATCCCACTTCAATACCAGCACCGCGTGTTGTTCTGGGGAATCTTTGGCGCTCTCGTCCTGCGGGCGATTTTCATCTTCCTCGGCGCCGCGATCGTGACCCGTTTCAGTTGGGTGCTGGTCGGCTTTGGCGTGTTCTTGATCTACACGGGTATCAAGATCATGCGGCACACCGACGACGAAGGCGACGAAGCTTCGACCGCTGGCTTGCGCCTGCTTCGCAGGTTCATGCCGGTCACTGACGAGTTCGACGGCCAAAAGTTCTTCACGATCAAGAATGGGCAGCGCATGGCAACGCCGCTGTTCGCCGCACTGGTAGTCGTCGAGACGACCGACGTGGTCTTTGCCGTCGACTCCGTGCCAGCATCATTCGGTGTCGCCAACGATCCCTACACCATCTTGGCTGCCAACGCGTTCGCCATCATGGGACTGCGTGCCATGTACTTCTTGCTGGCCGATGCCCGTGAGCGGTTCCACTACCTGTCGCACGCGCTGGGTGGCATTCTGCTCTTCGTCGGTATCAAGCTGTCGATCACGCCGTGGTACCACATCGACATCTACGTATCGCTCGCGATCATCATCACCATCATGATTGCGGCAATCGTGTTCAGCATCTACAAGAACAAACAAGAACTCAAGACCTCGGGCTGACTAGAGCGCTACTGACCGAGGAAATCCCTCGATCGTGCGGAGAACCAATCGCGTATTTGTCTCCTCGGCCCCCAAGTTCTCCTTGATTTGGATCAACAACTGGTCGAGTTCGGCAACGTCGCGAGTAGCCACCCGAAGCTGCGTATCGAAGCGACCAGTCAGGTGGGTTGCGTCGATGACGACCGGAAACGATGCGAGCTTTTCGTCGAGAATGTCCTGCCGGGTTCCTGCAGCCAACCGCACGTCGATGAGCGCTTCGATCGGTCGGCCAACAGCAGCGGCGTCGACCTGCACGGTGAATCCTGTGACGACGCCCCGCGACTGCAGCTGGCGAAGACGTTCGCTCGTGGCTGACAGACTCAGTCGCACCCGCTTCGCGAGCTCCGTAGCGGTGATTCTGCCGTCGATTTGCAACAACCCGATGATTTCTTTGTCAATGGCATCCACAGCCGTAGAGTCTACGGCCCACAGGGCCTGATCGCCTACTATCTCCGGCACACCTGCGGCGCACAATCGTGCAGAGTACGAGCCATGGACATCTTGTTGCTGGGCATCGGTATCGGCCTGCTCACCCTCATTCCGCCTGGGCCAATCAGCCTGACACTAATGCAGGTCGGAGCTCGCCACGGCCGCCAACCAGCGCTTCGTGGAGCACTCGGCGTTGCCACCGGTGACACGGTGCTCGGCGTTGTCGCGGTCGTCATCGTCGGCTTGGGCGCCACCGTGCCAGCACTGGTGTTTACTTCCGCCCAAGTCGCGTCTGCTGGCCTCTTGATCGCACTTGGTGCGATCCTGCTGGCGAACCCTGAGATCGCCTCGACTTCAGTCGATCGAATCGAACGTCCCGCCCGGGCCCTGTTTCTGCTCACCAGCCTCACCCCCACTGCTCTCGGAGCTTGGATTGCGTTACTCGCAGCAATGCCGTTCGCATCTGACGTTGCCCAACTGAGCCGATTCGCCTTTGGAGTCGTGATCTCATCGTTTCTCTGGCACCCGGTTCTGGGCGCCCTCGCATCCACATTGAGCAATCGTCTCGGCAAACGCGGGCACCTTCGCATGTCGCGCTTCGGAGGCCTGTCGATGGGGTTGCTTGGACTGATCCTCGGCGCTCAGCAGTTCTCCTGACCCTCAGAGACGAACCCGCTTCGTCTCGTAGGCCCACATCGCAAGCTCAACCCGATTGCGGGCATAGAGCTTGCTCATCAAGCTGGCGATGTGTGTCTTCACGGTGCTCAGCGTTATGTGAAGGCCATCCGCAATCTCCGCGTTGGTACTGCCCGACGCAACAGCAAGCAGAACCTCTTCCTCGCGTTCGGTGAGCGGGTCGATGGGCTGCTGAGGGTTCGAGTTAGGGACGGTCGAAGAGAACTCAGCAAGCAACCTCGCCGTGACGCTCGGAGCGATAAGGGCGTCGCCGTCGGCAGCCGCCCGTAGCGCCTGCACCAGCAAGTCAGGTCCGGCGTCCTTCAGCAGGAACCCGCGTGCACCGGCCTTGAGCGCCCCGTGCACGTACTCATCGAGGTCGAACGTCGTAATAACCACCACTGCTAGCGGGGACTCTACGGTTGGTCCTGCGAGCTGGCGGGTTGCCTCGATCCCATCGAGCTCGGGCATCCGGATGTCGAACAGACACACGTCAGGTCTCAGACGCGTCGCTTCTGCAACGGCCTCTCTACCGTTGGCTGCCTCGCCAACCACTTCGATGCCTGACTGGGCGTCCAGAATCATGCGGAGACCAGTACGAACAAGGACTTGATCGTCTGCGATCAGCACACGAATGGTCATCCGGCGACCTTCCGCCGCGGCAGCAAGGCACTAACGCTCCAGCCGCCGGAGTTCGACGGGCCAGCAACAAACGTGCCCCCGAGTAGCTTGGCGCGTTCAGACATCCCCATCAGCCCAAAGCCCGGCACGTGGCCCTGGCGGCCCTGGGTGTCACCGTTGTCGGTCACCGTCAGCTCGATGTCATTCGTTCGACCCACCACAGTGACCTTAACGACCGTGGCATCACGGGCGTGACGAAGTGCATTGGTGATCGACTCCTGCGCCAACCGATACAACGTGGCGTCGAGCAGCGGTCCCAAGGCTGCCAGGTCGCCTCGAAGCTGTACCTCGACCGTCGGGCCAGTCGAGACAGCTTCGGCCAGGCGTTCGATATCGAACACTCCTGCTTGGGGTGCGAGCTCCGCTGATTCGCCATTGCGAAGCGCGCCGACCATGCTGCGCATCTCGATCAGTGTGCGCGACGCCGCCTCTTCGACCGAGCGCAACGCAGTCTTGGCCGCCTCGGGTTGCGCATCGGCAACGGCCAACCCTGCTTGGGCCTGAATCGCTATTGCGGATACGAAGTGGGCGACGGTGTCATGAAGCTCGCGAGCAAGCCGTTCGCGTTCAAGCAGCCGCCCTTGGTCGACCCGTTGGTGCCGCGACTGCACGTAGTAGCGCACCCCCAGCCCGAGCGCCCCCGGAAAGCAGAAAACAATCGCTCCGCCAATGACGTCGCCGACGGTGTTGTCGACACTGAACCAACTCAGCGACCAGACCATCAGCATCACCACGAGTGTCGCTCGAGCGTCCCTACCGGACCCCCATCGAAACACGGCATAGACCAAGATCAGGACGTAGGCCGTGGTGTAGAGCCCGAACGATTGTCTGTCATTGACTATCAGCGACGCAAACTCGCCCGCGTTGACCACGACCAGCGTTGCCGTGACTGCCGCCAATGGATGAACTCGCCGATAGAGCAGCGCAACACTACAACCGACGCACACGACAACCGCTGCGGGTCGCCAGATCACGTCGGGACGAAAGATCGTTTCGAGCAACGCCGAGACCAGTACCGAGGCCAGCACCAACCAATCTCGCCACACGCGCACCGGCGGGTCAGGGACTCTGGGTTCGGCAAGTAGCCGTTGGATCGTCTCATGCATTGACACCCACACTACGGAAATACAGCAGTGTGCGTATCGGTCAAAAGTACGGCCCCTGATAGCCCTTTTGGGCGGGTCCGACTCCGGCCTTTCTCCTGATGTGGTCCCCGGGTCGTTCATTCAGAGTGGAATCGACGCCCAGACCTCGTGGAGCCCTAATGTCACATATGTTGTATCGACTCGGAAGATACGCTGCCCGCCACCCGTGGCGCGTGATCGGCACCTGGGCGCTGGTCGCTGTGGTAGTCGTTTGCGCATCAGCCGCCTATGGCCGAGAACTCGACGACTCGTTCTCCGTACCTGGGCTCGATTCGCAGAACGCAATCGAATTGCTCGCCACTGCCCAATCGAGCCAGGCCGGCATCACGGCGCGAGTCGTCGCAACACCCCTGGCGGCCGACGCGTCCTTCTTTACATCGAAAGCGGCCCAACAGTCGATGATCGATCTCGAAGCAGCGATCGCAACCCTCCCCAACGTACTGAGCGCATCGGCACCAAGTGAACTCATCGCGGTCGCCTCCAGCGCGGCGGTCGAAGCCGGTGCGGTGTCGGCCGATGGTTCTGTAGCGATCATCCACCTGCAGTATCCGGTAGTCGCGGAACTCAGCGTTGCGGACCTCGACAACCTGAAAGAGGTGCTCGCCGACACGGCGCCCGCCTCGGCCTTGCAGATAGAGGCGGGCGGCGAGCTGTTCTTCATATTCGAAGAGCCAGCCACCGGGCTCGGGGAAATGATTGGCCTCATCGCAGCAGTCGTCATTCTGCTTGTTGCGTTTGGTTCGCTGATCGCAACGGGTCTTCCCATTGGCATGGCGGTCTTCGGGCTCGCGCTCGGCATCAGCTCGATGTCGTTGATCACCTACCTGATTGCTATACCGTCGTGGGCTCCGCAAATGGCAAGCATGATCGGGCTGGGTGTCGGCATTGACTACGCCCTGTTTCTTGTTACCCGCCATCGCGAATACATCGTCCGTGGGATGACGATCGAAGAGTCCGCTGGTCGCGCGGTTGCGACCGCGGGTCAGGCCGTGATCTTTGCGGGCGGAACCGTGGTCATAGCGATCCTGGGTCTTGCGGTAGCGGGAATTCCATTCATGACAGCTGCCGGTATTGCGACCTCGGTCATCGTGCTCATCATGGTCATTGCGTCCGTGACATTGCTCCCTGCATTTCTTGGCCTCTCAGGCCACTGGATCAACCGGCTAGGTTTTCGCACCCGCCCCGGCCAGGATCGGCGCACTCGCGGCATTACCACCCACACCGGCAAAGGCTGGCAGCGGTGGGGTGCACACGTCTCTCGTCACGCCTGGCCGTACGTCGTCGTTGTCACGTCGCTCTTGCTCGCACTCACCGCCCCGGTGTTCGCCCTCCAGCTCGGGTTCCCCGACGAGGGCGCTCAACCTGAAAGCCAAACCGTGCGTCGGGCCTACGATCTGGTGTCGGATGGATTCGGGCCAGGCGTAAACGGCCCGCTCATCGTTGCGGTCGATATTTCAAGTAGTGACAGCTCACTCATCGCCCCATTGGTGTCGGCGATCTCACAAGATCCAGGCATGGCGGCGTCCTACCCGGTCCAGGTCGACAACGAAGCTGGGGTTGTCACGATCGTGGCCGTCCCGCTGACTGCGCCACAAGAAGACGCAACCATCGAAACACTGCACCGGCTCCGCTCCACGGTCATCCCATCGGTGCTAGATGGATCCGACGCAATTGCTCATGTTGGCGGACAGACGGCGAACTTCGCAGATACTGGCAACAAGGTCGCATCGCGGCTGCCTGCCTTCATTGCTGCAGTCATCTTGCTGTCGTTCTTGCTCTTGATGGTTGTCTTTCGGTCCGTGCTCGTGCCGCTCAAAGCCGCGCTGCTGAACTTGCTGAGCATCGGCGCGGCCTATGGCGTCTTGGTGATGGTCTTCCAGTGGGGTTGGGGCAAGGGTTTGATCGGGCTGGAATCCACCGTGCCAATCGTGTCGTTCGTCCCAATGTTCATGTTCGCCGTGCTGTTTGGCTTGTCGATGGACTACGAGGTCTTCTTGCTCTCCCGGGTCCGCGAGGAGTACCTGCACTCGGGCGACAACGACGCAGCAGTCATCAACGGAATCGCCTCGACCGCCAGGGTGATCACGTCGGCAGCGCTCATAATGATCTCGGTTTTTGGTGGTTTCGTGCTCGGCGAAGACCCCGTGATCAAGATGATGGGGCTCGGCTTGGCAACCGCAATCCTGGTCGATGCAACCGTGGTCCGCATTGTCTTGGTCCCTGCGACGATGAAACTGATGGGCGACTGGAACTGGTGGTTGCCGGCTTGGTTAGATCGACTGTTGCCAGCGATCGACATCGAAGGCGAACACGCGTTGCCAGCACCTGAAATGGCTGCGACCTCACCCACCGCTACCTAAAAGAAGCCCACCCGGTGTGGCTGGCCGGCTTCGGGTTCGAACTCGATTCAGATCAGGGCAGATCAGGTCTGATCGTCGACGCGTGAACCGCCATTGTTCTGGACCGAGCGGATGCCCTTCTCCATCGCAGCGGTCGACGCATACATCTGGCTCTTGCCGATGACCTGGCCATTGGTCGATTTCAGATTGAAGTACGGCTTGCCGTTTTTGGCGACCTTGCGGTCAACACATTTTTCGTTGGTGCAGTTCTTGCCAACCGATGCGATGCCGTTCATAGCTGACTTCTTGGTGTTGTAGGCCTCGCTGGTCAAGACGACCTGACCGTTACCAGCACACAGATTGAAGCGGAACTTGCCGCCCTTGGAAGCCTTGAGAACAAATTTGCCGGCCATGGAATACTCCTGAGAGGTCGATTGACTAGGGAGACGGTAGCGCATCAGGCAGCACGACAAAGTCGTCTCGGTGAATTGCTTCGACCGCGTGGGCCCCGATCTGTAACGCCAACTCCGCTGCGCCGAGGTTTACGAGCCCCTTGGCGAAGACCACGCCATCGGGCCCAGCTACCCCGACTGCGTCGCCCGCCACGAACTCACCAGCCACCGAAGTGAGCCCAACTGCGAGCAGAGAACCACCACCGGCCAGCACCGCTTGCCGAGCGCCTTTGTCGACAACTAGCGTTCCCCGCGAGGCCACTGCGAAGGCGATCCACAACTTGCGGGCGCTGAGCCGCTCGGTGCGAGCGTGGACGAGCGTGCCGACTCCGGTCACGTCGGTGACGGCATCGACGAGGACGTGCGGTCGGTGCGCTGCGGCGATGATCGTAGCGACACCAGACCACGACGCAATCTTGGCGGCCGACAGCTTGGAGACCATCCCACCTTGCGACATCGACGATCGAGAATTACCGGCCAACGCCTCGAGCTCTCGATCGACTTTCTGGATTTCCTCGATCAGCGATGCTTGTTCGTCGACCCGCGGATCGGCGGTCAGCAATCCGGGCGTGTCGGTGAGCAGGACGAGCAAATCAGCTTTGACGAGGTGCGCAACAAGCGCGGCGATTCGGTCGTTGTCGCCGAATCGGATGGCATCGTCGGCAACGGCGTCGTTCTCGTTGACGATCGGTAACACACCGAGTGCGAACTGTCGCTCGATGCAGGACCTCGCTCGCAGATACCGGGCTCGATCAAAGAAGTCAGGCGGGGCGAGCAGCACCTGTCCGCAATCAAATCCGACAGCTCGACACTGCTCGTCGTAGCTTCGCATCAGCTCGATCTGACCAACCGCGCTGAGCGCCTGCAGCGTCTCGAAATCGCGCGGCCGCTCGGCCATACCCAGTTTGGCCATGCCGGCTGCGATCGCTGCCGATGAAACAAGGACCACTTGGTGTCCGAGCGCCCGAACAGCGGCAATGTCAACACACAGCTTGGCGATGGCTTGTTCATCGAGCGCAGGACTGTCGTGGTGGGTGATTGACGACGTCCCGACCTTGACCACGATGGTCTTGGTCTCGGTCACAGAATCGACTCGTCGTACTCGAACTCGAGCGCGCCAATGCGCACTGCGTCGCCCTGTCTGGCTCCCGCCTTCGCCAACTTCTTGTCAACACCCAATCCGGCAAGACGGTCGTGCACATAGGCCATGGCGTCGAGGTCGGTCAGGTCGTTCAGTGCCACTGCTCGCTCGGCTTGGCGGCCGTGCACCTGCCACGAGCCGTCGTCGTTGCGGGTGATCGTGACCGTCTCGGCCATGGGGCGATGCACGGTCGGGGCGACTGCGATGCTCTCGGCGTCGCTGCGCCCTTCTTTGGCGAGCTCGGCGAGCTGGCCGATGAGCGTGTCCATGTTGTCGTTCGTGACCGACGAGAATGCAAGGTGCTCCGGATCGACATCAATCTGGGCGACATCGGCTTTGGCCTGCACGATCATTCTCGGGCGATCCAGTAGATCTGGTTGGTACAACTCGAGTTCGCGCAACAAGATCTCGATCTGGTCGGCACCGCTGCGCCCATCCATTGGTGCTAGGTCAACAAGCACTAAAAGCGCACGGGCCCGTTCGACATGGCGCAGGAACTGATGTCCGAGGCCCTTGCCTTCGTGCGCGCCTTCGATCAGGCCGGGAATGTCAGCAACCACAAAGTCGAAGTCGTCGAGTTGCACCACGCCGAGGTTCGGTTCCAGCGTGGTGAACGGATAGTTGGCGATCTTTGGCTTGGCTCGAGAGATGCGCGAGATGAGGGTGCTCTTTCCTGCGTTGGGGAAACCAACGAGCGCGATGTCAGCCAGAAGTTTCAGCTCGAGGCGCACCCATCCCTCGACGCCATCTTCGCCCTGCTCAGCAAATTTGGGTGCCCGGCGAGAGTTCGATAAGAACCGTGCGTTACCGCGACCGCCTTGGCCACCGGCTGCGGCCAACCATCGATCGCCATGGTTCGCAAGGTCGACCAGAACTGTGCCGTCTTCATGGGATTTCACGATGGTGCCGATTGGCACCTTGGCTTCATAATCTGCTCCCGAGGAGCCGTGCTTCTTCTGTCCGGAGCCATGTTTGCCGTTGTCGGCCCGGCGGTGCGGGTAGTCGCGGAACGCAAGCAGCGATGCAACGTTGTGATCAGCAACCAACCACACGTCGCCGCCGTTGCCGCCGTCGCCACCATCGGGACCGCCTTTGGGCACCATGGCTTCGCGACGGAACGACACGCATCCAGCCCCGCCATCACCACCGCGGAAATTGACGGAACACTCGTCGACGAATTGGCTCTGGCTCACCGACAGAGTCTATTCAGCCCGCGGGAGGTCAATGGCGATGTGTTTCTCGCCACGCTCGATTCCGGCTCGACTACGGTCACGGGCGTGGATCCGACCTTTGCCTTCGACGCTGAGCTGTGGCTGCATTCGGCAGGGAGCTGGGTCATGGTCACCATCCCCGAAGACGAGACCGATGAGATCCAAGAGGTTGCGCCTCATCCCGGCGGCTTCGGATCGGTGCGCGTCGAAGTCCAGGTCGGCGAAAGCACATGGCGCACTTCGGTGTTCCCCAGCAATGAGAGCGGCTGCTTTGTGCTTCCGATCAAGAAACAGATACGCAACGCCGAGAAAATCGACGTCGGCGATATGGCGTCGATCGAGCTCACCGTTCTCATGGACTGACCAGCCGCTCCGGACTGTCAGAGGGGGTCGTTAGGATTGAGCCATGGCACCTATCGACGAGCTTGTAGCCGCACATCGGGCTATTCCGTTTGCGAGCGGATCCACCATTCCGCCCGAGCGAGGCGCCCGCGAAGACTCCCAGCATCAGGCCATGGCATCGGGGGCTACTCGAGCCGAGGGCGCCGGCAACCGGGCGACGGTTGAAGAACCCGACCGATTCCGTACCTGCTTCGAGCGAGACCTTGATCGCATTAAACACAGCAAACCGTTCCGAAGACTTGCTGGCAAATGTCAAGTGTTCATCGCCCCCGACAACGATCACCTGCGCAACCGGCTCACCCATGCCATCGAAGTGGCCCAGGTTGCGGTGAGCATTGCTCGGCCGCTGGGCCTCAATGTGGCGCTAACCGAAGCCGCCGCACTCGGCCATGACTGTGGCCACGGTCCGGCAGGCCATTCATCCGAAGACGCTCTCAGCCCGTTCGTGCCCGGCGGCTACCACCACGCCGTCTATGGCGCCGACGTGGTACTCAAGCATCTCAACCTGTGCGACGAAACCGTCGACGCAATCAGGAATCACAGCTGGAATCGGCCCGCTCCACTCACCCCCGAGGGCGAAGTAGTTGCCTGGGCCGACCGCATCGCATATGTGTGCCACGACTTCGAAGACGCGGTTTCAGCGCGCATTGTTGGCGAGAGTGATTTGCCGGATGCCGTCACTGACATCGTCGGGTCTACCCGCCGTGGCCAGCTTGCCCGGTTCATAACCTCGATGGTCGACGTATCCGCAAGGGCAGGCGCTATCGGGCTTGACCCCACCACCGCTGATGCACTCGCCGCGTTTCGACAGTTCAACTACGACTACATCTATCTGCGACCGGCAGCGCAAGAGCAGGCGGCCAACGTCATCGACCTGCTCCAGCAACTCACCGAGTGGCTGATACATCACCCGAACCACATCGGTGAAGGGCTGGCAACAGACATCGACACCGATGAGATTACGGCCCACGCAGTGCGATACGTGAGCGGCATGACCGACCGATTCGCCCTCAACCTTGCAGTCGAACATCTCGGCTGGGCGCCCGAAGCGCTACCTCGAAGCGTCTAGCGACGTGGGCACGAGGGGGACTCGTCCCCTACCCGAGGTCACCCCAAGCATAGATCGAGCCACTAGTTTTGGCCCATCGATGCCGAGGGGGCACACATGACAGACGCACAATTTCCGCCAGGCTGGTACGACGATCCCGTAGGTCGCGGCGAACAGCGCTACTACGACGGTGCAGCCTGGACGGACCAGATCCGCGTCGGAGGAATCGACCGGCGAGATCCACTCGACGGTTCGGGTCCAACCGAAAGCTTCGACGACGACACCGACGCCACCGTGATCATGAGCGTGCCGACCGCAGCGGCCAACGCATCGTGGGCCGGAGCTCCGCAACCAGCAGGTGGCGCGGGTGCCCCAAGCGCGGTAGCGGCGGCCACTAGCGCGAACCAAGCCAGTTCGTTCCTTGAGTCTTTGGGCACGCACGCCCGAGACCGCGAGAACCCCGAATTCCCGTTGGCGCTCGGCGGTGTTGGCGGCCTGCTCGTGGGGTTCGGACTGGTCGCTCTCATCGGCCAAAGCGCCAGCCGTGGCGCGATACTTGGTGGAGGAGCGGTAGCTCTGGCATTGGCCCTGATCGCTGCGCTCAAGCTGTTGGGCGACCAACCATGGCTCCGGACCGCAGCAACCGCATGCGGATCAGTTGGACTGTTTGCGATCGCCGGAGCCCTGGTGCTTGGCGGCGGAGATATCAGCGACAATGCCCCCGGCCTCTTCTTGACACTGGCAGGGGCGCTCCATCTGGCAGCGTGGATCGCACCTGGATTTCGTGGCCGACCGCTCATGCTCGGTGGCGGCATATTCGCCACGAGCTTCGGCTTGGCGTTGTTGGTAGCAGGCGGAGAATGCGAGCCCAATTTCAACTCCTTCGACGGCGGATGCAACTTCGCCGAAGAGGCTGCCAGCCAATTCGGACTGAGCACGGGCGCTGGCATCGTAATGATCTTTATCGGCGCCGCCCTTTTGTTCGGGGTACGCAAGCTCGACACCGACGGCTACCGGGGAATTGCGAGCACGGTGGCAGCTGCGGCAATCGTGACGCTGCTCTTTGGCGCTGCTGCACTCTCGATCGATCTTGGTTCAACGGGCAACAGCCTGTTCGTAATCGTTGTTGGTCTAGGTCTCGGCATCGTGGGCCACATGGGCATGCGACGCGCACTGACGTGGACGGGCGCTGCGCTGGTCGCTGCTGGAGTCGTGAGCCTGGCGGCCAACCTGATCACCACCGATGACGCGACCACGGGCGCAATGGTGCTCATCTTGCTAGGCGCACTCTTGATCGGTGTTCCTCGACTCATCCAGGTGCAGGGGCGGGCCAAGGCAGCCGCCTAGCGACAGGCGCTCGAAACAGAAAACGAGAGAACCCGCCGGCTAGTACCGGCGGGTTCTTCATTTTTGATTTTGTTTGCGAACCCAGCGGTCCGGTCCCGCAGAACTGGACGCTAGACAACAGACTTTTGCGCTCGCAAAAAGACGGACTTACCTCAGTCGGTGAGAATGTTGACGGTCTTGCGGCCGTTGCGGGAACCGAATTTGACCTTGCCGTCAGAGGTTGCGAACAGCGTGTCGTCTTTGCCTTTGCCGACGTTGACGCCGGGATGGAACTTGGTGCCACGTTGGCGCACGATGATCGAACCGGCAGTTACTTCGGTGCCGTCATATACCTTGACGCCGAGCCGTTGGGCGTTTGAATCGCGCCCGTTGCGGGTGGAACCGCCACCTTTGGTCTTTGACATGGCCTAACCCTTTGAGATCGAGGTGATTTCGATGCGAGCGAGCGTCTGACGGTGACCCCACCGACGACGGTTGTTGCTGGCATTCTTGTAGACGAACCCGTTGATCTTCGGTCCCTTGACTTCGTCGATGACCTTGGCCGAAACCGAGACACTTTCGAGGTCTGAGGGACTCGACAACACGGTCGAGCCATCAACTACGAGTACGGGACGAAGATCTACGTCGCTGCCAATGGCACCAACGCGTTCGACTTCGAGCACCTGGCCTTGTTCGACCTTGTACTGTTTTCCGCCGGTGGCGACTACTGCATACATAACTGGAACAGCCTAATGGGCTCGAACCCGTTTGTGACCGGGCACCGGTCACAAATCAGGTCTCGGCAGGATTTCTGACCGACGAGACACTGGGACCAGGGATTGCTTGACGGTGACCAAACAGGGTGTCGTCAAACAACAGGCCGTTGGAATCGCACGTGAAACAGCCAGTACTGACCGACTCGAGCAGCCCTTCGCCGATACGTTTACGGGTCATTTCGACCAAACCAAGATCGGTAATGTCATAGACCTGGGTTCGGGTCTTGTCCAGGGCGAGTTCCTCGCGGAACACCCGCACGACCTCGGCCCGGTTCTTGCGGTTCTCCATGTCGACGAAGTCGATCACGATGATGCCGCCGATGTCTCGCAGTCGGAGTTGCCGAGCGGTCTCGCGCGCAGCTTCGAGGTTGTTCTTGTAGACCGTGTCTTCGAGATTCGACGAGCCGACGTTCTTGCCCGTATTCACATCGATGACCGTGAGTGCTTCGGTGTGTTCGATGATTAGCGAGCCGCCTGATGGCAGCCAGACCTTCTTGTCGAGCGCCTTTTGCAGCTGCTCGTACACGTGGTAGCGCTCGAACAGGTCGATGCCTTCGACCTCGGGGTCGTAGTGCTCGATCCGGTCTGCGAGTGCCGGAGTCACTGCATCCATGTAGCCGCTGACCTCTTCGAATAGTTGCTTGTCGTCGAGCACGACGCCGCGGAAGTCCTTGGTGAACTCTTCGCGAATCAACCGCACCGCCAGATCAGGCTCGCGATTCAGCAGCCGTGGGCCACCCTGCTTCTTAGAGTCCTCCACGATGACGTCCCACTGGTTGAGCAAGCGAGCAACATCTCGTTCGAGCTCTTCGGCGGTGACGTCTTCGGCAGCTGTGCGCACGATGACGCCGTGCTCTTTGGGCTTGATGCCATCGAGAATCTTGCGAAGCCGTTGACGTTCCTTGTCTGGAAGACGCTTGCTGATGCCGTAGGTATCGCTGTTGGGCACCAGGACCACGAACCGGCCCGGCAGCGAAACCTCTTGGGTCAGCCGCGCACCCTTGTGGGCGATCGGGTTCTTGACGACCTGGCACAGAATCATCTTCTTGGCCTTGAGCATCTGCTCGATGCGAGGCACTCCCCTGGTCCCCGAGAACTCTTTGGGGTCATATTGCACGTCGCCGCGATACAGCACCGCGTTCTTGGGCGTCGAGATGTCGATGAACGCCGCTTCCATGCCAGGCAGCACGTTTTGCACCCGTCCCATGTACACGTTGCCGTGAATCTGGGTGACGTCGTCAGTCGGGCGCGATACGTAGTACTCAATGAGCGTGCGGCCCTCGAGAATGGCGATGTGGCGAGTGTCGTTGTGCACGTGCACCGCCATCAGGTACCGGCCGATTGGCCTGCCGTCGCGTTCTTTGCCGCGACGCTTTGCCAGCGTTGCCTCGTCGAGTTCGATGGCTACGTCTTCTTGTGGGCGACGGCCTCGACCTCGACCCCGACCACCGCGGCGGCGTCTGCGGCGACCGTCGCCGTCGTTCTGGTTCCCGCCACCGTTGTCGTTGCGGTTTCGGGCCTGACCCCCGGCCTGATCACTTCGGTTCTGGCCGCCGTTGTCCTGACCACCGCGGTTCTGGCCACCGCGTTTGCGATTGCGACTGTCTTGGCGCTTGTCGCCTCCGTCGCCGCCGCGGTTTTCGTTGCCGCCGCTGTCGCCTGCTGGAGCCGGGCGAGAGTCACCGATCTTCGGCTTGCTCCCGGCCCCGGAACTCTGACGCCTCCGGCCTCGGCCGCCGCCGTTGTCACTGTTTTGGTTGCGGTCACCTTGGTTGTTCTGGTTGTCTTGGCCGCCCCGATTGCGTGATCGGTTTCGGTTGCGGCTGTTTCGGCCGCCTGCATTTCCTTCAGACGAAGATCCTGCAGATCGTGATGTCTCTGACCCAGATGAGTCCGACATAGTTGAATTCCCTTCTCATGATGCACAACTCATGTCATGCACCGCCTGGGCTGCTGCACCGATCTCGAGCGGATCGAGTCGGGCGCCCACAGGCGTAATAAATTGGTTGACGCGCCGGCCACGCTTGAGCGTGAGATTCGGCGTATTGATGTCGAGTAGCTCGAGTGGTCGAAGCGCTCGGGGCTTGGTCGCCAGTTCGGCGTAGATTTCAACAGCAGCCGGCACATCGGTGTCGCTATTTGACCGCACGTCGACGGCCAACACGGCCGGACGCACGTCGTCGGTACTGCTTTTGCCCTTGCGCTCGCGTGTAACGAGCAATTCGTCGGCGACAAGCAGGTCCTGGGACCATGCCTGTAGCTCGTCGAGGTCACCGTCGACAAACAGTGACCAGCTTGTTGCCTCGACGCACTCCTGCAGCGAGGGAACTTTACCTTCGAGCGCGGTTGCGCCCGTGACCGTTATGCCTATGGGAAGCACCTCGGTCAGTTGTGCTGGTAGTGGGTCGACCTCGATGAGTTCATTGAATGTCAGATCGACGAATTCAGCATGTGATTCAAACACGGTCGGCAGCGCAAGTCCGAACGACAGTTTCGCGCGGGGCGAAAAGCCCTCGCTGTACGCAATCGGCAGCTGGAGCCGACGTACTGATCGTTCCCAGATACGAGCCATGTCGCGGTGGCTTGTAAAGCGCAGTTTGCCTACCTTGGAGTACCGTAGACGAGCCTGCGGCTTGCGAACCGGGCTCATTGAACCGCCCGGCGTTGCGCTTGTGACCAACGACAGCTCTGCCGACGGCTTGGCCGGCTGCGGTGCTGGTCGATCACGAAACGCTCAAGGGTCGACCAAGTAGTTCGACCGAGACCTCGTGACCTTTGGCAAGATCTTGGCCGGTGCCCTGGCTGCCGCCCGCAGGAGGCGTCGCAGACGCAACTACATGTTCGATTCCGTAACCGGTACACGCGCCGCAGTCATAGCAGGGCGTCCACCGGCAATCCTCGAGCCCGACTTCGTTCAGCGCATCGCGCCAGTCGTGCCAGAGGAAGTCCTTGTGAAGTCCGGCGTTGAGGTGATCCCAGGGAAAGACTTCGTCTTCTTCTCGGTGCCGGTAGGTGAAGAATTCGACGTCGAGCTCATGGCTCGCCATCGCGTCTTCCCATTTGGTGACGTCGAAGTGCTCGCTCCACTCTTGGAACGTGCCGCCCTCGCGCCACACCTGTTCAATAACGGGTCCGAGGCGTCGATCGCCACGGGTCAACATTCCTTCGACGAATGTCGCCTTGGGGTCGTGCCACTTCATCTGAAGGCCCTTGGTCTTCTTGACCTCGTCGCGCAACAAGTAGATCTTGCGGTTCAGTTCTTCGATAGTGTTTTGGCCAAACCACTGAAACGGCGTGAACGGCTTGGGCACGAAACCACCGACCGAAACCGTGACCGAAGCCGAGTTGTTGTACTTGCGGCCGATCTCGACACACCGACGACCGAGTTCGGCAATGCCGAGAGTGTCTTCGTCGGTCTCGGTCGGTAGGCCGGTCAGGAAGTACAGCTTGACTCGTCGCCAGCCTTGTGAGAAAGCGCCCTCGACCGAGGCATAGAGATCTTCTTCGGTGATCAGCTTGTTGATCACTTGGCGCATGCGCCAGGTGCCAGCTTCGGGAGCAAAGGTCAGACCCGAGCGACGACCGCGTGTGAGCTCGGCGGCGATGCCAACGGTGAACGCATCGACTCGCAGGCTTGGCAGCGATACCGACACATCGGCGCAACCCATGGAGTCGTCGTTGACGGTGTCTTTGACGACGTCGACGATGCCGCTGAAGTCAGCGGTGGAAAGCGACGTGAGTGCGACCTCGTCGTAGCCAGTGCGGCGCAGGCCGTCTTGGATCATGGTGCGTACTTGATCGGCGGGACGTTCGCGAACTGGTCGGGTGATCATGCCCGCTTGGCAGAATCGGCAGCCGCGAGTGCAGCCCCGGAAGACTTCGACGCTGAGGCGGTCGTGCACGACCTCGGTCAGTGGTACGAGCTGGTTCTTGGGATAGGGCCAGTCGGCTAGGTCGGCAATCGTTCGCTTCTCTACGACCTCGGGTACATCGCTGAAGCGAGGTGTCATTGCGGTGAGCTTGGCCGTGCCGGTGGAGTTATCTTCGAATGTCGCGTCGTACATCGAAGGCACATAGACACCCTCGATCTTGGCCATGGCGCGCAGCACGTCTTGGCGATCGGTGCTGCCGGAGTCTTTCCACGCCTTGACCACTTCGGTGACATCGCCAACGATTTCTTCGCCGTCGCCCAAGCCAACCCAGTCGAAGAAATCGGCCATCGGCTCGGGGTTGAAGGTCGCGTGGCCGCCCGCGCCGATGATTGGATCGGTGTGATCGCGCTCGTCGCTACGCACGGGCACACCGGCCAGGTCGATGCAGTTGAGCACATTGGTGTACACCAGCTCGGATGACAGATTGAACGCAATGACGTCGAAGTCGCTGGCAGCCCGGTGGGTGTCGACCGAGAACAGCGGCAGGTTGTGGGCCCGCAGTTCGGCTTCGAGGTCGGTCCACGGCGCATAGGAACGCTCGGCCACCGCATCGTCTCGCTCGTTGACGATTTCATACAAGATCTGCAGGCCCTGGTTCGGCAAGCCAATCTCATAGGTGTCGGGGTAAGCCATGAGCCACGACACGACGCCTTCGCTGTATTCGGGCGTGATCGCGCCGTCTTCGCAGCCGATATAGCGGGCCGGCTTTTCGACACGGGCGAGCAGTGGCTCGAGTTGGTCCCAAAGCGACGATGACATTCCGGCAAGGATAGCCCCGCCAGCATCGGCCACCGATGCTCTTTGACTTCTTGACCAGCCGATGCGCATGAAGTAGCCGTTTATCTCAGAGCTTTGGCCCCACGGGCCGGTTGCATGATGGCGACAACGGGTGCTGCGCTAGGCGAGTTGTCCGACCTCGGCGTCGATGCCAGCAGTGAACCTTCGCATGTGCACCGACAGCGCAATGCCCACCCCGATGTAGGAGGTGATCACCGACGAACCGCCCGATGACACAAACGGCAATGGGATGCCGGTGACCGGCATGATGCCCATCGTCATGCCAATCGACTGGAACATCTGGAATGCAAACATCGCGAATACGCCCGTGACCAGATACGCGCCAAATGAGTCACCGGCCAACCGGGCAATCCGATAGAGCCGCCACAACAACAAGGCGAAACACAGCAGCACGGCGCTGCCGCCGACGAAGCCGTACTCTTCGCCGATCACGGTGAAGATGAAGTCGTTCTGCTGCTCCGGCACGAGCCCTGACTTGGTTTGCGTGCCCTCGCCGAACCCGGTGCCGGTGATGCCTCCGTTACCGATGGCGATCTGCGCCTGATTCTGGTTGAACGATGCTTGGGTGTTTGCTGCCGGGTCGATGAAGGACTCGAGCCGCAATTTTTGATAGTCCTCGAGCAGGGTCGAGTTCATGAGCAGCCCAATCGCCAATGCCGCAACCACGATCAAGAAGAACAGGTGGTGAGCCTCAGCTCGCCCAACCATCAACATCGCAGCAGTGATGGCAAGAAACACCATTGCGGTGCCGATGTCGGGCTGAAGCACGACGAGGCCGATCGGCACACATGCGGTGCAGATGATCAGCACCAGCGACGAGAGCGGCAACCCGCCCGAGGTGTTGCGACTGAGCAAGGCCGCAACCACGACGATGAGTCCGATCTTGGCGAACTCCGATGGTTGCGCCCGAACCTGGCCAGCCTGAAACCACGATTTTGCACCGTTGACCTCGGTTCCGGCCACCAGCACGAGACACAGCAGTGCCACGCTGCCCAGAAACGCAAGCGGCGCCAGCCGGAGCAGCCAGCGATAGTCGAAGAAAACTATGACCACCACCAGCACCAGACCGATCGCGATGAACTGACCCTGCCGCTCGACCAGAAGGGTCTCGTAGTTGTCGGGATCACGACCGCGCGACGCCGAGTAGATCGCAAACAGCCCGATGATCGCCAGCCCCAGGGTCGCCAGAATTGGCGAGATATCGATGTGCCACCACGGCGATGCCGGATCGCTGCGTGGGTTCAACGAAGTTGAGGTCTCGAGGGTTGCCGTCATGTCAGCCTCCGCCAGTCTCGTCGTCTTCGTCAGGCACCAAAATCAGCACGTCGCCTTCAGGTGCGAGCCCAACGTCGTCGTCGGCACCGGGCACCATGACGGCAAATGGATCTTCGCCGTCCGGGTTCTCTGCAGCACGGGCTGCGTCCAGTTCCGCCTGAGTCTCGGCCGCGAGCGCAGCGGCTTGCTCGGCAACAGCTGCTTCGGCAGCTTCGGCTTCGGTCTGCAGTCGGGCTTCTTCGGTGGCGATCGCCTCGGCCTCGCTGATCAGCTCATCGGCCTCGGCTTCAGTCTTGACCACGTCGATATCGCCACTCGCGATCCGTTCGAACACGGCGGCTACCACCGGCGCAGCCGAGTCGCCACCCAGCCCAGCCTCCTCGACGTAAACAACTGCCGCGTACTGCGGGTTCGGCCACGGACCAAAGGCGGCAAATGCAGCGCTGTCTTGTTTGCCGAACACCTCGATCGTGCCGGTCTTTCCAAGCACAGGGAACCGGCTCAGCGGAAAGTCTTCGAAGGCCTCGCGAGCGGTGCCTTTCTCACTTGCGGTAACTCCGGCGAGACCCAAAATGAGCGGATCATAGAACTCGTCGGGCATGTACAGCTCGGTGATGACGCGTGGCTTGAAATCGATCAGCACCTCGTCGGTCACTGCATCGATGCTCGCTTCGGCCAGCATCGGCGAGTACACGGTGCCACCGTTCGCAAGTGCCGCATACGAATTGGCGATCTGGAGCGGCGTGGCGATCACAAAGCCCTGCCCAACAGCCATATTGGCGCCCTGACCCGCCGTCTCGGGCTCGGGCAAGTCGCCGGTGATGCTCCCGGGAATCGCGGAGTAGCCCAATCCGTAGCCGAAATCGGCTGCGACGTCGATCAACTGGGCGGATTGAAAACCCTGACGCACATTGAACTGGTAGCCGAGCTGACCAAAGAACACGTTGCTCGACTGCGTGATCGCTTCCTCGAGGTCGACCGCCCCCAAGTCCTTGTTGCTTGCGTTGCGAAGCGTGCAACCGGGCCCGGTGCAGCCCGGAATCGTCCACGTGCCGGTGTCGACCAGGAACTGGCTTCGCTTGAGATAGCCCCGGTTACCAAGGAGCCCGCTATCGAGCGCCGCGTACGCGGTGATGAGTTTGAATGTCGAACCCGGTGCATATGAGCCCGCACTGGCGCGGTCCAACAGTGGCGCATCGTCGTCCTCGCGGAGCAGCGCAAACTCGCGTGCACTAATCCCATTCAAGAAGATGCGCTGGTCATAGGCGGGATACGACGCCATAGCCAGCACGCGCGAGCCGTCGGGGTCGAGCAAGACCATCGCTCCCCCCGGTGCGTTGTACGGCACGATGTTCGCTTTGTCGCTCTCGTCGAGTTCCTGACGGGCCGCCCTAATGCCGTCGGCGAGCTCTTCCTCGACCAGGGCCTGGAGGTTGATGTCAATTGTGAGGCGCACGTCGTTACCGGGGACGGCGTCGCTCCGGCTGACGGTGGCGATGCGTTCCCCGGCAGCATCGACCTCGATCTGTTCGACTTGCGGGGTGCCACGAAGGATGTCCTCGAAGCTCGCTTCGACCCCAGCAATACCGATCTCGTCGGTCGGCTGATACAGCTTGGGGCTGTCCTTGACCTGGGCGAACACTGTGGCGTTGATCGCACCCACATATCCCAGCAGGTGCGAAGCCCGCGCTCCATAGGGATAGAAGCGGACATTGGTTTTACGAACCGATACCCCCGGAAAGTCATCGACTCGTTCGCCGATCAATATGGAGAACTGTTCGGGAACATCGGTTGCGATCGGCACAACATCGAATTGGCTGTAGCGCTGATCAGCTAGGGCGTCTTCGATATCGACCGCCTTGATGAGCTGGCCTGCGTCGCTGATTTCGCGAGCAAGTTTGATCGAAAATTCCCGCTTGGCCGACTCGCCCGGCAACGATTCGTTGAGCGTGAACTTGTCGATAACAACCTCGTTCACGAGTCGATTGTCGATCAGCACATTGTCGTTGCGGTCAAGCACCCGACCCCGAGGCGCCGATGTGTACACCGTGCGAAACAGGTTCTCGCGAGCAACGGTTTGGGCCTCGACTCGCTGCTCGCTCGCGACCTGCAGGTACCACAACCGGGTGAACAGCGAAGCAAAGAGTCCGAACACCAAGATGCCGAGCATCGCTAGCCGCAGCGGCGATTGGTCGGTCATGTCAAGAACCGCCGACGGCCAAGCGGGTCGACTGCCCACATCCAATGCGCCACGATCATGAACAAGGCGGCAAGCACGGCATTGATCAGCGATCCGATCAGGACGATGCGAGCAATTGGCGACTCGAGAAGTGCGGTTTCGCCCAGCGCCACGCCAAGACCGACAAACGCTACAAGACCAACAGCTGTGCCAGCTCCCACGGCCAGAGCCGATACGAGCGGGGACTCTTCGACTCGGTCGAGGAAGAGGTGCCCTGCGAGCCAACCAATGGCGCCGAAAACCAACGCCCGCAAGCCAATTGGCGTGAAAAAGAAGAGGTCGACGACGAAGCCGAAGAAGAAGCCGAAGTAGGCGCCCCGTTCGACGCCACCGGTGAGCCCAGCTGCGATCGTCAGACCAAGCGGAAGTTCTGCGGCGACCCCTGCGACCCGCAGGTCAGGTGACACGTCGAGGTGTAGCACCAGCACGAGGAGAGCAATCAGGCCCACACGAAGCGTCCAGGCAGATCTCATGGGGTCGAGTCTCCATCAACCGTCCACAAAATAATCGTCACGAACCGAAGATTTTCGAGCTCGGCCACGGGGCGAACGCTGATCTCTTGCTTCAGTAGTCGCTGGTCGAACTCCACCGCCGAGACCACACCGACTGGCACATCGGGCGGATATGAGCTTCCTTCGATGCCGCTGGTCACGACGGCATCGCCAACCTCGATCGCTGTTTCTTCGGTGATGCCCTCGGTGACCAAGAGCGGTTGGCCCAGACCTTGACCCTGGGCGAGTGCGACTTCGCCGGTGCCCACTACTCGGATTCCGACACGGAAGTCAGGTTGGTGAAGTAGGCGCACTTGACTCGAATTCTCTTGGACCTCGCTGACCTTGCCAACGAGTCCGGCGCTCGACACTGCTGGTTGCCCGACTCTGACGCCGTCCCTGGACCCCTTGTCAATCTCGACTGCGTAACTCTCGAAGTTGCCGGGGCGGTCAACGACCTGCCCGACCAGTCGGTCAGCGCCGCCGACATAGTCAATCTCGAGCTCTTCGAGCAGTTTGCGAAGTGAGTCCTCGGCCGCGTTTGACTGGATAGCTGTGCCCTGCATCGCGGCAAGTTCATCTTTGAGTCGGGCGTTCTCGTCTTCGAGGTCATCGAACTCGGTCAGGCCACGCCAGGCGTTTGTGATTGGTGATGTCACCGAATCAGAACTATCGGCAAGCGGGTCAACGAGACCTCGCACCGCCGATTGCACGCGGTCCAAGGGTGTAAAACCCTGGTAGTCGAGCGACAGCAGCGTGATCGAAGTCAGCAGCAACAAGATAAGCGTGGTACGGCGTCTACGACGCGGATCAAGAACCGACATGGGTCACAAGCTGCCAGGGCAGCTCGCAGGTGCGCTCAGTCGTGCGCCGACGAGAATAAAACGTCCTTAAGGGCATCAAATTCTTCGAGCGTCTGTCCAGAGCCCAGCGCCACTGCGTACAGCGGGTCGGGGGCAACCATGACCGGCATTCCGGTTTCGTTGTGGAGTCGTTGTGGGAGCCCGGCCAACAGGGCGCCGCCCCCGGCGAGCATGATGCCGCGTTCCATGATGTCGGCGGCAAGCTCAGGTGGCGTGTTATCAAGTGTGACCTTGACTGCGTCGACGATCGACGAGACAGGTTCTTGGATTGCCTCGCGGACCTCGATTGTGGACGTGACGACTGTTTTCGGCAGGCCGGTCACGAGGTCGCGACCGCGTACTTCGGCGTACATTTCTTCGTGCAGGGGCCATGCTGATGCGAGCGCAAGCTTGACGTCTTCGCTGGTGCGTTCGCCCAGCACAAGGCCGTGTTCCTTCTTGGCGTACTGCATGATCGCGTTGTCGAGCTCGTCGCCACCGACGCGAACCGAACGGCTCACAACCACGCCACCAAGTGAGATGACCGCGACTTCGGTGGTGCCACCACCAATATCAACGATCATGTTTCCGGCGGGTTCTTGCACCGGCAGGCCGGCGCCAATTGCGGCCGCCATGGGCTCTTCGATAATGAAGGCTGGACGGCGAGCTCCCGCAAATTCTGCGGCTTCTTGCACAGCGCGCTTTTCGACACCGGTGATACCCGACGGAACGCAGATCACCATGCGGGGTTTAGCGAAGCGACTCGGGTGCACTTTTTGGATGAAGTGACGCAGCATGCGCTCGCACACATCGAAGTCAGCAATGACGCCGTCTTTGAGTGGGCGAATGGCTTGGATGTGGTTTGGTGTGCGCCCGATCATGCGCTTGGCGTCGTGGCCTACTGCGAGCGCCTTGCCATCGTGCACGTTGACGGCAACCACCGACGGTTCGTCGAGCACGATGCCCTCGCCCCGCACATACACGAGCGTGTTGGCGGTACCGAGGTCTACGGCCATGTCTCGGCTCACGAGGCCGGCAACGCTGTTGAAGAGCTTGCTCATCGTTCGGGCGAATTCGATCGGGTAGGGGTCACTGCTGTGCGGTCAATACTAGTGTGCGCGTAGTTGCGCCGTCGCATCCGGACACCATGCCAGGATATGGCCGTTCTGTAAAGAAACTGCAACAATTAGACGCCTCACAGACCCCATTGTCGACACTGGCCTCTTCAGCCACAGCGATTACTGCGCTTGACATGGAGGTAAAAACCGACGCCATGCGCCCAGTTCGGAGCTGGCGCCTATCCCAAATCAGGGAAGAAGAGCGCAATCTCGCGAGCCGCCGACTCAGCCGAATCTGACCCATGGACGAGGTTCTCGGTGAACAACGTACCCAGGTCACCACGGATGGTGCCAGGAGCGGCCTCGGCCGGATTTGTAGCGCCCATCAGATTGCGAACCATCGACCAGGTGTCGTCGGTGCCCTCGAGCACCAACGCAACCGCCGGCGAACGGCCGATGAACTCAACCAGCCCATCGTAGAAAGGTTTGCCTACGTGCTCGGCATAATGCTGGCCCGCAAGGTCGGCATCGATCGTCAGCATGCGCATGGCAACAACTGACAGGCCTTTGACCTCGAAACGACGCACGACTTCGCCAACCAGGCGGCGTTCGACGGCATCGGGCTTACACAGAACAAGAGTGCGATTCACCGAGATACGTTACCCGTCTCGCTGGCGGTCGCGGCCACACCGACATCGCAGTGTCACAGCGACGGATTCACGAGCACCTTCTCGCCGGTGGCCTTTTTCTCGTAGGCCTTGGCGATTTCTGGATCGATCATGTCCATCAGGCTGATCTCGCTCGAGTAGTCGCTGCGGAATATACCGTTGCGCTCCTCGACGCAATACATGCGCATTTCGATCATGCGCTCGGTGCCAACCTCTTCGAGGTGCGGGGTCAGCAGCCAACCGCCGACGCCCCAGTACAACCCGAAGCCGCTGCCCAGAACGGTCTCGCCAATGTCAAGGCGGCCGTAGATGTACACCTGCTTGTTGGTCGTGGAGCCGTACACGCTGAATTCTGCACCCCGCTTGGCGGCAGCTCGTTCGGTTGCCGTGAGGATGTGGCTGGCCATCTTTCCGCCACCGATGGCGTCGAAGCCAAGGGTCGCACCGGTTTCTGCGAGCGCATCGACAAGCTTTTCCATGAAGTCATCCTTGGAGCTGTCCAACACATAGGTCAGCCCAAGATCGGTCAAGATCTTCTTCTGCTCATCGGACCGCACGATCGCGACCAGCGGCACACCCTCTTTGACGCATAACTTGGCCAGCATCTGCCCGAGGTTCGACGCTGCGGCGGTATGAATCAGGCCCTCGTGGCCTTCGGCGCGCATGGTGTTGAGGAAACCTTGGACCGTCATGGGGTTGACAAACAGCGATGCGCCCTCCTTGGCGGGGGCACCGTCGGGAAGCGGCACGCACATCTTTGCGGGCATGAGTCGGTGGGTGCGATACATCTCGCCGCCGACGATGGTCACAACCTTGCCCATTAGCGCCTGGGCGTCGTCAGCGGAACCGGCCGCAACCACCGTGCCCGCGCCTTCGTTGCCAGCAGCCAGCTTCTTGCCAGCTCGACCCGCGAACATGCGTTGCCGCGCCGGTTCGATGTCAGCGACCAAGGCAGGGTGGCCATCGACGGTTTCGGAGCGGACCGTGTCCATGGACGCCGCCGACGTCAGCAGCCCCAGGTCAGAGGGGTTGATGGGAACCGCTTCCATCCGCACCACGACTTCGTGCTCGAGCGGTTCAGGCACGTCGTAAGGCTCGATCGACAGAATCGACCTTCCGTCTTTGGTAACCGTCGTGAACAACTGCTTGGCGTTCTCAAAACTCATGCGCCCAACCTAGCGGTATCGCACCGCTCGGTATATCTCCGCTCCGCTTCGGGTTAGAAACCGGACTACGCCCCCGCCGCTAGGGCTCGGCCGGACCGTCGAGTCTTCAGCTCGGACAGGTTAAGGCGCCCCAGCGCCGAAACCGGACTACGCCCCCGCTCGGGCTCGGGCTCGGCCGGACCGTCGAGTCTTCAGCTCGGACAGGTTAAGGCGCCCCAGCGCCGAAACCGGACTACGCCAGGATGCGGTCGCGGATGGCTCCAGCCACGTAGAGGGACCCGGCGGCGAGGATGGCGTCGCCTTCGGTGGCGAACGAGAGCGCCATTTCGACTGCCTCTGACGGATTCTGGGCGATTTCGGGTTCGAGGCCCATCGATCGGGCGGCGGCGGCGATCTTGGTGGCCGGCATGGCTCGGGGCCAGTCGACCGAACAACAGATCACGATTTCGGCCGACGCGGCATCGAGCGCTTCGAGCATCTCGACGGGATCCTTCTCGTCCATCATTCCTACGATCAAGACGCGTTGGCCGAAGTTGTGAAACGATTCGGCGAAGGTCTTGGCTGCCGTGCGAGCGCCCTCGGGGTTGTGACCGCCGTCGACCACAATCAGCGGATCGGCCGCCAGCACTTCGAACCGGCCCCGCATCATTGCTTGGCCCAGTGCGGTGTCGAGCGGACCTCGATCGAGAGGCGACTCGAGAAACGCTTCGGCGGCGCCAACGGCGAGCGCCGCGTTTTTTCCCTGGTGGCGGCCGTGCAAGGAGACCATGACCGCTTCGTAGAAATCGCGTGGTGTGCGCACATCAATGACGCGACCACCGACACCGAGATTGTTTGCGGTCAGTTCGATCTGAGGCCCCAGGCGAAGCACACTGCCGGGCCCTTCGTCGATAAAGAAGTGCTGGAGATCATCATCGACATCGCCGAGCACCAGCGTGGCGCCAGGCTTGACAATGCCGGCCTTTTCTGCTGCAACATTCTCGCGCCAGCCCTCAGCACCATCGGTGTGGTCCTTGCCGATATTGGTTACAACCGATACGACTCCGTCGATCACATTGGTCGAGTCGAAACGACCCAACATGCCAACTTCGATGACCATGACATCGACGGCAGCATCGCTGAACGAGCGAAACGCAGCGGCGGTCACCAGGTCGAACCACGACGCAGCAATCTCGCCGTGCTCGGCGGCGAGCCGGACCACCTCGAGTGACGCCGCGAGCGTGTCGTCGTCGACTGGTTCGGCGTCGATCTGAATTCGCTCGTTGATTGCACTGACGTGAGGGCTGCCGTAGGTGCCCACCCGCAACCCGTGCTCGCGCAGAATGAGCGAGATCATATGCGCCGTCGAACCCTTGCCGTTCGTTCCCGTGAGATGAATTGCCGGCGCGTCGAGGTGCGGGTCGCCAAGCAGGCGAAGTAGTGCACGAATCGATTCGTTGCCGAGCCCCTCGGTCGCGCCTGCTACCGGGAGCCCGGTCTTTTCGAGACTGATCTGCGCATTGAGCCAGCGCAGCTCTCGATCGAGACTCGTGCGCATCGGTTCGGATCTACCTTCGCGGTCACGTCCGACCATCACCAACTCCGACTCGTTCGGCTGCCCCTGTAGCCATCGCCCATCCCAGACATCATTAAAATGTTCGCCTTGTTCGGCTTCGGCTCGTGGATCGGGTGCTAGCTGGCAGCGCGCTTGGAGAGTTCCTTGGCGCTGAGCAGCAGTGGTGGGTTGATTCCCTTGACCGCGTCGGCGGTGACTTCTACCCGGGCAATGTCTTGAGCGCCGGGTAGATCGAACATCACGTCGAGCAGGGTCTCTTCAAGAATCGACCGCAGGCCACGAGCACCGGTGCCTCGTTCGAGGGCCGCGTCGGCGATCGCGAGCAGTGCGTCGTCGGTGAACACCAACTCGGCATTCTCAAAGGCAAAGTACTTCTGATACTGCTTGACGAGTGCATTCTTGGGTTCGGTCAGAATTTGAATGAGTGCTGCATGGTCAAGATTTGCGACCGAACCAATGACAGGAAGTCGACCAATGAACTCGGGGATGAGGCCGAACCTCATCAAGTCCTCGGGTTGCACCTGATCGAAGAGCTCGCCGACGTTCTTGTCGTTGGGGTCACTGATGTCAGCACCAAAGCCCACACCGCCGCGACCGATGCGCTTCTCGATGATGTCATCGAGCCCTGCGAAGGCTCCACCGCAAATGAACAGGATGTTGGTGGTATCGATCTGGATGAACTCTTGGTGCGGGTGCTTGCGCCCGCCCTGGGGCGGCACCGACGCAGACGTACCTTCGAGGATTTTGAGTAGCGCTTGCTGCACGCCTTCGCCGGACACGTCGCGCGTGATCGAAGGATTCTCGCTCTTACGGGCGATCTTGTCGATCTCGTCGATGTAGATGATGCCGGTCTCGGCCCGCTTGGCGTCGTAATCCGCAGCCTGCACCAGCTTGAGCAAGATGTTCTCGACATCTTCGCCCACGTAGCCAGCTTCGGTCAGCGCAGTTGCATCGGCGATCGCAAACGGCACATTGAGCATGCGGGCGAGAGTCTGCGCCATGAGCGTCTTGCCGCAACCGGTAGGGCCCAGCAACATGATGTTGGACTTTTGCAGCTCGACATCGTCGCCGCTGTTTCCGATCTCGACTCGCTTGTAGTGGTTGTAGACCGCGACCGACATGATCCGCTTCGCCGTCTCTTGGCCAACGATGTATTCGTTGAGGAACTCGTTGATCTCACGGGGTTTCGGGAGCTCTTCGAATCCGAGTTCGGCTGGTTCGGCCAACTCTTCTTCGATGATCTCGTTGCAGAGATCGATGCACTCGTCGCATATATAAACACCAGGGCCTGCGATCAGCTTCTTGACCTGCTTTTGCGATTTCCCGCAAAACGAGCACTTCAGCAGTTCGCCGCTGTCTCCGAATTTCGCCACCGGCGATTCTTCTCCCTAGTTGAGGTGATCAAGATACACCATGTGCCTTGATTACTCCGTCCCGGCGGTCACATTAGGCCACGCGTCGGAGCGAGTCAGGGAGTTGCGCCAGAAATCGGCTCGGCCGGGTGGACGCAACCCTGGGTTGGTAGCTTCTTAATCAATTGCCTTGATTGCGCCCGTGGTATCGACGACGTTACGTGACTCGATGACCTCGTCGATGAGGCCGTACTCTTTGGCCTCGGCGGCCGTCATCACGAAGTCGCGATCGGTGTCGCTGCTGATCTTTTCGACCGTCTGACCAGTGTGGGCCGAGAGCACTTCCTCGAGCGCCGTCTTCATACGTTGGATCTCGGCGGATGCAATCTCGAGATCCGAAACCTGGCCTTGGGCTCCGGCATAGGGCTGGTGCAGCAAGATGCGAGCGTGAGGAAGCGCCATCCGCTTTCCAGGTGACCCGGCACCGAGCAGCACTGCCGCGGCGCTGGCAGCCTGACCGAAGCAGATGGTCGCGATGTCGGGCTTGATGTACGACATCGTGTCGTAAATCGCGAACAGCGCACTGATATCGCCGCCGGGGCTGTTGATGTACAGGTTGATATCGCGGTCGGGATTTTCGCTCTCGAGGTGCAGCAGTTGGGCGCAGACCAAGTTGGCGATCGTGGCATCGATAGGGGTGCCGAGGAAAATGATGTTCTCTTTGAGCAATTTGCTGTAGAGGTCATAGGCGGTGGAACCGCGGTCAGTCTTTTCGATGACCGATGGGAGGTGATAGTCGCGGGGCTCGATGGTGTACATGATTCCTTCTTACTCTTCTTCTTCGCCGTGGTCGTGGTCGTGGTCTGGTTCGTCTTCGGGGGGCTGTGCTGCGACCTCTAACGCTTCTTTGTCGATAGTGTTCCCATCTTCGTCAACGACTTCGACTCGCTCGAGCAGCCACTCGACGGCTTTACGCTTCGAGATGTCGGCCTTCATCAGCATGAGCTGGTTCTTGGTCGAGATCTGGGTCTTCAGATCTTCGAGCGACATGCCGGTGCCTTCGGCGAGGTCGGCGAACTCGGTGTCGAGATCGTCGTCGGTTGCATTGAGCCCCTCGGCGGCTGCGAGAGCTCGCAGTGCTTGGTCGACCTTGACCGACTCGGTGGCTGGTTCACGCATCTGCTCGAACATGTCTTCGACGCTTTGACCCGTCATCTGCATGTACTGATCGAAACCAATGCCGCTCTGCTGCAGCCGGCGCGCCATGTCTTCGACCCGATTGCGGACTTCGGCATCGACCAACGGTGTCGGTGGCTCGTCTTGGACCAACGCCCCGAGCGCTTCGGCTGCCTTTTCGCGCCACAGATTGTCGGACTGGGCGGCCTTGCCTTGCGTCATCTGAGCGAGCAGATCAGCGCGCCATTCGTCGGCGGTTGCGAAGTCGCTGGCGTTACCGACGACCTCGTCGTCGAGGTCGGGAAGCACTTCTTGTTGAATGTCTTTGACTTCGACGCTGAAGCTGAGCTTGCCGTCTTCTTCGGGATCGGGGTGATCGGCGTCGAACATCAGAGTGTCGCCGATGCTTGCGCCGCCGAGGTTCTCGTCGAGCTCGGCCACGAGGCCGCCCGATCCAACCTTGTAGGAGTAGTCGCTGGCGGTGAGACCCTCGACTTCTTCGCCTTCGTAGGTGGTAGCGATGTCCATGGTCACGGTGTCGCCGTCTTCGGCAGACCGATCAACCGACGCCAACTCGCCGAACTGGCTCAAGAAGCTGTCGATCCGTTCTTGGATCTCGTCGTCGGTGGGCGTAGGAGTCGGAATCTCGACCTTGATCGACTCGTAGTCAGAGATCTCGACGACCGGGCGGACGTCGACGACGGCGTCGAACGCAAGGTCGCCTTCCTCGAGGCCCGATGTGACGTCGTACTCGGGCGGGCTGATCATGTCAATCTCGTGCTCGCCGAGCGCCGTTAGGAAGTAGTCAGGGATGCTGTCTTCGAGAGCTTGACCCCGAGCCATCCCCGAGCCGAAGCGAGCCTCGAGCACCTTGCGGGGAACCTTGCCCTTGCGGAACCCGGGCAAATGCACATCGCGCCCGACTTTTTTAAAGGCCTTCTCGACCTCTACTTCGAACTCTGCAGCTTCGACTTCGATCGACAACTTCACCTTGTTGTCGTCGAGTTCCTCAACGGTGGTCTTCACCGGAGCGAGGGTAGTCCGGGTAGCCCGCCTTTCGGCTCGTTCCTCGCCGAAACGCTGATCGAGCCAAATACTCAACGGTCCCACCACGCCCTCCCGCCACCCTCAGTCGCAGCCGCATCCACTCGACAACGCGCCCGCGGACCGAAAACGACACAGCTCAGACAGCGTTTCGCGAGGAACGAGCGAAACGCGTACTACGCCGGCTCGTTCCTCGCCGAAACGCTCTGCACTGCACATTTTGGGGCTTGGTTCGAATCAGTCGGGCGAACGCTGGGACATCCGATAAGATCGCTTCCGCTAGCGGGTGTAGTTCAATGGCTAGAACCTCAGCCTTCCAAGCTGATGATGAGGGTTCGACTCCCTTCACCCGCTCAATAGTAGAACAGCCTACGAATCCAGCTTGATGGGTGACGTCGCCTAGACAACATTCTCGATGCTTGTTCGCTCGCCCGCACGGGGCGTGAGCTAGACTTCCCTACTGTTACGGTCGCATTTTTGCGCCATCTTTCCTTTGTTTACGCCCCCAAGCGGAGATACAACATGACGCTGCTCGATCCCGACCTGCTTCGTTCCAAAGCCGATCAATTTGAATCAGGTCTGCGCGGCTACCAGAAGAACGATGTTGCGGCCTACCTCGGGCGCATAGCGCTCGCAGTCGAGGTGCTCGGCGAGGAAAGTGGCCCGCTTCCTACCTTGCCAGCAGACTTCCAGCCCGATGCGATTCGAGGCCACGAGTTCGACATCGTGTGGCGAGGACTCGACCGCGATGAAGTTCGGGCATTCTTGAACCAACTTGCCGACGAATTGCAGGGTCGACTCAGCGGCGAAGCAGTGCCAACAATCCCGTCGGTCGCACCGGTTCGCCCTGCAGTGAACACGGGCAACGCCGCAACCGGGGCAGCTGCTGGCGGCATGAGCATGAGCGAACGCATGCGGCAAGCCAGCGATGACCTCGAAGCACCGACCCCTGACACTGTGCGAGTCGAAGCACCCACGGCCGAAGCGCTGATCCCCAAGGTCGACGTGCCAGGCGCCGACGCCGGCTTGCCGACTGGCGAAGTCCCGACGATTTCTGCGCCATCAATCGATGTCCCCGAGATCAGCGCTCCATCGATCGATGTCCCCGAGATCAGCGCTCCATCTATCGACGTGCCATCGCTTGAGGTTCCGTCCATCGACACGCCATCAATCGAGCTCCCCGACGTCCCCTCCATCGACACACCATCAATCGAGCTCCCCGACGTCCCCTCCATCGACACACCATCAATCGAGCTCCCCGACGTCCCCTCCATCGACAC
>ENA-ORXT01000970-ORXT01000970.1-marine-metagenome-genome-assembly--contig:-NODE-970-length-41028-cov-176.136602_pt1 | contig 41028 bp, 24 predicted proteins | sample MGYA00237868_ERZ511482 | MGnify/ENA metagenome assembly ERZ511482 | reverse complement strand
ATGATGTGATACGGTATGCCTAATGATTTAAATTCTGCGTATGCTTCTTTATTGTATGGTATATATATACAGCCAAAGGTTTTACTGTAACTCGAATTTTTAATCTTCTTCAGTTGCTGATATATATCCCTATCATATTTATGGTACAGCCCCATATGCCATGCATTGCGGTGGTATATTTTTTTGATGCTGACTAATATAGTTTTATGAGGTAAAGCAGGATACATTGTAAATTAATTCTTTGTGTAGTTCTAATATCACAATTTTTTCTGATATAATGAAGAAATCCTGTATGATGTGCAAATCTTATCGCCCTTACATGAGGGGCATATAGTCCTTCAGGTTTATATCACAATACTTAGGGTGACTCCTCAGGCTGTGCTGCTATATCGATGCTATTTTATACCGATAGCTATAGGTAGGAAAACAGATCGAGTGTTATCCCATAAAGAAATAGCTTTGATGATGACAAAATTCTAAACCCAATATATCTTCGGTATGTGATTAAGAAAAATTTTTAATGTGCGTATCATAACCAGAAGATCAAAACAAATTGTATCCACTTAAAACAGGACTATTTACATAGGGTACGGGCAGCACGCAAGTTTTTATTGAATAATGATTTTAATTGGATAATGAGAAGTTTATTGCCACTATGAATAAATGAGATGAATGTTTATACTAAAATGGGGGTATTCAGGAGTAAAGCATTAAACACATTTTCTATAGATGCAAAGCTTACTTGCACTCGCCGTGCGGGCCTTTCTGCCAGCCGTACTCAGTGGTTCGGTTCCTTCTTTATCTAGATATTTTTAGAATCTATGATTTCCGACGTTGTCGGAACCATTCAGTCTTAATTGCAAAAAAGGTAAGCATTCCGATAGCTATCGGAAGCTATGCCAGTTAAAGCCACCCCACCCGAGGACAATTCCTCGGTTCCTTCATTATTCAATGTCCAATTGGGACATTATATTCCCTACAGGACCAATCAGTCTTGGGTACCTGGCAGGCAGCCGCCACTTATAAAAATCCCCTTACGATTCTAAAGAGATTTTCGCAAATAAGACTATGGGAAGTTTAGTCTATTAATTGACAGTCTTGAATTTGATTTGAACACGTTTACCCTGAATTATTACCTCGCTTTTAAGGGTTTTTGGCAATAAACGGGGTAACGAATCTAATCCAGATAAAAAGCAACCTAAAAGGTATTTGACAGAATTAAATTATACCCAAGTATTTGTACAAATTTTGACCTAAAAGTGCCAAAGTCATATCAGCTTGACCAACAGTTTTCTTACTTCTGAATTTATTTACTATTACTGAACATGCCTAAAATAAAAGAGCCTATGCGCATTAAGCATAGGCTCGTGAGTGACAGAAAAGATGTTAAGGAAACTTTGATTCGCTAATTCATAGCGAATCGAGGTATACAATATGACTTAATTATCACCATGATATTATTCAATTTTTAATAGCTTCTTAGTGATCGCCTGATCGCCCTGGCGTATGTTATAATAGTACATACCCGGCTGTGCTATGACATCCTGATCGATCATGAATTGATTGCTACCAGCGTGAGCAGATACAGCTTGGGTATAAATGGTCTGGCCCGATACATCCATGATTCTCAGTTCGACTGATCCACCTGTAACTACTTCATAGGTAATCATACTTGACGTAGAAAAAGGATTGGGTTCATTCTGATAGACGATCAGCTCACCTGCTGTCTCTTTGTCTATGATGACTAGGTCTACTGCAGAGGTCTCTATCTTACGATCATTCATCGTATATAGTTCTGGCTGAAGCGTCTCAGTCAGTGTCATGACTTGGGATGACTTTTCGCTCTGATCTGAATCCCCAATGATCGTAAATAGTACATCATCAATATCTATCTGGTCTATATAGCCTGTCCAGCTGATAGAGAGTATATTCCCATCTACTTGATAATTAGAATCATCTATATCTATCTGCGTAGACTCAATACGCTCAAACTGTAGCTCAGAGATATCCAGCTGTAACTGGAATCCATATAGATCCTGAGTCTCATTGATACTAAAATCGTATCTATGGCTATCCCCTGCTGAGATTGGGTCATTAGTCAGGTACATAGAGCTTTGATTCTGATATCTGACTTGACTTCTTTTTCTGGAATTAGGATTTGCATCTCCATTCATGTCTCCGATTTTCACACCGATGAAGTCATGGCTGGTCTGATCGCCCATAAAGTCTATGATCATAATCTCTTCTACGAAAGGCCAAGGAGAATATGGATCGGCAAATACTTGATTGGCGTCTAAGAATAACCAGCTTTTATTATTTGGGTATGAATCAGTCTTACCCAGTATCAGATTTCTGATATCATGTAAGTCAGCAATCGTCAATTCTGTATCTCTATTGACATCTGCTGCTATGTACCAGTATGGACTGGACAGTCTCAGATTGCCTATGATGATTAGGTATAGCTCTACGATATCTCTGGTACTTACACCATTGAGGTAATTATCATCTTTAGATGCTGTCAGTCTAAAGTTATCAGCTATTGGATTATTTCTAAATGCATAAAATCCGTTAAGGCCAGTCGTAAATTCTTTAGGGTATAAGCTATCATTAGATTCTATAAGTACTTTGCCCTGACTGATCAGATCTCCATATCTCGTCCTCAGCGTACCTGCTATGCTGAAGCTGTCTATACATGGCGTACATGGCCCTACATATCCCCCATCTCGTAAGTAGCCTATCAAAGAATCTGTACCGATACAAGTAGAGATACCATTGTCACAGATGTATATGCTATCTGGACTGCAGAACCAGCTGGAATCATAAGCCATAGACTCTATAAACTGAAAACAATCTGGCAGACTATCACGATTTATATCGAATGTATCTGATATACCTGGACAGAGATCAAATCTGTCGAAGACACCATCACAATCAAAATCATTGTCATCGCAGGGCTGACATAGTATACCGCCACAGTCTATGCCTATCTCGTCACCATTCATCACACCATCAGCACAGTCTATGCAATCTCCATTTTCTTCTAAAGCATATGGGCAGAAATTATGTGCATTAGGGTCAGTGCAGCCTGAGCCTGTCAGCGGCACATTATCTAATGGAAAGTCAGTAGGAAGTCCAGTACCTGAGCCTGACGGAAATCCATCAGCACAGGGATTAGAAGTACCTGTGCCAGTAAGAGCGGTCACAACATATTGATTATCAATGCTATACGATGATACTATTATATCATCCTGACAGATGTTATCGTAAGCAAATAAATAATTAGCGAATAGTAAAAGGAAGAGTATTCCAGTCAACTTCATAAAATCGGTTTGATAAATGATTAAAAAAATATAGACTCAGATGTAGTTCTTGGATATGTAACAGGCACAAAGATATGTACCTATCAAAGTCATATACATGGTGTAAACCCTATATATGACCTAAGATGAATTATTGTCGCGAAGAAGAATGAAGCTGAATTATCTTATAGAAATCATCTTGCCAGTTTGCATATCACCTCTGTACTCTAACTGATAGTGAAGTACGCCTCTACTATCCAGATCGCTCAGGATCAGTTCATTGAGGCCAGCACGATAAAATGATTTTTGCTGATAGATCCGCTTCCCAGTAGAATCAAAGACTGTGATCTGAGCCTCGCCATCATCAGGCAGTATGAATGATAGCGTGGTCTGATACAGATAGGGATTAGGTACATTCTGCAGTAGAGTAAAAGACTCAGGCTGAGGCTTCTCGATCTTAGAGAAAGTCAGGTCTGAGGTACTGATATCATCTCCCATATAGATCTCATTAGAAATACTCCTGAGCTGATCTACCGTGATTTCTTTTTCTGTATATATTGTGAATAAAGGATCTTCTGTCAGCATAGTCCCATGGGGATCATGCCAGCTCATTTTGAATTGATTATCATTTAAGTAATAATTAGATCCATCTATATTAAGCTGGACAGGCTGGATGGATAAGAATGACTCTTCTAAATCCTTTACATCAAACTGGAAACCATAGACTGGCTCCTCAGATTTCAAAATGAAGTTATACGCGTAATATCCATCTGCTATTTTTCTTTCACTATATTCTATGACTTGATCTGTCTGAGCCCTGACTTCCGCAGCAAGGCCTGTTTCAGTCTCGAAGCTATTATTGACATCGCCTATCTTAATCCCGATCAAGTCTCTCTCACTATAATTCTCCGTGGAGTCAATCAGCTGTAAGCTATCGGTAAATGGCCATGGCAAGACTGGATCAGCAAATGAGCTCGACTTATCTACGAAGTGCCATACACCTCCATTATTCCACTCATCTATCACACCGAGTACCATTCTTCTCATCACTATAATATCTACGATTGAGACCGCCTGATTAGTACTGACATCTGCAGCTATGACTTTATATGGCGTATCCAGAGTATCCAGCTTAAGTATATGCCTTTGTACCATGATCATATCTAAGGTCGTCACTCCTGTTATCGGTAGGTCATCTTTATCTGCTGTAAGCGTATAGTTATTCATCGCACTCACATCTTCAAATGCATATACACCAAATGTATCGGTACTCTCTGTAAAACTTGTATCGGCAAAATTAGCCGTGAGAAGCAAATCAACAGATGGGATAGCTCTACCTATATCAGTGGATATCTTGCCTTCTAAGGTCACTATACTATCCAGCATCATCGTGTCAAGCAGCATCGTGTCAAGCAGCATTGTGTCAAGCAGCATTGTGTCAAGCAGCATTGTGTCAAGCAGCATTGTGTCCAGAGACATTGTGTCCAACATCATAGAATCCAACATCATAGAGTCCAGCATCATTGTGTCGAGCATCATTGTATCAAGCATCATTGTGTCCAACATCATTGTGTCCAACATCATTGTGTCCAGAGACATTGTGTCCAGCATCATAGAGTCCAACATCATTGAATCCAACATCATTGTGTCCAGCATCATTGTATCAAGCATTATAGAATCCAGCATCATCGTGTCCAGAGTCATTGAATCCAACATCATTGAATCAAGCATCATTGAATCCAACATCATCGTATCAAGCATCATCGTGTCAAGCATCATCGTGTCAAGCATCATCGTATCCAGAGTCATAGTATCCAACATCATTGAATCCAGCATCATCGTGTCCAGCATCATCGAATCCAACATCATTGAATCAAGCATCATTGAATCCAACATCATCGTATCCAGCATCATTGTATCCAACATCATTGAATCCAACATCATTGAATCTAACATCATTGAATCCAGCATCATCGTGTCCAGCATCATCGTGTCCAACATCATTGAATCCAAAATCATCGTATCCAGAGTCATAGAGTCCAACATCATTGAATCCAACATCATCGTATCCAGAGTCATAGAGTCCAACATCATCGAATCTAACATCATGGAATCAAGAGTCATCGAGCTTATGCTTAATGCAGCAGAGAAATTGTGTAAGCCAGTATTTACTATAATTGAATCAATTCCTGTCTCACTTAGAATATAGCAGTAGCTAGCTGTTCCATTTTCATCAGATTGTAAAGTAATAGTGTCAGGGTGTACTCCTGCAATAATCATATTGATCGGAATTCCAGACAACAAATTATTCGTATTTTCTTCAAAAACCCTAATATTTAAACAAGAGCTATCTCCTACCACGCTCATATCTTCGAACCCAAATACGGATATGTTGTAGCCCGTCTCTCTACCGATACAATCACAATTGAGATCATATAGATCTAAAACTGTAGCGGCATTACCATCATCACATAAGTCTCCTGGAAGTGTACCTTCCTCACAAGTATTACTCATAGTATCACAAGGATCGCATTCTGCTCCTCCACAGTCAATGCCTTGCTCGTCTCTATTCTGTACGCCATCCGCACAGTCTCCACATTCATTTAAAATATCCTGGTCATCAGTCATTCCTGAAATAACACATCCGTTTGCATCAGTGACTTCTACACTTCTCTCAGTTACTAGGTTAACCGCTTGACTGACTTCTTCTCCATTATCCCACCGATAAGTATATGGTGATGTACCACCACTGACAATAGCCGCCGCTCTACATCCATTTTGAAATGCAACTTCTACATCCAGCATTAATGAATCTGGCTCTTCGATAAGCTGAGTGCATTCACTTGTATTCCCATCAGCATCAGTCAAAGTCACACTGTATAGCCCATCAAGAAGTGAATCTATTGTCGCAGTAGAGTCCCCGGTACTCCATAGTATATGTAAAGAATCGAGTTCTATATTAGCACCCACTGTCATCTGGCCATCAGAATCCCCAAAACAACTGATATTACGATCTACCGTAATCTCACACTGAAGGTCAGCCTGTGCACTAGTTAAAATACTGATACAAACGCATGCGGCTATGTAGATAAAACGGCTCATATTTTTGATCTTTTAATTAGAGTAACTAATAGTACAAATAATGCACCAATATCGGATCAAACTTTTAGCTGAATTATGACAACATAGGCGACTAAAGGGGATAAAAAACGACTATTTGATGGTTTCAGCCTGCACATTCCTCAAAATTTCACCCTCATCACATTAATGAAGCATTTCATTTTATATTTTCAGTGCATGGAAGTTTATGCTCAGATCATAACTTATATCAGACCAAGATTCATTGGCTCAATCATCTTAAAAGGAATTATTGCAAAGATGATGGGCCATGATGTCTATAAGTCTATGGATACGATTTCCAGTTTAAGCTCGGGATTGACTAATACTTTATAGAGTCTATTGGGTCTTTCTCTTATCATCGTAAGCTATGCATGGATGGTGGATCACATCGCTCTTTTTTGATTTCCATTAGCGTTAACTATTTATTTTACAAAATATGACGAGGCTAATGAGCTGAAGAGTCGACTAACATTGAGCTAGTATCATGAGTTGCATTCGAGAATATTAGTTCGTAGTTCGTGCAATCTAAGTACCCTGTCCCCGATCTCTGAGGTCTGTCACCTCAGCGTCATACGCTTGAAACACTCTGAGATGAAAACCACATGACAATTAAATTATAATCTTTAAAGACCGATAAGAAAAATACCCTAATCAGATTACTAATTACAAGCTTCAATATCTGCTAAGAAAGTAGAGCCCAGTTTCACTTCAAAATTTTCTTTTAATATGATACTGGTACCAGCTTTATATGATACAGAGTTAGATGGCATGATCGTCCCATTCGTCTGAATGTTAATCCTCGCTTTCTTATTATCTGAGATCAGATCATACGTCAGTTCAGATATAAAATTAAGACAAGGAGAGTTATCACATCCATCTGGGATACCGTCATTATCTGAATCGATGGTATCATCAGAGCCTTCGCAGACATCACATCCATTGCTTACATTATCACCATCCGTGTCGATACCATCATCGAAACCAGGACACATATCACAACCATTCGGAATCCCGTCGCCATCTGAATCTATATTATCGTTAGAGCCAAGACATATGTCTATATCATCACAGACCCCATCATTATCGCTATCATTTAATGCACTATTAGGACATGCATCATATGCGTCGCAGATACCATCACCATCTGAATCAGGCGATTGAGCTGTACATGGATTACAATAAGAATAACTTATCCCATCTACTCTTATAGTGCCACCACCTCCATCTTTGATGATGATCGTTTGCAAACCATCAGTCTGAGCTAAAAAGCAAAGTTGCTGAGGAATAAAAGCGACTTCACCTGTCTGATTATAGATATAGAATTCTTCTCCATTGACATTAAAATCGACTCTGCCTGATCCAGAATTCATTCCGACAGTTAGGCATATCTCCCCACCTATTTCCATGTCTGGTAAAGTCATAGTGATGGAATCATCTACGCCTGATATTGTTCCAGTAACGATTCCATCTGGAGCACCATCAGCATTTTCTGGAGTCGTAATACCTTCAGATGATACATAAGTACCCACTCCAGTTGTATTATTAGATGGACAGCGACAGGATACTTTTTCATAATTAGGATCTGCTATACTACATGGACAGTGATTATATCTTGAGCCATATATTTTAATCCCGCCTGAACCGATTTCAGAGACAGTTATAGTCTGTATTCCTTCCTGAAATACTTCAAAACAATACTCATATCCAGCATAAGTTGAATCAGCAGTTACATTATCAAACTTATAATTACCTAAGTCATTCACATTAAAATTAACTCTTCCATTTTCGTCCGAAAATCCAACAGTAAAACAAATAACCTCACCTACCTCTAAATAGGGAAATCCAATAACAAGCTCATCTAAAAACCCTATAAATCCTGTAGAGAATCCATTAGGTAGACCGCCACCTAATTCTGGTCTAGTAGGTATCCCGATACTCGAAACATATACCCCTCCTGCCGTCATGGTCTCTCCTGGGCAAGCACAACTTGGCGCCGGCGAATACCCCTCTTCGTCAATACATGCATCATAATCATCAAGATCCCCTATCCCTACATTGATACCATCACCATCACAGTCATTACTTGAAGCAGCGATCCATCCTGCTGGCTCCGGTAGCCCTATCGAGCCATCGGCAGTACAGGGATTATAAGGCATACTATCTAATGCATCACATATACCATCATTATCAGTGTCATCAGTCGGTGTACCTTGACAATTACATGATGTATTATATATATCATTAGTCGTACAGTCTAAGCCGTCATCACATGCTGTACCTATGAGATCATTATCAAAATCTGGACACATATCTATCGCATCGCAGTGACCATCACCATCTGCATCAGTAGACCCTGGAGGACAGGCACAATATTCAGGTGCCCCGCTATTGATCCAATCTTGAATCATGGTTAGCTCTTCATCATCTATATTTCCACCGACTCTCTGATTCATAGAATTTCCATTTATAGGTGTCCCGCATCCAGCATACCCTCTAACTGAAATGATCCCAGCCAAATTACCGCCAGTCAATATATCAGTGCCACACTTGTTTCCCCCTTGTATCATAGAATCATAAGTAGTCAGACTTAAGCCACCAGACCCGCCACTGTTACCATGACATCCAGTGCATCCATTATCTTCAAATAGAGCACCCATCACATCCCATCCATATAATCCATTATCACACTCATCATCAGCATTGTCTACATAGTAAGGTGGTGCTATACACTGTATGACTGAACTCAGCGGATCACCTAATCCATCACCATCAGTGTCAGCATACCAAGTGATCTCTCCAGAACCATCACATACTCCACATACATCTTCTATACCATAGCATGCGCTGTCATCAATATTAAACTTTACTTCAGCTATTGAGACACAATGCAGATTATTATAATTAGACATCACGGTAATTAATATCTTCTTTGCGAATTGACCATTCATATTTGCCACATTCACACCAGCATAAGTGGATGATTCATCAGCCTTAGGAAGCACGTAGTTACCTAATGAGACCCATGTCACACCGTCTTCTGAATAGTCTATCGATATATCTTTGGCTCCAAATGCACTTTGAGTATTTCTGTTGGCATTCCATATGTGGATGTTTTCAATCGCTTCTTTTTGATCAAACTCATATTGTAACCAATAAGCATTTGCTCTTGCAGGATTGGGGCTGACGACTTTTTGACATGACACCCAGCTTTCATCCCACACATTGGGATCTTCTACACATTGCTGAGCTATGACATTGATCCCCATACACATGAGCAAGGCATTGCATAAGACTACATTCTTGATCTGCTTTATGATTATATTTTGAATTCGTTTCATTTGACTTTTTGTTTTTAGCTCAAGAATCCAAGAGGCATAGAAGCGGAAGAAGTGTCGTAAAAATTTCCAATGTTAGGAAAGACTAAATCTAAATCTCCAGAAGAAGCTCCGAACCAAAGAGCCAATTCTGCAAAGTATTCATCACAGGAGGTCGTGGGTATGATTCGTCCTGCACCTGAATCTAACATGTTGCCCAGATATAAATCCGGATATTGTCCATATATTTTTTTACCTTTTACTGCGCCTCCCATGACCATCGCATGACCACCCCATCCGTGGTCTGAGCCATTTCCATTAGACACTAATTTTCGGGCGAAGTCAGAAATCGTAAAAGTGGTAACATCATTAGACAGTCCCAATTCGATCATCGTCTTATTAAATGAATCCAGTGCATTATCAAGATCAGTCAGTAACTCGGCATGTTTGTTTATGATATCATCATGAGTATCAAAACCGCCTAACTGAACAAAGAAAGTTTGATTGGAGACACCCAATTCATTTCTTGAGGCAATGGTCCTTGCGACCATATTCAATCTGGTAGAGAGCCTATCATCTTCAAAAGGAGTGCTGAAAGATTCCCCATTTGCTAATGCAGAACTAAATTCTAATGAATTATTCTTAGAGCCTATGATTGAGTTAGTATATGCTGTTTCTAAAATATTAGAATATGAATCTTCTAGAATATCATCTAACGTCTGTCGCTTCAATGTCTCATAAAAGCTGGTATTATTCGACCTATTAATCGCGACACTTCCACTACCAGTCGGATTTATCGAATAAGGTTGGATAATATTACCTCTCTGGAACTGATTAATTCCATCAAGAGAAATATTCATTGATATATCTTGATTCATATTATTAGTGAATAAGATATCTGCCAGCTGACCTGCCCATCCTAATGCACTCCTATCCTGAGGTGCTGACGTCTGCCAATGATTCCGCTGATCTGAATGAGAAAATAATCCCAAAGGAAGGTTCTTATCATCATTAAAATCAGTCAGAGATGTGGGTTCTACCAGAGTGCCTATGTTCGCAATAAATCCTAATTTTTCTTCCTCAAACATTGTTCTGACCTTAGTCAGACTTGGATGTAATCCGTAGTCGTTGCCATCAGGGTTAGTCGGATTAATTGCTAATAGTTCAGATTGGGGTATGGCTACATTAGTCCTTACCGCGGCATATTCATTATAAGCGGCAGTACTTCTGGGAATCAGCGTATTATAACTATCATTCCCACCAGAAAGAAGAATGCATACCAGTGCTTTATAATTACCTTCTGCAGGTGTATTTACCCACGTCCGATTAGCTGATGCGGCAGCATTAAGAATACCCATATTGGTGATGCCGGAGAGTAGTGTGGTCGCTCCTACAGATGCGCATCCTAAGCCAAGCTGACTAAGGAAATTTCTTCTGTTATGATGATGGTGATGGTGCTTAGACATAATTCTATTTTAGTATGACATAACTAGGAGACATCATGATGTAATACAATGCATCTTGAATGACGCCACTGGCATCATAATTATTGACATTTGCTATATTCTCATTAATCGTATTTGCTATAATTGCCTTTGTAGAATCTGACAACTGACCTCTGCATAAGATTAAGTCTAATCGATCAAGTAAGGCTGAAAGCCCGCCTGCATTATAAATATTGATTTCATCTACGAAGTCCAATACAGGCTTATCAGATGAATTATTCCTTAAGGCTTGATTAGTGCTATTTGGCGAAGTCCTATTGTAAAATGGTTGAATCTTGATAGAATTTTCGATTAAGTTCAAGTAATGTATCCCTGATGTAGAATGAAGTATTTGGAATTCAGGGGATACCAAATCATTAGGAGCAACATAGTCCTGCTCCGCGAAAAAAGGAGAGTAAAAGTTAAATACTGAAGGTGAGGCTAAGAATGCTTGTTCTAACTCATCGTAAATCTCAATGTGATCTCGGAAATACATTCTTCCCGAAGGAGTCGAAATATCAAAGCCCCTAAAGAGATTGGTGAATCTTTCAATCGGTTGTAAAAGCTTCCCTGCCTTCACATCATCTATCCATATGCAGTCACGCGCTTCGGGGTCTATCAGAATTGCATTGATAACAGCTTGCATATCGCCTCGTACTCCACTTCCATTATTATTAAATATGGTAGCGACTCGATTCACATAAGCTGGTGTAGGGTTAGATTTGACTAATTGCTGTATCAATCGAGTACTTATAAAAGGCCCCACATTGTCATGGTTGAATATGATATCGATAGCGTCATTCACGTCTTCCATTCCTGCCCTTCCAGAAGGTAATATAGTGCCATCAATCATTATTTTTTCACTCTGTTCATGATAGCTCTCATACATTGCCATAGGAACCGTCGGATCCACATTACCAAAACCAGTGAAAAAACTTACAGTACCATTAACTGCTGCACCACCTGCAAGACCTGTGAAGACTTTAGATAATTCTTGAATATCTTCTATGTCATAAGTGGGTTTGACTTCACCATTGGCATCCAGTTTTATCGTTCCGTCATTATTTAATTCATGTAGTCCGATTGTAAATAACTGCATAATCTCCCTGGCATAATTTTCATCAGGATAAGTCCCTAAGACAACATCAGCTTTCTGATTTTGAAAATGACTTAGATAAGTACCCATGGCAGGATGCATTGTCACATTCATCAATAGATCTCTAAAATTGCCAAATGACCCTTGATATAATAAGTCATAATAATCAGATATGAAGTATCCTCTGTTCTGAAGTGTACTATTAACCGCAGCAATTACAAATATCTGAGATAATGCAAATGCCGTCTTTTGCCTCAGAACATCTGGCTCCTCTAATATCATCTCATAAAATGTAAAACTCATATAATCACTTCGATCATCATCATTCATAATGATCGTATTCGCATCATTGAAAATATCTACATACTTACTGTAGTATGATGAAGCTGGCATGTTAAACTGATTCGATAGCCAAGACTCTATACCCGTCTGAGATAATTGTTCGATTGACTCATAGTTAGCACCCATAGTAGCCTGCGCTAAAAATCTAGAAGCTCCTTCAAGATCTGTCCCTAATTTATTTCCAGTGATGGTATGTTCAGATAGGTCACCGCTTGATGTGGTGGAAGAAGTGACAGTGACGCCTATCTCGTGACCATCACCAATGAAATCATCATACATCTGGCTATGAAGGACATTGAATCCTACCAGAAAACTGACAAGTAAAATAAAGACTGATCTATAACTCATGTTAGACTTTATTAATTGAATTAATAAGCCCAATGAAAAACTTTACTATCGTAATATACGCCCCATAGAATCTACTATATGCTCTATTAGATATCAGAAAATAAGTGCAGTTAGGGAGATACTATTTTTTATTAAGTAGTAAACAGATTAACACGGGTAATGCAAAACTACTAAAAAAAGTCTTTGATTTTACTATTTAACCTACGTGATGCGCCTATTGATAGTCAGTAGTCTTTTTTATTGCTATTACTTTCTATTTATTCTACCCAAAGAAAAAGCCTACTTAATTAATTAAGTAGGCTTTAGTTATAGTAGAAAATTATCTTATTACTTTAATATTATCATCTTTTTGGTCTCTATCTTATTATCATATTTGATTTGATAATACAAGATACCTGTAGAGATGATATCGTCCGCATGGAGCGATATACTGTGCTGGCCGGCAGCCAGATTAGAAGTCTCGTTATGCAGTACTTTACCTGTGACATCAAAGACGCTAGTCTGTACCATGCCTGAAGCAGGAATAGAGAAATGTATCACCGTTTCACTTATGAATGGATTCGGCTGATTCTGAAGTACAACAAATTCTTCAGACTGCACTTCGTCAAATTCTATGCGCACATCATGAATCGCTAAGTCTTCACCCTGATAAGCTTCTGCCGCTATATCATTACGAGAGATTCTGAGCATGTCGCTTAGTAAGCCTGACTGTGTCGCTGTAAAATCTATGGTGAATAATGCTTGATCCCCGTTTATGGCCTCACTATCATTCCAACTGATTCTGGTCACGTCATCCAGATTATTGAGATTCGACTGATGCCAGTGCAACGATGATGTACTGCTCTCAAAAATAAGATCTTCATGATCTAATGATAGTTGAAATCCTAATAGATGATCTGCCTGATAAGTGCCTACATTAATAGATACAGTCTCTCCTTTTGTCAGATATCTGTCTATCACTTTAAGTATAACTGGCTCATCATCAGTTCTTATCTCGGCACTATTGAGTCCAGCTGCAGTCGTTGTCCCATTGACATCTCCTATCTTAATGGCTACGAAGTCTTGATCTTCTAAGCTACCTTCTAAGTTGCTGATATTAATCGCCTCGATCAGTGGCCATGGTGATATAGAATCTGCGAATTCCTGTCCAGCAGGCAGCACAATCCAGCTGTTACCATTAGGGAATCTATCTACATTTCCGACAATCACATTTCTAAATGTAATGATATCACTCACTGAGACAGAATTACTAGCATCAGCATCAGCGGCAATCACTTTAAAGGGGCTATCTAATAACTCACCACCTAATATATGCTTCTGAATCAGTACGAGGTCTAAAGTGGTTACCCCATTTAAGATTTCATCATCATAAGATCCACTCAGTCTATAGTCTTGGAAGAGTGCATTATTATTAAATACATAGCTGCCATCATTAGCTGATTGGCTCATCTTAGAAAACTCTATTTGAGTCGTATCGGCGTTGATTAAAGTAAAATCTACACCTGATACGCTTTCTCCCATAGGTGTCCTGACATTTCCAGTAATAAATATCCCTGTGCTATCTACCATATCGGGTCCCATACCTGAAGTATCGATCGGAGCTGTACAGTCAGCTTGAATGCGAATATCTATTTCACACTTATCTCCATTTCTGGAAGAATCCCATACCCATATATCAAATGCTCGCATCGTATCTACATTCTCGCAAGCGATCTCTATCGTTCTTTGTCTTGAGAATGCGACTTCTCTTGGATTGATCGGTGTGACGCCTCTTGGTACAATACTATATCTGAGATTACTAGGCACAGTACAGTTATCTATACTATTGAGGTTAAAGTCACTGGCCGTGATGGTGGTCGTCATACTATCTGTCACAGCGACGATAGGTGCTGTGGATAAGCATATGGGCGTCGGAGGTGTGATATCGTCAAATTTGATCGTCGTCACTTTAGACGCTTCATTACCACAAGCATCAGTGACATCTATCAGCACAAAGTATGCGAATCCTTCATCACCTGATCTCGTACTTAGGGTAAACTCTGATCCTGTGAAATTGTACTCACTCAGGCCATCCTCATCGAATACTGGGAATCCTATAAAATTACGCACTCTAACTCTCCAAGTAAGATCACCACTAAGCTCTGATGCGCCACACACATCCGAAGCAGAGATGGTCAGCGAGTCTATACCAGAACATCCTAATGGACTCCCATTACTATCTAATGCTCTATCAGTACTGACGATCAGTGTATCAGGAGCATTTATGATTGGAGCAGAATCATCATTTAAAGAGATCACCTGCTCGTAGCTATAGATTCCATCCCTGGAGATAGTAGAAGGGACATATCGCAGATATGCTAATGATCCGTCTCCATCACATGACTCGCAGCCATCACGCAGATCTTCTACAGCTTCAAAATTAGAAGCGGCAAGGTCGTTAGCTCCATCATCAGGTCTGCCCAGTGCAGTATAAGTGCACCAGTCAATGATCGTATGTCTTACGAAAATCTGCACACACGCTCCTGTCTCCGTTACCACTGAATCTATCTCTGAGCTATAGGCGAGTAAATCACAACTGGATTCGCACCAAGTCGCTGTACCAAAACCATCAGTAGGGTCAGAACAAACGACTGCATCTCCTAAAAATATGCTGCCCACAGCTACTTCCGTGACTGTAGTACTATCAGCACACGTCAATCTGACACCTGCTGCAGAGCTTCCATTTCTAGGCGCTGGCCATCTGATCGTCAGCGGATCAAATGCATCATCATTTGAAATGGTGATGATCTGAGTACAGCTGGTCTCTATGCTATCAGCAGTGCCATTTTCATTAGTATCTATGTACCATGTACGGCTCACCATGCCTAATCCACATGTATCTATCTCAGAAGAATTATCTACAAACAGTAATTCGGCTGTAAACTCACATAAGCCTGCTCCTGTAACATCAGGTATATTTTCGGCAGCATTGATATCTTCTGTGCACTGAATAGTAAGATCGCTACAAGCAATCGCTACTGATGGGTCAAATACACTGATGAATGAACGACAGGTCTCTGATATATCGTTGCCATCCATCGTGATGACAGTGACATCTGCAAATGCTAAATCAGCACAGCATAGGGTCAGTGTAGATTTACATAGGACATATGGTAGGGTCCTTTCTTCATTGACTGAGCCATCCTGATTCAATACACTTTCTATGAATTGATCATCCTGCGAACAAGCATTGACAGCTGTATAAGCTGTTTCTCCATCGACCATCACCACATCTCCTGTAGATAAAGTGACTGGACCTGCATTAAAATCTACCGTTCTCAGTATGCAGTAGTCTGCAGCATTAGTGGTGACACCTACATCTTCTAAGGTCAGCGTGAACTGCCCTTCCCCTGCTGACTCTAAGTCGGTCACTGATATATTGATGAGCTCATCGCTGCATGCAAATGGGATTAATGGATTACAGAAGCGATTATCATCATTGATGGTTACATCTGTTCTGCACTGGCTGATGATTCCATTCTGAGTTCGAGTGACGATAGTCATCTCTCGGGCTCCGACCTCCTCACAGCATACTTCTATGACATCTCTACAGACTGCATAGCTCACGCCATCTACTATACCATCAGGTGTACATCCTTCTACGAATCCAAATGCAAATTCTCCAGACCCGGTTATAACAGCTCCTGCATCAAAATTAGCTGAATATAATATGCATCGATTCACCAGCTGGTCTACTCCATTAATGGTAATTGTCTCTACTGGCAGTATGCCCAGATCTGCTAATGATAGACTAGTCGCCACCATAATCGTGGTATCGATTCTGCTAAATGCATTATCATATGACTGCGCCAGTGTAAATGGTACAGGCGTCTCTATGGCATCATCTGTCACGACAAAGCAGTACTGTGCTATCACACTTTCGCTCGATAGTGTGACAGGATCAGTCGTCCCAAATGATCCTCTGATAGACCCATTATCTGCATCTATTGTCGCAATATCACATCCCAATCCACCCACAAGACCATTGTTACAATTTAAATAAGTGTAAGCTGCAGCATTCCAATTCAGTGTATAATTCAATGTATTTAATTCGTCTATTTCTCTGGCTATCAAATTACCACATATGGTATCTCCAGTCATGGCCAATAGATCAAAGACCACCCTCACAGAATTCTCAATAACGACAGTCGTATCTCTGGTAAATTCCCCAACCTCTCTGAATATACTTTGCTGCGTAAACATGGTGTCTAATACCAATAAGGTATCAAATGCAGTGAAAGAATCTAACCGTTCAAAAGTCTGAGTTATCACTAGCACATCTTGTAAGCTGCCAGTCGTCACGACTGTAGACACTGTATCTGTCATGAAAATCGTGTCAGGTGTGAATATGGTATTAATCACTAGTGATGTATCTGTTCTTACGAAAGTACTATCGACTGAGAATATTCTATCTATCACTAAGGTCATGCTATCTACGACGAAGACACTATCTACCATATTACTATCTAATACGAGCATACTATCTATGACGAAGCTAGAATCACTAACAAATGATACGGTATCTAAATCAAAAATATCCATGATTAATGTAGATGTATCCATCATAGCTATACTATCTATGACGAAGCTGGTATCTATCTGTAATATGGTATCGGTGACAAAGACACTATCCATAACGGTCATGGTGTCTGCCGAGAATATCGAATCAAAGACCAGCATGCTACTCGGGACCATACTGGTATCTATAGATGATATAATACTCTGAATCACCAGTACACTATCAGGCTCCTTGATCGTAGATATGACTATCATAGAGTCTACCGTACTCGTCGTATCCACATCTATGATGCTTTGGAATACGATACTGGTATCTATCTGAGGAATAGAGCTCACATTATATATGTCTATGATAGTACTGACCGTATCTACTCTAAAACCTCCCTCTACCAGCATGCTATCTATCCTGAACATACTGTCCACGACCGTCATCATCGTGATCACCTCATTAGTATCTACACTGACGAATGTTTGGGTAAATACTTGGCTTGTGTCTATCACATTAACAGATGTAAATGTCGTATCGCTCATGAAAGTCGTATCTATCACAAACATCGTGTCCATCCCAACAAACGTATCAATACCTACGAATACATCTTGAGTCATGATCATCGTATCATTAATCATCATCGTATCTATAGATGTAAGGACGCTATCAATGACCAGCATAGAGTCAATCATCGTAATCATACTATCCACATCAAACATGGTGTCTCTCACGAACATACTATCTGGCATGTACATGCTATCTATAATTAAGGTGGTCGTTACATTAGTAGTGGTATCTATTCTGAAGATGGAATCGATTCTGTTAACTTCAGTGATGATTCTATTCGTATCAATGACTGACATCGTGGAATCAATAATTAGCATGGTATCAACGACCATCATTGTATCAAAAACTTGCATCGAATCTAAAGCAAATATAGAATCAGTGACCAGCATGGTGTCTGACACTGCACTTGAATCTACACCAGTCAAGACTTGAGTAAATACGACTGTAGAATCTCCAGTAGCTATCGTATCAAAAGTGATCAATGTATCCATGCGTAATAGCATCGAATCCAATGTAAAAGTAGTATCTATCGTAAAGAGGGTATCAGTCCTAACCAGCATAGTGTCTAATTCTAAAGTGGTCGTAAAGACAAGAGATGTGTCCGTAACCATGATGCTGTCAGCGACAAAAATACTATCAATGACTAACATGGTATCTGTAGAAGTAATCGTATCTATTGTAGAAGCATTTCCTGAAAGATCAAACGTCAATAAGTCTGCTGTCTCTGTAGGGCTATCCACTGTCATAGTACTGAGGGTAGAATCTGCTAATGAAACTATATCAAATGTATAGGCTAAGTCATCAGTACAGTCAAACCCCGTATCTGTCACCGGATCATTAGGCTCAGGCATTGTCGTCATCGTATCCATCACCATCGTATCCATCATCATCGTGTCCATCATCATCGTATCCATCATCATCGTGTCCATCATCATCGTGTCCATCATCATCATAGTATCTACAGGCATCATACCCATGCTATCCTGTCCTCCGCCTTCTTCTGAGCCATCATCCTCACACCCGACGAGTGTCAGATTAATGACAGCATTAAATGTTTCTCCTATACTCTGTCCTTCACCCCACTGTACGACGATGGTATTTTCTCCTAATAAGGTAACTGATGGAAATCCACCTGATAATATATTATCTCTTTCAGCAGTGGTCACTGTATTGACCCCTGATCCTAAGTCAATGTAGAATCTATAAAACTGACCTTGTCTTATTGTTCTTGGAGCGATACTTCCCGTCTGATTCCAGTCAAAACTGATCGTCTGTGAATTAAAGTCTATGTCGTAAATGTCTGAGACCGAGATTAGCTCTGCGGCACCATCACTCATGACTTCAATTAATGTATCACTTAGAATAACAGTCTCTGCACCGTCATTAATTTCTGCATCTTGGAATGTAGATCTGACACTCACAGACTGGCCGTCTAAAGAGCATGCTAAGTTAGGATTGAACACGCCTGTCATGCCTCCATCTGTCATGCCTCCATCTGTCATATCACCTTCCATCATTTCTTCATCGCCATTACCATCACCAGTATTGATCGCTTCTCCGATCGTCAGCTGTACCCGACATGTGTCGATATTGACTCCATTTTCAGATTCTAAAATGATTATATCTCGCACACCCAGCTCATTATCACAGAAGCTAAGGGTCGCTTCACATAGCACATACTGAATGGTATCTACATTAATGGTTTCCCCAGTGGAGTCTTGTTCTGAAAAGAATCGATCTCCACTGAAAGCACAGCCATTATTAAATGGATATGCCTGATTTTCATTGATGAATAGTGTATCTCCATTAGGAAGTACCAATGGTCCAAAATCAAAATCTACAGACTTAAGCAAACATAAGTCAGTACCTTGATTAGTAGTCACCACATCAGATAGCTCTACGGTGTATAGGCCCGTGACCTCATCCAGTAAATCTTCAGGATTGAAAGTCGTATCTGGAGGACAGTCTAGTAATTGTGTGGACTCAGCAGCATCATAACCAATCGTGAAAGTGACCATGGCAGTCACAATGAGAGCAGCAATTACAGCATTAATTGATTTCTTTTTCATACTCAGGTATCGAAATATTATAAAAGTTCGTCATTTGCAGGCAAAGTAAACCTGCTAATATTTAGGTCTATGTACTTAGGATTAAGAAGTGAAGATAGGTAATTCAAATAATTAACTGTCTAATAATCAATAATTTATCTTACTCTAAGCAAACTAAAATCGATAGTCATTGAACCTCAATATTATATTCATTACCATAAATTATATATGATGCCGAAAGGTATATATTTTGGCTTTTTTGAGGGATGAATATCCTTTCATTCGCGACCAAATGACTAAAGAAGTACTCTAAGAATGATACATTTGTCGTATAAAATTAATCTTATGAGCAGTTATTCAATACACCCCATTGACTTAGAATTCAATGGTTATGCTTTAGTGATATTTTCTTTCTTGATAAAAACTGATGATGGACCTATCATCGTCGAGACAGGTCCGCATTCTTGTCTGGACAAACTGGTAGAGGGTTTGGCTCAGCATGGGTATACCCAAGAGGATGTGAAGCATGTATTTCTCACCCACATACATTTGGATCATGCGGGAGGCGCGTGGTGCTTTGCAGAGCATGGTGCTAAGGTATATGTTCACCCATTAGGATATAAGCATTTGCACGACCCCTCTAAGCTGCTCGCCTCTGCTAAGATGATCTATGGTAAAGATATGGATCGGATGTGGGGCACACTTAAGCCCATTCCAGCAGATCAGTTCTGTGTCATGGAAGATGACGAATCAGTCGAAGTGAATGGACTCACCATCATATCGCATCATACACCAGGTCATGCCAAGCATCACACAGCGTGGCAATTAGAGAATAACTTATTTACAGGAGATTTGGCAGGCATCAAACACCCTGAAGGAGCTGTCATACCTCCTTGTCCTCCTCCAGATATCAACATAGATCTATGGATAGAAAATATAGACAAGGTCTTGTCCATATCAGAAGTAGATACTTATTATGTGACTCATGGAGCTAAAGTAGAAAATGTAAGAGCACATATGGATTCCCTGAAGTCTGCGCTATTGTCATTTTCTGAATTCGTAAAGCCATATTTTGACAAAGATATATCTCCTGCTGAAGCACTTCCAGAGTTTGCTTCATTCGTCACTGAGTACCTACGTGATACGGGAATGAGCCAAGATGCAATCGATACATTCGTCAATGGTGGCGCCATCATGGCGGATCTCATGGGACTGATGAGACATTGGAAAAAGAAAAAAGAAAGAGAAGATTCTTCTTTGGTGTAAGATGTGATTAAATTTCAAAGTAAAGGGGGTAAAAAGCAGTTAAAGCCCCTTGGATAATTTCTATAAAAATGTAAGCTAATGAAATATTATGTATCGCTGATTATACTGGTGATCATGGCTGTCACCGCCTGCCAACGTAATATACCTTATGGCGAATCCTCTACGTCTGACATAAATCATATCCCATCGAAAAAAGGTGTGTGTTGGGTCGGTGGAGATTCTATCGCCACATATAATTTTGATCAACTACACGATGTAGGCGGTAACTGGATATCTCAAACTCCCTTCGCATGGCAAGATGGAATCCACAGTCCAGACTTAATCTCTAATACCGATCGAGCCTGGTGGGGCGAGGCAGATCGAGGCCTGATACAAACGGCTCAAATCGCTAAAACCAGAGGTATAAAGACGATGCTAAAACCCCATATCTGGATCAGAAACGCCAATGGAAAATGGAGAGCCGAATTAGAAATGAAGTCAGATAAAGACTGGGATGAGTGGTTTTCTAAGTATGAGAGTATGATCCTTCACTATGCCAAACTCGCAGAAGAGACAGGTATTGAAGCACTGTGCATCGGTACCGAGCTCTATAAGACCACAATCATGAAGCCAGAAAAATGGAGAGCAATCATTGGAAAGGTTAGAGAAATATACTCTGGCGAACTGACTTATGCAGCTAACTGGTATAAGGAATTTGAAGAAATTACATTCTGGGATGAGCTAGATTACATCGGAGTGCAAGCCTACTTTCCACTAAGTCGAAATGAATACCCCGAAAAATCTGAAATACTAAGGGAGTGGAATAGACATAAAAAGCAAATGAGCAACATAGCTTCTAAATATGATAAGAAGATAGTCTTCACAGAAATAGGCTATAAAAATACAAGTGACTCAGCTAAAGAGCCATGGACCTGGCCGCAGAATATGGATAAAGAAGCCGTAAAAGTATCAGATGAGACTCAGATCATGTTATACGAATCAATGTTTGAAAGCTTATTTCATGAGACTTGGGTAGATGGTTTTTTCATCTGGAAATGGTTTCACACCACACATCGCCATCAGGATTTTAAAGCGTACTTTAAAGCCAGAGAAGCCAGATATGATTCTTTGCAAAAAGCACAAGGATGGGAAGACAGACCTAAAGTCTACTTCACCCCTCAGCAAACTAAGGCTATAGAAGTACTCAATGAATGGTATCATAAGCAAAACGCAGAATAGATCGAATTCTAAGGAGACCTTGACACCATATAAAGCCATATAAAAGCACCTTCAGTCAATCTCTAAAGGAGTGGCACTCCTACAACAATGGGGTTCAACCCATAGAAGAAAAAGCTCAATCAAAACCCTGTAGAAGTGATACCCCCATAACAATGGGTTTCCTAAAAAACTTAAACAATAACCCGATAGGGGTGACATTTCCACAACGATGGGTTTCAATCCATCGACCAAACCTATATTATGTCAAAGTAATCTGATAAGTATAAGTCTTTTGATTTGCTCCACCTTCTATCTTCACAGGGTTTTTAGCTGGACTTTTTAGGGTTGTCGTGACATGATAAGTGACCGCAGGATCAGTCACTTTTTTCTTAGGCTTTATGACTGGAGTAGCAGGCAGTTTGAAGTGAATGCGCACAGTTTTATGAAAGGTTATTTTTAGCTTTCTCGGCCCTTTAGGAATTTCAAATTGTAATAGGCTGACAATCCGGATGGCTTCTTCATCACATCCGTGACCCAATGAGGAAATGATCTTAGTACTGATGACTTTTCCCAGATGATTGATGTCATATTTAAGCTGTACGTAGCCTTCTACTTTATGTTCCAGGGCTTCCTGTGGATATTTCATCTGATTAGAAATGAATGCCTTATATGCCTTCTGCCCACCAGGGTATATCGGCTTTCTGATGAACCGCTTATCTCGAGTGTCCTTATCCATAAGCACCTACATATTTATGTTAATTATTAAGAATCAATTGACAAAATTAACAATAGAAACTAAAGCTATCGTACTATTGTAACAATCTTGTCCTATGATTCAGCGACAATATCCTGCAGTCGTTGAATTCATAGAAAAATGAAAATGAAAATTGATTATAGAAACAAGACCACGCTGCATCTATTACAATTAATATGAGAGCATTAGTCATATCAGGAGGAGGGAGTAAAGGTGCATTCGCTGGAGGATTAGCACAGTACTTAATCCAAGATCTCAAAAGAGAATATGATGTATTCGTCGGGACATCTACTGGAAGTCTACTCATTCCGCACCTCTCTATCAAGAAGATAGATAAAATCAGAAAAATATACACCAGCGTCACACAAGATGACATCTATAGCACTTGCCCTTTTAAAATCAAGAAACAACCCGATGGCTCTATCAAAACTTCCATCAATCATTTCAATACATTAAAAATGTTCCTGAAGAGAAGGAAGACTTTTGGAGAACATAACAATTTACTTACAACCATCAGAAGGACTATTTCCGAAGACGACTTTGCTGAAGTACAGCAGTCCAATAAAAAAGTCATAGTCACGGTATCTAATCTATCTACGAATAAGGTAGAATACAAGTATGCTAATGACTGCACCTACGAGGACTTTACAGAGTGGCTATGGGCATCCTCTAGCTTTGTCCCCTTCATGAGTATCGTAGAGAAGAAGGGCTTTGAGTATGCTGATGGTGGTTTTGGAAACTACATCCCCATAGAAGAAGCAATTAATCTGGGTGCAAAGGTTATCGATGTCATCGTGCTCTCCACTAGGCATCAGCATATTGTTAAAGAAACCACCCGAAACGCATTTGACGTCATGTTACGTTCATTGATGTTTATGAATTATCAGATGGGTAGACACGATATATTAATTGGACACTTAGAGAGCATATACAATAAAGATGTCAAAGTCAATTTCATCTTCTGTCCCAGAGAGCTTACTGAATATTCATTTTACTTCGATCCGGAGCAGATGAGGAGTTGGTGGCATGAAGGTTATGCATATGCAAAATTAAAGTTTGGAAATAAGTTGATAGGATTCTAGTTCTATTACATTAACTTGCCATCGTTTTTAGTTTTTTATTAGCAAATGCCTCGATTCTGTAGTTAAATTATTAAACCATCCTTTATGGTTTGGTAATAAACTGAAAAATTAATGCACTGATTATCAGACATTTATCCAAAAAAATGAATAAAATCTAACTTTGGACTAAAAGTGTGAGTTCGATTTTATTCGATGGGGTCTACAACCCCTATATAAATCACTGATAATCATTAGCTAACTGTATAAGTTACTTAAATTTTTCTGCCGGAACCATTGTAATAAGCTTTGTGTAATATAAAATCATGTACAACTCTTCAGTCAAGACTTGTTGCTTAATAACGATATCTCTACTGTGGCTTTCATATACCATTGGTCAAGATAATTCCTTAATATTCAATTCATTAAATAGATCTAGTGGCTTACCAAATAATACAATCAATGATATCACTCAAGATGAGTTAGGCTTTATATGGTTTGCTACCAATGATGGATTAGTCAGATACGACTCTCCTACTCAAATGAAAATATTTAGAAAAGGAGATATAGGGCTTTTGAGTAGTAATATAAGATGTATTCATTCCACTAAAGATTCTACCCTTTGGATCGGCACCGACTTCGGGGGGCTTACAGAATTAAATATAACAACACTTGAATTTCAAAATTATAATTCGACAGAAGCTTTTCCATATGCTATTACTAATGATGTAGTCACAGCATTTCATTTAGACTCCAAAGGAAATAAATGGATAGGGACAGAAGAAGGTTTGAATATCATCACGTGTGATTCCTCTAAAAGAATATCATTCAAAGAGAATAAAAACAGATATCCTGAAGGAGCTATCCTAAATATCATAGAAGATGATAAAGGGTGGATCTGGATAGGTACATGGGGGCAAGGGCAAGGGATATATCTTTATATACCAGATGAAGAAAATATTAACGATTCTATATCATTCAAAATGTTTACACCTTCTAACATTGAATCGTCTAATAATGTGTGGAGCATAATACAAGATAACTCACATAATTATTGGATAGCCACTCATGGAGCCGGATTATTCTATATGTCTATTCCTGACAGTATTGATATTAATAATCAATATGATGACTGGAATCCTAACTTCAAGAACTATTCATTTAGCTCAAAACCCTCAGAAAGTTTAGATTCAGACATAGTCTATGATATAAATAAAGACAATCATGGTAACTTATGGATAGCAACGGTAGCTGGCTTAAAAATTCTGAAAAATTTTGACATAAATAAACCCATTAGTGAGCAGAATGTCGAGACCCATACCTCCATGCCATTTAATGAAACTTCTATAATTGGAGATATTCTATCTAAATTATATTTTGACAAAAACAACATCATGTGGATTGGCGCATTTAAAGGTGTCAGCCAATATCATCAATATGCTAATCAATTTGATTTCATTAAAATCATAAGTAATGAGCAGAGAAGTCGAAACTTAGTAGTTAACATAAAACAAATAAATAAGCATGAAGTCTTAATGGCTACAGATAATCAAGGTGCTTTGATTTATAATACAGACAAAGGATTTATAGACTATTCTAAAACTGATTTTCTTCCTAAATCTTTTAAGAGCATTTATGATATTTGCTTAGATTCTGGTAATAAGCATTATCTGGCTGTCAGAAATGGAATATTGCATGTAGATCTGGATAAGCAAATATTTAAATTCCATAAACTCCCAGATAGTTTAATCAATAGATATGGCGTATTTCCGATAAAGAATGTCTTTAAAGATAATGAAAATAAGATCTGGTGTGGATCAGAATATGGATTATTCATATTAGATAATAATCAGCTGAATCCTACTTTAAAACCATATTTAGAAAATCAACTTAGTGATGTTTCAATCACACATATATTTCAAGATAGCCGTAATAATATATGGATTTCAACCTATAATGGACTCAACAAGCTAGTAAAAACTGGAGAAGAATATCTAATAAGAATATTTAAAAGAGACTCCGAAGAAGATAAAAATACCATTCCTCAAAATCAAATTCTATCAATAGGAGAATATGATAATCATATCTACTTGGGCGCTCGAAACGGAATTTTTAGTCTTAATTTAGATTCCGAGACATTTGACAATCTCGACTTTCAAATAGACAGACATAATATAGCAGACTTCTCAATTAGTGAGACAGGCATCTTGTGGGCATCTACTTCTGACGGCATATTAAAGTGTGATTTAGTAAATTCAGAAATCAATTTCTTCGAAGAAACTGAAGGAATAGGACAAGTGATCATGCGACCAAATACAGTTACAATAAATGAAGATCAAAAAATATACTTTGGGGGTTCTAATGGATTCTTAAAAATAGATCCAGAAACGATCATTGAAAACGACACGCCCCCTGAAGTATATATCACGGATATCACGACAATCAATTCATCAGGGTCTTATACTACTAATGGATTGAACTTAGATTCAATTACAGTGAGTGCTGATAATTATTCTCTATCAGTTGATTTTGCAGGCCTCAATTATTATCAAATTGAGAAAAATAAGTTTAAATATAAACTGGAAGGCTTCGATGAGGATTGGGTATCTGCCAAGCCTGGACAGAAAGCTATATATACGAACCTTAAATATGGAAATTACACTTTAAGAGTAAAAGCCGCTAACAGTAAAGGTATATGGAACGAAGAAACAGCCGACCTCATCATAATAGTAAAATCTTATCTATGGGAGAGAACCTGGTTTAGAATATTCACTGTTCTTTTTATTGGAATTATATTATGGATAATTTTCAAACTATTCACAAAAAGAATAAATCAAAGAAATAAAATATTAAGTGATTTTAATGAGAGTCTTAATACAGAAATAGCAAATAAAAAGGAAGCTGAGGCAGCTCTTTTAGATAGAGAAAAATCAATGACTGTGCTCTTAGAAAAATTAGACAATTCTAATAAAGAATTAGTCAGATCCAATAAGGATTTAGAGCAATTTGCATTTATAGTATCTCATGACATGAAGGAGCCTCTTAGGACTATAGGCTCATTCACAAATTTATTAAAAAAGAAATATAGTGCAACCCTGGATGAAAATGCACAGGTTTACATTAATTTCATTACTGGCGGAGTAGATCGACTTTCTGATTTAATTCATAGCATACTTGAATACTCGGTCACGGGTAATAAAGAAATCGAATTTACAAGAGCAGATCTTAATCAAATTATTACCAATAAAATTGCGGATTTAAATCAATTTATCATTGATAAAAACGCAGAAGTAAACCTAAAAAATAAATTGCCTGTCATAAATTGTGTCGGAGATCAAATAGGTATGGTATTTTATAATATCATCTTAAATGGACTAAAGTTCAATACATCTGAAAAACCGACAGTCCAGATCAGCGCTGTAAAAAATGAAAAGAATTGGGAATTTGCAATCAGAGATAATGGTATAGGGATCCCCAAAGAACACCAAAAGCAAGTCTTTGAGCTTTTCAAAAGACTTCATCGAAAAGAAGAGTTCGAAGGAACAGGAATAGGATTGGCACTCACCAGTAAGATCATTCATAACCATCAAGGAAAATTGTGGATCGACTCAGCACAAGGTCAAGGGACGACTATATTTTTCACCCTACCTATTTCTTAGAATAGTTATTTCTATATTTCATTCTTGCAGCTTGAATTATACCCATTTAAAATTTCATCAAAGCGAAAATATCCAGTACTTTATTAGCAACAAGAAAGTAATTTCAGAATCATATATATTCCATTTAATTATATGTGTACTTACTTGATATAGTAACTCAAAAAAGTATATCTTTAATCAGTGAAAACGATACATCACATACACGTTTCATTGAAAACTCGCAGGAACAACGAGAGGGCCGTCAGGTCCTAACATATACATATAACCCACTAAGGGAGCCATTCCCGTTTATTATATTTTCAATTACTTTTTTTTCTACATGGAATTTACCATTCGTCAAGCATCTGAAAGTGACGTATCATACTCAGATGAAATATCAGTTTTATATAAGCGATCAGCTGAGGAGCGAGGTACGGGTATCGCACTGAGGCAAGCTGCTTACATCAGTAAAAAAATTCTTCAGACTAATGCCATCATCGCACTTTATGATAATGAATTAGCTGGATTCTGCTATGTGGAGACCTTCAGTAGTGGAGAATATGTCTCAAACTCAGGCCTGATCGTAAAGTCAAAATTCAGAGGTCAAGGTCTAGCCAAACGAATAAAAAAGAAAGCTGTGCAGCTCGCGCGTAACAACTATCCAGATGCCAAAATATTCGGCATCACGACAAGTGACGTCGTCCTTAAAATCAATAGCGACTTAGGATATAAGCCAGTCACATTCAGCAAGCTGACTGCTGATGAAGAATTCTGGAATGGCTGCTCCAGCTGTAAAAACTATGATATCCTACAGCGCAATGATAAAAAGATGTGCCTGTGTACCGCTATGCTCGCACCATCTAAGCATGAAAAAAAAGCAATCAAAGAAGCTAAAAAGGCTGACAAAAAAGCAATCAAACAAGCCGTAAAAAAAGCAATCAAACAAGCCAAAAAGAATAAAATCGATGAGTAAAAAAGTAGTATTAGCATACAGCGGAGGGCTCGACACATCATTCTGCATCCCCTTCCTCATAGAGCAAGGCTATGAAGTAGATGCCGTCACCATAGACACTGGAGGATTCCTCCAAGATGAGAAAAAACTAATCGAGCAGAGAGCCTATGACTTAGGAGCTAAGCACTATGAATGCATAGACATCAGTGCTCAGTATTATGAGAAATGTGTCAAATATCTTCTCTTTGGTAATGTACTGAGAAATCATACTTATCCTCTATCTGTCAGTTCTGAACGTGCATTTCAAGCATTAGCCATTTTACAATATTGTCAAGAGAACAATGCCAGTCACGTCGCGCACGGCAGCACAGGAGCTGGCAATGACCAAATCAGATTTGACCTGATATTTCAGAGCATCGCTCCAGATATTACAATCGTCACACCGATCAGAGATAACTCGCTCTCTAGACAAGATGAAGTGGACTACTTAGCTAAGCATGGATTTAGCTGGAGCGAGGAGAAAAAAAATTACTCCATCAATGTAGGCATTTGGGGTACCTCTGTCGGAGGTAAAGAAACACTCACATCTGATCAGCCACTACCGGGATCAGCCTACCCTTCTCAGCTTAAGAAAACTGACCCGAGCTCATTGACTGTCAGCTTTCATAAAGGACAAGTGTCTGGACTAAATGGGAAGGAGTATGATGATCCAGTGCAGCTGATAAAGGACCTTGAGGTGATAGGATCTGCTTATGCGATCGGGAGAGATATTCATGTGGGTGACACCATCATTGGGATTAAAGGCAGAGTGGGATTCGAAGCTGCCGCCGCGATGATACTCATCAAAGCACACCAGCTACTTGAGAAGCACGTGCTCTCTAAGTGGCAGGCATACTGGAAGCAGCAGATGGCTGACTGGTATGGCATGATGCTACATGAAGGTCAGTTTCTCGATCCTGTCATGAGAAATCTGGAAGGCTTCTTAGAAGATACACAGGATCATGTCACAGGCGAAGTATACTTGACATTAAGCCCGTACAACTTTACGTTGAATGGCATCAGCTCTCCTCATGATCTGATGAAAAGCGAGTTTGGTCAGTACGGAGAAAAGAATGAAGGATGGTCAGCAGAAGAAGCAAAAGGATTCATTAAAATCCTGTCTAATCAGTATAAGATATATCACGGCGTCAATAAAACTAAAATAGAATTATGATTCAAGCTGCTATCATAGGTGGAGGCGGATTTACAGCTGGTGAGCTTATCAGGATATTACTCTATCATCCGGAAGTCAATCTAAAGTATGTTCTGAGTGAAAGTCAAGTCGGAAAAGTCCTCTCTGACACTCATCAAGACCTAATCGGCGAAACAAGGATTGTATTCACTGATCAGTTTGATCCAGAAGTCGATGTGGTATTCCTTTGTAAAGGACACGGACAGTCTGTACAATTCTTAGATACTCACTCGGTGTCTGATACTACCACCATCATTGACTTAAGTAGAGACTTCAGGCTAAAAGACGGTAATCCTTACATCTACGGCCTTCCAGAAATGAATCGAGAAGAGATAAAGCAGAATAATAGAATAGCTAATCCTGGCTGCTTCGCTACGGCGATCCAGCTTGCGCTATTACCATTAGCTCAGGCTGGAAAATTAAATCAAGATGTGCACATCCAGGGCATCACTGGTGCCACTGGCGCTGGACAAGCTAAGCTTGACACCACTCACTTCAGTTGGAGAAATAACAACATATCCGTCTATAAGCCATTCGTCCATCAGCATCTGACAGAGGTCTATCAGACCATCCATCAGTGCCAAGGTGAGTATAAAAATGAGCTCAACTTCATCCCAGTCAGAGGTGATTATACCCGAGGCATCTTAATCAGCAGCTATCTGAAAACGGACTTATCTGAAGAAGACTTAATGAGTATCTATCATGAGCAATATACAGATGAGCCATTCACTCATGTCACCGAGCATAACATCCATCTTAAGCAAGTCGTCAACACAAGTAAGTGCCTCATCCATGTGGAAAAACATGGAGATAAAGCCTTGATCATCAGTGCTATTGATAACTTATTAAAAGGGGCGTCTGGGCAAGCGGTACAAAACATGAACATACACTTCGGACTAACAGAACACACTGGACTTCAACTTAAACCAATGGCATACTAACATGATATCACTATACGACGTATATACACTATTCGACATAGAGCCAGTCAGGGGATTAGGGCCTTATGTCTATGACAGCCAGGGGACAGAATATTTAGACTTCTATGGTGGTCACGCTGTCATCTCCATCGGCCACACTCATCCTCACTATATCCAGAGAATCAAGGAGCAGATGGATAAGATAGTTTTCTATTCTAATAGTGTACAGAATAAACTGCAGCAAGAATTCTGCAAGTTACTGCATCAAGCAAGCGGACTGAATCACTACGATCTATTCCTCTGTAATTCTGGAGCTGAAGCAAATGAGAATGCGCTGAAGCTTGCGTCATTTCACAATCAAAGAACTAAAGTCCTGTCACTTAGAAAAGGATTTCACGGAAGGACTTCTGCTGCGGTGAATAGTACTGACAGCCAGAAGATTATTGCGCCGATCAATAAGGGATTCGAAGTCAAATATCATGATATAGATCAAATGGATCACATGTATGAAGATGTAGCCACTGGAGAGTACTGTGCCGTCATCATAGAAGCCATACAAGGCATCGGCGGCATACATGAAGTCTCAGATGACTCCATGAATAAGATAATGAATATTTGCACTTTAACAGATACAGTCTTCATAGCAGATGAGGTGCAGTGTGGCTATGGCAGATCGGGTGATTTTTTCGCTTTTCAGAAGAGCGGTATCCGACCAGATGTCATCTCTATGGCTAAGGGAATGGGCAATGGATTTCCAATAGGAGGTGTGCTCATCAATAGCGAAAAGATACCTGCATGGAAGGGAATGCTCGGCTCTACCTATGGCGGTAGTCATCTGGCATGCGCAGCTGGAGCGGCAGTCTTAGAAGTCATCATGAAAGAAGATCTGCAAGCCCACGCCACTAAAGTAGGGGACCATATCATCAATCAGCTAAGCACCATAGATCGCATAGAAGAGGTCAGAGGCAGAGGACTGATGATAGGCTTACAGTTTGATAAGCCAGTGGCTGATTTACGTAAGCACTTGCTTTATGAGCATAAGGTATTTACAGGTAGTTCTTCTGATAAAAATGTCATGAGAATTCTTCCACCGCTCAATATTAATCAAGATCAAGCTGATCATTTTATAAATAAATTAAAAGATAGTATCCACGATATCAATTTCTAAATCGAGTACAATTATGAAACATTTTTACTCAGCAGATAGCGTCAGTAATGTAGGTGCATTAGTCAATGATGCATTGGCTATGAAAAATAACAGTGTCCCACACCTGCACCACACAGAGGGGAAAAGCATGCTCTTACTCTTCTTCAATCCAAGTCTGAGAACTCGGCTGAGCACTCAGCTGGCTGCACAGCAGTTAGGCATACATGTCATATCTATGAATGCTGGCGAAGGATGGAAATGGGAAATAGAGCCAGGTGTCATCATGAATATGGATAAAGCAGAACATGTCAAAGATGCTGCAAAAGTAGTAAGCCAATATGTAGATATCGTAGGCATCAGGTCATTTCCTGGGCTGACAGATAGAGAAGAAGATTATCGCGATGAGCTGATCCAAAACTTCATGGAGTACGCAGAAGTCCCTGTCGTGAATATGGAGTCATCCATCTTCCACCCACTTCAGTCACTCACTGACCTGATCACCATTGAAGAATCACGCCAAGACAAAGCCAAACTAAAAGTAGTCCTCAGCTGGGCACCCCACCCCAAGGCCTTACCACAAGCAGTCTCTAATTCTTTCCTGCAGTGGATGGCCAAAACTAACCATGACGTGACTGTCACCCACCCGACCGGATATGAACTCAAAGAAGAATTTACCCAAGGGGCGACAGTCGAATATGATCAACTAAAAGCATTTGAAGAGGCAGATATCATATATACTAAAAACTGGTCTTCTTACAATCAGTATGGGCAAATCTTAACAGAAGACCAAAACTGGATGATCAGTAAGATGAAAATGAATGTGACAAATGATGCTAAATTCATGCACTGCCTGCCAGTCCGAAGGAATGTCGTGGTGACAGATGGAGTCATGGACAGTCAAAATTCATTGATCTATCAGCAAGCAGGCAATCGACTACACGCCGCTAAGACCGTAATTTATAAGCTACTTAATCAAGAAAATCATGGCTAAAAACTTAATCATTTTTGATATAGATGGGACTGTCACTGAAAGTGAAGATCATCACCTAATCGCATTCGAATATGCTCTCCAAAAGATGGGGATTCAGGATATCAATACCAACTGGGCTTCATACGAGCACATCACAGATAGGCATGTATTGAGTGTCAACTTCGAGCGACAGTTCAATGAAGAAATCAGCCTTTCAGATATTAAAATTTGTGAAAGCCTGATTATGGAAAAATTAAACCTCATGCCATCGGTCGCCCAAAAACCGAATGCTGCTACTTTCGTAGAAAACTTATGGAATCATGATGACTGGGATATCGCATTCGCCACCGGCTCGCTGTATCGACCTGCTATAAAAAAACTAGAAGAAGGAGAGATAAAACATAAGCCTTCTATCGTCATTTCATCTAATGAAATAGACTCCCGAGAAGGGCTCATCAGTGCAGCCATAGATGCCGCAAAAAAGCTGAATCATGTCACTCACTACCAATCAATTCTTTCTTGCGGTGATGGTCTATGGGATCTAAAGACTGCCCTGAATAGTGGTATCCACTTTCTTGCTGTCGGTACACATCATAAAACAGAACTCCTCTCAGCTGGTGCTGCACACCATATAGATGACTGGACAGGCATCACCCCTAAGCACTTAGATGGTTATATCACTCCTGAAATGGCAACTCACAAATGAAGACATTAGAGATTATAAAAATCGGCGGTAAGATTATCAATGACGATGAGCTATTAGATAAATTTATTCAGTCCTTTAGCCAGATAGGCGGGGCCAAAATATTAGTCCATGGTGGTGGCAGGGCTGCCACAGAATTATCAGCCATTCTCGGGCTGAAGACTAAGATGATCAATGGACGCCGCATCACTGACAAGGAAACTCTTCGTGTCGCTACCATGGTCTATGCTGGATTAGTCAATAAATCTATTGTGGTCAAACTACAAGCTCATGACTGCCAAGCACTCGGACTAAGTGGAGCAGATGGTAATCTTATCCAATCACATAAGCGAGAAGTAAAAGATATAGATTATGGATATGTGGGAGATATAGATGCGGTCAATACTGCTTTACTTCAACAATTAATTGTGTCGGGATATACACCAGTCATCTGCCCACTCACTCATGATAAGCAAGGCCAGCTGCTCAATACTAATGCAGATACCATAGCCGCACAGGTCACCCGAGCCATGTCAACAGACTATGCAGTCAAGCTAAAATATTGCTTCGAGTATAATGGTGTTTTGAAAGATCTGAATGATCAGAATTCAATTCTAAGTACAGTCAGTTCTGTGGACATAAAGACCTATATTAAAGATGGTACTTTCTCAGATGGCATGATCCCCAAGGCTGAAAATGCATTTGACGCATTACATAAAGGTGCCAGTCAAGTCAATATATGCGGCATAGCTCATGTACATGAATCTAATCCTGGGACGCAGTTTATCATATGACGATATGTATGACTCAAAAAACAGATAAATAAAACACCCAAGAGGATTTATGATCCAAGGGCCATAAGCCCTTGAAGATATAAGCCTCTAATTTTTTTAAGCATATGACGAATACCGAAACAATAGATTTATTAAAAAAGCTCATCAGCACTAAGTCATTATCAAAAGAAGAAGATAAGACGGCAGACATCATTGAGGCTTTTTTGACTTCAAAAAATATAGCTGTCAAGCGCATTGGTAATAATATCATCGCACATACACACGCTGAAACTAAAAAGCCAATCATCCTTCTCAATAGTCATCATGACACGGTGAGGGTCTCAGAAGGCTGGACTAAAGATCCGTTTGCTGCGGAGGAAGTAGATGGCACTCTATATGGCTTGGGAAGCAATGATGCCGGTGCTTCGTTGGTCAGTTTGATTAATTGCTTTATACACTACAGTGAGCAGGATGACCTACCCTATCAGCTATACTTGATCGCATCAGCAGAAGAAGAGATCTCTGGTAAGGGTGGATTAGAACGAGCCTTAGCGGAGCTAAGCTTAGAGCCAGATGTGGCGATCGTAGGCGAGCCGACTCAGTGCCAGATGGCTGTCGCTGAGAAAGGTCTCATTGTAATCGATGGAGTAGCGAAAGGCATCGCAGGACATGCTGCAAATCAGGTAGGTGACAATGCCATTTATCATGCCCTGAAAGATATACAGTGGATGGAGTCCTACACCTTTGCCAGACAGAGCGAATGGCTGAATCAAGTGAAAGTCACTGTCACTCAGATAGAAGCTGGATACCAGCACAACGTCGTCCCAGATATTTGCCAGTTTGTGATCGACTGTCGCATCAATGACCAGTACAGCTTTGAGGATTTCTTAGAAATCTTAAAAGCTAACTGCACTTCTACGCTAACTCCCAGATCACTCAGACTGACACCATCGTCTATTGATATAGATCATCCATTAGTGAAGAAGGGCAAGGTGATGGGATTAAAGGCCTATGGATCTAATACTTTATCGGATCAAGTGTTCCTCAGCTGTCCGAGCTTAAAGATAGGTCCTGGCGATAGCAATCGATCTCATAAAGCTGATGAGTACATTCACATCAAAGAAATAGAGCAAGGCATTGAGACATACAAAGAGCTACTGAATGGACTTATGCTGTAAGCAACTAATTTAAGACCTTTAGATGGATATGTAAAGTCAATGAATTGGATAGCAAACAATAGAAAATATTGGTGATATGAAATGTCCATGACGTAGGTAATTTAATCACCAAAGGGAATGACTAATTTTGAGACAAAGGGGCATGACCCATTGGATAATATAAAATAAAGACAATATGAAACTCTGGCAAAAAGATACTTCTATAGATCAACTCATAGAACGATTTACCATAGGGCAAGACAATGTGCTGGATCTGGAACTCGCACAATACGACATCATAGGCTCCATAGCACATGCTAAGATGCTCCATAAGATCGGCATCTTGACTGCTGATGAACTATCACAGCTGACCGACGCCTTACTTGAGATTAAGACTTCAGTAGAAGCAGGAACATTTAAAATAGAAGACGGTGTAGAAGATATCCATTCGCAAGTAGAATTTATACTCACACAGAAACTGGGAGATATCGGCAAGAAGATACATGCAGGTCGATCGAGAAATGATCAAGTTCTTTTAGATTTGAAATTATACTATCGAGACAAAATCGATGAGATACTGAGTATCTTAGAATCATTGGCCACGACCCTATCAGAACAAAGCGAGAAATACAAACACTATCTGATGCCTGGCTATACGCATATGCAGATAGGGATGGTGTCATCATTCGGCATGTGGTTTGGCAGTTTCGCCGAGGCCATCGTGGATGATATCAGAGCACTAAGAGACATCAGAAAGATCATTAATCAAAACCCTTTAGGCTCTGCCGCTGGATATGGCAATTCATTCCCTCTGGATCGAGAAGAAACCACTAAGTTGTTAGGCTTTGATGATTTATGCTACAACTCTATGTATGCTCAGTTCACAAGAGGTAAAACAGAATTACTCATTGCAAATCATTTATGTTCAATAAGTTATACATTAAATAAATTTGCCATGGATGTATGTCTTTACTGTGGTCAGAATCATGGATTCATAAAGCTCCCGACAGAACTGACGACAGGATCATCCATCATGCCGCACAAGAAGAACCCTGATGTATTCGAGCTCATCAGAGCTAAGTCAAGCCAGCTAATGGCTCTGCCTACACAGCTGATGATGATTACCCATAATCTGATCTCAGGCTACCATAGAGACTTTCAGCAGCTGAAGGAAGTACTATTTCCAGCTATACATCAGTTTATCGATGTGCTTCAGATCACGCTGCACTGCATCCCACATATAGAGCCGCTGCCTGACCTACTAATCGACGATAAATATAAGTATCTATATTCTGTAGAAGAGGTCAATCGACTGGTACAGGAAGGCCAATCATTCAGAGACGCTTACTTGCTTGTTAAGGATCAAATCGCAGATGGCAGCTTCTCTCCTGATACCGAACTGAAGCACAGCCACATCGGTAGTATAGGGAATCTGGCTAATGATCGAATATTGAATAAGCTCACAAAGATGTAAGCCAACATCAATTTTTAAAGAATATGACAATCCAAGGCAACCTTTAGAGCTTATTTGTCATATATCATACTAAGAGGGCTTAAAAGCTTTCATAGTCACACATTGATTCCTTACTTTTGCGTTTGTTTAAGATCGGAGCAATTCATTGATATAGCCAAAAGTTGTAAAATTAATTTTTAAGAATATTTCAGTTTCGAACAAATAAAAGATTTTAATGAAAAATATTATGACAATTAAATACTTACTTTTCTCATTGATATTAGGATTAGCTATCAGTTTCACTGCATGTTCTGGTGAAGAAGATACAGTCGGCGATGGCGGTATAAAAGATGATGGTGTCGATCAGGTAGACGATATGGATGGCGATGGGAGTGACTTAGCAGATGCACCCTCATTCAGCCTGACGACTTATAATGACATGGACCTGAAGTCATCCACTTACGAAGGGAAAGTACTGGTTATATTCTTTTTTGGTAATAGCTGCCCTCCTTGTATAGGCGTAGGACCAGATGTAGAAGAAAAATTAAATAAAGATTTTGCTAACAAATCAGATTTTGAAATCATAGGCATAGACCAGTGGGATGGTAATGCTGCTTCCGTAGAAAATTTCCAATCCAAGACTGGTGTCAGCTTTCCTCTAGGCCTTAATGGCAGTGATGTCGCTCGTGACTTTGGTACGACTTATGATAGACTTGTCGTGGTGAATAAAGAAGGTAAAATCACTTACAAAGGAAATAGTATCGCAGCCAATAATCTCGATGAAGTAGTCGATTTAGTGAAAGGAATGGTAGATTAATTGAAAATATAGAAATAGCCTTATGGATCAATGTTTCAAACATGCTTCTATCATATATGGAGTTATTCTACTTCTTATCATAGGTATATGTCAAGCTGGAATGACTCAGCAAGTTTCTGACTTCTCTTTAGAAAATACTGATAATGAGCTGGTCAGTCTTGGAGAATTAAAAGGAGATAAGCTGACAGTCATAGATTTCTGGGCTACATGGTGCAAGCCATGTACCAAAGCAATGCCAAAACTGAACCAACTATATATAGATTATAAAGATCAAGGTCTAAATATGATCGGGATCAGCTGTGATGGGCCGAGAAGTATCTCCAAAGTCAATATGGTATCACAGTCAATGCGCATCAAGTACCCGATATTGAAGGACATTGATTGTGAGGTCATGAATGCGTATCAGTTCGAAGCATTCCCTACGCTGATCATCCTTGATGCTGATCAGAATATAGTCTACGTCCATGAAGGATTTGTCTCTGGTGATGAGCAAAAAATTGAAGAGGAGATCGTCGCATTTTTGAAATGAGACAATCATTATTTCTATCATTATTTCTATCTATCAGCATATCATATAGCCTTAGCTTAAATGCACAATTTCGAGGTTCTAATCTCTTAGAAGTACAGCTAGGTAAACTTCCTGATGAGACTGCTGATCCATTCCCATCATTATACGATAGAACCATCCTTAATTATCAGTATGGTCCATTCAGAGCCTCTACTACAATAGAACAATACTATACTCAATATAATGATCGCAATTACACTGCTTTATCCCAAGCAAGTCTGCAATTCAATAACAAGCACTGGGATATCAAACTAGGTAATTTTTATGAAACTTTGGGACGTGGCACTTTACTAAGATCGTTCGAAATTAATGGAGCCATATTAGAAGATCTTGGATTTCGATCACGAAGCTATTTTCATAGGGATATTTTAGGTGCTGCTGCCAAGTATCGCACTAAGAAGCTATCTATACAAGCCATGAGAGGCAATGTGCTGAATAATCTGATTCCACCCACTTTCAGTAGAGAGGATAGAAGAACCGACACATTCAATAGTCTTTCCGCTGATTATAAGTTCTTCAAAAAACATACAGTCGGCATAGTCTTATTCAACTTCACTAAGGATAGAGATGATCGTAACTTTGCAAGTACTTCTTTTAATGGGCCACTTCCTGGTAATCTGAATTATTATGTTGAATATTCTCAGGGCATCACAGAAAGTGATCAGTTTGCTATATATGCCACCATCAATGGATTCTGGGGTCGATTAAGCTATAGTCTGGAATATAAAAACTATCAAAATATCATACTTGGCTCAGGAGTCAATGAGCCACCTCAAGCCTTAAAGCAACAGACTTATCGTACCCTAAATAGAAGCACTCATGTATCTAATCCTTTAGCTGAAGATGGATATCAAGTGGATTTATTCTATAGCTTCAGTAATGGATCTGTCTTAAATTTTAATCATGCTTTGGCGAGAAATAGATTTGGCAGAAATGACTTTATCTTCAGACAATTCTTTACAGAATGGTCCAGCCAGATAGGAAAGGTTGTAGAATATAAGGCCTTCTTAGATTACAGCATAGATCCGCTGAAAGGTGAAGACAATAGAATATCCGCTGGACTATATACAGATATTAAGCTGAATCAAAAACTAAGACTTCTACCTGAAATAGAACATCAACTATTTTCAAGGGCTAATAATGATGTCAGTAATGCTTACTACTCTATTGGCCTCAACTATGATTCTCAGATCAATCTAAGTATTCAGTTAGAGACCACCACTGACCCTTTCTTAGTGAATGACAATCAGAGTAAACGTTATTATCCTGGCATCAATATGCGATTTAAATTGAATCAGAAAAATACCATTCTGGTATTCGGTGGAGAGCGACGTGGTGGGCCTGCCTGTAGTGCAGGTGTCTGCTATGAGATACTTGATTTTAAAGGTATAGAATGTCGCTGGACGGCTCGATTTTAATTCGTTAATTGCCTGATCGGATGAGCATCACATTCCTACATACCTCTCATACTCACATCCAGAGATTTAATGATATCGTCCACAAGATAATACCTGATTATGTTGTCAATCATATTGTCAATGAGACTTTATTAGAAGATGCTATTAAGGCTGGAGAAGTCAACAAAGCTGGATTCGCAGAACAAATAAAAGCAATCACTGCTGATACGACGGATAAAATCATATGTACTTGCTCTACCTACGGAGTGCTTTGTGATGATTATCAGCATGTCTTTAGAATAGACGGACCCATTGCAGAGTTAATCGTGACGAAATATAAATCAGTTGGGATAGCCTATACAGCCGTAACTACAAGAGATTCGAGCATGAATTTAATTGCAGACACTGGTAAGCGGCTCAATCAATCCATTCTAATCAAAGAAATAGATTGCAGCCACTGCTGGACCTATTTTGAGCAAGGTGATATAGAAAAATATGAATCTGAAATAGCACTTAAAATACGGACTGATTATGATGGTGAAGAAGTGATCTTTCTATCACAAGCATCTATGCAAGGCGCGAAACGCAGTCCCCTAATTGCAGATTTGAATATTGTGTCAAGTGCTGAATATGGGGTGGCGTATCTGATAGAGACGCTATCTGATAGAGACGCTGAATAGAATTATCTATATATTAAAATATAGTGCTCCATTCAAAAGTCATCCCGAGCGAAGAATCTTCCTAGTTACATTTTTTATACTTGTGATATATTGAAAGTAGAATTAGGGGTATTCAGAAGTAAAGCAAAAACACATTTTCTATAGATGCAAAGCTTACTTGCACTCGCCGTGCGGGCCTTACTGCCCACCCGTACTCAGTGGTAC